>JACCDX010420573.1_pt1 | contig 15534 bp, 13 predicted proteins | sample 7449681 | NCBI WGS metagenome assembly JACCDX01 (sample SAMN15323450, study PRJNA562643) | freshwater metagenome | isolation source: river surface water | place: USA:Blue River Watershed | collected 2017-08-18 | reverse complement strand
TTATCGCAGCAATCCAACACTGAACCAACCGGAGTCCCATCATGGCAGTTAAAGTCGCAATCAATGGTTTTGGCCGCATCGGTCGCCTCGTTTTCCGCGCGCTCGTCGAGCAGGGTCTGCTCGGTGACACGCTCGACGTCGTCGCCGTCGGCGACATCGTCCCGGCCGACAATCTCGCTTACCTGCTGAAATACGACTCCACGCAGGGCCGCTTCAACGGCACCGTCGGGTCCAAGAAGTCCGCCGCCGACAAGCTCGAGGACGACGTCCTCATCGTGAACGGCAAGGAGATCCTCGTGGTCAGCGCCAAGTCCCCGGCGGAGCTCCCCTGGGCCAAGCTCGGCGTGCAGCTCGTGATCGAGTCGACCGGCCTCTTCACCGACGCCGAAAAGGCCAAGGGCCACCTCGCGGCCGGCGCCAAGAAGGTCATCATCTCCGCCCCGGCCAAGGGCGAGGACATCACCGTCGTGCTCGGCGTGAACGACGACAAGCTCGACCTCGCGAAGCACCACATCATCTCCAACGCCTCCTGCACCACGAACTGCCTCGCGCCGATCGTCAGCGTGCTGCTCAAGGAAGGCTTCGGCATCGAGGAAGGCCTCATGACGACCATCCACTCCTACACCGCCACGCAGAAGACCGTGGACGGCCCGTCCAAGAAGGACTGGAAGGGTGGCCGCTCCGCCGCCATCAACATCATCCCGTCGTCGACCGGCGCCGCCAAGGCCACCGCGCTGGTGTGCCCCGAGGTGAAGGGCAAGCTCACGGGCATGTCGTTCCGCGTGCCGACCCCGACCGTCTCGGTCGTCGACCTCACCGTGCGCACCACGAAGGAGACCTCCTACGCCGAGATTTGCGCCGCGATGAAGAAGGCCAGCGAGACCTACCTCAAGGGCATCCTCGCCTACACGTCCGACGAGGTCGCCTCCAGCGACTTCATCCACGACAAGCACTCGTCGATCTTCGACGCCGGCTCCGGCATCGAGCTCAACAGCAAGTTCTTCAAGCTCGTCTCGTGGTATGACAACGAGTGGGGCTATTCCAACCGCGTGGTCGAGCTGACCAAGAAGATCGCCGCGCAGGTCTAAACCCAACCTTTGACAACCCATGCCGCGGACAGCGCGGATGACCGCGGATAAATTCTGATTCATCCGCGATTGTCCGTGTTGTCCGCGGCAACTTTTTTGGTCCTTTCGCCATGCCCAACTTCAAAACCATCCGCGACCTCGCTCTTGCCGGGAAACGCGTGCTCATGCGCGTCGATTTCAACGTCCCGCAGGACAAGGTCACCGGCGCCATCACCAACACCGCCCGCATCGCCGCCGCGTTGCCGACGATCAAGTTCGCGCTCGAGCAGGGGGCGTCCGTCGTCCTGATGTCGCACCTCGGCCGGCCCGACGGCCAGAAGATCGCCAAGTTCTCGCTGAAGCCCGTCGCCGTCGAACTCGAGAAACTGCTCGGTCGCCCGGTGAAATTCCTCGACGACTGCGTCGGCCCCGCGGTGGAAGCCGCCTGCGCGCCCGGCGCCCTGAAAGCCGGCGATGTCGTCCTCCTCGAAAACCTCCGCTTCCACCTCGAGGAAGAGGGCAAGGTGAAGGTCAAGAACGCCGACGGCTCCGAGACCAAGCTCAAGGCCGATCCGGCCAAGGAAGCGGCGTTCCGCGCCTCGCTCTCGAAGTTGGGCGATGTGTTTGTGAACGACGCCTTCGGCACGGCGCACCGGGCGCATTCGTCGATGGTCGGCGTGGCGCTGAAGGAGAAGGCCGCCGGCTTCCTGATGGAAGCCGAGCTCAAGGCCTTCGCCAAGGTGCTCGACAATCCTGACCGCCCGCTGCTCGCCATCCTCGGCGGCGCCAAGATCGCCGACAAGATTCCCCTCATCAACAACCTGCTCGAGAAGGCCAACAAGGTCATCATCGGCGGCGGCATGGCCTACACCTTCCACAAGGTGAATCGCGGGATGAAGATCGGCTCCTCGCTCTTCGATCCCGAGGGCGCCAAGATCGTGGCGGAGCTCGAGGCCAAGGCCAAGGCCCGCGGCGTGGAGCTGATCTTCCCCGTCGATTTCCTCTGCGGCGACAAGTTCGGCCCCGACGCCAACACGCAGCCCGCGACGATGGAGAGCGGCATCCCGGATGGCTGGGAAGGCTTCGATGCCGGCCCGAAGTCGATCGCCCTCTACCGCGCCGCGATCCTCTCGTCCAAGACCATCGTCTGGAACGGGCCGGCCGGCGTGTTCGAATTCGACAAGTTCGCCACCGCCACCAAGGCGATGGCCGACGCGATCGCCGAGGCCACCGCGTCCGGCGCCACCACGGTCGTCGGCGGCGGCGACACCGCCACCGCGGCCAAGAAGTTCGGCGTGCACAAGAAGGTCACCCACTGCTCCACCGGCGGCGGCGCCAGCCTCGAATTCCTCGAAGGCAAGGCGCTTCCGGGCGTCGTGTTCCTCGAAGGCTGAACCATCGGCGAAGGGGCGGGGGGCACGTCGCGGGCTTCACGCGCGCTACGGTTTTTCCCCCGCCGCCCGCCGCTCACCAAGCGCACTTTATTTCACCATGTCCTCCCGCAAAAAACTCATCGCCGGCAATTGGAAGATGAACAAGACGTCCGCCGATGGCGTGGCGTTGGTCCGCGACCTCGTCGCGGCCGTCGGCAAGCAAACCGAAGTCGAAGTCGTCGTCTGCCCGCCGTTCACGGCGGTGGAGTCCGCCGGCAAAGCCCTCGAAGGTTCCGAGATCAAGCTCGGCGCCCAGAACATGCATCACGAAGCGAGCGGCGCCTTCACCGGCGAAGTCTCGGCCCCGATGCTGCGCGCGATCTTCGCGACGCACGTCATCCTCGGCCACAGCGAGCGCCGCACGCTCTTCGGGGAGACCGACGAACTCGTGAACAAGAAGGTGCTGGCGGCGCTGAAGAACCAGCTGCGTCCGATCTTCTGCGTCGGCGAGACCCTCGCCGAGCGCGAAGGCGGCGCGACGCTCAAGGTCGTGCAGACGCAGGTCGAGCGCGGACTCGAAGGCGTGAGCAAGGACCTCGTCACCGGCGTCGTCGTCGCCTACGAACCCGTCTGGGCCATCGGCACCGGCAAGGTCGCGACGACGGAGCAGGCGCAGGAAGTGCACGCGTTTATCCGCGGTCTGCTCGTGAAACTCTTCGGCGACGCGGCGGCGCAGAAGGTGCGGATTCTCTACGGCGGCTCGATGAAGCCTGCCAACGCCCCCGAACTGCTTGCCCAGAAGGATATCGACGGCGGCCTGATCGGCGGCGCGAGCCTCGAGGCCCGCAGTTTCGTCGAATTGGTCACGGCGGCCGCCGCGGTGAAATAAGCCGCGCTCCGGCGTCCCGGATCTCTCCGAACCGCGTCCGCACCGGACGCGGTTCGTCCGTTTTTGCAGCCCGCGGTGCGAGGTGATTTTGGGCGAAAAAAGTCCTTGCCGTCGGCGGAGGGAGTCGCGACGTTCCGCGCTCCTTGTTCGGTAGGATACTCAAGTGGCCAACGAGGGCAGACTGTAAATCTGCTGGGCTCCGCCCTACACTGGTTCGAATCCAGTTCCTACCACCATTTTCCCGAAGGCCACGTTCGGGAAAACGCTTCCGAAGTCGCCCAAAGCGGGCGCCGAGAGGCTCCCCGGCCGAAATGAGGTCGCCGCTGCGGGCGCTACGGCGGACCACCCGGCCCGCCGCGACTCATGGGCGCGACTTGGTTTTGCGCGATCGAGGACTGACTTGCCCGCTGCGGTTCGCATCCGGGTAGCCAGGCGAGGTCGGACGCGATGCGCCCGCTGCGGCCGAGGCACGGCGATCAGCGAGCGGCGGAAGTTCGTCCGCGGCGTGACGGATGGGGACACGGTGGCGGCGGAGGTCGCATCGTTACCGAGGGGGTATGGGTGATAACCGAAGGTGGCGCCACCGGGGTTGCATTGCCCCGGGGAACGGGCTTCTGTCCGCCGTGTCGTGGCCGTCGGCGCGGGATTCGCCCGGTGCCGGAGACCATCGATCCCAATTTTGTGAAAACGTCCGCTCCGTCGAACCGCGATTCGGGTCTGAGCCGAAAGCTGCACGACCTCCTGCACCGGGAGGCGCACTTGAAGCTTTGCCGGACGCAGGTGACGCCGATGTGGACGGAAAAGGAGGCGGAATTGCGCGCGGTGCAGGCCCGGCGTCCGTCGATCCTGTCGTATTTTTCGCCGCGCAGCCGCGAGGAGTATTACGAGAAGCTGGCGTTGGTCGAAGCGGTCGTGAACCAGCTCCGCGACCGCATGGCCCTGCTGGATCGTTGCGAGCCGCACATCACGAAGCTGATCGAGCACGAGCTGGAGAACCTGCTGCGCGAGGACTGCCCGGAATATATGCAGGCGTTGGCGGCGCACCGGCAGAAGGAGGATTGGTGCCGCTGCCTCGATCGCTTCGCGGCCAAGATTTTCGAGTTCACGCGGGCGCTGGGCAACGTGCGCAATCTCGCCTGCTCGGGTTATGCCCGCCATGCGCAGGTGTATTCGTCCGGGGCCCTGCAAGCCTTCGGGCTGGCGGTCGAGGCGGCGCAGCTGGTGGAGGAGGAGGTGAAGTTTGCCAACCGGATCTCCGACACCCAGCTCCAGTTGCTGCGCAGCACGGGCGTGAACACGCGGCCGCTGCCGCGCCTGCCGGAGACGAGTTTTTCCGGCTGGGTCGAGAAGATCAAAGCGATGCCGCTGCACGATGCGCAGACGCAGTTCGACGCGATCATCGACACCACGAAGAAGCTGCACGAGACCGGGGTGCCCGAATTGCGGCAGCAGGCCGACCAGGTGCACATCGCCCAGGAAGGCGACATCAAGAATTTCCTGCGCGCGGCGTGGGACCAGTTCCGCGGGGAAGTGGCCGCGGAGATTTTTCCCGGCGACACGGAGCGCAGCGTCCGGGAGACGGACGAGCTGGTCAAAGAAGCGGCGCGGCGCAGCGTGACCGGCCGCGCCTGAGCGGACCGGCGGAGAGGGCGTTCAGAGGACGCCCGCTTCGCGGAAACTGTAGTAGCCCCGGCCGAGCGGGTCCGCGGCGGGCCGGCCCACGACCACGTGATCGATCAGGGGAATATCGAGCGCGCCGGCGGCGTCGCGGAGCAGTCGGGTCATGTGCAGATCGGCGGCGCTCGGGGCCGGGTCGCCGCTCGGATGATTGTGGGCGCAGACGACCGCCGAGGCGCCCTCGCGGACCGCGACGCGGAAAACCTCGCGCGGATGCGCGAGCGTGGCGTGCGCGGTGCCGGAGGTGAGCTCGATGCGCTTGAGCAGCCGGTTGCGGCGGTTCAGGCAGAGGACGAAGAATTTTTCCACGTCGATGCCGGCGACGACCGGCAGCAGATGGGCGGCGACGAGGTCGGCGCGATTCAGCAGCGGCGACTCGCCGGCCTGCTGGCCGACCACGCGGCGCGCGACCTCCATGACGGCGAGCAACTGGAGCGCCTTGACCCGGCCGATGCCCTTGAGGCGCCGGAAATCCGCGGCGCTCCAGCCGATCAACCCGGCGAGCGAGCCGGCCTCCGCGACGAGTCGGGCGGACAAGGTCAGCACGTCCTGGCCGCGCGTGCCGCTGCGCAGCAGCATGGCGAGCAATTCGGTGTCGCTGAGCGCGGCCGGGCCGAGCCGTTGGAGCCGCTCCTGCGGGCGCTCGCCGACGGCGGTTTCGCGCAGGCGATTGGGCGGACGATACTCGGCGGGGCTCTCGGGCACGGAAAGGGTTTGGACAGAAACCGTTCCGTTGCCAACTCTCCCGCGCGTGCCGTCCCACCAATTGCGCGTCGTCGTCTGGGGAGAAAATGTCCATGAGCAGCAGGACCCGGCGGTCGCCGCGATCTATCCCGACGGCATGCACGCGGCGATCGCGGCGGGAGTGCGCCAGCACCTGGGCGACGCGGCGGTCCGGACGGCGACGCTGCAGGAGCCCGAGCACGGGCTTTCCGCCGCGACCTTGGCGGAGACGGACGTCCTGTGCTGGTGGGGCCATCGGGCGCACGGGGCGGTGGACGACGGCGTTGTCGATCGCATCGAGCGGCGCGTGCACGAGGGGATGGGACTGATCGTGCTGCACAGCGGGCACTACTCGAAAATCTTCAAGCGGCTCATGGGCACGCCCTGTTCGCTGGTGTGGCGCGTCGCGGGAGAGCGCGAGCGGCTGTGGGTGTGCGACCCGGCCCATCCGATCGCGGCGGGTTTGCCGGTGAGTTTCGAATTGGCGCACGAGGAGATGTATGGCGAGCCGTTCGCGATTCCCGCGCCGGAGCAGCAGGTGTTCATCTCGTGGTTCGAGGGCGGCGAAGTGTTCCGCAGCGGCTGTTGCTGGCAGCGGGGGCAGGGGCGGATCTTTTATTTCCGACCGGGCCACGAGATCTACCCGACCTACCACGATGCCAATGTGCGCCGGGTGATCGCCAATGCGGTGAGCTGGTGCGGCCGGCGGACGAGTTAAGCGAACGGAGAAAAGGAACGCGGCGAGCGGCTGCGGAAGCCCGGACTGCAGCCGGAGGCTGCGGCTACGCTTCGGAACGGCGCGAGGGCGCGAACACGGCTGGGGCGTTTCCGGGCTGGGCGCTGGGCGTTCTTCTGGAGCGCGATGGAAGGACACACCCTATTCCGGCGAAGGGGGCGGTTGCGCTAGGGTAGGGGCCGATGGTTCCGGCGACATCGGTGTGCGGGGGATGGCGAAAGGGGGCGTTCGTGCTCGCGGGCCTTGCCGTGGCGGCGACTTGGTTGCGGGCGGAGGACGATGATCGCCTGGGGGCTTTGGCGGCGACGGCCGTCGAGCGGGTGGGCGTTTCGTATGCCTCGCCCGGCCGGGTCTGGCGGGAGGCCGAGGCGTTTGCGGCCGCACGGAGCAACTGCGAGGTGCTGGTCGGGCGCGGGGATTCGATGCTGCCGTTGTTTCCGGATCGCACCGTGATCGTCGTCCGCCGGACGCCGTTGGCGGACCTGCAGGTCGGGATGACCGTGGTCTTTTTCGGCGACCGAGGGCGCCCGGTGGCGCATACGTTGGTCGCAAAGTCGGCGGGCGGCTGGATCGCCAAAGGGCTGGCCAACGACGAAGTCGATCGCACCCGGGTGCGCGGCCAAAACTACATCGGCCAAGTGGTGCGGGCGTATCTGCCCATGCCGACCGGCGAACCGGACCGCAGCGCGGCGACCACGAACCTGCGGTCCGAAGGCGCGGCGGGCGGCGGTCAGTAGTGCTTCACGTAGCCGTTGCGGCGGAGGCGCTCGAGCCAGCGCTCCTGACTCGCCCGGCCCATCTGCTGGATCAGCACGCGCTCGATCTGGTCGCGCACTTCGTCGATCGGCTGGATGCCCGCGTAGCGGCGGTCTTCCGCGAAAAGGAGGAAGGCGCCTTCCTGCAGGAGCACGATCTTGGAGATTTCACCCTTCTTCAGGTCGAAGGCGGCCTCGCTGAATTCCTTGCGGAAGTCGGAGCGCTTGAGCCAGCCCCAGTCGCCGCCCTTGCTCTTCTTCATGTCCTTCGAGAACTCCTTGGCGAGGTCCTCGAACTTCTCGCCGGCCTTGAAGCGGGCGACGATGAGGTTGGCCTGCTCGGTAAGCGTGGCGTCGGTCTCCGTCTCGGTGCGGGTGAGCTGGATCAGGCGTAGGTGGACTTCGTCTTCGCGGTAAAAGCGGTCTTTGTTTTCGTTGTAATAGGTCTCGATCCGGACCGGGCTGACCACGCTGGACGATTTCCGCTGCTGGCCCTGCATGTAGGAGAAGATGATGTTCTCTTCGACCTCGCGGCGGTAGTCGCGGATCGTCTGGCCCTTGGAGCGGAGGAAGGCGAGGAACTTGGAGCGGTCGCCCTCGAAGCGGTCGGCGAGTTCGTCGGCGATGGCGTTTTCGATGTATTGGACCGGAATCTGGCGCTTCTCGTCCTTGCGGAACTCCTTCACGATGAGGACCCGGTCGATGAGATCCTGGATCGCGCTGTCCTGGAGTTGTTCGAGGCGCTCCTGGAAATCCTTCTCGTTTCGGGCTTCGTTGCGCAGCTGGGGCAGCAGGGGCCCGATATACTGCATCACGTCGGCGACGGTGATGATCTTCTCCTCGGCGACGGCGACGATCCCATTGGCGAAGCGCAGGTTGAGGTTCTGCGCGACGGCGTCGCCGGTGGGGACGGAAGGCTGGGTGGCTTGGCCAAACGCGGAGACGCCGGACGCGGCAATCAGCAAGGCGGACACAAAACGGCGACGGAACGTCATGGGTTCGGCAAATTGTTCAGGAACGAGATAATTTCGCGCAACCGTAGGAGGGGCTTGGGGGTGGTCAACCTTGGAAACCGCGTGCCTACCTGCACCCAGTCGTCGCGGCGACCACTGTGGCGCAGGCATTTCAGGCGGCTCGACTCGGTTTCGACGGAAACGATGCCCTTTTGTTCCGCGCGAAGCCGGATCTCGGTGATCAGGAGGAGCGCTTTCACTTCGTCGCCGAACTTGCCGAAGCGGTCGCGGAGGTCGGCCTCGATCTGCTTCAGGCCGGCGAGGCTGTCGGCCATCGCGAGCTTGCGGTAGAAGTCGATGCGGAGCCGGGTCTCCGCGATGTAGGCCGAGGGCAGGCGGGCCTGGATACGGTCGACTTCGACGGCGTGTTCGCGCTCGGCGTCCTTCAGCGCGGTGTAGCCGTCGACGTGACGTCCGCGCTCGGCCGCCGGCCCGGCGGCGCTTTCGCCGACGAACACAAAATCGAGTTTCACGGTGGCGCGGATCGCGGCGGCGGATTTCTCGCCCTTGAGCCGGGCCACCGACTGGCGGAGGAGCTGACAGTAGAGCTCGAAGCCGACGCCGACGATGTGGCCGCTCTGCTCGGAGCCGAGGAGGTTGCCGGCGCCGCGCAGCTCCAGGTCGCGCATGGCGATGCGGAAGCCGGCGCCGAGCTGGTTGTGCTGGCGCATGGCGGTCAGGCGCTGGCGGGCGACCTCGAGCAGCCGGGTGTGGCGATGGAGCAGCAGGTAGGCATAGGCCTGGTGCTTGAAGCGGCCCACGCGACCGCGGAGCTGGTAGAGTTGGGAGAGGCCGAAGCGATCGGCGCCCTCGATGATGATCGTGTTGCTGTTGGGGATATCGAGGCCGCTTTCGATGATCGTGGTGGAAACCAGCACGTGATACTTGCCGGCGACGAAATCGGTCATCACGCGCTCCAACTCGTCGGCGTCCATCTGGCCGTGGCCGACGCCGACCGTGATATCCGGCATGAGTTCGCGCAGGCGGGCGGCGACGAGGTCGATCGTCTGGACGCGGTTGTGGAGGTAGAACACCTGGCCGCCGCGGCGCAGTTCGTAGCGCACGGCGTCGACGACGATTTTTTCGTCGTAGGTCTTCACGATCGTCTGGATCGGGTGCCGGTTGGTGGGCGGCGTCTCGATCACGCTCAGATCGCGGGCGCCGGTGAGCGCCATGTAGAGCGTGCGCGGGATCGGCGTGGCGCTCATGGAGAGCACGTCGACGGTGGCGCGCATGGCCTTGAAGACTTCCTTGTGCTTCACGCCGAAACGCTGCTCCTCGTCGATGATGACGAGGCCGAGTTCCTTGAAGACGACGTCGCTCTGCAGGAGCCGGTGGGTGCCGATGAGGATGTCGACCTGGCCGGCGGTCGTGGCGGCGGCGATCTTCTTCAACTCGGCGCGCGAGCGGAACCGGCTGAGCATCTCGACGACGACCGGGTAGCCGGCCATGCGCTCGCGGAAGGTATTGAGGTGCTGCTGCGCGAGCACGGTCGTCGGCACGAGCACGGCGACCTGGCGTCCGCCCTGGACGGCCTTGAAGGCGGCGCGGATCGCGACCTCGGTCTTGCCGAAGCCGACATCGCCGCAGATGAGGCGGTCCATGGGGCGCGTTTTCTCCATGTCGGCCTTGGTGTCCTCGATGGCGCGGAGCTGGTCGCGGGTCTCGGTGAAGGGGAACGAGCCCTCGAACTCCTTCTGCCAGTCGGTGTCGGCGGCGAAGGCGTGGCCGGGCTGGGCTTCGCGGGCGGCATGGATGCGGAGCAGCTCCGCGGCCAGATCGATGGTGGCGCGCTCGGCGGCCTGGCGGGCCTTTTCCCAGCGACCGGAGCCGATGCGGCCGAGCTGGGGCTTGGCTTTGCTGAGGCCGACGTAGCGGCTGATGAGGTGCGACTCCTGGAGCGGCACGTGCAGCGTGACGTGGTCGTCGAACTCGAGGGAGATGACCTCCCGGATGCCCTGGGCCGTATCGAGTTTCGTGAGACCGCGGTAGAGGGCGATGCCGTGCTGCAGGTGGACGACGAAGTCGCCCTCCACGAGCTCGGAGAAATCGAGGAGCTGGTCGACCTGGGCGCGGTGGGCGATCGCGCGGGCGCTCGGCGCGGGCCGGCGCGCGCGTTGGCGGCCGAAGATCTCGGTCTCCGTCACGACGACGAGGCCGGCGGCGTCGGGCTTGGCGCCGGCGAAACGGGCGGGATCGCGGAAGGTGAGGCGGAAGCCCTCGTTGAGGCCGCCGCGGAGCCAGCGCGGGCGAAGTTGCTTCAGTTTCGGGTCCTCGGCGAGGAGCTCCTCCGTGCGCTTTTCCTCGCCCTCCTTGGAGACCACGAAGGCGACGTCGTATCCGGATTTCCGCCACGCGGCGGCGAGGCGGAGGAACTCCCGCCGCGCCTCCTCCTCGACGACGAGGCGCTCCTGGGCGACGAGGGCGTCGTCGGGATAGCGCCGGTGGTGCGCGAGGCTTTCGGTGTCCCAGGTCGTCTCGGCCGTGGCCGCGTCGAAGAGGCCGCTGGCCTCGTCGATGTCGCCCACGCCGAAGGTGGCGGCGCAGCGGGCGAGAAGCGGGTTGAGGGCATCGGTGCCTTCGCGGGCAAAATTGCTGAACTCGATCTCGAGCACGGCGGGCTCGACGAACACGAGGTGGGTGGCGGCGGAGAGGTAGTCGGAGAGGCCGGTTTTCGAAGGGTCGAGGCGGACGCGCGGCGAGGCGGCGAGGGAAATGCTCTCGACGGCGGCGCCGGAGCGCTGCGTGACGGGGTCGAACTCGCGGATCGACTCGAGTTCGTCGCCGAAGAAATCGAGCCGGTAGGGCTGCGTGGCGGTGACCGGGTAGACGTCGATGATCCCGCCGCGCACGGCGTAGTGACCGGGCGCCTCGCACACGGGCTCGGAGTCGTAGTCGAGTTTGTGGAGCTGTTCGATCAGCCCCTGGAACGGGTGCGCCTGGCCGCGGGTGAGCACCAGTTCGCGGGTGGCGAAGGCTTCGATGGCCGGGACCGGCTGGAGCAACGCGGCGGGCGTGGAGACGACGACGAGGGTGTCGGGCGTGGAGGCGAGGGCGCGTTTGGCGCGGAGGCGCGACAGCACCGTCAGGCGGTCGCTGGAGGCGGCGAAGGCTTCGCGCATCTCGGCGCCGTCGGGCATCGATTCGGGAAAGACGAGCGTGGTCAGCGCCTCGGCGGGCGCGTCGGCGCGCGGGCGACTGCCGCCGAGGGCGGCGTGGAAGAAGGCGATGTCCTCGGCGAGCTGCTCGGCGGCTTTGAGATTTTCGGCGACGACCAGCCAGACGGGCGCGGGGCGGGTGCGGCAAAGCTCGGCGACGATCGCGCCGCGGGCGGGCGGGCAGACGCCGGTGATCTTGTGGCGGACGTGGGTCGCGGGGGCCGACATGCGGGCGGCGGACGGTAGGGCAGGCGGAACGGACGACAAGCCGGAGGGCGCGGCGCCGGGGCTTCAGTCGAGCCGCAGGGCGATCAAGGCGGCGCGGGCGGCGGCCTCCTCGGCGTTTTTCTTCGAGGAGCCGCGGCCGGTGCCGAGCAGGCGGTCGAGGAGGTGGACGGCGACTTCGTATTCGCGCGCGTGGTCTTCGCCGAGGATGTGCGTGACCTCGTAGCGGAGGGCGTTGTTGCCGTGGACGGGTTGCACGATTTCCTGGAGTCGGCCCTTGGGGTTGTCGAAATGCTCGGAACCGGCGAGGCGTTCGGAGAGCGGGCCGTAGAGGCCGAGCACGACGGTGCGGGCGGTGGCGAGGTCGCTGTCGAGGTAGACGGCGCCGACGAGGGCTTCGAGCGCGTCCTCGAGCGCGGCGGCGCGGGCGCGGCCGCCGGTGGATTCCTCGCTTTGGCTCAGGCGGATGACGGCATCGAGTCCGATCTCGCGGGCGAGACGGGCCAGAAACGCGCCGTTGGCGAGCGTGGCGCGGCGGCGGCTGAGGAGGCCCTCGCGGTCCTGCGGGAAGAGACCGAACAGCGTCTCGGTCAGCACGAGCTGCAGCACGGCGTCGCCGAGGAATTCGAGGCGCTGGTTGCTCTCCGGGACGTCCGGGTGGTCCTGCAGGTAGGACGGGTGCGTGATCGCGCGTTCGAGCAGCGCGCGCTGGCGAAACGGGTGGCCGATGCGGGTCTCGAGTGTGGAGAGCGCGTCGCTCATGAGCTGGCGCTGGCGTAGCGGCGCAGGCCGCGGTGGAAGACGAACACGGCGAGCGCGAACCACACGGCGGCGGCGCCGAAGAGCCAGACCGCGAGACCGAGGTCGAAGCCGTCGAAGAGGGCGCGGGCGGGGGTGTTGGTGACGACGACGACCGGCAGGGCCCAGACGAAGAGGACGCGGGAGACGACGCCCTTGAAGGCTTCGCGCGGCAGGCGGGAAAACTCGGTCAGCGTGAAATACGTGCCCTCGATGCCCTGCGCGCTGGTGAGCCAGAAGGCGACCGAGATGGAGAGGACCAGCACGCTGTAGTGGATGACGACGCCGCAGGCGACCATCGCGGCGTAGAGGGCGACGTTGGCGACGTTGAGGTCGAGCCCGAGCTGGCGGGCCGCGTAGAGGACCACGCCGCCGGCGACGAGCGAGTTGACCAGGCCGTCGGGGTCGAGTTTGCGCGTGGTGGCCATGAACATGACGTTGCCGGGCTGGGCCAGAAAGAAGTCGAAGTTGCCGGAGCGGATGTTGCGGCCCATCTCGAAGATGCTGCTCCAGAAGAAGCCCATCAAAAAGCGCTGGATCAGCAGCGAGGTGCCGACGAGCAGGATCATCTGGTATTTCGACCAGCCGGCGATGGAGTCGGTGTGGTCGTAGAGCACCGAGATCGTGAGGAGGTTCACGGTCATCCAGAACAGCTCGACGAGCGCCCAGACGAAGAAATCGCCGCGGAACATGAGCGTGCGCGTGATCGAGTAGCGTGCGCTGGCGAGCCAGATTTTGGCGTAGTGGAGCATCGGAGACTCAGCCGCCGACGGCGGTGTGGCGGCGCAGGCCGCGCGTCCAGAGCGCGTGGTTGAGGAGGAGCAGCGCGACGACCCAGCCGGCCTGGATGGCGTAGCCCTGCCAGATGGCGGCCGTGTCCGTGATGCGGCCGGTGAAAATCGCGGCGGGAAAATACATCTGGTAGTAGAACGGCAGGCATTTCGCGACCGCGTAGGCCCAGGCCGGGAGCAGATCGAGCGGGAACATTTGGCCGCCGAGGACGGTTTCGACGGCCATGGACAGAATCACGAAGCCCTGGATCTCGAGGAACCAGAACGTCAGCAGGCCGAAGCAGTAGGCGATGCTGAACTGGATCATGGCGGACATCGCCATCGCGGGGAGGCCGTAGAGCAGCACGGCGGGATCGCGCGGGAACGTGAGATACTCGGTGAGGAAGGGCAGGGCGACGAGCAGCGGCACGAACACGAGCAGGCCGGAGACGAGGCGGGCGGCGACGAAGATGCTGAAGCGGTAGGCGAAGTAGTTGATCGGTTTCAGCAGGAACTGGTTGATGAGGCCGTTGCGGATTTCCTCGCTGATCTGGTAGTCTTCGTTGAAGGCGCTGATGAAGAACTGGAGCACCAGCAGCGTGACGAAATAGGTGATCGTCTGGCCGAGCGAGAAGCCGCCGAGCTGGTCGCGGCCGCTGAAGGCGGCGCTCCACAGAATGACAACCGCCGCGAGGTGGAAGAGGGAGAAGAAGCCGCGGACGGCGAAGTTCCACCGGTAGACGATGTTGCTCTGCAGCCCGAGGAGGAAGGCGTGGCGGTATTTGTCGAGGGCGGCGAACATGGCGGGCGGAGGCGCGGCGACGGGCGGATGACGGCGGCCGGCGCGGGGCTCACAGCAACTTGAAGCGCTCGATCACTTCCTTGCCGAGGTTGCGGTAGGCGGTGGCGCCGGGGTTGGTGGGCTCGTAGGCGAAGATGGTTTTGCCGAAGCTGGGCGCCTCGCTGAGCCGGACCGTGCGCGGGATGACGGTCTGGAAGATCTTGTCGGGCAGGTGCTGTTTCACCTCGTCGACGACCTGGCGCGAGAGATTGGTGCGGAGGTCGAACATCGTCATCACCACGCCGCCGAGCTCGAGGTTGTCGTTGATGTGGGCGTCCTTGATGCGTTGGACGTTGCGGAGGATCTGCCCGAGGCCCTCGAGCGCGAGGTATTCGCATTGCAGCGCGATCAGCAGGTAATCGGCGGCGGCGAGGCTGTTCATCGACAGCATGCCGAGCGCGGGCGGGCAGTCGACGATGATGGCGCGGTAGCCGTTGGCCTGGCGGATGGGGGCGAGGATCGTGCGGAGGCGGGCGAGGTAGTTTTCGGTCTGGGCGAGTTCGATCTCGGCGGCGGCCAGGTCCTCCTCGCTCGGGATGAGCGCGAGGTGTTCGTAGGGCGTGGGCACGATCATCTCGAGCGCGGTGCCTTCGCCGCGGAGCGGGCCGTAGAGGCTGCGGCCGGCCTGTTTCTCGACGCCGACGGCGCTGGTGGCGTTGGCCTGCGGATCGAGGTCGATCAGGAGCGTGTGGATCTTCTTCTCGGCCAGGGCGGCCGCCAGGTTGACCGCGGTGGTGGTTTTGCCGACGCCGCCTTTTTGGTTGGCGATGGTGAAGAGAGTGGAAGGCATGAAAACGGGAAGGTGGACGGTGCGCAGGACGCTTCCCGTCATGCCAATCACGGGTCGCGTCGCGCCGCAAGCGTCGCGGCGAGTTCGCCGTATTTCGGCGCTTGCGCGGAGAAATTTTTCCGCCAACGTCCGCGATTCCCTGAGTGCGGCGCGGTAGCCAAGTGGTAAGGCCGAGGTCTGCAAAACCTCTATGCGCCGGTTCAATTCCGGCCCGCGCCTCCAGGGGTTTGCCTCGGCGAACGAGGGTGCGGGCGATGGCCAGGCGTCGACGTTTTATGCTCGTTTTATGCTCGGCCGCCCCGATTCACCGAAGCGTGGGCAGGCTGGGGCAACGTTCGTTGCGCAGGAGCCGTCGTCGACCGCAGCCTTGAGCGCGCCTCGAGCGGGCGTGCGACCGGTGACCGGTGACCGAAGATTTTGAGGGCTTCGCTTCTCGGCTTGTGACCTCCGCGCCCGACGGGCGCGGATTCACGAGATCGCGACGTTCTTCTCCAGACTCCGGCAGTGGCGGTAAATCGCTGTGCGCGGTCGTGGCAGGCGATGGCAGCGGGGGCCCTGCTCGGCCGCAATGCGGCAGGGACGACCTCAACCGCGCGATCAGCCGCCGCGGGAACCGCGCGCGACGGGCGGAGCAAATGTCGGGCACCACACCGCGGGGCGTATCGGGTCGCCATGACATCCGTTAAGCCGGAGATGAGGAGGATACGGACGGCGGGATC
>JACCDX011020590.1_pt1 | contig 15540 bp, 13 predicted proteins | sample 7449681 | NCBI WGS metagenome assembly JACCDX01 (sample SAMN15323450, study PRJNA562643) | freshwater metagenome | isolation source: river surface water | place: USA:Blue River Watershed | collected 2017-08-18 | reverse complement strand
GTTAAAAATGCAGCTGTTGCGGAAATTACTGGTGCTAAAACGTATACCGCCATGTGCACGCCTTTAGGAATGATCTCCTCTTTAAGCGCTAGTTTGATGCCGTCCATTAGTGACTGAAGTAAACCAAATGGTCCTACTCGGTTTGGGCCAATACGCATTTGCATTCGACCAACAACACGACGTTCTGCCCAAATGGTGAACAGTGTCATCAAAACCATGATTGCGAAAATACCTAAAACTTTAATCGCGATGATCAAGCCTGAGTCATTACCAAATATTGACGTCATCAGGCACCTCCTGCCGAAACATTAACCACAGTTCCGGACGGAAAATTCAATGCACAACCTTCACTGTTTGATGGCACCCAAACAACACCATCCACCATTCCAGCAGTAACAATTACTGGTGCAACTGCTTTCTGATTTCCGGCAGAAACGGTTGCCATCGCACCATCTACCAAATTCAAACTTTGCGCAGTTGCTGGACTTACCCGAACAACTGCAACTCGCGCAGTGGCTGCTAGATAAGGTTCACCCTCTTGCAAACTTCCGTTATCCAATAAATGTTTCCAAGTACTTAAAATCGCTTGGCCGCTGCTTAGCGAAGTATTTGCTGAACTAGCAGCAACTAACTGTGGTCGCTGAGCCGTTGACCAAAAATCATTCTGGCCAAGTGCTTTACCCATTTCAGTTGCTAGTTCGGCTAAGACTTGTGCATCACTTAATAACCCTGGTGCTTTTAACACTGCTTTAAACGAGCGATCCCGACCTTCCCAATTTCGGAAAGTTCCAGATTTTTCTGCCACAACAGATACCGGTAAAACAACATCTGCATTTGCGGTTACGTCTGTATGGCGAGTTTCAAGCGAGACAACGAAATCAGCTCGATTGATTGCGCCAATTAAATCACCATCAACATCTGATGCAGATACGCCTGAGATGACAAGAGCTTTAACTGATTTACCTGCTTCATTAATAATCGATGAAGTATGCCGTCCATCTACTGGAAGCAAACCGGCATCCAGTGCGCCACGATCGCCGGCGCGACGCGGAATCCAAGCAACTTTAGCTCCAGTTGAATTGGCAAGTTGAGCAACAGCAGTCAGTAAACCTGGTGTTGTAGCAGCGCGCTCACCTACCAAAATAAAACTATTTTCGTTGAGTTCACTGGCTGCTTGATTAAGTTGAGCAACTTCCTCATGCGGTCCAGCTGCAATCAACTTAGCTTTCATTTTGGCAAAGCCAGCGGTCATGTAAGGAGCAAGTGCAATAACTTTTGTTCCACGTTTTAGTGCGGCTTTACGCAAACGCAAAAATACAATCGGCGACTCATCTTCAGGTTCAAACCCAACCAGCAATACTGTCTTTGCGCTTTCGAGGTCGCCGTAAGTTACGCCAAGGCCTTTACCTGCAACATGACTAGCTAAAAATGCAGTTTCTTCATCACTAGTGGCGCGAGCGCGGAAATCAACATCTTTGGTGCCAATTACATTACGAGCAAAAGCGTTGTAAGCAACAGCATCTTCGAAAGTTAGACGGCCACCAGTTAAGACAGCAGTATTTGATCCGGCTTTTGCTAAGCCATTTGCTGCTACACGCAATGCTTCTGGCCATGACGCTGGAATTAGGTTGCCCTCTGAATCACGAACCAGTGGAGTTGTTAAGCGACCTTCGTTTGTATATGTAAATGCAAAACGACCTTTGTCGCAGTTCCATTCCTCATTTACTTCTGGAGCATCCCAAGCTAACCGTCGCATAATTTGTTCGCGGCGCACATCAGTACGCAATGCACATCCGCTGGCACAGTGTTCACATGCAGTAGGAGCTGAAATTAAATCAAACGGCCGTGAACGGAAACGATACTTTGCACTAGTTAACGCGCCGACTGGACATATTTGAATGGTGTTTCCAGAAAAATAAGAGTCAAATGGTTGATCTGCAGAAATACCAACCTGTTGTTTTGCGCCACGTTCTAAGAGTGCCAAAAACGGATCGCCAGCAATTTCATCTGCGAAACGAGTGCAACGAGCACAAGATACGCAACGTTCCCGATCCAATAAAACTTGAGCTGAAACATTAATTGGTTTTGGAAATGTGCGCTTCGCTCCGTCGAACCTGGTCTCGGCGCGACCAGTTGTCATCGCCTGATTCTGAAGTGGGCATTCGCCACCTTTATCGCAAATAGGGCAATCGAGTGGGTGATTAATAAGGAGAAACTCCATCACCCCGGCTTGCGCTTTTTGTGCCATTTCACTGGTCTGATGTGTTTTGACGACCATGCCTTCAGCAACTGGAATCGCACAAGCAGGTTGTGGTTTACCTTGGCCTTCAATTTCCACTAAACATGCACGGCATGCAGCGACCGGATCGAGTAAAGGATGATCGCAAAAACGAGGTATCGCAGTGCCAAGCATTTCAGCAACTCGAATAATTAATGTGCCAGCTGGTACTTCTACTGTTACGCCATCAACAGTTACGTTTACAGTTTGCGTTGTTACGGTCATTTTGCAGCTCCAGCAAAAACAGTCGACTTAACTGGATCAAATGATTCATTTGCTGAAGTAGTTGTCGCCGTTAAGAATTCGTTGCGGAAATACTTAAGCGCCGCTGGGAATGGCGTAGCAGCTGCATCGCCAAGCGCGCAGAAAGAACGTCCAGAAATTTGCTGACAAATTTCAACTAACTTGTCGATGTCGCCTTCCGTTCCTTTACCTTCTTCAAATCGATGAAGTACATCGCTAATCCAGTAGGTGCCTTCACGACATGGTGTGCACTTGCCACAAGATTCATGTTTGTAGAAAGCTAGCCATCCAGTAACAGCTCGGACAACTGAAGTCGTTTCATCAAAAATCATTGGTGTGCCAGTGCCAAGCATTGAACCAGCTTCGGCAATCGCTTCATAAGTAAGCGGAGTATCAAGATGATCTGGTGTCAACATTGGTACCGAAGATCCACCAGGCAGCCAGAACTTAACTTTGTGTCCACCGCGAACTCCACCTGCATGTTCAAGTAGTTCACGCATCGTGATGCCAAGTGGTGCTTCATAAATTCCAGGTCGAGCCACATGACCAGAAACTGCAAACAACTTAAATCCTGGTGACTTTTCAGTTCCAAATGAACGGAACCAATCAACACCGTTATTCACGATGTAAGGAATATTCGCAATAGTTTCGACATTGTTTACGCAAGATGGTGAAGCATAAAGACCAGCAACCGCTGGGAACGGTGGCTTTAGTCTAGGTTGCCCACGACGACCTTCAAGTGAATCAAGTAACGCAGTTTCTTCGCCACAAATATATGCACCAGCTCCGGCATGTAGAACAACTTCAAGATCAAAGCCAGATCCCATGATGTTCTTGCCTAAATAACCTGCTTGGTATGCCTCTTTAATTGCAGTATTTACTCGGCGGAAAACATGAGGAACTTCACCACGCAAGTAAATAAATGCATGATTGGCTCGCATTGCATATGAAGCAATGATTATGCCTTCGATCAATGCGTGCGGATTGGCCAACATTAACGGGATGTCTTTACATGCTCCTGGCTCAGACTCATCAGCATTAACCACTAAATAGTGCGGTTTACCGTCGCCCTGTGGAACAAACGACCACTTCAATCCAGTTGGGAAACCTGCACCACCGCGGCCACGAAGTCCTGAATCTTTGACTGTATTAATAATGTCATCTGGTTTACTCGCGAAAGCTTTTTTGAATGCGGTGTAACCACCATGGCGCATGTAGCCGGAAATTGTGTATGAATCAGCTTCATCCCAATGTGCCGACAGAACTGGAGTTAAGGCGCCTTGTTGAATTGCCATTATTTTGCCTCCGGTGCGCTCATGCCAAGTTCCTTGGCGCGCTTTAGTCCAGCCAACATCAATGCATCTGCATTGCCACCAGCATCAACTAAGTCATCTTCAAAGCCAGCAAGAGTAGCTTCATTCTCTTTAAAGGTTCTAATACGTGGACCGCGAGTACTGAGCACTTCTTCACCGCGGCGCAATTTATCGACGACTTCAACTGCTTTCTCTGGAGTCATATTGTCGAGAAACTCCCAGTTGGCAGTCATTACTGGTGCATGAGTGCAAGCTGCCTGACATTCAATTCGTTCCAGCGAAACTTTTCCGTCTTCGGTAACTTCGTCATTACCTATTCCAAGGCGGTTACAAAGTGTTGACCAAATAGCATCGCCACCAAGAATTCCGCATCCAGGGTTAATGCAAACTCCAATGTGATATTCGCCAACGGGCTTGCGGTGATACATGGTGTAGAAAGTCGCAACTGCAGCAACTTCTGCGGTAGTTAAACCAAGTTCTTCCGCACACATGGCGATTCCGTCGGCAGTTACATAGCCTTCTTCAGCTTGAACTAAATGCAACATAGGTAGAAGTGCTGAGCGCGAAACTGGGTAACGCGAAATTATTTCGCGAGCTTTAACTCTGGTTTCTTCAGTTAATGCCACTAGCGATCCACCCCTCCCATTACCGGATCAATTGAAGCAACTGATGCAATAACGTCTGCAACCTGACCGCCTTCGCACATTGCTGCCACAGCTTGCAAGTTGGTAAATGATGGATCACGGAAATGAACTCGATATGGCCGTGTTCCACCATCAGAAACAATGTGCACGCCAAGTTCACCGCGTGGTGACTCAACTGCACTGTAAACCTGTCCGGCCGGAACTTGGAATCCTTCAGTCACTAATTTGAAGTGATGAATTAACGCTTCCATTGATTCACCCATGATGTGTCGAATATGTTGCAGTGAATTACCTTGGCCATCGGAGCCAATTGAAAGTTGAGCTGGCCAAGCGATGCGCTTATCTTCAACCATTACTGGACCAGGTTTCAATCGGTCTAAACACTGCTCAATAATTTTTAGCGATTCACGCATTTCTTCTAATCGAATTAAGAATCGACCATAAACATCAGAAGTGTCTTTAGTAATTGCATTGAACTCATAAGTTTCGTATCCGCAATATGGATCTGTCTTGCGCAAGTCTTGTGGCAAACCAGTTGAACGAAGTACTGGGCCGGTCATACCCAACGCCATGCAACCAGCTAAATCGAGAATTCCAACTCCTTGGGTCCGACCCAACCAGATTGAATTATCGACCAACATGTCGGCGGTGTCTTTAAACCGACCAGGTAAATCTTTGATTAATGCGCGAATTTGTTCCTCGGCACCTGGTGGTAAATCTTGAGCCACACCACCCGGGCGAATGTAAGCGCTATTCATGCGCAAGCCACTAACTAGTTCAAAAATATCGAGAACGGATTCACGTTCGCGGAAACCGAAAATCATTGCGGTAAGTGCGCCCATTTCCATGCCGCCAGTAGCAAGAGCAACTAGATGCGACGAAATTCGGTTTAGCTCCATCATCATTACTCGAATGACTGATGCACGTTCTGGAATTTGATCAGTTATTCCAAGAAGTTTCTCGACGCCTAAACAGTAAGCAGTCTCGTTAAAAAATGGAGATAGGTAATCCATTCGAGTTACAAAAGTGACACCTTGGGTCCACGAGCGATACTCGAGGTTCTTTTCAATTCCGGTATGTAGATAGCCAATACCGCAACGTGCTTCAGTTACAGTCTCGCCTTCTAGTTCAAGAATTAACCGCAATACGCCGTGAGTTGATGGGTGCTGTGGCCCCATGTTTACAACAATGCGTTCGCTTTCACCTTCGGCTGCACCTTGCACTGTGTCCCAGTCTTGTCCTTGCAATGTATAGACGCGACCAGAAGTAGTTTCGTATGAGCCAGCGTATGTATCAGTCATTAGTTGTAAGACCTCCGCTGATCAGGTGGTGGAATGGTTGCCCCTTTGTACTCAACTGGGATGCCACCAAGTGGATAATCTTTGCGCTGCGGATGACCCTGCCAATCATCTGGCATTTGAATTCGAGTTAAATGCGGATGGCCGTCAAAAATAATTCCGAAGAAGTCGTAGGTTTCGCGCTCGTGCCAATCATTTGTTGGATAAACCGAAATGATTGATGGAATGTGTGGATTTGAATCTGGTGCTGTTACTTCTACACGAACTTTGCGCCCATGAGTGATTGAGCGGAAGTGATAAACCGCATGTAGTTCTTTACCTTTGTGGTCAGGATAGTGGACTCCACTAACACCTAAACAGAGTTCAAAACGTAAACCAGGTTCATCACGAAGTGTTTTTGCCACCGCAGGTAATTCGCTTGGTGCAACATAAATAGTCATCTCGCCATGCGCGATAACAATTTTTTCAATTGCTTTTTCCCAAGTAGTACCGAAGTCTTTTAATGAAGCAGCAAGTTCGTCAGCAATTACATCGAAGTAGCTGCCATAAGGTCGAGCACTAGCTTCCGGAACTGGAACTGGTGCAATCAAGCCACCAAACCCTGAGGTATCGCCAGAACCCTCAACACCAAACATGCCTTTACGCACAGTTGTTACTTCAAGTAACTGCTGACCTGCTGGAACGATGTTGTTCGATTGGTCTTGTTCACTCATCGAAGTAGTCCTTTGAGTTCTGAAGTATGTGGTGCAACTAATGCAGCGCGCTCTAACTCCACGATTTCACGTTCACGATTTACGCCAAGTTTGGTATCTGAAATTTGGTCATGTAATTTCAAAATTGCATCGATCAGCATTTCTGGGCGTGGTGGACAACCAGGAAGATAAATATCAACGGGAACAACGTGATCAACGCCTTGCACAATTGCATAGTTATTAAACATGCCACCGGATGAGGCACAAACTCCCATAGAGATAACCCATTTTGGATTTGGCATTTGATCATAAATTTGTCGCAAAATTGGCGCCATCTTTTGACTTACTCGACCAGCGACAATCATTAAATCTGCTTGTCGTGGTGAGGCGCGAAAAACTTCCATACCAAATCGAGCTAAGTCGTAACGTCCTGCGCCTGATGCCATCATTTCAATTGCACAGCAAGCCAAGCCAAATGTTGCTGGCCATAGTGACCCCTTTCGGGCATACCCAGCTAGTCCTTCAACGGTTGAAAGCAGAACTCCACTCGGAAGTTTTTCTTCTAATCCCATGTCGCCTCTTTAGTCCCACTCGAGTCCGCCGCGTCGCCAAACAAATGCGTACGCAGTTAGAACGGTAAGTATGAAAATAATCATTTCGATTAAGCCAAATAATCCAAGCGCGTCAAAGTGCACAGCCCATGGATACAAGAAAACAATTTCAATGTCGAAAATAATGAACAGCATTGCAGTTAAGTAATACTTGATCGGAAATTTTCCGCCACCAATACTTTGTGGCGCTGGGTTAATTCCGCATTCGTATGGCTCAACTTTTGCGCGGTTATAACGTTTTGGTCCGGTAATTGAAGCTGCCGCAACAGAAAAAACAGCGAAGCCAAATGCGAGTAACCCTAGGAACAATATGGGTAGGTAAAGATTTCCTGATCCCACAGTTGACACCTTTCGCGACAATTTTTTCGTTCACAGCAATGTCGGCTAGTTAATCCTAGAACCGAAAAAGCCGTTAAAAATCCCGACTTTGTGCTTTAGTGAAATTATTCACGAGCACATTAACAGTCTATTACTCAATCAATAAAAGGGAATCCGGGGATGCTTGGGCCTGCCCAATTTATCCAGATCTACTTCGTAGCTCTGTGCCTATCCAGATCTACTTCGTAGCTCTGTGCAACGCGACTATCCCGCCGGTTAAATTCAACCACTCAACATTCTGCCAACCACAGTCTTTAATCATTGCGGCAAGTAATTCTTGATTTGGCCAGTCCCTGATTGATTCCGCCAGATAAACATAGGCATCTGGATTGCTGGAAACTTTTCGCGCTATCGCCGGCAGTGCTTTCATCAAGTATTCGAGATAAGTAGTTCTAAATGGCTTCCAAGTCGGATGACTAAATTCACAAATAACTAGACGGCCACCTGGTTTAGTAACTCGCTTCATTTCGGTTAAAGCTTTTGTAGTGTTTTGCACATTTCGCAATCCAAAAGAAATAGTTACTGCGTCAAAAGTGTTGTCTTCAAATGGCAAATTAAGTGCGTCACCTTGAACAAAAGTTAGATGCGGAAATTTACGTTTACCAACTTCAATCATCCCGGCTGAAAAATCACAGGCAACTGGATCTGCACCAGCCAAATAAAAAGGTTGTGTACTTGTTCCGGTACCGGCAGCTAAATCTAAAATTTTTTCACCAGGTTGTGGCTTTATTGCGTTGACAACTGCACGTCGCCACAATCTTGTTTGACCGAGAGACAAAATGTCATTTGTAAGGTCATATTTCTCGGCAACGTCATCAAACATAGCGGCCACTTCATGTGGCTCTTTATTTAAATTTGCGCGAGACATAGTTATAGTCTGCCCACTTTGCTCGACTTAGTCATATTTAGCCAGTCGCAGTAAGTAGGCGTAGGCTTAATTCGTTATGGGTCAACTTGCGAGTCCGGATCTGGCACCTCAGATATATGTTGCGACTCAAAAAATTTCGGATATTCCCCATCTTTTGAATTTGGTTCCTGATGACGGTTTAGCTTGGGTCACCGGCAACCCGAATAACCAACAAGGTCTAATCGCACTTGGCGAAGTAGACCGATTTGAAGTTAGCGGTCCAGAAAGATTCAGCCGCGCCCAGAGTTGGTGGCGTAATTGGTCAGCCAAGGTAATAGGCGATGAACCAATCGCCTTTAGTTCATTCACGTTTTCCAATGATTCAGGTACTTCGGTTGTCGTTGTTCCGCGAGTTGTAATTACTCGCAAAAACGAGACGACGACTATCACCATAAGTAGCACTTCACCCATATCGCCAGAGCAAATTACTCAAGAGATTGAAAAAATTTGCAAACCTCGTGCACTTGCCAGCCAAGTTCTTGAACCAGAATTCTTACCAGGATCTATCCCAGTTGAGCAATGGACGAAAGCAGTTGATAACGCCATTGCCAGAATTACCCGTGGTGAGTTAGACAAAGTTGTCCTCGCTCGTGATTTAGTGGCCAAACTAGATCAGCCATTAAACGTTGGGTCACTACTTCGGAAGTTGAATCAAACTTTTCCAGAATGTTGGACATTTGCTGTCGATGGTTTAGTTGGTGCCACACCTGAACTACTTGTTAAAAGAACAGGTGATGAAGTAGTCAGCCGAGTTCTTGCTGGAACTGTTCGTCGAAGTAGTGATGAAGTTCGTGACTATGAACTAGCCGCTCGGCTACTTGGTAGCGATAAAGATTTAGAAGAACATGAATATGCTGTGGCATCAGTAGCCGCAGCACTTGCGTCGCACTGCATTGATTTAGATGTACCAAGCAAGCCTTTTATTTTGCAGTTAGCAAATGTTCAACATCTAGGAACTGATGTAACTGGTCAGCTAGTTGATAGTGCACCGATACTTGCGTTGGCCGCTTCGTTGCACCCAACTGCCGCAGTTTGTGGAACACCAACTGAACGCGCTGCACACTTGATAAAGGAAATTGAAAGTATGGATCGTTGGCGCTACTCAGCACCTATCGGTTGGATGAATAAATCAGGCGATGGCGAAATGGGTATCGCGTTAAGGTGCGCGGCGATCGAAAATTCGGAAAAAACTAGACTTCGCCTTTTTGCTGGTTGCGGAATCGTCGCTGGCTCAACTAGTGAAGCCGAAGTCGCTGAATCAAATTCAAAATTCAGTGCAATGCGCAATGCGCTCGAGAATTAATTAACCACCTGTAACTGGAATAGTCTCGTAACCACGTAAAACAAAAGTTGGTCGTTGCTCTGGTTCTCCAGCTAACTGCAACTTCGGAAACCTTTCAAACAACATCGGTAATGAAGTATTCATTTCCAAACGAGCTAATGGAGCACCAATACAAAAATGAATTCCAGCCCCGAATGCGATGTGCGTGTTCGGTGTTCGTTTGATGTCAAAACTTTGGGCATTTTCAAAAACTTCATCGTCTCGATTTGCGCTGCCTAACATGGCGCCAACTTTTTCACCGGTTTTTACTGTAACCTCACCAATTTGAGTATCAGCCGTTGCTGTGCGTTCAAATAAATGTAATGGCGAATCAAAACGCAACATCTCTTCAAGTGCAGTTGAACTTAGTTCGCGAGGATTGGCGCTGAGCTGTGCAAGTTGCTCGGGGTGTTTAAATAGCGCAACCATTCCATTTCCAAAGCCGTTAACCGAAGCTTCGTGGCCAGCATTAAGCAGTAAAACGCACATCGCGATTAACTCATGTTCATTTAGTTTTTCGCCTTGCTCTTCTACTTCAACTAACGCAGTAATTAGATCATTTTTTGGATTTTGTTTGCGATCTTTAGCTAATCCAGCCACATACTGACTAAATTCAAAGCCAGATTTTTGGGCAGCTAATTCTTGTTCCCTAGTTTTAGAAAATTCGTACATTTTTACAATGTCCTGTGACCAGCGACGTAAGTCAGGTGCTACTTCTCTGGGCACTCCGAGTAGGTCAGCAATGACAAGTACCGGCAATGGTTCTGCATAGTCTGCCAAGACATCAAAATGGCCTTGCTGAGTTAGCTTCTCTTGGGCTTCGTCGAGAAGTTGTGTACAAAGTTGTTCAACATTTGGCCGCATTGATTCAATTCGGCCAGGAGTAAATGCTTTTTGGACTAGCGCGCGAAGTCTGGTGTGCTTTGGTGGCTCGCTATCCAAAATTGAATCCGAATGAAGCCAGTTAAAAACCTCCCACTCATCTGCTGGCAATCTATCCTGATAAATTCGGCCAAGTGTTCTTAAGCGCAAAGTCGCGTTAGCTAATTCATATGTTGGCGCTAACCACAGGCCAAGCCGGTCACTCCAAAGTAATTTTTTTTCTTTTCGTAGCTCACTAAAAATTGGATAAGGATCGGCAACTAACTGTGGATCTTGTAAATCAAATTCATCCAGCACGCTCATGATTTGTTTTACTTTTCTTTATATCCGATTGGCTTGATTGGAAGTGTTATTAGAAACAGTAATGCGACTAAGGCAAATGTGACTGTACTTACTTCTCGACCTGTTGTCATTTGTCCAGGTGCCCCAAAAATTGACATAGCGGAAATTGCATTAACTCCAATCAGAGCCAAAGTTGCACGTTGGAAATATTTATCTTCAACATGCCGCGAAGTGGTGGAAAGCAAAATTCCGTAAGTTAGTGAGAGTAGGCCGACAAACCGACCAAACCAAACTTCGACTTCACTTGTACCAAAACCCAAGAACTCTAGTGAAGATTCAGGTCGGATTAAAAATAATGCTCCGATGATGAAAGTACCGACTGAGTCCAATGCCATGACTAGGCGGGTGTAGCGATATCTAGAGTTGCGCATACTCGTAAGTGTAGATACTCGCGAAAAAGTTGACGGCGCTGGGCGGTTGATTCCCGTGATCTGGCAACATAAAACTATGCAGATCTCGGAGTTAATCAAGGAAAAATACGGGTTAACCGGACAGGTCAGCCAACTCCCTGGAGAACGTGATCTGAACTACCAAATAGTTACTAATGAAGGTAGCTATGTATTTAAAATTCATGAATCATCCGAAAAAAACTTCATTGAACTACAACAAAAAATTCTCACCCAGGTAAGTTCAATTTCAACTTTGGCAGAACCAAGGCCGATATCAGATTTGCATGGAAATACGTTAATTGATTTACCAAACGGAAAAATTGGCCGGTTACTTACTTGGGCATCGGGTGAACTGTTTTCACAAATCGAAAAAAATCCTCAGGTTAAGCAATCTCTTGGCAGCGCGGTAGCGCTGGTAGACAAAGAGCTAATTAATTTTGATGTTGCGCCTTATCTCGAGACACTTACTCGACCCTTTGGTTGGAACGTGTTACAAGCAAATGAACTTAAAGAAAAAATAAACTTAATTAAAGATGAGCACCTCCGAGTTGAAGTCAAGCAAGCTTTTGATTTTGCTAGTACCGAAATATTGCCAAAACTGGAAAAACTCACCAAACAATTAATTCATAATGACGCTAATGACAACAACATAGTCGTCGAAAATAATGTCGTTACTTCATTAATTGATTTTGGTGACATTATTTACGCACCAAGAGTTTGTGGATTAGCTGTTGCTTGCGCCTACGCCATTAGCGATCTGGCAGATCCAATTTTTGACGTTTTGCCAGTTATCCGCGGTTATCACTTAGTAGCGCCGCTCAACGCAGAGGAATTGGAAATACTTTTTGGCTTAATAAAATTGCGTGTTGCCACCAGTATTGTGATGGCGGCTATTCAAAGCGCAGATCAACCTGACAACGAGTACCTATTAGTTAGCCAGGCTTGGTTCAATCAATTAATCACTACCTTAAATAAAACCGATCCAAACCTGGCTTGGTACCGAATGCGAAGTAACTGCGGTTATGAAGCCAATCCAAATAGCCGATTAGTTAGACAGTATTTACAAAGTGGACGAGCAACTATTGCCGACGTAGTTATGCCCCCACTAAAAAATGTGCGGAAGATTTGGTTGGACTGGTCTAGCGACAACCAAGATTTACCGCGTGAAACTTCGCAGATTTTTAATTTAATGAATCAAGCTGACGCCCAATTAGCGATCGGCCATTATTGCGAAAATCGAATGGTTTATCAGGGTGAAGCTTTTGCCATTGATAGTCCAGCCAGGCGCAGTGTTCATCTTGGAGTTGATCTTTTTGCTCCAGCCGGTACTCCGGTTTTCGCCGCACTTGATGGCGTCGTTGAATACTTCAATGACAACAATGTTTATTTAGATTACGGTCCAGTAATTATTCTGCGTCATGAAACAGATACTGGAATTAGATTCTTTACTTTATACGGACACTTATCTCGACCATCACTTGAAAATCTTTACATCGGTAAAAAAGTTTCCGCTGGCGAACTTATCGCAACTATGGGTGAAGAGCACGAAAATGTTGGCTGGCCACCACATACGCATTTCCAACTATTAACCGATTTGTGCGGTATGGGCCTAGATATTTATGGTGTTGCCCCACTCCTTGAATTACCGGTTTGGCGCAGCATCTCACCTAACCCAAATTTGGCGCTTCGAATTGAAGAAGGTACCGACGCGCACACAAAGTTACCAAGCGAAATTTTGGCAAATGAACGTCAAGTAGTGATGTCTCGGGCTTTAAGTTTAAATTTCAAAGAGCCAATTGAAATAGTTTCAGGTAAAGGTGCATACCTTTACGACCAAAATGGCAAGCCCTATTTAGATCTAGTTAACAATGTTGCACATGTAGGTCATTGCCATCCCAGGGTTGTTGCTGCCGGCAGCAATCAAATGGCCAAGCTAAATACGAATACTCGGTACTTAAATCAACATGCGATTGAATATGCTCGAGCTTTGGCTAGCACAATGCCAGATCCACTTAATGTAGTTTTCTTTGTTAATAGTGGCTCTGAGGCAAATGATTTAGCTTTACGCCTTGCGCAGGCGCACACGAAAGCGAAAGGCATGATCGTACTTGATCACGCTTATCACGGACATGTGAGCAGCATTATTGACATCAGTCCCTATAAATTTTCTGGAAAAGGTGGTCTTGGTCGACCAGACCATGTTCGGGTAGTTCCAACACCTGATAGCTACAAAGGTTTACATCGAGGTGCTGATGCCGGAGAAAGTTATGCCAAAGAATTCACTAAACAACTAGCAGATCTAAATCAACCGCTGTGTGCCTTTATTAGCGAATCGATAATAAGCACTGCGGGGCAAATTACCTTAGCGGATGGATTCTTACCGTTGGCTTACCAACAAGCTCGGGCCGCTGGTGGAGTTTGCATTGCCGATGAAGTGCAAATTGGAATGGGCCGGGTTGGTGAATTTTTCTGGGGTTTCGAATTACACGGAGTTGTTCCAGACATCGTCACGATTGGCAAACCAATTGGCAATGGTCACCCACTAGCAGCGGTAGTTACTACTCCAGAAATTGCTCAGTCATTTTTAACCGGAATGGAGTACTTCAATACATTCGGTGGTAATCCAGTTTCTGCTGCAATCGGCCAAGCGGTATTAGATGTAGTCGCCGACCAGTCGCTGCAAGCAAACGCAAAAAATATGGGTGCTTATTTAATGCAAGGCGTTAGAGAGTTAGCTAAATCAAATCCGATTATTGGTGATGTGCGAGGCAGCGGCTTATTTATTGGCGTCGAGTTTGTACTCGATCAACAGACACAAATTCCAGCCACTAAATTTACTGCAGATTTAATCGAATACGGAAAGCAGCAAGGCGTTTTTCTATCGAGTGATGGCCCAGACAACAACGTCTTAAAAATTAAACCACCGCTAGTTATCGCAAAAGATGATGTGGATTTATTCCTGAGCGTGCTAAAAGATGGTTTAGCAAAATTAATTTAGCTACTTCTGCAGCAAGCCAATACTGTAAAGCTTTTCATCGCTTTTAATACTTCCTGGCTTTGGCGCATCTGGATTTCTAGCCGCACAAACTTCTTGAAATGAACAATAATCACAAAGTTTAGAAACTTTGGCGTCCCAAACTGATTCATTAAGACTTGATTCACTTTCTGCTCGCATAGTCGACAGATCTTCGCCAACTTTCGTGATCAATCCCCAATCGGCAGGACGACGAATAACTTCTTTTGCGTTTAAGTAAATAAGTTCTACTTCATCAACTTCAATTTCATGCTGCAACTTATAACCGAGTGCATATAAGTAAGGCTGAGCTAACTTTCCGTCTACGAATTTGCCCGGACTTTTACCTGTTTTATAGTCAGTAACCCGATTGGCGCCATCTTGGGTGAACCGGTCAACTTTGCCAAAAAAATTAACACCGTTGATGTCAACATTTAATTCCATTTCAAGGTGTTCAGGTTGTACCACCAAAGATTTTGGATCCTCTACTGCAAAAAGGTTTTCAACAGCTTCGCGAACTGAATGTTTCATTTTGGTGTCTTCAGCAAATTTCTGATATTCAGGTTGAGCTAAGAATTTCGGGCCATACTCACGCAATATCTCAATTGCCTTTTGCATACTTCGTTCTTCATTAGGTAATCGGTATAACCGTTCAACCACATCATGGGTTATAGATCCCGCTGCTAAAGCGGCTGTTGGCGGCTCGCGCCAGTTATCTATATATGAAAAGAAATATTTCAGCCCACACTGTTGGAAAAGCGACATTTGGGAAAACGAGACCCGTTTTGGCAGCTTTGCGCCATCAGGTTGTTCAACTTCAACTTTTAAAAACTTATCGGCCACTTAAGTTACGTCTCCAGAATTTTGGTTACTGCAACATTAGTTTATTTAGCTGACATATTTGGGAACTTAGAACAATGCAGAAATTCCATTACTTATTTGGGTAATTAGTTCTTGCTCATCAACTCGGCTGCCTGTACTGCACACAATTACATTGAGGCCAGGTATTTTTTCAGTGCGATTCAGTGCATAAATTAACTCTGACTTAGTTGTCACTCGAGTCGCTGGCACCCCAAGACTTTCAGCAATAACCCACAAATCCTTACCGTGCGGAGTTCCAAATATTTGTTCAAAATATTTTTGGTATTTTTGGTCGCCCTGTTCAAGTTGGCTAAATATTCCACTGCCATCATTGTCCGCAACAACAATGGTCAGATTTGGAATTTGAT
>JACCDX010376933.1_pt1 | contig 15549 bp, 8 predicted proteins | sample 7449681 | NCBI WGS metagenome assembly JACCDX01 (sample SAMN15323450, study PRJNA562643) | freshwater metagenome | isolation source: river surface water | place: USA:Blue River Watershed | collected 2017-08-18 | reverse complement strand
TGAGATTTTTTCTGCTGAATCCAGATTTTTTGCATTTTGAGATTGTATAAAAATTTTTTTGATATTTTTAAACAGTGCTTCTGTAATTTCAACTGGTTTTTCTTGATTAATCAGGTCCGCAATCTGATTCGCAAACGTTGCTGCCTGAGATTCAATCGAATTGCCGGTCTTTTCTTTGATTACTTGCACTTTATCGATTACAAATAGTTGCCTGTATGCCGAACTTATTTTTTGCCTGTCTTCTGTGGTTGCAATATTTATCGTGACGGATCCTTGTATTTCCTGTTTTTTTTCAATAGTGGATGAGGAAGATTTTATTTCTGTTGCAGCTGCCGGGAGTTTTATTTTTGATGATATGTGTTCATACAGCGCCTTGCTCATATAAGGCCTTGCATTTTCAATTTCATCCAAAATATTTTTTTCCGTTCTGTTGTTTTCAAGATCAAGTGGCGATATTTCATTGCCGCTAAGTATATTTTTTATCTTTCCCTCGAACACGACTACTCTGGTTTCCAATGATTGATAGCCTTTGGTTTTTATATCAAATAAAGGCTTATTTTTTGCTTCATTCAGGAATTTTCGCAGGGCGCTTGAGGCTGCTTGTTTAATTTCTCTGTCGGATTTGCCGTTGGGATCAAAATGATTAATTTCAGAGTTTGTTTTTTTATTTTCTACACCACCTCCAGATTTGCCAAAAGTTTTTTCGGTCTGTTCAAGTGTATTGCTTATTTTATCAAGTGTATCTCTAAAATTATGAACTGACATTGAAAATGGAGTTGTTGCCATATTCCGTATTTTGTCAGTATTGGGAAATACTTCCGAGATGCTTTGAATGAGCCGGTTGTTATTTTCCTTTATACGTTGAATTAATATTTTATTTCCTTGTAAATTTTGCTTTAATTTCTTTACCTGATATAAAAGTTTATCTAATTTGCTCTCTGGTATATTCGTAAAGATTAATTTGTTTTCCGTCGTTAATTGAGACGAGACGTGTTCCCTGTTTTTGCTGCATCACTCCCTCTTGTTATTACAATATTATCTATATTGACCCTATCATTACCTTTCATCCCGGCTGTAAGCGCCATCATGTCATTGATATTGTCTCTGGTGAATCCATTATCCTTGATGATGGACACTGTATTTGATAATGGTTTCATAAAATGCTTTCTGTATGTTTTAGAAAATTAAATATGAACGATGAAGGCAGAATGAATTTATTTTCAATTTATCTCGTGACTTGCAGGTTGAGTTTTAATTTTTCGGTTAATGTTCAGGCGAAAATGTATGCGCGCGCTACTAACTGTTGTGTGGTGTATGCCACAGGGACTGACATTAAGTAAGCAGGAAGGATGTCGCTGAGCGGATATTGCTTTGTTTGTTCCGAGCTGTCGGAACAGTCAGCCTGAGATAACTATGCAGTTAGGTCTGCAGTGTCGCGATCACAGGCGTGTGATCGGAAGGTTGTTCCCATTTGCGGGGGAGTTTGTCGATTTCGCAGGCCGTGCAGCGTGCACGTAGTGGTTCAGATAGCAGGATATGGTCGATGCGCAGGCCACGATTTCTGCGGAAGGCCATTTGCCGGTAATCCCACCAGCTGTAAAGTTTTTCTTCTTGCGGGAACAGACGAAATGCGTCGTGCAGATTGAGTGCGCACAGGCGCTGAAAAGCTGTCCGTTCCGCATCCGATACCAGTACCTGATCTTTCCAGGCTATCGGATCATGTACATCAGCATCAGCCGGTGCGATGTTGTAATCCCCCAGTATTGCTAGCTGAGGATATTGCTTGAGTTCAGACTCCAGCCATTGCGCGAGCGCATCCAGCCAACGCAATTTGTAATCATATTTGTCAGAGCCAACTTCCTGCCCGTTGGGCACATAGGCGCAGATGATGCGCATGCCTTCAATCGTGCCGGCGATGATACGCTGCTGCTCATCCGGAAACAGCGGATTGTTTTTGACCACATCTGTTACCGGGTGTCGAGAGATTATCGCCACGCCATTGTAGGTTTTCTGGCCACTAAAAACGACGTGGTATCCGGCAGCCTGAATGTCCGCAACCGGAAATTTGTCGTCGGTGAGCTTGGTCTCCTGCAGGCACAGCACATCAACCGGATTGGAAGCCAGCCATTGCAATACATGCGGCAGGCGTACTTTGAGCGAATTGACGTTCCAGGTAACGAGTTTCATGGCCGGCGCAATCAGGTTTTAAAAAAAGAAGCGGGAGCCTGCGCTCCCGCGTGATGATTTTGCGCTGTGCTTAAGCTTGCGCGCGATGCATCAGGAAGCTGGTCAGCAACGGTACCGGCCTGCCAGTCGCGCCCTTGGCCGCGCCACTTTTCCAGGCGGTGCCGGCGATATCCAGATGCGCCCATGTGTACTTGCGCGTAAACCGCTCAAGGAAACAGGCGGCCGTGATACTGCCACCGGGCGGGCCGCCGATATTGGCAATGTCCGCAAAATTCGACTTCAGCTGTTCCTGATAGCTGTCTTCGATCGGCATGCGCCACGCGGTGTCGTTGGCTTCCTTGCCGGCTGCAAGTAGTGCATTGGCCAGTTCGTCATGAACTGCATCATGCCGCGTAAACAGGCCCGAATTATGGTGTCCCAGTGCAGTCACGCAAGCGCCGGTTAGCGTCGCAATGTCGACCACGACTTCGGGCTTGAATCGTTCTACATAAGTCAGCGCATCGCACAGGATCAAGCGTCCCTCTGCATCAGTATTGAGGATCTCGATAGTCTGGCCTGACATGGAAGTGACGATATCACCCGGGCGTGTGGCCCTGCCTGAGGGCATGTTTTCACAAGTGGGGATTACGCCGATGACATTAAGCTTTAACTTCATTTCGGCGATTGCGCGCATAGTACCCAGAACAGAGGCGGCACCGCACATGTCGTATTTCATTTCATCCATGCCGGCACCGGGCTTGAGCGAGATGCCGCCGGTATCAAAGGTAATACCTTTGCCGACCAAAACTACGGGCGCTGTTTTGGCCTTGCCGCCCATGTGTTTGATGACGATAAATTTGGGTGGCTGCTCGCTGCCATTTGTGACTGACAGGAAGCTGCCCATTTTTAAGGCCTCAAGCTGCTTGCGCTCTAATACTTCAACACCGAGTTTGAATTCTTTGGCGATTTTTTTCGCGGTATGGGCCAGATAGGTCGGCGTGCAGATATTGGGCGGCAGGTTGCCCAGTGTCTTGGCCAGATCCATGCCATTGGCCTGTGCCAGGCTGGTGGCAAGCGCGCTTTTGGCAGTAGCTGCGGAGGCGGCATTGGTGGCAATAGCCAGTTTTTTCACGCCGGCACTGGCCGGCTCTTTTTTGCTTTTCAGTTCATCCGAGCGGTATAAACTTTCACGCAGGGTCAGTACAGCAGTGCGCAATGCCCAGGATTGATCGCGGCTGTGCACGACATCGAATGGCAGTGCGAACAGTGCATCGCTGGCGCCCAGCGTGGAGAATACGCGGGAAAGTGCCTGAACTGCGGAGATAAAATTGCGGTCCGAGACGGCATCTTCTGCACCCAGCCCGACCAGCAATACACGTGCGGCCGCAGTGCCGGGCAGGCCGTGCAAGAGCAAGGTACTGCCTGCCTTGCCGGTAATATCGCCGCGCTTGATAGCGGCAGTCAGCGCGCCTTTGGTATCAAGAGATTTGGCAGCAGCAGATAATTTGCCGCCATCAAATATCCCAACGGCGATGCATCCGGTCTTGAATTGCGCGATTGCGTTTTTTGCATCAAAAGCTTTTATGCTAAAGTCCATGGTCACTCCTTTAATCCTCGCAATTATAGTCCCCGAATGATTTTTCAGCGCGTGATACGCCGAGAACTGACTGGCACTGCCGGTGCCGTGTTCACGACCCTGTTCACTATTGTCATTACCGTGATGTTGATCCGGATATTGGGCGATGCTGCCTCTGGCAAGGTGGCATCGGCCGATGTAGTCGCGCTGCTAGGTTTCTCGGCGCTGAATTATCTGCCGGTGATACTGACGCTGACGGTGTTCATCTCGGTATTGCTGGTAGTGGCGCGCAGTTATCAGGATTCGGAAATGGTGGTCTGGTTTGCTTCCGGCCTGTCCCTGATGCAGTGGATCAGGCCGGTGATGACGGTGGGGCTGCCGATTATTATGCTCATTGCGGTATTGTCGCTGGCGCTGACGCCCTGGGCGAATGGCAAGAGTGCCGAATTCAAGGAAAGATTTCGTAAGCGCGAAGATATTTCACGCGTCTCGCCGGGCAAATTTCAGGAGTCTGCAGTCTCTGACAGAATATTTTTTGTCGAAGGTCTGTCCGAAGATGCCAGTAAGGTCAAGAACGTGTTTGTCAGTCAGTCCAATCAGAAGCAGGATATCGTCGTCGCTGCGCAGCAGGGCGAAATTATTTTTGATGAACGGGGCGACAAGTTTCTGATACTTGAAAAGGGCAGGCGCTATGATGGCAGGCCCGGGGAAGCCGAGTTCCAGATCATGGATTTTCAGCGCTATGGCATTCTCGTGGCCAGCAAGGACGAGCAACTGATCGCAGACAAATCAACCCGTACCTTACCGACGCTTACCCTCTGGAGCACGCCGACCAAAGAGCATATGTCCGAACTATTGTGGCGCATCGGATTGCCATTGATGGGGCTCTCGCTGATGTTGCTGGCCATCCCATTAGGCTTTGTCAATCCGCGCCGTGGCCGCACGCTCAATCTGATGATTGCGCTGTTGCTTGCGGTTTCCTACAGCAATGCACTGGGCATCTTGCAGGCTGCAGTCGCACAGGGCAAGCTGCCCTGGTCATGGGCCTGGTGGCCCTTGCATCTGGCAGGGCTGATCGTGATTGCCTTGCTGTTCGCCTGGCGTAACAACACCAATAGCCGCTGGCATCCGGTGATTTTACTGGTGCTCTTCAGAAAAATGCTGTTTGCCGGAAGGTGGGCGTCGCGATGAAAGTGTTACGACGATATTTTGCGACTGAAATTTATCAGGCAGTACTGTTCGTGCTGATCGCATTTCTTGCACTGTTCGCATTTTTCGACATGATGGGCGAAGTGCGCTGGGTGGGTCAGGGACCGTATCGTATTGAGCATGCATTTTTATATGTATCGTTAGGCTTGCCCGCCTATGCGTATGAGCTGATGCCGATTGCCGCATTGATCGGTACGATTTATGTGATGTCGCAGCTTGCAGCGCGCTCCGAATTTACGGTAATGCGGGCTTCGTCGTTGTCGATGTCAGGTGCGATGCGCCTGTTACTGCCTGTTGCAGTCGTATTTGCCGTGACCACCTTTTTGCTCGGTGAGTTCATTGCGCCTAAAGCCAGTGAATATGCAGATACGTTCAAGAGAAAAATTCTCGGCGCTGCGGTGTCGGCGGAATTTCGCTCTGGCCTGTGGGCTAAGGATGTACTGCGCGAGCAAGATGGCAAGACCGTGGCCGGATCCAGATTTCTGAATGCGCGCAAAATTGATGTTAATGGTCAGCTGAAATCCGTCAGGATTTATGAATTTGATAAAGAAATGCATATGCTGGCGCGTATCCATGCTGAAGAAGCCAGATTCATCAGTGATGGAAAATGGGAATTGAGCAAGGTAGAGGAAATGCGCTTTCCTGATGCGGGCAAACAGGAAAATCCCGACAAGCCGCGCGCTGCGATCATCAACCGCAAGCTGGATAAAAGTGAAATGCAATCGGAGATCACGCCGGAGATCATGGCCGTGTTAGTGGCTGATCCCGACAAGATGTCGGCACTGGATCTGGCCAAATTCAGCCAGCATCTTGAAGATAACCGGCAGCGTTCTGATCGTTATGAGATCGCGCTGTGGAGCAAGGTCTTGTATCCGTTCGCCGTGTTTGTGATGATGGCGCTGGCCTTGCCATTTGCTTATATGCAGGCCAGAAGTGGCGGGCTATCGCTGAAGATTTTTATCGGCATCATGATCGGCGTGTCATTTCAGCTTTTAAACAGCTTGTTTTCACATATCGGTTTATTAAATACCTGGCCACCTTTTGCAACAGCGGTGATTCCGAGTGCGACCTTTCTGCTCGCTGCCATTGCTTCGCTGTGGTGGGTGGAACGACATTAAAGAGAGCCAAATGCATCATAAGCAAGCATTGATTTTATTTGCCCACGGCGCACGCGATCCACGCTGGGCGCAGCCGTTTGAGCGGCTGGTCAAACTGGCACAACAACAAAAGCCCGATGTGACAGTCAGGCTGGCTTTTCTTGAGCTGATGGAGCCGCGCCTGCCGGCAGTAGTGGCTGAGCTGGCTGCCGATAGCTGCGAGAAGATCAGCTTAGTACCGGTATTTTTGGGGCAGGGTGGCCATGTGCTGCGTGATCTGCCACCCATGATCGATGAATTAAGTGCGCAATTCCCACAGCTGTCCATTACCGTTAGTAGTGCTGTCGGCGAAAGTCCGGCGGTATTGGATGCGATTGCTGGCTATTGTCTGAGCCAGCTGTAGATAGGTCTCGGCAAAGGGCCTGCGTTTTTTTATCGCTCACGCAAGCTTTCGCTGCTATGCTGAATCAGCGGGCTTAAAAAATAGTCGATCACCCGTCTGCGGCCGGTCTTGATTTCAACTGAAACTATCATGCCCGGTGATAGCGCTACGTTTTTTCCATCGATATCTATTGTGCTGCGTTCCAGGTTCACACGCGCGAGGTAGGTGAGGCCACGTTTTTCATCATTGACTGCATCATGAGAAATATGGGCAACCTTCCCTTTTATCGTACCGTAGCGGGTATACGGAAATGTTTCGATTTTTATTTCTGCATGCTGGTCCGGTTTCACGAAGCCGATGTCCTTGTTTTCTAATATGGCATCTGCTTCAATTGGTTGTGCATGCGGTACCAGCAGCATTAATATTTGCGCAGGCGTGACTACGCCACCGACGGTATTGACGGCCAGTTGTTGCACGGTGCCGTCTATGGGAGCCAGCAGGCGACGGTATTCCTGCCTTGATCTGGCCTTGGTTATTTCCTGTTTCAATGCTGCAGATTTTTGTTCGCCATCCGCAATCGCATCCAGCATTTGTCGCCGGAGTTCCGCGATCAGGTTGTTGCGCTGGCCCTGGGCTTCACGCAGCGCAGACCGTATCTCTTTGCCGCGGCTTCGTTGTGTAGCCAGATCGGCTTCCTGCTCCAGCCGCAGCTGATCCTTATCCATCCAGGCATGACGCGATATGAAATTTTGTTCGCTGAGGTTTTTATAATCCAGTGCGCGGCTACGTACTAGCGGCAAGGTCTGTTCCAGCTTGCGCACAATTTCATCGCTCGATTGCAGCTCGGCTTCTCGTCTGGCTATATCGGCATCTATCCTCTCACGTCTTGCCCGGAATTCCAGATACATACTGTCAGCCTGTTGTTGCGCTTCCCGCATTTTGTCAGCAGGTATTTCCCTGTCCTTTGAAAGTATAGGCGGCAAATTATTCTGCAACGCTGACCAAATCGCCCTAGCCCTTATCGCTTGCAGTCGGTAAGAAATAAATTCACTCTCAAAACGCGCTTTATCGGCTACCGGTTCGGTTGCATCAAGTTCAATCAACAGATCGCCTTTGTTGACGGCCATGCCTTCCCGTACATTAATGGACTTGATACTGCCCGTTTCCAGAGCTTGAATGGTTTTGCTGTTACCGCTTGCGATGATTTTTCCGGGGGCAGTAGCGACGATATCGACTTTGCCAAATATTGCCCACACCAGTGCGATCATGCAAAAGCTGATCAGCATCCAGATCGTTATACGGGGCAGAGGTGAAACAGGTGTTTTTTCCAGTGCCAGCGCACTGGCCAGAAACTCGGTTTCCTGTCGGTGGAATCGTTCGCCATCAAGCTGTTTTCTGACTGACCACGCATGTCGCCATACCTGACCATAATTGTTCAGAAACCCGGTGATTGCCATGATCCATAGTTTTGCGCGGAACATCATTGGTGCTGCATCCTGTGCAATTTCGCATACAGGCCCTGTTCGCGGCACACAAGCTCTTCATGTCGGCCTTGTTCTGCCAGCTTGCCACGTTCAATGACGAGTATTTTGTCAGCATGTCTTACAGCAGTAAGCCGATGAGCAATAATGATGACAGTACGCTTACGACAAATGGCTGCCATATTCATTTGAATCAGCCGTTCAGATTCATAATCTAGCGCACTGGTGGCTTCATCAAATATCAGTATGCGTGGATCACGAATCAGTGCACGTGCAATAGCCAGGCGCTGTTTCTGCCCACCGGACAGGCCGCTGCCTTGTTCGCCAATCATGGTTTCATAGCCTTCAGATAACTCTGCAATGAATTGATGTGCGCCAGCCAGTTGTGCGGCATGCATCACGCGCTCCAGTGGTGCGCCGGGATCGGCCAGTGCGATATTTTCACGCACTGTACCGTTAAATAGCATGCTTTCCTGCAGTACGACACCAATTTGCCTGCGCAGTGATGAGGGATCAATGATGGCGAGGTCGATACCATCAACGAGTATTCGTCCTCGCTGCGGGGAATTCAGTCGCTGCAGCAGGCGCGTCAGTGTACTTTTACCTGAACCAGACCGGCCTACGATACCGATGACTTCACCAGCTTTGATAGTTAGATTGATGTCGGAGATAATATCGTTGCCATCAGTACGATAGCGAAATGAAACTTGCTCGAAGCTGATATGGCCGCGTATTGCCGGCAGTGCCACGCCACTGCCGACAGTCTCACGCTCTGCATTGAGTATGTCGCCCAGCCGTTCGACCGATACGCCGACCTGCTGAAAATCGGACCACATTTGCGCCAGTCGCATGACAGGCGTAGCGACATGACTGGCCAACATGTTAAAAGCGATCAGTTGTCCCATGCTGAGTTCATTGTCAATCACCAGCCGTGCGCCTAACCACATCGTGAGTATCGTCACTAATTTACTGATCAGCGAAACACCGCTGCTGGCAAGGTTGCCGATCGTACCGGCCTTGAAAGCAGCCCGTATATAGGCTGCCAGCTGATTTTCCCATTTGCGTATCCAGCGCGGTTCGACGGACATCGCCTTGACTGTATCGATGGCAGTAATCGTCTCGACCAGAAAAGCCTGGTTTTCCGCACTGCGCCTGAATTGCTCGTCCAGCCGGTTGCGCAGCACCGGCGTGGCGACCAGTGACAGCGCCAGATAACAGGGCAGTGACAAGACAACGATCAGTGTCAGTTGTACGCTGTAGAGCAGCATGACGGCAATAAAGATAATGGAAAATACTAAATCCAGAAACAGGGTCAACCCGTTACCTGTTAAAAAACTGCGTATCTGCTCCAGCTCGCGCATGCGTGCTACTGAATCACCGGCACGGCGAATCTGAAACCAGCCAAGTGGCAATGACAACAAGTGCCTGAACAGGCGGGAACCAAGCTCTATATCGATACGACTGCAGGTATGCGAAAACACGTAGGTACGTAAGGCATTAAGAGTGACCTCAAACAGGCTCACCACCAAAAGGCCGATTGCGATCACGTCAAGCGTATTAAAGCCGCGATGTACTAGTACCTTATCCATTACCACCTGAAAAAATAGCGGGGTGACCAGCGCAAAAATCTGCAGCACGATGGAGACGATCAATACCTCTGTCAGCAGTTTGCGATATTTGACGACTGCGGGAATAAACCATTTGAAATCAAAACGTGCCAGCTCGGCGGCAAGCGAGGCACGGGATGCAAACAGGATCACACGACCATCACACATGCTCATGAATTCATCCGGTGCCACCCAGCGTGGCTCGGAAAGATGCGGTTGATGGATCAGCACTCGCATCTGGTCTTCATTTTTTTCAGTACGACCTATAACAAACGCATTACCATCATTGCCACAGCCGATAGCTGGCAAGGGTAGTTTGTCCAGGCGGCCTGCTTGTGCTTTCCTGGATTGCGCTGACAAGCCAAGCTTGTGCGCTGCATGCAGGATGGATGGCAGGGGAAACGAACCACCTGTATCACCAAATTCATGCAATAACTGCGCAGCATCCGCAGCAATACCGTGCAGTCTTGCCAGCATGATCAGGCAGGCAAGGCCGCTTGGTAAAGATAATGGTGGAACAGCGCTGTTACGATCTTGCTCAGTATCTTCCTGTATGCCATCTGCAGCTGCAGCAGGCATTTCTTCTAATGGGGGAATCATAGGAAAGCGCGGTAAATGACATGAATGGCAAGCCCGACTCCATTCTAAAATGGGCTTTGCCTGACTTGAGAGTCAAGTTATGTTGTCCTGATGTGTAAGCAAACTGCTAGCGCACATTAAAAGCACTCGATGGCATTGACAGTCCGTTAGCAAGCCTGAAGCTGTCTATGCCACCTGCAAAATTGACGCTGCCATCGGCGAGATAAAAATTCTGGATCGTGATACTGTCAGCTGTATTGTTCTGAAAGGTTGCGCGCAAGTCATTGCCTATTCTCTGAAAGGCTAGCTTCTTTGGATCGGTAATGCCGTCAAAGATCAGTGTATCCATACCACCGGTGTCGATGATCAGATCATTACCTGCGCCTTCATAGAACCGGTATATATCATCTCCCATGCCGCCGGCCATCGTGTCATTGCCAGCGCCACCGTCAAGTCGGTCATTGCCTTCTTCGCCATACAGCGCATCATTACCGGCACCCCCAACCAGTAGATCATTACCGAGTCCTCCAAAGAGCTGATCGTTGCCGTCATTGCCAGACAAGGTGTCATTGCCTGCGCCGCCAGTCAGCTTGTCGTTATCAGAGCCACCTTCAAGCAGATCATTGCCATCATCACCAAAGAGCGTGTCATCTCCATAGCTGCCTACCAGATGGTCATCACCACTGCCACCTGAAATCTGGTCTGCACCTACATTGCCATACAGGCTATCGTCGCCCGCACCACCGTCAATCTCATCATTGCCTGTGCCACCATCAATCTGATCATTGCCTTCATCGCCATATAACTTATCTGCGCCGGCACCGCCTAAAATATAGTCGTTGCCTGCAAGACCCCACACCGTATCATCGCCATCCAATGCACTGATGACATCATCAGCATAGCTGGCTTTGAGGGTGTCATTCAGATTGGTCAGCAATGCTTCATAGCGGATATCCCGCTGCTCCAGTGCGTTCCAGGTTTCACCGCTGGCAAACCGGATTTCATGAATGGCTGGTGTTGCGATAGTAGGTACTTTTGAGTAAAAATTTTGAATGATGATCTTATTATTTTTGTTCTTTTGGCTGATGATCAGGGAATTCAAGTCCCTGCTTAACAGGATGTCCGAAGCCAGTATGCCTTCCCTGAATTCGATCACATCTTTTTCATTGGTGCCTGCCCGACCGATAATACGGTCCACGCCCCAGTCGGGGCCAAACACGTACATATCATCCCCTGTGCCGCCATCGAGGTAGTCATCGCCAGCCCCGCCTTCAAGACGGTCATTGCCCGCTTCACCATAAAGCTGATCATTACCTGCCTGCCCGCTGATGATGTCATCACCATCATCGGCATAAATGATATTGTTGCCATATTTGCTGCCAGTGATGACATCTGCGCCTGAAGTCAGTATGCCCCTGAATGTCGGATCGAGCTTACTTAAATCATTGATGACTTCACCATTGCCAAAGCGGATTTCATCAATAGGCCGCCAGCTATCGGTACGATAAAAATCCCGGATGTAAATATTACTGGCGACAGAATTTGTATCATCGGCCGCAGCTTTGATCGTAATGGCCAGCGTATTCAGGTTACGGCTGAAGCTGAGGTCAGCAGCGGTAATCCCATCCTTGAATTGGATGATGTTACGTTCTCCTGCCTCACCGCGTTCTTCAATGATGACATCATTATCGGTCTTTCGACCGAACACATAAGTATCGCTACCCTTGCCACCAACTAGCGTATCATCACCGGCGCCACCTTCAAGGATATCTTCTCCACCAAGCGCAGTGATAATATTGGCGCCGGTATTACCTGTCAGACGGTTGTTGGCTGCATTGCCAGTCATGGTCCAGGATTGCGTACCCATCAGCTCGGCATTTTCAAATGACAAAGGCAGAGTGACATTGAAATCAATACGTACTGTATCAATGCCTTCGTTCGCACGTTCCACTGCCATATCCATACTGTCGACGACATAGGTATCGTCACCAGGCCCGCCTATCATGATGTCGCGACTGCCCTTGCCATCCATGAAATCATCACCTGCTTCGCCATACATGACTTCAGAACCATCGGTGCCGATCATTACATCATTGCCAGACGTGCCGATTTTCTTGGCCATTAAAGTCGTGCCAGTGGCAACGCTGAGACCACCGGTATCAGTCGCTGTAATTTTCAGGTTGAGCGGTACGGTCAGGTCAGAAGCAGCAGGCTTGCCACGTAAGGTAAGACTTACCGGATCAAAAGTCAGCCATGCCGGTAGTGCTGAGCCATCTGCTAGTGATACTTCAATAAACAATTGATCATTCGGATTGGTATCCTTGAACAAATCGTCAGGTAACTTGTAAACATTGTCTTCGTCAATGTTCCAGCCGATCATGTCAATCGTCTGATTCAATTGTGGAGAGCGATTGATCTGGGTCGTAACCAGATTGAATACGATACTCGTGCTGGATTCCTTGCTGTCAGTGGCAGTCAGCCTGATCTGTAAGCTGCCGGCATCATTTTCACTGGCCTTGCCCGTCAACCGTAAATTGTTCGCATCAAATTTCAGCCAGTCGGGCAGGGCTGAGCCATCAGCGAGCGTGACTGTAAAGCTGACTTTGTCACCGATATCCGGGTCTATGAACATATTGGGTGCGATATCGAGCGTGAAGGTCTTACCTTCATCCGCATACTGAGTCGGTATGAATCCATACAGGATAGGTGCTCGATTGCCACCTACAGGCACGGCAGCAAGTTGTTTTAAAAGGTTTTCCAGCCGACCGGCATCCATGACAGTGGCCTGTTGTTCTGGTGCTGTTCCGGTTGCAGCTTTCGCCGCTGCGGCCTCTGCTTCGTCAGTCTCAAGATTGAGCCAGACATCCGCTGCCTGCAACATCCGTCCATCTTCCATTTCGACACGTGTGTAGCCACGTACGACCACGTCCGGACCCTCGGAGCGGTTGAGCACATTCGCATTGAGGTAAATATTCTTGATGCCGGCCTCCTGCATTGTTTGCAGCTCGCCTGCATCGCTGATGCCATTACTGTTCAGGTCGCGCCAAATACGGAATTGCTGCCATTTAGCATCACTGGCATTGAATACGCCATCCTGATTTTCATCGAATTCACTATATTGCAATGATTGCAGGTCACTACGACCGGCAATGCGCGGACTGACATGCGACCAGAAATTAATTTCATCCATGCGATCAATCACGCCGTTCTGATCATGATCCCAGGCGAGTATGCCTTCAGTGCCTTTTATCCATGCCATACGGCGCAGCTTGCCGTCTTCATTGGCAAAGCGAACCTTGCTGTCAGCAATATTGATGAATTCCAGTCCATCCTGACCGAAATCAATGACGATCGGATCGACCTGATAACGGCCGGCAAAATTTATGTCGACTAAGGATTTTGCTCCTGCTGAATCAGTTGCACTAAGTCTTAGTGTCTCACTACTTGATCTATTGCCAGAACCACCATAAATGTTCACTATCGTTTCATATCGCGAACCATTTTCTGGCAGATTTGATTTTAGAACTGTACCCAGAGTTACCCTTCCACGTAGAGGGTTGCGGTCTATTGAAAGTTGAATGTTCTGACCTATATCTGGATCTGTTGCGCTAAACTTCCAAGTCTCAACGGTTAAATATCCACGCACTAATCTTTGTGTAACAATTTTTTCCAGCTTTATAACAGGTGCATCATTGACCGCCGTGACCATCCCATATGCTTTTTGTGTCGTACTCAATCCTTTCGCATCCGTCACAGTGAATTGAAATTCGATCGCACCGTTATAGTTCAAAGGCGCCATGATCGCGATACGCTTACCGGCTACATCATTGAGTAGCTGCACTGGTTGCGAATTAGTCGTGCCTATGGTACGACCGGTATTGACGGATGTCAGGCTGATCGTATCCCCGTCCGGATCCGATGCACCTGACAACAAAAGCTCGTAGGATAGATAACTCCATGCGCTTTTAGTCGCGTCAGTCTGGCCACCATCTTCCAGCATGTCGAACCCGATGGATTTGACCACAGGTGCATCATTGACTGGGCGCAGGTTAATACTAACTATCTGTTTTTCAGAAACTGCCTGGCCATCAGTCATCGCAAAGCTGAACTGGCGTATGCCATTGGCGTTTTCTGCCGCCCTGAACACGACTTCATCGCTTGCTGCGTCATAGCGCACATCATCGCCCTGCATCAATGCAGTCAGCGATGACGAAGCAATCTTTATCGCATCACCATCTGCATCCCAGAACATTTTAGCCAGTGCTGATACCTTGATACGTATTTCCTGATCCTCCAGGCCCTCCGGTTCAAATTTACTTTCTTTGATCAATACCGGCGCATCGTTAATATTATTGATATCAATTGCCGCTACACTCGTTGTGCATTCACCCTCTGCATCCGTGACGGTATATTCGAAACTGGCCGTGCCGGTAAAATCTTGATCTGGCCGGAAAAGGATTTTCCCGGCAACGCGTTCAATGGTCCCACCGTTGGCTTTCCCTATGCTATGCAGGCGAATGCCGGAAATTGCACTATCAATATCTGTGACGCCTGCCAGTAATTCTTGCTCTGAAATCGACAGGTCGGTATCTTCAAGTATGCTGAATCGTTTTTGTGGCAGTACCGGCGCATCATTGACGGATGCTAGCCTGATGTCGACCCTCCCATAGGCCATGCCGCCAGCACCGTCGCTGACGGTATAGCGGAAACTGGCCGCGCCATGACGATCTGCTTCCGGTGTAAAGACGATCAAGCCATTCTTGATCAGGACTTTTCCGCCAATTGCCTGATCTACTGCAACGATAGTGAGGGTTTGTTTCTCACCTAATGCGATATCGGTATCAAAATCATTGCTGAGCAAAAGAGCCGGATCAATCAACAGAGTTTCATCTTCCTTGCTATCGATCTGTTCGTTAGCAACCAGCGGTACATCAGAAACCGGATCAATGCGTATCTGTGCACGACCTGTAGTGGACAACCCTGACTGGTCAGTTACGGTATAGCTGAATGCAGCCATACCGTTGTAATCGGTATCCGGCCTGAAGACGATTTCACCGTTTGCTTCCAGGATCACTTTGCCATGTTCTGCTGCACCGACTGCAGTGATTTTCATTGCAGCTGCGCCCACCCGGGCATCGGTATCGGCATCAAAATCATTCGATAACAGCAGGTGCTGCCCTATGCGCAGGACCTGATCTTCTCGGGCATTGATAATACGCTCGGAGACGACGGTGGGTGCATCATCTACTGCTTTTAGAAGTATGTTGATCTTGCCGACCGAGCTGGCACCGCGACTATCCTGTACGATATATTCCACGGTATCCGTGATGCCATACATATCGGATGGCGGTGTATAGTGTATCTGTCCGTTAGCCAGTAATTCAGCGCGACCGAATCCAACGCGGCCGACACCTGTAATTGTCAGACCATCCTGCTCAGGATCAGTATCATT
>JACCDX011280818.1_pt1 | contig 15560 bp, 12 predicted proteins | sample 7449681 | NCBI WGS metagenome assembly JACCDX01 (sample SAMN15323450, study PRJNA562643) | freshwater metagenome | isolation source: river surface water | place: USA:Blue River Watershed | collected 2017-08-18 | reverse complement strand
GCCTGCGTCATCGTCGAGCCCTACTGCGGCAACGTCGGCTTCATCATGCCCGACCCCGGCTACCTCGCCTATCTCCGCGACGTCACCGCCAAGCACGGCACCGTGCTCATCTTCGACGAGGTCATGACCGGTTTCCGCATCGCCCTCGGCGGCGTCCAGCAGCGGGAAAACATCGTCCCCGACCTCACCTGCCTCGGCAAAATCATCGGCGGCGGCCTGCCCGTCGGCGCCTTCGGCGGCCGCGCCGACATCATGGACCACCTCGCCCCGCTCGGCCCGGTATATCAGGCCGGCACCCTCAGCGGAAATCCCCTCGCCATGGCCGCCGGCATCGCCGGCCTCCGTCTACTCGAGGAACTCGATCCCTACGCCCGCCTCGATGCGCTCGGCCGCCAACTGCGCGACGCCGTCCTCGCCGCCTGCCGCACCAAGGGCCTGCCCGTCCACGTGCCGCAGTGCGGCTCGATGTTCAGCATCTTCTTCACGCCCACCCCGGTGCGCGACTACGCGACCGCCCTCGGCGGCAACAAGGAAATCTTCAACCGCTTCTTCCACGCGTGCCTCGAACGCGGCGTCTACCTCGCCCCCAGCGCCTACGAAGCCGGCTTCCTCAGCACCGCGCACGACGGCGCCGCGATCGCCCGGGCCTGCGAGGTGCTCTCCACCTCGATCGCGCGCCTCTGAGTTTTTCCCGCCGCCATCGTCCGCTGCGCGGCACCGCCAACCGCAGCGGCCTCCGGCACGCTAAGGACTCGCCAAACGCGGGGGAAATTCGAAGCTGCTCCCGTTTCTCCGACGTGATGCGCCGTTTCCTCGTTCCCCTGTTCGCTCTCGCCGCGCTTGCGCGTTCCCTCGCCCAGCAACCCATCGACGCTCCCGTCATCCCGCTCGACGAGTTGAAGCCCGGCCAGAAGGGCCAGGTCTGGACCGTCTTCCAGGGCACCAAGCCCGAGCCCTTCGACGTCGAGGTCACCGGCGTGATCCGCAACGCCCTCGGCCCCGGCAAGTCGCTCATCGTCTGCCAGCTCATCGACGACCGCGTGCAGAAGATGGGCGCCGTCGCCGGCATGTCCGGCAGTCCGCTCTACATCGAAGGCCGCTTCGCCGGCGCGCTCAGCTACCAGATCCAACGCTTCGAAACCGTGCGGCACGCCGGCTTCACTCCCGCGGCCGATCTCGCCGAGGTCCGCGACAAAGCCACCCTCCAATCCAACCTGCTGGTCGACGCCCGCCCCTCGGGCTCGTCCGGCTCGCAGTTTCACGCGCTCCAGCCCGTGTTCACCTTCGGCGGCCTCAGCCCCGCCGTGGCCGATCTGTTCTCCCCGCGCCTCGCCGAACTCGGGCTCAACGCCACCGCGCTCGGTGGCAGCACTCAATCCGGCGCGCTCGGCACCGACTCCGCGCCCGCCGGCTCGTCCGCTCCCGCCAGCCCGGCCGTCGCCAAAGTCCAGGGCCCCCGCCCTCGGCTCTCCACGAGCACCACCGCCCTCCAGCCCGGCGGCGCCGTCGCCGTCGCCCTCGCGACCGGCGACATCACCCTCGCCGGCACCGGCACCGTCTCCCGCATCGACGGCAAACGCGTCACCGCCTTCGGCCATCCCATGCTCTCCCTCGGCGAGGTCGCCCTCCCGATGTGCGCCTCCGAGATCATCACGATTCTGCCGTCCCAGATGCAGTCCGTGAAGATCGCCAACACCGGCGAGATCATCGGCACCATCAACCAGGACCGCCTCTCCGCCGTCTCCGGCAATCTCGGCGAAGCGCCCGAGATGATCTCCGTCGAGGTCACCGTCACGCCCCTCCGCGGCGCCGCGCGGAAACTGAATTTCCACGTCGCCCGCCAGCAGCAGCTCACGCCCGTGATCGTCGCCGCCGGCGTCAGCCAGTCCATCCTCGGCTCCAACGACGGCGGCCTCGCCAACGGCTTCCGCCTCTCGAGCAACATCGCCTTCCCCGCCTCGCCCAAGCTCGCCTTCCAGACGCTCTACTCCGGCCCGCAGGGTTTCGCGCAGGGCCTCAACGAATTCATCCAGGGCCTCGCCGCCAATCTCCAGAATCCCTACGCCAAGACCTTCCCCGAACACGTCTCGTTCACCATCGAGCCGCTCGAGTCCAATCCCACCGTCACGCTCGATCTCTTCCAGCTCTCGCGCCAGACCGCCGAGGCCGGCACCATCATCCAGGCCACGCTCGCCTGGCGCGACTGGCAGGGCGCCGCGCACCGCGAGTCCATCGACATCCCGATCGATCCCGCCTGGGCCGGCAAGAAACTCGAGGTCGTCCTCGCGCCCGGCCGCGCGCTCGACGAACTCACCGGCCGCCCGCGCCAGATCCAGGCCTCCGAGCTGCGCAGCTTCGAGGCGTATCTCGCCGCCATGCGCGACGACCGCCCCACCGACGGCGTGTGCCTCGCGATCGCCGAGCGCTCCTCCCTCTTCAGCGATCAGACCGTCGGCACCCCCGAGGCCCCGGGCTCCATCGAGCGCATCGCGCGCGCCGCCGATGAAGCGCGTTTCCGTCGCCGCGAGGCCCTGCTTCCTCTCTGGGAGAAACACCTCCTCGGCGGCAAACTCATCAACGCCGTCGTCCGCCGCCCGCTCGCCGTCGTCAACTGAGCCGCGCGCCCTCGCTCCCGCGCGCAGCGCAGAGCCGAGAGCCCGGAGTCCAGAGCCCCGCCGGATACCGGAGATTCGAAACCGGAGAACCACCCGACTCCGCCTTTCGCCTTCCGCCTTTCGCCGTCCGTTTCTTTTCCGCCTTCTCGCCGCCATTGCGGCGCACCGGAAAAACGGCGGCCATTGCCGCCGCCCGCACTCCAAGATTTGGCCCATTGGCCGAATCCATCCGTGGTCAACTTCTCCGCCTTTGTATCCCGTTCGCATCGCTCCGCCCGCGCCCTTGCGTTTCCCCGCCGTTCGCTTCCGGTAGTCCCCGTGTTCCGCGGGCTATTTCTCCTCCTGTTCGCCCTCGCCGCCTCCGTCCGCAGCGAGCCGCTTTCCAAAAAAACCGACATCGACTTTTTCCGCGATGTCCCGAGCCGCAACCTCAAGGGCCTCGCCTCGCGCTCCGACGGCCGCCTCGTCGCCGGCCCCACACTGCATGAGATCGCCGCCCCCGCACCCGCCGATCTGCTCTGGACGCTCGAGCCGACCCCGCAGCCTTCCCGGTGGCTTCTCGGCACCGGTCCCGATGGCCGCATCCTCGAGGTCACGCTCGATGCCGCCGCCCGGACCTACTCCACGCGCGAACTCGCCAAGCTGGAGGACCCGCAGGTCTTCGCCCTGAAACATCTGCCCGACGGCACCCTCCTCGCCGGCACGTCGCCGCGCGGCGCGTTTCACCTTCTGCGCGAGGGCAAGACCATCGCCCGCGTCGCACTCCCCGTCGACTCGATCTTCGATATTCTCCTGCTTCCCTCCGCCGCCGGCGCCCCGCCCGCCGTGCTCGTCGCCACCGGCAACCCCGGCCGCCTCTACCGCATCGACGTCGAGAAATTCGCCGGCGTCGGCATCATCGCCGACAAGATCACCGACGCCAAACTCCTCGCCGACCGCGGCATCACGCTTTTCGGCGAGATCCGCGACCGCAACGTCCGCCGCCTCGCGCTGCTGCCCGACGGCCGCATCGCCGCCGGCTCCGCTCCGCGCGGCAACATCTACACGTTTCCCGCCGCCGGCGGCGCGCCGATTATCCTCCAGGAAAATCGCGACGCCGAGGTCACCGATCTCCTGCCCCAACCCAACGGCGACCTCTACGCCGCGATCGTCTTCACCTCCACGACCAACGAGACGCGCATCACCCCGCCCGCCTCCACCGCGAAGACCGCCGACCTGCCCGCCCCCGTCCAACCCGAGCGCTTCCCCGGCCGCAGCACCGTCGTGTGGTTTCCCGCCGGCGGCTTCCCCGAAACCGTCGTCTCGCGCAACAACACCGCCATCTACCGCCTCGCCCGCCGCGCCGATACGCTGCTCTTCGCCGGCGGCGAAATGGGCGAACTCGGCGGCTACGACCTCAAGGCCCGCCTCGCCCTCACGTTCGCCGGCAGCGTCTCCTCGCAGCTCAACGCCATCGCACCCCTCGGCGGCACCGGCGACACGTTTCTCCTCCTGCGCAACAACACCCCCGGCCTCGCGATCCTCGACTTCTCCGCCGATGGCCCGCGCGAAGCCGAGACCCGCCGCATCGACCTCGGCACGCCGTCCCTCGTCGGCGCACTGCGCCTCAACCGCCTGCGCCACCTTACCCCCGGCAATATCGCGCCCGAGATCCGCGTCAGCCACGGCAGCGACGACCTCGAGGGCTGGAGCCCCTGGGCCCCGCTCACGCTCGGCAACGACGGCGGCTGGCGCATCGACAACGTCCGCGCCCGCCACCTCAAACTCCGCCTCCGCATTCTCGCCCCCGGCACGCCACCGCCCGCCTCGCCCGTCAATCTCGGTGCCCTCGAAATCGACCGCGCCACGCTCTTCGGCCTGCCGCAGAACCGCCGCCCGCAGCTCCAGGACTTCCGCGTCCTCACGCCCAACTTCGGCGTCATCCCCGCCGCGGAAACACCGCCGCCCGCCGTCGCCTCGCTCAACCAGCTCCTGCAAACGCAGAAGGAAGACGACCGCCGCCGCTCCAACTTTCTCAACAGCCAGGTCGTGCCCGTGCCCGGTGCACAGGTGATCCTCTGGACGCTCGCCGACGCCGACGGCGACCAGCTCCTCGCCACGTTCTCCATCCGCCGCGACGGCGATTCCGCGTGGATCGATCTCGTGCGCAACGCCCGCGAATCCTTCGCGCAATTCGACACCCGCCACCTGCCCGACGGCACTTATTTCACCCGCCTCGTCGTCACCGAGTCCGCGCCCCGCCCCGAGGCCGAGCGCCTGTCGCAGACCTTTGAAACCGACGACCTCATCGTCGATCACTCCGCGCCCGAGATCCTCGAAGCCACCGCCCGCCGCACCGGCGACTCGCTCCTCGTCACCGTGCGCGGCCGCGACCGGCTCTCCCTGCTCGAAGGCATCGAGGTCGTGTTCAACAACCACGTCCGCGAGACCATCGAGCAGCCCGCCGACGGCATCCGCGACGGCCGCGAGGAGACCTTCACGCTCGACGTTCCGCTCGCCCGGGTGTCCAATGCGACGTCGCTCGAGGTCACCCTCTACGACATCGCCGGCAACGGCACCGCGCGCCGGCTGATTTGGTAACAACTCCGAAGCCCTCACGATGAAACGCCGCGCCTTCCTCCAGACCGTCGGCACCGCCGCCGGAGCCCTCGCCCTCGGCCAGCGTCCGCTGTTCGCCGATCCCGCCGATCCCACGCGCCGACTCATCCCGCACGCCAGCGGCCTGCCCCGCCGCATCCTCGGCCGCACCGGCCGCCCGGTCTCGATCATCGGCTACCCCGGCCTCGCGCTCTCGAAGATCTCGCAGCCCGAGGCCAACCAGGCCCTCCGCGCCGCGTTCGAGAAGGGCGTGAACTATTTCGACGTCGCCCCCGCCTACGGCGACGCCGAGATCAAGATGGGCCCCGCGATGGCCGACCTGCCGCGCGACGAGATCTTCCTCGCCTCCAAGACCAAGAAACGCGACGCCGCCGGCGCCCGCGAAGAGTTGGAGCGCTCGCTGCAACGCCTCAAGACCGACCGCTTCGAGCTCTACCAGATGCACGTCATGTCGACCAAGGCCGAGGTCGAGCAGGCCTTCGGTCCCGGCGGCGCGATGGAGACGCTCGTGCAGGCCCAGCAGGAGGGCAAAATCCGCTGGCTCGGCTTTTCCGCCCACACCAAGCAGGCCGCCCTCGATCTGCTCAACCGCTACAAGTTCGAGACCGTGATGTATCCGGTGAACTTCATCGAACACTTCACGCACCAGTTCGACCCCGAGGTCCTCACGCTCGCCAAGCAGCGCGAGTGCGCCGTCCTCTCCATCAAGGCCATCTCCGCCGGCGCGTGGAAAAAGGGCGAGCAGCGCACCCGCAACAACTGGTGGTATCGCGTGCTCGAGGACCAGCAGGAGATCGACCAGGCCGTGCGCTTCGCCCTCTCGCTCGACCCCGTGGTCTCCGTGGTGCCGACCTCCTTCGTCGATCTCACCGAGAAATCCATCGCCGCCGCCGTGCGCTTCCGCCCCGCGACCGATCTCGATCTCTCCGCGATGCGCGAACTCGCCGGCAAATACGTGCCGCTCTTCCCGCGCAATCCGTCCTATGTCGGCAGCACCGGCCCCCACGCCGAGTATTTCAAATCCGCCGTCTGACGCCGCCCAAGGCCGCCTTCACCTGCGGCCTCCGCCTCCTTCCGCATTTCGCCTTCCGCCTTTCTTTTTTCCTCAAGCCCGCGGATGCGCCTTCGCGTAGATGTCCTTCAACCGCGCCACGCTCACATGCGTGTAAACCTGCGTCGTCGTTAGCTGCGCGTGTCCGAGTAGCTCCTGCACCAGCCGCAGGTCCGCGCCCGCATTCAGCAGGTGGGTCGCATACGAGTGCCGCAGCTTGTGCGGCGTGAGATCCAGCGGCAGCCCCGCCTCGGCGAGATACTGTTTCAACCTCTGCTGCACCTGCGCCACCGGCATCCGTCCACCACCGGGATTCTGCAGCACCGGCGCACCCGGGCCTTTCGCCGCCGCGAACTCGTCGCGAAACTTCTTCATCGCCGCCAGCGCCACCTTGCCGATCGGCGACAGCCGCTCCTTCCGTCCCTTGCCCATCACGCGCGCCACGCCCGAGTCCATGTCGACGTCGCCGTAGGTCAGCGCCACCAGCTCGCTCACGCGCAATCCGGCCCCGTAGAGCAGTTCCATCGCGAGCCGGTCGCGCCACGCGACCTCCGGGTCGATCCGCTGCTCCGCCAGCATCCGCTGCGGCGCCGCCAGCAGCCGCGTCATCTGCTCCTCGGTGAGAAACTTCGGCAGCCGCTTCTCCAGCTTCGGCAGCGGCACCCCGAGCAGCGGATTCCGCGTCAGCTTTCGCTTCCGCATCCAGAACTTGAAAAACGTCCGCAACCCCGACGCGTGGTTGTGCAGCGTCCGCCGGTCGAAGCGCCGCTGCGCCTCGATCACGAAGTCCCGCATCTCCCGCGCGCCGAGCGCATCGAGCCCCTTCCCCCAGAGTCCCGCCTCGCACAGCCAAAAATAAAAATCCTCCCACGCCTGCCGGTAGTTCCGGACCGTATACGCCGAATACCGCCGCTCCTTCGCCAAAAAATCCTCGAACGGCGTCCACCATTCCGCCGTCACCTCCGCCGGCACGCGCAAAGCAGGGCCGGCCGCACCGGAGTCCCCCGCCGCCGGCCCGCCTTCTGCGTCGGTCGCCATCGCGCGGCTCCCCGCTCAGCCGACGTTCCGCTCGATCGCGCGCATCACCTTCGTCGCGTGCAACCGCAACGCTCCCTCCGGATCGAGCCCCTTCGCACGCGCCGCCGCGGTAAGTTCGAACAGCATTCGGCCGAGCCGCTCCTCGTCCAGTTCGCGGCCCACCGCCTGCACCTGCGCCACATCCACCACGCCCTCCGCCGGCAGCCGCTTCTTCTCGATCTGCTTCCACACCGCCTCGGCAAACATCAGCGCCGGCAACCGCGGCGGCAGCTCCTTGAAGACCGCGTTCGCCTGCACCGGCCCGTGCTTTTTTTCCGTGGCCTTGATCTTTTCCCACTCGGCAATCACCTGCTCCGAGGTCTCCAGCTTGCCCGTCCCGAAGACATGCGGATGCCGCCGCACGAGCTTGTCGTTGATGTCGCGCGCCACGTCCTCGAACGTGAACAGCCCCCGCTCCGCCGCGATCTGCGCGTGAAACACCACCTGGATCAGCACGTCGCCGAGCTCCTCGCGCATGTGCGGATAGTCGTTCCGGTCGATCGTATCGATCAGCTCGCTCACCTCGTCGATCAGGCAGCGCACCAGCGAGGCATGCGTCTGCTCCTGGTCCCACGGACACCCGTCGGGAGCGCGCAGCCGCGCCATCGTCGCCTTCAAATCCTCGATCGCACTCATGTGGCTGCGATGGCCGCAAGAACCCGCCCAAAGCGCAAAATCGAAAACACCCGCCGCCACCGGATTGTTTCTTGCGCCCTCCGCGCCACTTTGCGGCTCTAGTCCCCAAAATGTCCGACAAACTCACGGAGATCATGGCCTGGAAACGACGCGAGATCGCGCCGCTCCTGCGCGACGTTTCCGAATCCGAACTCGCAGCCGTCCACGCCCGCCTGCCCCGCCCGCCGTCGTTCGCCGCCGCTCTCCGCCGCGCCGACCGCACGCTCGCGGTCATCTCCGAGATCAAGCGCCGCTCGCCCTCCGCCGGCGACATCAAGGCCGGCGCTTCCTCCCTCGACCAGGCCCGCCGCTATCAGGCTGCCGGCGCCGACGCGCTCTCCGTCCTCACCGACGAGAAATTCTTCGGCGGCACCCTCGACGATCTCCGCGGCGTCACCGCCCACTTCGCCGCCACGCCCCCCGCCCGCCCCTGCCTGCGCAAGGACTTCATGGTCCATCCGCTCCAGGTGCTCCAGGCCCGCGAGGCCGGCGCCAGCGCGATCCTCATCATCGTCCGCGCCCTCGACGACGCCGAGATCCGCACGCTGCACGGCGCCGCCCGCGCCGCCGGCCTCGATGCGCTCTTCGAGATCCACAACGAGGCCGAACTCGACCGCGCCGTCGCCCACGGCGCCGCCATCATCGGCGTCAACAACCGCGACCTCGCCATCTTCAAGACCGACCTCGGCCTCTCCGAACGCCTGATCCCGCGCTTCCCGCGCGAGGTCATCGCCGTCAGCGAGAGCGGCATCTTCACCGCGGCCGACGCCGCCCGCGCCCGCGGCGCCGGCGCCCACGCGATCCTCGTCGGCGAAGCGCTCATGCGCGCCACCGACCCCGCCGCCCTCATCGCCGCCTTCCGCGCCGCCTGAGCCGGAGCACCCGCTCCGTTCCCCGTCACGTTCACCCTCACGTTCACTCCCACCATGTCCGAACGCCCCATCACCGCCTTCGCCCAACTCGGCGGCCTCTACTTCCTCCCGCGCACGCTCGACAAGATCCGCAAACACGCCCGCGGCGCGCTCCACCCCGAACACCATGAATTTCTCGGCAAGGGCTTCGACGGCCGCCTCTGCCACTTCCTCGGCCTCTCCTACGATGCGCTGAAGATCCGCACCCTCGCCGGCGGCACGGATGTCGAGGTCCTCGCCTGGATCCAGCAGCACGGCCGCCCGATCACCGACGTCGACCGCCTCATCTGGAACGGCTTCGCCACCAAACGCGGCTGGCGCGACGATGCCACGCCGACCCTCGAGAAACAGAAAGCCGAGTCCGGCCTCGCCCACCGCACCGATCTCCTGACGTTCTTCGACTACTACGAAGTCGACGAAGGCCGCGCCCCCCGCTGAGCCCCGCGTCAGGTTTTCGCGTTTCCGCCTTTCCGCCGCATGCCCCTTGCCCCCTCCGCCACCCGCGATCTCCTCGCGCAGCTGGGGCATCAGCCGAAACGCTTCCTCGGGCAAAACTTCCTCGTCGACGGCAATATCGTCCGCAAATCCCTCGAACTCGCCGCCGTGCGCCCCGGCGACCGCGTCGTCGAGGCCGGCCCCGGCTTGGGCACGCTGACCACCGCCCTGCTCGAAGCCGGCGCCGAAGTCTGGGCCGTCGAAAAGGACCGCAACCTCCACGCCCACCTCGAGCAGCAGCTCGTGCCACGCTTTCCGGCGACGTTTCACCTGCTCGAAGCCGACGCCGTCGAACGCCCGCTCGCCGCTCTCCCCGCCGGCGCCGACTTCAAGATCGTCGCCAATCTCCCCTACGCGATCGCCACGCCGTGGCTCGATGCCGTGCTCTCCGGCCCGCTGCCCACGCGGCTCGTGCTCATGCTGCAACTCGAGGCCGCCCAACGTTACGCCGCGCAGCCGGGCTCCAAATCCTTCGGCGCCATCTCCGTCTTCCTCCAGGCCGCCTACGACGTCGCCCCCGGCCACCGCGTCGCCGCCGCGTGTTTTCACCCGCGGCCCGACGTCGAGTCGCACCTGCTCCACCTCGTGCGCCAGCCGGCTCCGTTCGTTTTTCCGGCGGAAGTCCGGAGCGTCATCCGCGCATGTTTCCAGCAGCGCCGGAAGCAGATCGGCGCCCTCCTGCGCGCCCACCTGCCCGATTCCGTCCCCCTCGCCGCCGCCCGGGAGCTGCTCCCGCCCGCCGGTCTCTCGGAACAGACGCGCCCCGAAGCCATCCCCGTCTCCTGGTGGATCCGCTTCGCCCAGCTTTTCCCACCTCTGGCTTGAAAGCCTCCGCCCACCGCGCCTGACTGGATTTTCTATGCTTCGCGTCACCCTCGCGCTCCTCCTCGCCACCGTCACCCTCGCGCTCCGTGCCCAGGAAGCCGTCGGTCCCGGTCTCGCCGGGAAGATCGAAGGTCGCACCTACGTCTCACCCACGGGTCAGTTCAAGGTCGCGATCCCCGTGCTCCCGGAACTCGGCGGCGATATCACCGACACGCCCAACGTCGTCACCTTTCAGGACGACTTCAACGTCCACGTCAGCATCGCCGCCTTCCAGCAGGACGCCACGCAACGCTGGGAACTCGCGACCCGCGGCGTGAAGGACTAGCTCATCTACTTCTTCAGCAACTTCGTCCTCTCCGACTTCAAGCAGACCTTCGAGGGCGTGCAGATCGAAAGCGCGAAGTTCCTCCCTTCCACCATGGAGGGCGCGCTGCTCACCTACATCCTCATCCCCGGCGGCTCGATGTTCGGCGACCGCGTCCCGCAGCTCGATGCCAACCGCATCCCGATCGCCAAGCGCGGCAACATGCTCTTCGTGCGCAACGGCTACATCTACGTCCTCAGCACCGAGCTCGCCGAGCGCGTCATCGAGGGCCGCACCTACGCCAAGACCACCGAGCAGGAAGACGAACTGCTCCGCAACCGGCTCAACGACATCGTGAACAAGATGCAGTTCGCCAAACCCGCGGCGCCCGCCGCCGGCAAGGACGCCGCGAAGAAATGACGCTCGCCCGCCGCCCTCCGACGCGACTCCTGCTCGCGATCGCGTTGGCGAGCGTGGCCCTCCTCCTCGGCGGCTGCGTCTACCTGCGGCTCCTCGAGCTCAAGCAGCAGCTCGGGCGTTTCGACCAGTTCTTCACCCTGCAGACGCAGGACGGCGTCGGTCTCATCTGCCACGAGCCGGTGCTCACCACCGCCGACGTGCGCTGGCTCGGCCTCGCCCCCGAACAGACCCGCCAGCTCGGCCACGCCGAGCAGTGGCAGGTGCGCTGGGTCAAACAACTGCCCGTCGGCATCGCCGAGCCCAGCCGGTTCGATATCGTCGTCGACGTCGGTTTTGTGAACGACCGCCTCAACCGCCTCACCATCCCCGAGCGCTACTTCGCCGTCATGCCCAAGGAGTTTCTCGTCGGCGTGATCAAAAGCCTCGGCCGCGGCCGGATCGACAAATCCGAGAAACGCATCGAAGCCTCCGTCACTTCCGCCGAGATCGACGCCGTGCGCCCGAAGCTGCCCGCGATCGACAAACTCCTTGGCCGCCCCAGCGAGGAGCAGATCCAAGGGGAATCCACCGTCCTGCGCTACCGCTACATTCCGTCCACGAAGGAATCGAAGGCCGCCGTCTTCGACCTCCACCTGACCTTCAATACCGCCACCGGCGAACTGCTCCGCTGGCACGGCCGCACGCCGATGGGCCACATCGCGTTCAACTTCGGCGGCAAATCCGGCTGATCCCCTGACGGCGACCGCCGCGCACCGCGGCCTCATCCTTTCCTTTTCTCGTCCATGTTTCCTTCCGGCTACCAGCTCCGCACCGCCACCCTCGACGATCTCCCGGCCATCGTCGCGATCTACAACTCGATCGTCCCCGGCCGCATGGTAACCGCCGATCTCGAGCCCGTGACCGTCGAACAACGCCGCCCGTGGTTCGACCTGCACCAGACCCCGAATCGCCCGCTCTGGGTGCTCACCGACGCATCGGGCACGGTCGTCGCCTGGCTGAGTTTCGACACCTTCTTCGCCCGCGCCGCCTACGATGGGACCGCCATGGTCGCGATCTACCTCGCCGAATCCCATCGGGGCCGCGGCCTCGGGCGCGCCCTGCTCCTCACCGCGATCGCGCGCGCCCCGTCCCTGCAGCTCCACACCCTTCTCGGCTATATCTTCGCCCACAACGAGCCCTCGCTCCGCCTCTTCGCCGCGCACGGCTTCGCCCGCTGGGCACACCTGCCGGGCGTCTGCGTGCTCGACGGCATCGCGCGCGACGTGATCATCATGGGTCGCCGCGTGGTCCCCTGATCCCCACGTCCGGACTGTCCAGCTCGAGCGGGTGTGGCTTCGCCCCTCCCTCGCCCCGTGGATCACGTCTGCCTCCAAGCTTACTCATGAACCCCTTCTCCGCCGCTCTCCGCGTCGCGCTCGCGCTTGCCCTCGTCTGCGTCGCGCTCGCCACCCCCGCGCTCCGCGCCCAAGCCACCACCGGCGGCATCACCGGCACCGTCTCCAACGCCGGCACGCGCCAGTTCCTCAACGCCGCCGAGGTCCGCGTCGTCGGCACCTCCATCGCCGTCCTCACCGACCGCGACGGCTCGTTCACCCTCGCCAATCTGCCCGCGGGCCGCGTCCAACTCGAAGTCGCCTACACCGGTCTCGACCCGCAGCAGCGCACCGTCGAGGTCGCCGCCGGCCGCACCGTGCGCGAGGAATTCACCCTCAACTCCAACGTCTACCAACTCGACGTCTTCAAGGTCGCCGCCGAAGCCGAGGGCAACGCCGCCCAGGTCAATAAACAGAAACGCGCCGATTTCTTCGTCACCGCCGTCTCCGCCGACACGCTCGGCGAAGTCCCCGAGGGCAACATCGGCGAGTTCCTCAAATACGTGCCCGGCCTCCAGGTGAACTACGTCAACGCCGACGCCTCCACCGTCTCCGTCCGCGGTCAGGACCCCGAGTCCACGCTCTTCATGATCGACGGTCAGGTCCCCGCCGCCGCCGGCACCCCGCCCCGCTCCAGCACCGGCAGCTCCGATGCCTCCAGCCGCGCCTTCGAGTTCACCCAGGCAAGCATCACCAACATCGAGTCCATCGAGGTCTTCAAGGCCCCGCCCCCGTGGATGGCCCCCGCGACCGGCGGCGTCATCAACGCCGAGACCAAGAACGCCTTCGCCCAGAAAGGCCGCGTCCTCCGCACCGTCCTCTCGATCAACGCCAATTCCGACATGCTCGACTTCGGCCCCGTCGAGGGCCCCGGCCAGCGCTCCACCTGGCGCCTCAAGCCCGGCGGCTCCCTCAGCTACTCCGAGGCCCTGCTCAACAACACCCTCGGCGTCACCTTCGTCTACAGCGAGTCGCACGTCATCAATCCCACCCACAACAACGCCATGGGCTACACGCCCCTCACCGCCGGCACCGTCGCCGCGCCCGTGACCGACACCTCCCCCGTGCGCGTCGATACCTTCACCCTCGTCGACGGCCCCGAGGTGAAACACCGCCGCAACACCACGCTCTCCTTCGACTACAAGCTCGGCGCGCAGACGGTCCTCAAACTCAACACCACCTACAACGGCTTCCTCCGCCAGGGCCGCGCCCACACCTTCCGCATCCGGCCCATCGCCGGCACCGGCAACAGCGTCGTCCTGCCCGGCGCCACCGACCGCGACGCCACGATCCAGAACGGCCAGGTCGATGTCTTCGCCGACTACAGCGATGCCTCGTCGCAAAACTACGGATACGTCGGCTCCATCCGCCACAAATTCGGCGGCCGCTTCCAGTTCGACGGCTCCGCCTCCTATTCCAAGTCCGACTCCAAGACCGTCGACCTCCCGGAGTTCATCAACTCCGTCCAGTTCAACCTGCTCCCCAACCGCGGCGTCGCCTACCGCATCCAGGCCTCGCCCGAACGCCCCGCTCCCACCGCCCTCGCCCAGCTCGCCGGACCCGATCTCTACGACCTCGCCAGCTACGACCAGCGCAGCCTCTCGATCCAGACGCAGCCGCGTTTCCAGAACGACCGCGTGATCAACCTCAAGGGCGACCTCCGCGCCAACTACTCCGAGTGGCGCTTCCCGACCGAGTTCCGCGTCGGCGGCAGCTTCTACAAGATGGCCCGCCGCAAGGCCGCCGGCCAGATCGTGCTCTCGTTCCTCGGGCCCGACGGCATCGCCGGCAACGCCGACGACCTGCTCAACGCCTCCCGCTTCGAGGACACCACCTTCGGCGACTCTTTCCTCTACGGCATCCGCACCCCGCCGCTGCTCGACCCCTACAAGGTCGCCGGCTACCTGCGCGAAAATCCCCGCGCGTTTCAGGACATCCAGCCGCAGAACGTCCAGCGCCAGGCCGTCAACACCCAGAACCTCACGCAGCTCATCTCGGCCCTCTACTTCGCCGACACCATCCGCTTCACCCCGCGCCTCTCCCTGCTCACCGGCATCCGCGCCGAGCGCACCGAGAACTTCGCCCGCGGCGCCATCCGCATCAACTCCCTCGGCAACGGCCTCGTCGTGAACTCCAAGGAGTGGTTCCAGGCGATCTACGCCCGCACGCAGCGCGTCACCAATCAATACGACGACTTCTTCCCCCAGGCCCAGCTCACCTACCGTTTCTCGCCCGACGCCGTGCTCCGCGCCTCCGTCACCAAGGCGATGTCCCGCCCCGGCATCCAGACCATCCTGCCCAACACCACCGTCAACGACACCGCCACGATCCCCAACGTCACGGTCAACAACAACGCCCTCTCGCCCACCTACTCGCGCAACGTCGACGTGCAGCTCGAGTATTACACCAAGCCCGCCGGCAAGATCACGATCGGCCTCTTCGACAAGAAGATCACCAATTACATCATCAACGACGTCACGATCATCCCGCCCGGCGACGACAACGGCTTCGACGGCCTCTACGCCGGCTACGAACTCCGCACGCAGGACAACGGCGGCACCGGCCGCTTCCGCGGCGCCGAGTTCTCCTTCAACCAGTCGCTGAAACCGCACCTCACCTTCGTGCCCGAGATCGCCCGCGGCTGGGATGTGTTCGCCAATTACACCAATACCTTCAAGGGCGAGGCCCCCGACCGCACCGGCCGCATTGTCCGGCCGACCGCACCCAACTTCTACGAGTGGAACGCCAATTTCGGCGTCGGCTACACCTCCCCCCGCCGCACGTTCTACGCCCAGGTGCGCACCGTCATCTACCCGAGCGCCATCACGACCTACGCCAACGGCACCACCGACCTCCGCAACACCTACGAGGCGCGCCACCAGCGCTGGGACTTCACGCTCCGTTACCGCCTCAACCGCAGCTACGCCGTCGAGCTCACCGGCTCCAACGTCTTCGAGGACCCGTCCCGCAAGTTCATCCAGGCCGGCCGCGTCACCCAGCAGCGCGATTACGGCGCCACCTACGTGCTCTCCTTCACCGCCAACCTCGACCAACTCCGGCTCCCCTTCCTCGGCCGCTGATCCCAGCCACTGTTTCGACTCTATCCACGCCCCGCCTCCCCGCGGGGCGTTTTTCATGCCCGCTTCTCCCGACCCGCCCCGGCGCACCACCAACACCTCCCCCCTCCCCCCTCCCATCCCCCCCCCCTCCGCCATC
>JACCDX011137616.1_pt1 | contig 15566 bp, 14 predicted proteins | sample 7449681 | NCBI WGS metagenome assembly JACCDX01 (sample SAMN15323450, study PRJNA562643) | freshwater metagenome | isolation source: river surface water | place: USA:Blue River Watershed | collected 2017-08-18 | reverse complement strand
CATCATAACCTACGTACCCTGGAGGCGAACCAATTAATCTCGATACGTTGTGCTTTTCCATAAATTCACTCATATCGACACGAATTATTTTATTTGGGTCTCCGAATATCGTTTCTGCAAGAGATTTAGCTAAATAAGTTTTACCTACACCTGTTGAGCCGAGGAAAATAAAAGAACCAATCGGTTTATTATTGTCTTTAATACCAACTCTGTTTCTTCTAATTGATTTTGATATCGTTTTAATTGCATCATCTTGTCCAATCACTTTTGACGATAGGATATTCTCTAATGCCAATAATTTTTCGGTTTCTTTGGAGTCTAATTTACTAATAGGAACACCTGTCATATCAGAAACCATATCATACACATCTTCAACACTTACAGGTGTTTTATTTTCTTTTTGACTGACGGCCCATTTGTCTTTTTCATCCTCCAATTTTTTGAAAATTTTTCTTTCTTCATCTCTAAGCTTAGCGGCTTTTTCATAATCTTGATTTTTTACAACCAAGATTTTTTTCTCCTTAACCTCATCAATTTTTTTCTTTAAATCCTCAATAATTTCAGGAATTTTCTTGGAAATCTTTTTATTCGAGCCAAGTTCGTCCATAATATCGATTGCCTTATCAGGAAATTGTCTATCTGTGATAAATCTCGATGATAACATTACAATTGTTTCAATTACATTGTCATCAAACGACACTTTGTGAAAATCCTCATAAGATGATTTTAAATTTCGTAATATTTCAATTGTTTCTGTTTGAGTTGGTTCTTTTAAGATGATTTTTTGAAATCTTCTCACGAGTGCACCATCTTTTTCAATGTGTTTTTTAAATTCATCAAAAGTTGTTGCTCCAATACATTGAATTTCACCTCTCGCTAAGGCCGGTTTTAAGATATTAGCAGCATCCATAGCTCCACTCGCATTTCCTGCACCAACCATCGTGTGTAATTCATCAATGAACACAATAACATTCGTATTTTCTTGTAATTCATTTAGAATTGCTTTAATTCTTTCTTCAAATTGACCTCTATACTTCGTACCCGCAACCAAAGATGTTAAATCTAATGAAACCAATCTTTTATCTAAAAGATTACTCGGACAATTGCCTTTATAAATTTGTAGAGCCAATTTTTCAACCAATGCTGATTTACCAACCCCCGCGTCACCGACAATTACCACGTTGTTTTTCTTTTTCCTTGATAATATCTGTGAAATTCTTTTAACTTCAACGTCTCTACCCACGACTGGGTCTATTTTACCTTCTTCAGCTAAACGAATCAAGTCTCTTGAAAAATTATCAAGAATTGGTGTTGATGAATTTGGTCTTTTACTTTTTTGATTTGGTTTTGCACCGTCTTCGAAGAAATCTACCGCCATATGTGTTTAATTTATCTTTTTATCTTTTAACAAACATAACAATTTTTGATTAAAAAATCAAATTCGGGACAAAATGTCTAAAAAAATGTCTAACGAATGTCTAAATGTCAGTTTTAGACATTTGGTAAAAAAATTGATTGTAGTATAATAAAATTTAATATACTATGATAACATTATTTAAAGACCCATTTTTCCAAGGTTTCGAAAGTGTATTCGAAACATCAAAGTACCTAAAAAGTCCTGAAACTCGCGTTCGAAAAACTGAAACCGAATACGTAGTTTTAATGAGTGTTCCTGGCTTAACAAAGGAAGATTTAAAAATTTCTACAAAGGAAGGAATACTTAAAATTTCCTTCGAAAAAGAGGAGAGTGACGATAGTGTCTACTTTACAAGTAGTTTCGTCAAATCATACAATATCCCCGACGATGTAAAAGAGAAGGATATTGTGGGTAAAGTTGAGAATGGTATTCTCGAATTAACCCTACCGATAGATAAGAAAAAATCGATAGAACGTCAAATCTCCCTTAACTAAAATGAAACCCCGATTACTCGGGGTTTTTTATTTGATATTTATATAGTGATTGATTTATAATCTAAAATTTCGTATATTATAGTAATCAAATTAATATATTATGGCAATACTAAGTGAGAAAATCGAAGGAAAAGAGATTATGGTTGAAATCAACTCAAGTAACCTAAAGAAGGCGTCTTATAACACGGAAAGTAAACTTCTTACTGTTACATTTAATAATGGCTCTATTTATGAATATTATGAGTTCCCTTGGGACAAGTTCACAAAATTTAGAATGAGTGAATCCCAAGGTAAATTTCTTAACACAAACATAAACGGAAAATACAATTATAAAAAGGTAGTATGATGAATAAATCTTTGGTCGATGAGTTATTAGAAGATAGTGAGTTAGACCAAAAGATAGTTAAATCTTTTTATTCAAAAGATACGTTGTCCTCGGATATATTTGAGGATACGGATGGTTCGTATAAAATGCATAAAGGTATTAGAGATAAGTTATTAGAAATCTCTGATGCCTTTATTGATTTTATTGGGGTTGATTTTTTTATTGAGGATGTACATTTAACAGGTTCTCTGTCAAATTATAACTGGTCCGAATATTCTGATGTCGATTTACACATATTGACAAATTTCGAAGACTTTGACAATCAAAAAATAATTAAAGAGTTTTTTGACGCCAAGAAAAATAACTGGAATCAAAACCACGATATTAAAATTAAAGGTTACGATGTTGAGCTTTATGTTCAAGATAGTAATGAATCTCACCTATCATCAGGAGTTTATTCTTTGTTAAATGATAAATGGATAGTTGAACCAAAAGTCGGTAAACAACACATTGATGAGGACCTGATTCTTAAAAAGGGTGAGGAGTACGCTAAGATAATCGAAGACTTAGTGAAGAAATCTGAACAGGGTAAAGATGTGTCAAACGAGGTTGATGATGTTAAATCGAAGATTAAGCAATTTAGACAATCGGGTCTTGAAAGCGGTGGGGAATATTCCTATGAGAATCTAACATTCAAATTACTTCGCAGAAACGGATACATTCAAAAACTTTTAGATATCAAAAAAGGGATTACAAATAAGAAATTATCCGTGAGTGAATCGTAATCCATATATTTTTTGATATATCTATGTATTTATAGGATAAGAATAACTTCATTTAATAATATTAAAAAATGGGAGATTTAAAACCGCTCGGTAGTGAGAAATTAAACGGGGATGAAAAATTAAAAAGAATCCTTGAACTCACCTACTACAAAAATGGCTCAAATAATACACAAACAACCAAAGCTGATTATATTTCTGAATCAACAACAGGTATCTATGGTATTGTAAAAGAAAAAGACGGATACTACGTTAAGAAAGGACTCAATGAAAGTTCTTTGGATTATATCGGTGGTATGTTTATGAAAAATAAAAACAGATTTTCTTCATATGCAGAAGCTCTAAAGAGACTTTCTTTATTGAAGGGTCAGGAGGAGATATTGAATGAAGAAACAAAATATGTTTTGAAGGTCAACAAACCTGCTTCAAGTAATGAAGCCGCAGCTCCTGTACCGGCTCCTGCACCCGCACCTGAAGCAGCTCCGATGGATGCAATGCCACCGATGGATGCATCAGCACCTGAAATGCCAGCTGACGCGGCGGCGGAAATGCCGTTAGCATTACCACCATCTGATGATGCTGAAATGGGTGACGAATCGGGAGATGCTCCTGAATCAGGTGAAGACAAATTAAAGTCTGTTCAAAAGTTAACTGGAAAATTAGGTCAAAAATTAAGAGATATCCAAGATGATATGGAAAGTGATGATATCAAATATATTATCAATTCAGTATTATCTGCTGTTAATTTAGATAAACTAGATTTAGAAGACAAAGAAGAAATCTTAGGTAAATTCGAAGATGAAGAAGATTTCGCAGGAGAAGATGGTTTAGATGATGAAATGGGTGGTGAAATGGGTGATGAAGAAATACCTGCAGAAGAACCACAACCAGACGCTGAATTAGGTGAGGTTGACGGTATCGATGCTTTGGAGAATTTAGTTAATATGTCATTTGAAGAAGATGACGATATTGATTATACTATGGGTAGAAATGACGTTGACCAATTACCAAATCCTGAAAAAGAAATTGAAGTTGAATTGGAACCTGAAAAAACAAAAACAAGAAAAAACAAATATCACGTTGAGCCAGGTGGTGAGGAAGATTTATATTACAGACAAGCGTCTTTTGATTCCGATTTTGGTGACGATGACGATGAAGATTTGTTTGGTGATGGCGGTTATGGGGACACATTCCACTTTGATTTAAAAGAAGTTGGTGATTTAGAAGATATGTACTCAGATGAAATTGACGATATTAATAGTAAAATAAAAGACCCTGAATTTTATATGGATGATGAAAAATCATCAGTTGAGGGTGAAAAGTCAGGTGATTCAATGGCAAAAGAAATTGATATCAATGAATTAACCGACATTATCAACAATAGTGTAAAAGAAACATTAAGAAAACACTTTGAATAAGAATGTATCTATTATATATCAATGAACTCGGAAAAGACTATAAAGGTCAGCAACAATACGAATTTATATTCGGCGAGAATGTTGATGTATTAATGGATGAATGGTTTATAATTCCATCTTCAGGCAGAGCAATTCCACCTGAATTAGAATTTGTCGATTTAGTAGGGGTTTTAAAAAACTCAGATTTAAAATTAGATTTAGTTCAAAATTCAGATTATTTCGGAATGATTGATGCTGTAGATGGAATTATTGCTTTAGGGTGGGAACCTTTTGATATACACGCAGAAGAAAGACCTATTAGGGTTTCTTTTCATTTCGGTGAAACCATTGAAAGCGTAACAAAAAAATTAAGAGGAAAAGAACTTCAATTAATAAATGAAGAAATTAAATTAAATTTAGAATGAAACGTAACGAAATTGTTCAAAGATTAATCAAAGAAGGATTTAATCAAAATACCTTGGTTAATATGAGTGATAAACAAATATCAATGCTCTCCGAAAGAGTTTTAGGAGAAGCACCTAAACCTTCTATTACAGTTGGTCCTAAAAATATGGCAGCAGCTGTTGAATTAGCTAAACAAGGTGTAGATGTTAAAGTATCTGATAAAGAAGTTGTTGAGGGTAGTGGTGTTGGTCCTAAAGTAACTAAAGGGCACAATGGTATTCCTGAGTTTATGGATTCAAAAAAATTGAAGAAGGAAAAAGAAGACCCAAAAAAGAAAGATAAAGAAGAACCAAAAAAGAAAAAAACTGAAAAAAAATCTTTAAATTTGAAAAAATTAGAAGATTTGGACAAAAAAGAAATCAAGGAATGGGTTGAAACTTTGATAGAAAATAATTATCATCCATTAACAACAAAAGATGAAATTATGGAATTAGTAAAACAAAAATTAAATGAGGGTCCCGGTCCATTAGTGGCTGACCCTGATGTTGATGTAGAACCAGATATTGATGTTGAGCCAGATGTTGATTCACCTTCAGTAAATCCTGACACGGACCCGTATGTAGACCCTTGGGATAATCCCGGAGTAGGTCCCGACCCAGACCCAAAGTTTCAATCAGATAAAGGAATGCCTGAATTTTTTAAATTCAAACAAATATTACAATCAATTAACGAAAAAAAAGATTTTAATTCTCTTTCCGAGTCGATTATGAGAAAAATTAAAAAAGTACTTAATAATGGCTAAAAAAGAATTTAAAGAGGCGATGAATTTCGCTGATAATAGTAGACCTGACCCAAGTGTTCAAAATAAACTTTCAGATAGAGAGACCCCATTTAAAAAAGTGGAGTTTCCTAAATCTGATAATGATGGAGCATATAGTAACTACGAAGAATTATTAGCGAGCGAAGAATATGAAATGGCATTAGGTAGACTTAATGCATTCACAGGTGTTAGAGATATCGGAACGGGTATTCAAGGTAGATATTATCAATTATCAATGCAAGCCGCACGAATTTTAGGTGAAATTAAAAACGCAGAATCTCAAAAAGAAGCAGAATTGGAACAATTGTGTGAGAGATTAGTTAGAGAACATTTTAAAATTCCTGAAAATAAATTACAATTTGATTTAAAATTAGAATCAGAAAAAATTCAAGTTAATCAGGACCCTGAACCTACTCAAGTACAACAACAAGAAGAAGAATTGGTGGATGAATTACTTGATATGGAAAGAGCGAAAAGAAGATTGCTCAATGCGATGACTCAAGGAGCTGCGGTTGATTCTACTTGGATTTTTAGAAAAGTAATACCTGAAATACAAGCAATAACGGGTGTTAGAGATTTGGCAGATAAATATTCTGTGTTCATTTCAACTATGATGTTAGGATATTGGCAATTTCCTGAGGAATTATTGGAAATGTCAGTAAAAGGAAATGGAGAATTAAATGAAGCCGCGGGTGCCGGTAAAACTTATATTGATACAACAACAAAACCACCAACGGTATTTGCAAGAGCTGTTATATTTCCTTTTTTAATCCACGAAGCAATTAAGGGTGTTATGGAATTTCTTTCAAAACAAAGAAACCCTGAAAATCCTGAATTAGTACAAAAAGCAATGGATTTAGAAGATAAAGTATTATATGAAATTTGGGACATTAGATTAGGTCCTGCGATTTGGAGAAGACTTTATGATTTATATCCTGAAGCAATTAAAAACGAAGAGGACAAAAGAAAATTACAAGCGTACATTTATTCAAATGTTGCAAATTTACCAGTGAGAGATTTTTTAGTTTTAATGAAAGAGGTTATTGGTAAATCTGAAAATGGTAAAACGTTAATCGGAGCAATGTACTATGATTTAACAAGAAAAGTAGATAGTGAAGAAGTAACAAAATCCACATCAGAATTTAAAAGAGTAATGGACGAAATATCACCCCAAGTAAGTAATGATGAAATACGAGACTTATTGGCAGGATTGAATATCTCACTACAATAAAGTTAAAGTGGTCAAGTTTGACCACTTTTTTTGTATTTATATATATGAGTGCTAAAATTGAACAATTAAAAGAATATGCAAGAATTATTAAAGATACACCATACGCTTTAAGAACTTATTTGCAAACGTATGATAATACTCAAAAAAAATATGTCCCTATGGACTTGTTTCCTGACCAATTACAATTGATTCAGGATTATGAAGATTACAACGAAAACATCACAAAAAAATATCGTCAAGCGGGGGTTACAACAGTAACTGCTGCTTGGTTATCTAAAAAATTACAATTAGCAAAACCAGAGAATCCCGAAAGAGTCCTAATCATTGCAAACAAAAGAGATACCGCAATCGAGATGGCTAACAAAGTTCGTAACTTTTTAGAACAATGGCCTGAATGGCTAAATGTTGGTTTCTCACCTGATAAAAACTCTGAAAGTAGATTTAGATTAAACAATGGTTGTGAAGTAAAAGCCGTAGCAACATCTGCGGATGCGTTACGTGGTTATACACCGACGGTTCTTGTATTTGACGAAGCCGCGTATATCGAAGCAGGTGAGGACTTTTGGGCGGCTTCAATGGCATCACTATCTACAGGAGGTAAGATTATCCTAATTTCAACTCCAAATGGATATGACCCAATATATTATGGTGTTTATGACCAATCATTACGTGGATTAAACGACTTCCATATAACCGATTTAAGATGGTTTAAAGACCCTCGTTATACAAAGGACTTAGTATGGGTAAAATGTAATGACATATGTCATTATATGTTGAATAGGGAACAATACAATGATGATGAGGTAGTACTTCGTGAATTCGATATGAGTAACTACCGAAAAATAGAAGAGGAAGGTTATAAACCATTTTCATCTTGGTTTGAATCTATGTCTAAAAAATTCAAATACGATAGACGTAAGATTGCACAGGAATTGGAGTGTGACTTCTTAGGTTCAGGAGATGGTGTAATTCCTGGTGACATTCAAGAGAATATCGCCAAAAATATGATTAGAGTTCCATTTGAGAAGTATATGCAAGGAACTTTTTGGCATTGGAAGGAACCAGTACAAGACCATCGTTACATTATGGGTGTGGACGTGAGTAGAGGGGATAGTGAGGATTTCTCGTCCATTAATATTATTGATTTTGATGAAAGAGAACAAGTTGCAGAATACATTGGTAAAATACCGCCAGATGATTTAGCTGCAATTGCATATAAATGGGGAGTCTTGTATAACGCATTTATAGTTGTCGATATTACCGGTGGTATGGGGGTTGCAACATCAAGAAAATTACAGGAATTAAACTATAAAAATCTATACATTGATGGTATTAATACTCAAAACATTTGGGAGTATAATAAGAAAGCAATGGATAAAATACCCGGTTTAAATTTCAATAATAAAAGAACACAAATTGTTGCTGCTTTCGAGGAACAATTAAGGAAAGGATTTATAGTAAGGTCATCAAGACTACTAAACGAACTTAATACTTTCGTTTATATGAATGGTAGACCTGACCATATGAAAGGTGCTCACGATGATGCGATTATGAGTATGTCTATGGCATTATATGCTGGTGATATATGTTTCAATCAATTACAAAAAACTGACGCACAAAACAAGGCAATGTTAGATTCTTGGGTATTATCTGAAAGGACATATGAAGCAAATAAGTCGTTTTATTCATATGGAACTACTTTTGACCCGGTAGGTTCTATGTCGTTCGGTGGCAGTTCACAACAGAATACACCAAGTAAAAATTCATACAATGAATACAGTTGGTTATTCGGTAAACGTAAGTAACCTCTTTATTTTTCCAATAATTAAGTGTAGATTAAATAGAAATAGTATTTATAGATATGGCCGAAAATAATTTAACAATATTTCAAAAACTTACTAAAGTATTTGGTTTTCAGGGTAAAACAAAAGAAGAACCACCTTCCTTTACGTTTTCAAAAGATGAATTACTAAGAACTGATAGTAAAGAAGAGTACGAAAAGGCGTTGTTGCAGGCTCAACAATCGACCTACATTGCAGATAAATGGACTAAACTTGACCAATCATTATATCAACAGTCTGTTTATTATGAACCTAATAGGTTGTCAGCATATTATGATTATGAATCAATGGAGTTTACTCCGGAAATATCTGCGGCTTTAGACATTTATGCTGAAGAGTCTACAACAATGTCAGAAAAAGGTGAGATACTTACCGTATATTCTGAATCAAAAAGAATCAAAGCAATTTTAGAGGATTTATTTAAAGAAAAATTAGACATAAATACCAACCTACAAATGTGGGCAAGAGGTATGTGTAAGTATGGTGATGATTTTGTTTATTTAAAAGTAGACCCTGAAAAAGGAGTCGTTGGATGTCAACAATTACCGAACATCGAAATTGACAGAATTGAAGGTTCAAGTGCTTCTGGTAAAAATTTAGCACCTGTTCCCCAAGATAGTAAATTACCAACAAGAGAGTTAAGATTTAGTTGGAAGAACAAGGATATGGAATTCCAAGCTTGGGAAATAGCCCATTTTAGAATTTTAGGTGATGATAGAAAGTTACCGTATGGTACTTCTATGTTAGATAAGATTAGAAGAATTTGGAAGCAACTTTTACTTGCTGAAGATGCGATGTTAATTTATAGAACATCAAGAGCACCTGAAAGACGTGTGTTTAAAGTGTTCGTTGGTAATATGGACGATAAGGATATTGAACCATACGTACAACGTGTAGCAAATAAATTTAAAAGGGACACTGTGGTCGACCAAAAAAATGGTCAAGTGGATATGAGATATAATCAAATGGCGGTAGACCAAGATTATTTCATACCTGTTCGCGACCCCGCTCAAACTAACCCAATTGAAACATTAGCAGGTGCTGCCAATTTAGGTGAAATCGCTGATATTGAGTATATCCAAAAAAAGATGTTAGCAGCACTTCGTATTCCAAAAGCGTTTTTAGGATTTGAAGAGGTTGTTGGTGATGGTAAGAATTTAGCATTAATGGATATTCGTTTTGCAAGAACCATTAATAGAATACAGAAATCATTAATCCAAGAATTAAATAAAATAGCATTAATTCATTTATATCTTTTAGGTTTAGAGGACGAATTACATAATTTCAGTTTATCACTAACTAACCCATCATCTCAGTCTGATTTACTTAAGATTGAACAATGGAAAGAAAAGATTACCCTTTATAAAGACGCAACATCTGACCAATCACAACTTGGTATCTTACCTGTTTCACATACTTGGGCTAAGAAGAATATTCTCGGATTTAGTGATAATGAAGTTATACTTGATTTACAACAACAAAGACTTGAAAGAGCTATTGGTGGTGAATTGGCTGCAACTGCAACAATCATTAAACGTTCGGGTGTATTTGATGAGGTGGATGCTAAGTATGGTATTCCCGAAGAAGAAAGAGAGAAATTGGAAGCTGCAGGTGCTGCAGGTGGTGCTGAAGCGGGAGCCGCTCCGGGAATGGATATGGGTGGTGGAGGAGCCGCCCTTGGAGCTGAAGCCGCACCTCCGGGTGGTGAAGCTGCACCATTGAGTGAATCAAGAAAAGAGAAGATATTATCTATGTTGAGTGATAAAGATGAAAAATTGGAGGACCTATTTGACATTAATAAAGCACAACAGAATATTTATGAAATAGAAAATAAATTAAACAACTTACTAAACGACTAACAATGAGTAAATTTGGGGTTTTAAAGACTAAGATATTAAAGAAACTCACAGAATCATATTCAAATCAGAATAAAACTGAGATGAAGGAAATCCTTAAAATGATTAAAGAGAATAAGGATTTTAAAGAGTTATATCTTTTTTACGAAGAAATCGAAAACAAATATTTTGAAGATAAGGACACCGCAAAATTATATGTGGAAGAATTGAATACAATTCTAAAGAACAAATCAAAAAATATATCTGATTTTTGTAATAAATTGAATACAAAATTAAATGACATTGAGATAAACGAAAATGAAGTTTACTCAAGTCTTGATACGTTATTAGAAGAAGATAACTTATCGAATATTGATAAGAAGGTTCTTTCTAAGAAAAAATTAGTCGGTCATTTAACGACTTCTAAACAAACAAACGAAGACTTATCGTCTGATGTTGTTGTAAATGAATCTTTACTGCACGCAGTATTAGTTAATAATTTTAACGTTTTATATTCAAACAATCTAAACGAAGAACAAAAAGAAGAATTAAAAAATATTCTTTCTATGAATCAAGAAGATTTAGATAAGAATATGTCAGAATTAAAAGAAAATGTTTTAGACCAAGTATCAAAGATTTTAACTGAAAATTCAGACCAAGACCTTTCAAAAAAGTTAACACAAGTTCAAGAAGAGGTTAACAAAATGACATTTAGTAAAATTAATTATTTCAAACTTAAAGAATTAAAAAATGGTCTTAATTAAGACCATTTTTTATTTTCTCTGAATAGATTGCTTTGAGTTTTTCTTTACGTTTTTTAACGGAGGGTTTTACAAACTCTTCCCTTTCTCTTAATTTTTGGATTTGCTTAATTTTTTGAACTTTTTGTTTGTACGTTCTTAACGCAAACTCAATTCCTCGCTCTCCCTTTACTTCGATTATAATCATTTGTTTTTAATTTATATTTTATAAATATATTTTGGATTTACCAGAATTTTTCATTATATTTTAAATATAACCATAAGATATTATAATATGAACAAAATTAATGAAAACCGGAAAATTTATACCACTGGGACACTATGGTAATGTAAAAATCGGATATGGAACAGTAGATTACAAAAACTTAAAAACCATATATATAAAATTAAATTCTTGGCTTTTACCCGAAACCGATACTAAAGACTTCGATGTCATAATTTCAAAATCACGTAGAGAAATTAAAAACTATATCTATTGTTTGGATAACGACTTATTTAGAAAAGAAAATATAGTCGATTTAGACATTAGAACTAAGGGAATCAAACTCGAAAAGAAGTCATTTATGAATTTAGAGATAACATTATTTGTTAAAAATCATTTTGACATTCGCGATAAGAAAGTAAAGAGTAGAATTAAAGAACTGTCTGAACACATCGTTGATACTAATCTAAAAGACAAAAATCTGTTTAATTTCTATAAGAACAAGAAATAAGTTGGGTTATTGATGTATTTATAGTATAAAAACTGTAAATGAAAATTTTAGGTCCTCACGAAACGGGTAAAGGAATCTTAATAGAATACGACGCCGGACATATATCACCTGAAGAAAACAAGCAAATCATTAAGGAAATGAGAGAACTTGATTTTTCTCAGGACATAATTTTATACGCTGTTTTACAAAAATACGACACTCCAAATAAGAACGGAAGGATTTATCCTGAAATGTTACTGAAAAGAGAAAACGAAAAATACCAAACACTCATTAAAAAGGGTGGAGCATTAAACGAATTAAATCACCCATCATCTTCACTAATCGATTTAGATAGGGTTTCCCATTCAATTCTTGAAACTTTTTGGGATGGTAAGATGCTTATGGGTAAAATTAAACTTTTTACTTCTCCGGGTTGGAGAAAGATGGGAATTGTTTCCACAAAAGGAGACCAAGCGGCAATGTTAATTATGAACGGAGCTACTTTAGGTATCTCTTCAAGAGGTGTTGGTTCATTAAAGAATGTTAAGGGTCAAAACATAGTACAAGAAGATTTTGAACTTGTTTGTTTTGATTTGGTGTCATCTCCATCTACACCAGGTGCATATGTGTTCCCTGATTTATCTGACAGGGACAAATATCAAGAATCTATTGATGAAAAATCTGATGAAGGTATGAACAAGATGAAGTCATTAATGGGTAAACTAGATAGTTTTTTATCTAAATAATAATTTTTATCCGTTTTGAGATATAAGAAAAGTAATTTTTTCTAAAATCAATGTATTTATAGGATAATAAAACATTTAAAAAATACGATGAGTCAAAAATCTATTTTAGAACAAGCTTTACTTCAAGTACAAACTCTTGAAGAAGCAGTTAAGCAAAATGCAAAGGGTATACTTGCTTCTACAATGAAACAAGAACTAAATGATTTGCTTAAAGAATCAGAAGACGAGGGGAATAATGAATCTCCTGAAGTTGAAGAACAAGATGTACCAGAAATTGGTGATGAAGAAACTCCAACAGATGACGAAGAATCAGACGAAATTGCAGATGAACCTGAATCTGACGAAGAAGGTGAAGATGAAATGGGTGCTGATGATGAAGAAATACCTGCGGATGACGAGGAAATGCCAGCTGATGACGAAATGGGCGATGAAGGTGAAATGGGTGCTGATGATGAAGAGGGAGAAGATGTTCTTGATATGACATCGGCTTCTGACGCTGAAGTACTTAAAGTTTTCAGAGCTATGAAGCCTGATGACGGTATTGTCGTTAAAAAAGAAGGTGATAAAATTTCTTTGAATGTTGATGATGAGGAGTACATTATTAAGCTCGGTGACGAAGGAATGGGTCTTAATGAAGAATGGAATGAATCTGAAGGACAATATGATGAGTCTAATGTAGACACATCTATGTTGGAAGATGATGATATCGAACCTTCTGATGAAGACGGAACCGTTTTTGAAATCGAACTTGACGAAGAGGAAGCAGAAGTTATTGAGCCTGTTGAAGGTGAAGTTAAAAAGGTTGAAGCAACCGAAGCGGCACGTACAAAAACAAACCGTCACGGAGATAAAAACGGCCAAAATCGTACTGGTTTACCAGCTAAAAATGTTTACAAAGCAGGTACAGTAACTAATGAGGAAGTATCAACACTTAAAAAACAAGTTCAAGTTCTTAGAGAAAAGAATGAAGAGTACAAAAAAGCTCTTGTCCTTTTTAAAGAAAAATTGAACGAAGTTGCTACTTTCAACGCAAATTTAGCATTCGCTACCAAATTGTTTACAGAACATTCAACAACTAAACAGGAGAAAATGAATATATTAAAAAGATTTGATTCAGTTTCTACTATAAAAGAGTCCAAAAATCTTTATTCTACAATTAACTCTGAATTAGACAATAAAAAACCAATGACAGAGGCTATTGTAGATAAAATTACATCTAATCCAACAACTTCTTCTACCGAGGTTCTTTCAGAGTCAAAAGCTTATGAAAATCCACAATTCAGAAGAATGAAAGATTTGATGAATAAAATAAAATAATAAAAATTTAAAAAAATAAAATCCAAAAAAATGGGAGCATTATTAGAATCAGGTATGGTTGGTAACATCGGTCTTAAGCACCTTCGTGTTATCAAAGAAGATACCATCAAAAAATGGGACGAGTTGGGATTCCTTGAGGGTCTTGGCGGTCACCAAAAAGATAACATCGCACAATTATACGAAAACCAAGCATCTTACTTAATCAACGAAGCAGCAGTATCTGACGCTTCAGGTTCATTTGAGACAGTGGTTTTCCCAATCATTCGTCGTGTTTTCTCTAAATTATTAGCGAACGATATCGTATCCGTACAAGCTATGAACTTACCAATCGGTAAATTGTTCTACTTTGTACCTAAAATCCAAAACAGAAATGGTGTTGACCACTACAAACCTTATGGTTTCCCTGACGCAGCATCTGCACCAGCAGTTGACGCAGGTTATACTTCAGGTTTGAATCTATATGATAGATTCTACGAGTCAGGTGATGGTAACAGCCCTGATACAGGATTGTTCGATTACTCTAAAGGTTCTTATTCAGGTGTAACTTTAGCAGGTGCTGCAGTTGTAGCATTCTCTAACGGTGTTGTATCTGATGTATCAAGAGCATCATTAACTGGTACTACTAAAGATTCATTAGTTGTTAAATTCTCAGGTTTCACTAAAGATGGTCAAGGTAAACTTATCGGACCTAACGGTTCTGTAATGGATACTGAAGAATTCTTAGCAGGAGCTGAAATTTTCGTTAGTGGAGCTTCTAAAAACTTCAACATCGTAACTCAAAAATACGGTAAAGGTATTATCGAGTACGGTTCAAAAGCAACTTCAGCATTCCCTGGAGGTAGATTCCAAGATGTTTGTGATGAGGAAGGTGTAATTTACATCAATGTAGATTTACAAAACTACAACGGTGCAACTACAGGTTTTACCGCATCTCAATTATCTAACACATTCCAAGCTTCAGACGTTACTTTGACTTTCAGAGTATACAATGACTTAGAATTTGAAGATGAAATCGGTGAAGTATCTTTCGATTTAGAATCTGTTACAGTTTCTGTAGTAGAAAGAAAATTAAGAGCTAGCTGGTCTCCAGAATTAGCACAAGACGTAAGTGCATTCCACAACATCGACGCTGAAGCTGAGTTAACAGCATTGTTATCTGAGCAAATCGCAGCTGAAGTTGACCGTGAAATCTTACGTGACCTTCGTAAAGGTGCCGCTTGGACAGCTAAGTGGGACTACAACGAATGGAAATACGGAAACGGTGGTTCTTCATTCGCAGGTTACACTCAAAAAGACTGGAACCAAACATTAATCACTAAGATTAATCAGATTTCAGCTCAAATCCATAAAACTACTTTGAGAGGTGGTGCTAACTGGATTATCGTATCTTCAGAAGTATCTGCAGTATTCGACGATTTAGAATATTTCCACGTATCAAACGCTCATCCTGAGCAAGACCAATACAATATGGGTATTGAGAAAGTAGGTACATTAGCAGGTCGT
>JACCDX010874829.1_pt1 | contig 15568 bp, 14 predicted proteins | sample 7449681 | NCBI WGS metagenome assembly JACCDX01 (sample SAMN15323450, study PRJNA562643) | freshwater metagenome | isolation source: river surface water | place: USA:Blue River Watershed | collected 2017-08-18 | reverse complement strand
GCGATCTGGCGTAATTATAGTTATGGCCACCGATGGAGTTCACCTCCTCGGGAGGCTTCGCATAGCGGCCGAGTGCGCACGATTGGAAAGCGTGTAATGGGTTAAACCATTCGAGGGTTCAAATCCCTCATCCTCCGCAGTTACAACTAGACAAACTGTTTTGTGAGCCCGCTATCTACTTAGTACCGATAAATGCTGCAATTAGGCCGCTAAAGTGCCGGCAAAAATCTGCCAGGCAAGGGCTGTCTTTGCAACAAGGCTAAGAACGATGTACGCGCGCTCTCCCCGAAGATAGTTGGCCCACTTCCCAACTTTTTTGTACTGCTTGTATTGAACCCAAGCAAATGAGTTGAAAAATAGAAACAGTGAAGCAACGATTCCGTATACGAATCCAGGAGTTGGAACTCCTGATTGCGCACCTGGGGCAACTACATAAAAGAGAATTACTAGCCATGGAACTGCGCCGGTGATGCAGCCAAATATAAATGGTAACCACTGTCCATCACCAGGAACTGTGTACTTTTCTTGCAGCCAACCAAAAAGAATCATTGAGGCATTAACACCGAAAATAGCAATTGCTGCGCCGATATCGGTCATCCCACAAATCTGAGCAATAAGAATGATCATGATTGAAGAACTGATTGAGTACTCAACCCAGCGAAAGATATTCTGATTTTTTAAAAGTGATGCTTTGTATCGTGAAAAAAACATTGGTGAGGCCACAATAAAATGAAATGCCGCAGAAATTCCAAGGAAAAGAGCAACGACTAACCCTATTGGAGTATTTATCAGGGTAACAGGAGCTTCGAATGTTGTTCCGGGAGGACCAGACATATATGTTGCATTAAGAGGTAATGAAAAAGAATTTGATAGGGCAAGTACGCCGACCATTGAAACTAGATGTAAAAATCCTGCGATTACATTAAATTTACGAATTCCGTTGAGTGAGTTTTCCATAGGTTAAACGTACCTGAAAAACGATAACTTCAATCAGTTATCAGATTTAAATATCTACACCAATGTATTTAGTCTGCAAAAACTCATGAATTCCATCAAAGCCACCTTCACGTCCTAGGCCTGATTGCTTGACTCCACCAAATGGGGCTGCTGGATCTGAGATTATTCCCTTATTTATTGCAACCAGTCCAGACTCCATCGCCTCTGCTGTGCGAAGTGCGCGAGTTAGGTCGGATGAAAATACATAACTAATCAAGCCAAATTCAGTGTCGTTTGCTAACTCAATACCTTCTTCATCAGTGTCAAAAATAACGATAGGTGCAACTGGCCCAAAGATTTCATGAAGCAGAATTGGATTATCTTTTTGCACAACCAAAACTGTAGCCGGGTAGAAAGCGCCCTCACCATCTGGCTTAACGCCTCCCACTTCAACTTTTGCACCTGCTGCAACTGCTTGATCGACAAGTTCTGCAATCTTGTTTCGCTCCTTCATAGATACATAAGCACCTAATGTTGTTGCGCTATCTGTGCCGCGGCCCATCACAAATTTCGACATGGATTGACTCATTTGTTCAATAAACTCTTTAGCAATCCCTCGTTGAACAAAGATTCTATTAGCTGATGTACACGCAGCCCCACCGTTTCTCATTTTTGCAAGAGATAGTTGTGGGATTGTGACTGCTAAATCAGCATCATCATGAATGACAACTTGTGCATTTCCACCAAGCTCCATTGAACAACGAATTACTCGATCTGCGGCTTCCTTAATTAAGATTCGACCAACCTCAGTTGATCCCGTAAATGAAAGATTCTTAACTCGTGGGTCATGCAGCATTTTTGAAATCGCTGGACCTGATTTTTCAGGCAGAACTAAATTAAGAACTCCCTTTGGTAATCCTGCACGCTCCATTAAATCAACGATGTACATCGCAGTTAACGGTGTCTCACCTGCTGGCTTTAAAATCATTGTGCACCCTGCAGCAACTGCAGGTCCTATCTTGCGAGTGGCCATACCAGCCGGAAAGTTCCATGGCGTAATCAAGATCGAAAGACCAATTGGTTCGTGAGTTACAAGAATTCGTTTATCTCCTGAAGGTGATTTTCTAAAATCACCAGGTGTGCGTACGGCTTCTTCGGCAAACCAGCGGAAAAACTCTGCAGCATATGTTGCTTCTCCGCGAGCATCTGGCATAGCTTTTCCATTTTCACGGGAGATAATCGTTGCTATTGCTTCGTTTTCTGCTGTCATTAACTCAAAAGCTTTACGTAAAATCTCAGACCTAAATCTCGGTGCAGTTTTTGCCCACTCTTTGGCAGCTTTATCTGCTGCCTCAATTGCAGCATTGCACTGATCATCTCCGGCAATTGAAACTTCAGCAATTACGGATCCGTCGCTTGGATCGTAAACTGGGAGTTTCCCGATTCCATCAATCCATTGACCGTTGATATACAACTGTGTGCGCATGGTTCAAGCATACGCTGAGCCCAAGAAACAGTGAAGTTCGAAGGACCTGAGGTAGAGTGATGCATGTTCGGTTGCATTTTTTGCAACGAAAAAAGGAGTTTTTGTGCCAAAGTCTTGGACAGATGATGCGCCCGACCCAGAAGTACGTAAAGATCAGGCACATCTCAAAGACACATTTTTCTACACAACAAAACGTCGCTTTTTAGGCAATCCACTTAATCGTCATTCATTAAGTCACCAAAGATTAAAAAAACGCTTTGCCTTAGGGATTTTATCTTCTGACTGTATTTCATCTTCGGCCTACGGTTCCGAACAAATCTTGATCGCACTTTTGCCAGCATTTGGTTTAGCTGCTTTTGCAATCTTGATGCCTATGACAGCAGTCGTATTGGCAATTTTGCTTATCATCACACTTTCTTATCGCGATGTAATTAATGTTTATACAAAAGTGGGTGGGGCTTACATCGTCTCGCGAGATAATTTTGGACCAGTAGTTGCACAGATTGCAGCGGTTGCACTGATCCTTGATTATGTTGTAACAATTGCAATTCAATCTGCTGCGGGAGTTGCTGCGATTATTTCAACTTTTCCCTCTCTGAGCCCTTACAAAATTCCGATGATTCTTGTTGTGATTACTTTGTTGACATACGGAAATCTTCGTGGAGTTAAAGAGGCAGGCAAGGCATTCGCCTTTCCAACATATTTTTTCGTTGGTTCCATGTTTATTGTCTTTACGATGGGTTTATACCGTCAATTTAATGGCACTTTAGTTAAGTTAAGTGTTGAACAGCCCGGAGCAATTGAAATTGGAGAAGGCCAAGGATTGCTGACCTTTGCTGCCATATTCATTCTTCTTCGCGCATTTGCGAATGGTGGATCATCTCTGACTGGACTTGAGGCAATTTCAGACAGCGTTGCACTTTTTAAATCTCCAGAACATGTAAATGCTCGTCGGACTCTGTACACAATGAGCGCCTTGCTTGGCACTTTGGTCCTTGGTGTTTCTTGGTTTGCACACAAAATTCATGCAGTTCCTTATGAATCTGGAACCCCAACTGTTATTTCTCAAATCGCTAAAGCAATTGTGGGTGATGGTGCATTTGGAACTTTCATGTTTGTTATGGTTCAACTTGCAACGATGCTCATTTTGTTTGCAGGTGCAAACACAACATATAGCGCATTCCCAATCTTGGTAAATTTTGTTGCAACAGATGGTTACCTGCCTCGTCAGCTGACAAAGCGTGGCCACAGACTTGCATTCTCAAATGGAATCCTTTTGTTGGCTGGTGGAGGAATTTTCTTAGTTCTTATTACAGGTGGATCGGTTAATAAACTAGTTGCCTTTTATGCACTCGGTGTCTTTACAGGATTTGCTTTAGCAGGTTTTGGAATGTTGAAGCATGCTCTTCGCCATCGCACTGGTTCATGGAGGGCTAAAGCCTTTATCCATGGGCTTGCCGGAGGTGTCTCTAGCCTTATTGTTGTTATCTTCTCAGTTGTTAAGTTCACAGAGGGTGCGTGGTTAGTTCTTATAACTGCGCCAATTATGGTTGTCTCGTTTTTGCGTTTGCGCCGTCAATACACTCGTGAACAAGAAGCGCTCACCATTAAGCAACATCAAGAGCGAGCCACATCTATTGCTCGCCATGACGTAACCGTATTGGTCGATAACGTTGATATTGCCACCGTTGGAGCGGTTCGATATGCGAGAAGTCTTAAGCCACACAAGTTAAAGGCTGTTCACTTTGTTATCGATGATCGACGTGCAGATGAAATTCAAAAAGCCTGGGCGGCATCAGATGCACTTGACGATGTAACTCTTGAATTAATCGATTGTCCTGATCGAAGACTTGCAAATTCTGCACTCGACTATGCAATTAGAATGACAGAAAAACCAGATGTCGAACTGACACTTTTGCTTCCTCGAAGAGCCTATTCTGGTTTCTTGGGGCGTTTATTGCATGACCAAACTGCTGAAAAAATCGCAGCCCCAATTTCACAACTGCCACGAGTAGTTGCAACGATTGTTCCATTTGATGTCGAAAAAATTATTTCGGGTGCAAGTTTTGTTGCTCCCTCCACAACTAAAGTTTCAAAACCACCTGTTGAAAAACCACGGGCTAAAGCCCAGGTTATAAACGTGGAGCCAGTTAGTCATTATGCAGAAAAAGTCACTCCCATTGGTCAGATCGTTTGGCGAAAGAGAGCTCAAGTTCAAGGTCATGTGACATCAATTCGTATGGCACCTCGTGGTGCTGCGCCGGTATTAGAAGTTGAAATCTGGGATGAGACTGGCGGTGTTTCTCTTCAATTCTTAGGAAGGCGCGAAATAGCAGGTCTTGAAGTTGGTTCGCAGTTACGTGCCGAAGGTATGGTCGGTGAAGAAGAAGGCGCGATGGTAATTCTTAATCCTTCTTACGAACTTCTTGTATAAAACTTCTTATTAAATCTCCACACTCATCTGCTAAAACTCCGGCTCGCACTTCAGTTTTAAATGTGCTGCGTGGATCGCGCAGTAAATCCCAGACAGAACCTACGGCTCCAGCCTTTTCATCCCAAGCGCCAAATACCACTGTTTGAATTCGAGACTGAGCTATCGCACCAGCACACATTGCACATGGTTCAAGAGTTACAACAAGTGTCAGATTCTCTAATCTCCATGTGCCAAGTTTTTGTGAGGCTCTTTGCAACGCAACAATTTCTGCGTGGGCTGTCGGGTCATTGTTAAGTTCTCGTTCGTTATGTCCTGAAGAAATCAGATCACCTGACGCATTAAATACTGCTGCACCTACAGGTACATCACCACTTTTTAAAGCACCTCGCGCAGTTGATAAAGCAACCTGCATCATCTCTATATCATTCATGAGTTGTCATTCTTTAGGAGTCATTTATTAGTTGTCGTTAATTACTAACCGTGGTTCACAAATCAAGTAGTTCTGCAAACTCTTCCCCAAAACCAAGTCGTGAAGCGATCGCCTCTAATTGTTCATCAGGAAACAACTCTTCATCATCACAAAGAGCGGTAATTTCCATTCCACTCATACCTAAGTCGGCAAGAATTTCAAGATGGCCGGTTGGGCCAGCCTCCTCATCATCTTCTGGAATAGGTAGATCTGCGATTTCAAGAAGTTCTTCTGCAACTGGGTAATCCAATGCGGCGGTTGCATCACTTAAAAACAAAGAGATATGTGAACCCAATACTCGAATCAAAATAAAGAACTCTTCATCGATTGCTATTAAAGCTATTGATCCGCCATTAGTTTGCTGTGACTTAAGTCGCGTAATGATCTGGGCAATATCGTATGGATCAGATAATTCAGCTAACGTCCAACGTCCATCCTCATGCCAAGCTGCCACCGCGATATCTGCCTCATTGATGAACTCTCGAGACCCATCTTTAATCTCATCGAATGATTCGATTTCATCAGCCTCGTCAATATCATCGATGTCATCCATCTCCTCGACATCGTCATGGCCTTCAGGAAGGTCGTCGTCAAAGGCGGGCATGTGGCAATACTTTCACTCATTTGCAAGGAAAGAAACCCCTGTAAGGTATGGGGCATGAAAGTACATGTCGCAAACCACCCGCTGGTAAGCCACAAATTGACTGTGCTGCGCGATGAGCGAACTGACTCACCAACATTTAGACGATTGGTGGAAGAGTTAGTGACGCTTTTGGCATACGAGGCAACGCGTGAAGTGCGAACAACACAAGTGGAGATAACGACACCTGTAACCAAAACAAAAGGCCAACGCTTAGCCGAACCCCGTCCAGTTGTTGTACCAATTCTTCGAGCTGGACTTGGAATGTTAGAAGGTATGAGTAAGTTACTACCGACGGCTGAAGTCGGATTTCTTGGCATGGTTCGAGATGAAAAAACTTTAGAGGCAACTACATATGCAAACCGATTGCCTGAAGACCTTTCAGGCCGCCATGTATTTGTGCTAGATCCAATGCTTGCAACAGGTGGAACATTAATAATGGCATTTCATTATTTGATTGATCTCGGCGCTACTGACATCACCGCGATATGCATTTTGTCCGCCCCAGAGGGAGTTGCCGCTGTTGAAAAGGAATTCAAGGATTCTCAAGTTCCGATAACAATTGTTACTGGCGCACTCGATGAAAAATTAAATGAACATGGTTACATAGTTCCAGGTCTTGGGGATGCTGGCGATCGACTTTACGGAGTTGTTTAGATGGCAACAACCTCCCCGGGCTATGGAATTACGATCCGCGTTGAAGGAACTCCCGAATCCAATCCCGTTGCACTAGCGACGGCGGTAATTACTGGAGCCGGTGCAACGATTACCGCGCTAGATGTTGTTGAGTCACAGTTGGAGCGTGTTGTAATCGATATAACCTGTGACACTATTGATTCAGATCATGCAGATGAAATAACAGCTGCAATCTCCAAAAACTCAACTCTGACTGTAAGAAAAGTCAGTGATCGAACTTTCCTTTTGCATCTAGGTGGAAAGATTGAAATCGCATCTAAAGTTCCTTTAAAAACCCGTGATGATTTATCACGTGCTTATACTCCTGGTGTTGCACGAATTTGCCAAGCAATCGTTGCAGACCCTGCTGATGCAAGGCGTCTAACGATAAAGAGAAATACTGTTGCAGTTGTAACAGATGGCTCGGCAGTTCTAGGTCTTGGAAACATTGGGCCTGCTGCAGCTTTACCAGTGATGGAAGGTAAAGCAGCGTTGTTTAAGCGGTTTGCAGATGTTGATGCATGGCCAGTTTGTCTAGATACTCAAGATGTAGATGAAATAGTTCGAACGGTTCAGTTAATTGCACCTGTTTATGGCGGAATTAACCTTGAGGATATTTCTGCGCCCCGTTGTTTTGAAGTAGAACGTCGACTTCGAGAACTCCTAGATATTCCTGTTTTCCATGATGATCAGCATGGCACTGCAATTGTTGTTCTTGCTGCACTCCGAAATGCTCTAAAGCTTGTAAAGAAAGATTTAAAATCTGTAAAAATTGTATTAAGCGGTGTAGGTGCAGCTGGAAATGCGATTGCACGATTGCTTACTCTCAATGGCGCAAGCAACATCATTGGTTTTAATCACAAAGGGGTAATCCACCCTGGTATGAAATCTGATGATGTAATGCAGCAATGGTTTATTGATCACAGTAATCCAGATAACTTTAAGGGTGTAATTTCTGAGGCTATGGTTGGTGCTGACGTCTTTATCGGTGTTAGTGCGCCTAATGTTTTAACTGAATCAGATGTTGCGGCAATGGCTGCAGGGTCAATTGTATTTGCACTTGCTAATCCTGATCCTGAAATTGATCCAGTTATCGCACGTAAATATGCATCAGTTGTAGCAACTGGGCGAAGTGATCAACCAAATCAGATAAATAACGTTCTGGCTTTTCCTGGAATTTTTCGCGGACTACTAGATGCAAATGCTCACAAAATTACCGATGAAATGTTGGTGGCAGCTGCAGAAGCTATCGCAGAGTGTGTAACACCAGAACAACTTAACTCTTCATTTATTGTGCCAAGCGTCTTTGATGCAACTGTTGTAAAAGCTGTAGCTGCTGCAGTTAAAGGATCTGTGGGCGCTTAGTTTGTGAGCCGCTGACTCCACCAGCAATAACACCTGCATAGGTCATAAGAATTCCAATTATTAAGTAATAACTAATGCTTACGCCTTTTGTTGGCGCAACAATATCGATAACTAGCGAACTAACTAACTGGCCACCAACACTAAAAAGTGTAAATGTGAGTACTCCAAGCTGTTGAACAATGCTTGCTGCAAATGAAATATAAATGACACCCATAACGCCACCTAGATACATCCACAAAGGCCCGAGCGGGAATGGTGTGAATTCAACTTTGTTTGTTGCCATTGCGATGACAAATACTAAGACCAATAAAAGAGTTCCTGAGGCAAAATTTAGAAGAGATGTCGTAAAACCCTCTTTTGAGTGCTCATTGATTTGGCCGTTTAACGCTCTTTGAAAACCTACAAGTAGTCCTGCAGTACAGCCAACTAATACGGTTAAAAAAGAAAGATTCTTTGCATCAATGCGATCTAGGACAGAGACTGCAACAGCAACAATTGTGATCATTACTGCTAACACTCGCCTCTTAGTTATTAAACGCTTTCCGCCGCCTGTGTATCCAAGACGATCAACAAATAAAGACATGATGGTTTGCCCTGAAATAGATGCAACGGTAAATATTGCAACACCAACCAGTGGCACAGTTTGGGTCTGTATCGCGACAAAAGTTCCGCCTAAAGCACCAGCAAAAAGTTTCCATCGTGCAATCTTTTTTTGCGCTACTGCCTCCCGTAGATTCTTTAAACCTGTCTTTAATTTGGGATTAAATATGGTTATAAATGAAATGACTAATAATCCTGAACCAAATGAGAACAACGCCGCTTGTAGACCATTATTTAGACGATGTGACAGCTCACCATTGATTCTCGCTTGGAGCGAAATCATTGCCCCGGAGATTGCCGCCAGAAGATCTAGGCGCATTATTTACGAGCGCCATCAAACTTTCGTTTATCAGCGATCCAATCCATGAGGGCAAATAGAACTCCAGAGATAACAAAAGTTAAGTGAATTATCACTCTCCAAATTGTTCCTTCGCCTACTTCTGCCTGCCCTGAGAGCTCAATAAAATCTTTGAGAAGTTCTATGACTGAGATGGCAACTAGTGAGCCAATTAGTTTGATTTTTAGACCACTAAAATCAATAGTCCCCATCCAATATGGGCGATCCTCAGAATCTGTTGCAACATCAATTCGAGAAACAAAGTTCTCATAGCCTGCAAATATCACCATCAAGATCAAGTTTGCAAGCAAAGTTAAATCAAGCAGTGCAAGTAGATCAAGGGTGAACTCCTGTGCATTGACTTCACCGATATGAATAGCTAAGTGATAAAACTCGATTACAAAGCGGTAGGCAAGTAGTACTAACGATCCAACTAAACCTAAATAAAGAGGGGCAAGTAGATAACGAGAACGAAAAAGAGTGGATTCAATTCCATGAGTGATTTTGTTCATGCGCAGATTTTAACTTAGTTCTCTAAGGAAAGCGTGGTGTGAAGCCACTCCTCTTCAAGTTTTGATTTTTCTGCACTTAAATCCCTTAACTCAGATTCAATCTTTATGAGTAATTCTGGATCGAAAGCGGCCGCTTCTTGCTGGTCTTGAAGGGCCTTAATTTGTGATGCAGATTTCTCTAATTGCCTATCTAGCCGAGTCAGATCCTTCTTTAGTTGTCGTTGCTCTGCAGCGCTGGAAGGTTTCTTCTCCTTTTGAATTTGAGGTGTTGAATCTAGGGCTTTCGCTCTTTGCTCTAAGTATTCATCAACGCCTCGAGGTAAATCTCTAACTCTCTTATCACCGAGTAAACCAACAAATCGATCACAGACACGTTCTAGAAAATATCTATCGTGAGAGATCACAATCAGAACACCACCAAAGCTATCGAGGAGATCTTCCAGCTCGGTCAAAGTTTCAATATCAAAATCATTTGTTGGTTCATCTAGTAGTAAAACATTTGGACTCTCCATCAATAACCGAGTCAACTGCAGGCGTCGCTTTTCGCCACCGGATAGATCTCCAACCGGTGTCCACTGAGATTCCCGGTCAAAACCTAAGCGTTCACATAGTTGAGAAGCAGAGAGCTCTCGTCCGCCACCTAATTCAACTCTATTGGCAACTTTTTCAACTGCTTCCAATACCCTCCATGTCGGATCTAACTCTGCTAGATGCTGCGTTAAGAAGGCAGCCTTTACCGTTACACCGGTAACTAACTTTCCTGCAGTTGGAACAATCTCACCAGTGAGTGTGCGCATCAAGGTTGTTTTGCCCGCACCATTTATTCCCACAATTCCTATGCGATCACCTGGCCCTATGTTCCAATAAAGATCATCGATCAACTCATTTTCACCAAGCTTTACTTGCAAATGATGGGCTTCATAGACCGTATTTCCTAAACGGTTAAGAGCAAACTTTAGTAATTCACCTTGATCTCTAGGGTTTGGCTCGTCAGCGATTAAAACATTTGCCGCATCAACTCGAAATTTAGGTTTTGATGTTCGAGCTGGCGCACCCCTTCGCAGCCATGCTAGCTCTTTTCTAATTAAGTTGTTTCTTCTGGCATCCATTGCCGATGCCTGTCGCAGGCGCTCTGCCTTTGCTAAAACAAATGCGCTGTAACCACCGTCGTACTCTTCAACTTTTCCTTCAACCACTTCCCATGTTCGATCCGTTACTGCATCTAGAAACCAACGATCGTGTGTAACGACTACAACGGCTAAGCCTTTTTTCTTGGTTATGTATTGCGCTAACCAGGCAACGCCCTCGACATCTAAATGGTTTGTTGGCTCATCAAGCAAAATCAAGTCGAGCTCATTAATCAATAACTTTGCAAGACCAACACGTCGGCGTTCCCCCCCTGAAAGTTGACCAAAAGTTCGATCAAAAATGTGGTCATCAAAACTGCCGAAGAGCCCCGTAAATACTTCTCGAATATTTGGATCACTTGCCCATTCATGTTTTTTTGAATCACCGAGCACAACTTCTCCAACAGTACTTTCTGGATTTGCCGAATCAACCTGTGACAAAAGACCTATTTTTGCAGAGTTAGATTTTGTTACCCGACCAGAATCTGGAGGTTCTAAGTCGGCCATTACTTTCATAAGAGTGCTTTTGCCAGAGCCATTGCGGCCAACAATTCCTATTCGATCTCCTTCTGAAACTCCAAGTGAGACAGAGATTAAGAGTTCTTTAATATCAAAGGCTTTTGATACATCTTCTAAGTTAACAATATTGCGCGCCATGGCGAAGGAGAATCCCTTTAGCTAGCGTGAATGATAAAAATTGCGATGATTGAAACGACTGCTCCACCGGAAAGTACGAAGTATTTAACCCAGGGTTTCATGCCTGTGCGCGCGGCGGCGCGATTAGCAACGTCTTTTGTATAGTGCATTACACGTCCAGCCCAAGCAAACTCTGTGGCTAAAATTCCAAGCCCTGCCAAAAGAACTAAGATTCCTGGACCAGGACCGATCAATGCAACTGCTCCTGCAACTGTAATTGCTCCCCCGGTTAGCCCGATAACAATTCGCCAGACAAGTCGCCCAGCCGGTGTTCGCTTGATGTAATACACAATTGGAAGCTTCATGATGCAACTATTCTACTGTTTTTTACTTAAGTTATTACTGATGTAATTACTCACGTTAAGACTGGTGGAATTACTGACCCCAAGAAGAGTGCAGTGGGCGACCTTCGGCAAAGCCAGCGGTAGATTGAATGCCAACTGTTGCCAGTTCGGCAAACTCCTTGATATTTCTCGCACCCGCATATGTAAATGAGGATCGAACTCCTGCGATTATCTCGTCAAGTAAATCTTCAACCCCTGGCCGTGCAGGATTTAAAAACATGCGAGATGTTGAAATTCCCTCTTCAAACAACGCTTTGCGAGCGCGATCAAATGCATCTTCAGTCGATGTGCGAGCTGCGACTGCGCGAGCCGATGCCATTCCAAAAGACTCTTTATACAAACGGCCCTGTGCATCACTTTGTAGATCCCCTGGTGACTCATATGTACCAGCAAACCATGAACCAATCATTACCTGTGATGCACCAGCTGCTAGCGCTAGTGCAACATCGCGGGGATGGCGAACGCCACCGTCGGCCCAAACATGTGCGCCTAACTTTTTAGCCTCAGTTGCACATTCAAGCACTGCAGAAAATTGTGGTCGACCAACACCTGTTTGCATACGAGTTGTGCACATTGCGCCAGGTCCAACTCCGACTTTAATTATATTTGCGCCAGCTTTTACCAAATCGTGAACGCCTTGAGCTGTAACAACATTTCCAGCAACAATTGGAACCTTCGGATTGATTGATCGTATGGCAGTTAAAGCTTCGATCATTTTCTTTTGGTGTCCATGGGCTGTATCAACAACTAAAACATCTGCGCCAGATTGGATAAGTGATGCTGCTTTTGCTGCAACGTCTCCATTAATTCCAACTGCAGCTGCGATTCGAAGTTTGCCCTGCCCATCAAGTGCTGGTGAATACAGCGTTCCTCGAAGTGCACCCAATCGAGTCATAATTCCGACTAGGTCGCCATTTGCCGAAACGGCTGGAGCTAATTTAAGCCGGTGGTGAGTTAAAAAATCAAAGGCCTCTCGCGCATTTAAAGCCTCAGACATAGTTGTTAACTCTTTGCTCATGACTTGGTGTAGTTGAGTAAAGCGATCAACGCTTTTGCAATCATCTTCTGTAATGATTCCAACTGGTTTTCCGTTTTCAACGATTACCACTGCACCGTGAGCTCGTTTGTGCAACAAACTAACTGCATCTGCAACAGTAGATTCTGGTGACAAAGTAATTGGTGTATCAAAAAATGGATGGCGCTCTTTTACCCATGTAATAACAGAATCAACAACTGTTAATGGAATGTCTTGAGGAATTACCGTTAAACCACCACGGCGAGCCATTGTCTCTGCCATGCGTCGCCCGGCGATTGCAGTCATGTTTGCTACTACTAACGGAATCGTTGTACCGGTTGCATCTATGGATGAGAGATCAACATCCATTCGAGATGAAAGTTCAGATTTGCTTGGCACCATGAAAACATCGTCATAGGTGAGGTCGTGGGTTACTTCATTTATGAATCGCACGTAGGGCAACAATACTCAGATTGTTGGCCCTTGGCTCATTTAGCTCAGATGGCTGCGCTCGTGCTCACCTGTGACTGTATGCGATAGCCCGCGCTTGACCATAGAGGTGTCAGCACAAGCCTGCCCAGTTAATCGCCTGAATCTGGTTTTAACTGGCTAGTAAAGGTCGCGTTAGGAAGTAGGGCAGGGCAGGTACCACCTGGCGCAATCACAGGTTCGAAATGCCACCATTCATTTTCATAGATTCGGCATAAGCCAAATTTGGCTCCATTAATCTCCAGCCAACCAGCACCAACTGGTTCATTTGGATAGTTAACATCAATTGCTAAGCCCCATGGGTGATGAGATACATATGGTGGTGCGACCCACTTAGCAGCTTCGCTCTCTGAGCCATATTTTTTTACTGCCGTTGCAAAAAGATATTTCTGTCTTTCTAAAGTTCGAAAACCAGATGCAATATAAATCTTTTGTCCTTCTTTTTCTGCTGCGGCTTTGGCCGCTAAAAAACGAATAAGAAGTTGTGGGTTAATTTCAATTGGATAATTTGCACCGTGCTTTATCTCAGATGCACCAAGAGAGAGCTCTGTTGCAACACACTCCTTTACGGTATTTGTTACACGAACTTCACGGGTAATTTTGTTCATACAACTTAAGGGAATCAAGGATTGACTATCGGAATTATTCGATAGAGAATTAATCGCACCCTTTTGAAAGTATGTTTTTTGTGAATCCTGAGAAAGTCCGATTAAAAGTGAAAAAAGCAGGAAAAAACCAACCAAAAAACCGCTTTTCCGCATGGTTTAAGTCTAGGGGTTGCTTTTTTAAATTGGCATGAGATGATTGGGTTAATTACCAAAGACGGTAATTACCGAACTAAAAAACGAACCGGGAGAGTACTTCTCAAACGAGTTTCAAAAGCTGAAACCTTTGCCGTACAAGTTTTACAATGCTGACACAGACTAATAATCACAGCCAAACATTTAGATTCCTGCCTACAACTTCAGTTCCAGTAGACCCGAAACGAGTCGAAGAGATACTCAAGCAAGAATGGCAGCTGTTCACAAAAGATACGGGCAAGAGCCAAACTGAAAGTGCTCGGTCTCATAAATCTTTGCCACTTGGTGTTACATCAAGTTTCCAACATTGGGACCCATATCCAATTTCAATCGTCAGCGCCCAAGGTGCCTATATGACCGATGTCGATGGTCGTAAGTTGTTAGATCTTTCAATGGGCTTTGGGGCAATGCTTGCAGGCCACCTCAACCCTGTTGTGATTGAGGAGATTCAAAAATCTTTATCAGAAGGAATGCTTTTTGTAACTCCTTCCCCAATATCAACCGAAGCTGCAGAGATGATCTGTACGCGCTTTGGAATTGATCAAGTTCGATTCACCAATAGTGGAACAGAATCAACTATGTATGCCGTCCGAGTTGCACGCGCTGCAACAGATAAAATGGGAATCTTAAAAATCGAAGGTGGCTACCACGGTAGTTACGATCCATTTGTAGTCTCTGCAAAGCCGCCAATTAATCAGGCTGGTGACCCTGAGGCACCAACACCATACATTGAATCAAATCTTGTTCCTGGCGATATCTATGTTGTTCCATTTAATAACATCCCTGCGCTAGAGCGTATGTTTGAAAAAAATGCTGACAAGATTGCATGTTTTATTGTTGAACCAGTATTGGAAAACATCGCAATTGTTCTTCCAGATGCTGGCTATCTGGAGCGAGTGCGAGAGCTTTGCGATCAGTACAAAGTTGTGTTGATCTTTGATGAAGTAAAAACAGGTCTAACTGCAGGTGCACATGGTGCATCAACTCGTTTAGGAGTTAAGCCAGATTTAATCACCCTTGCCAAATCAATTGGTGGCGGTGTAACTGTGGCTGCCTTTGGTGGCAAAAAGCAGTACATGGATTTTGTTACAAATGGAAAAATGGCCCACTTTGGAACATTCAACGGTAACCCGCTAGCAATGGCAGGTGTGCGTGCAGTTGACCGTATTTGTTCCGATGGCGCACTTGAAGCTGCCGAAGCGCTAAATCAGCAAGCACTCGATCGCATCAGTGCAATTATTGAGGAGTATCAACTTCCGGCCCACACTGTTGGGTTTGGCGTTAAGGGTTGTGTTACATGGTCAACAACTCCTGTGCGCAACTATCGTGACTACAAGGCGACAGATTTTTCAATTGCAGAGGCTCACTGGTTGTTTGCAATTAACCGAGGAATCATTACGCCACCAGGACTTGATGAGCAGTGGTTGATTTCATTGGCACATGGTCAAGAAGAAATTGATCTACTAGTTGAAGATTTTCGTGAGTTCGCAAAGGCATTACGCGCCTAATTTCACAAAGAAGAAAAGCCCCCGGTGTGAAAGGCACCGAGAGCTTAACTTGTGCGCGCGAAGGGATTCGAACCCCTAACCTTCTGATCCGTAGTCAGATGCTCTATCCGTTGAGCTACGCACGCTTATTTAATT
>JACCDX010405758.1_pt1 | contig 15573 bp, 15 predicted proteins | sample 7449681 | NCBI WGS metagenome assembly JACCDX01 (sample SAMN15323450, study PRJNA562643) | freshwater metagenome | isolation source: river surface water | place: USA:Blue River Watershed | collected 2017-08-18 | reverse complement strand
GCTATTCCGTATCTTTCGAAAAAATCAAAGCTCAATGCGGCTATGAACCCATTCACAATTTCGAGGATTCTCTCCGCGACACAATTAGTTGGTATAAAGATAATCCTCAGTGGTGGAAACCGCTCAAGGATCGAGCAGCGCTCAATAAATGAAAATTGCCGTCACGGGGGTATCTGGACAATTAGGAAGCGTCTTGCTTCACGATCTTCCTCCCCATGGACATGAAGTGTTTCCTTTAGATAAGAATATTTTCAATTTTCTGAATTTTGAGCTCTCAAAGACACACTTAGATCAGCTTAGGCCCGACCTTGTAATCAATTGCGCCGCATTCACTCACGTAGATTTAGCAGAAACCAAAGTCGAGGAGGCACACCTGATTAACGCATCGGGGCCAACTCAACTTGCTAAGTACTGTAGAGAAAAGGGAATAAGACTTCTGCACCTTTCGACTGATTCAGTTTTTTCGACGGTCACTCCCATCATGAATCCAGTCTTTGGTAGTACAAATCCGGCAAATGTGTATGCAAAGAGCAAGCTAGCTGGTGAGATTGGCATTCAGACAGAGCACCCTAAAGGATCCATCATTGTGCGCACTGCGTGGTTATACGGAAATAATGGAGCCAAGTTTGTTCAAGCCATCATTTCCAAAGGTATTGAGAATAAACCTTTCGAAGTTGTCGATGATCAATTTGGCCAACCTACACATACTCAATCGTTGTCCAATTTCATTTGTTACTTATTGAACTCAAATGTTGCTAGTGGCATTTTTCATTTCTCAAGTACGGATTTTCTATCTCGCTTTGAACTGGCTCAGGAAATTCTCACAATGGCGAGCTTAGACAAAGAATTAGTGATGCCAACTCCAACAATTCCCACGGCTGGCATAGCCCAAAGACCCAAATATTCACTCTTGGATACGAATCCAGAGAGCGTCTACAATTATCCGAAAGTTCCTGATTGGAAAACTGACCTAGAAGAGTTCTTAAGAGAATACAATCTGCCAAATGGCTAAAGATAACTTTGAAACGATCGAGACCAAATTTTCAGGAGTTTGGCTGAGGAAAAATCGGGTGTATCAGGATGAAAGAGGGACAACCTCTGAAATACTAAATATTCCCTCCCTAATTATGGAAGGCAGCAAATTTGAAGTCTCTCAACTTCTCGAATCTCGAAGCAAAAGAAATGTTATTCGCGGTATCCATTACTCAGATGCATCCAACCCACAAGTCAAAGTCGTAAGGTGCATAGACGGCCAGATACGTGACTGTGTTATCGACTTGCGAGCTGGTTCTTCAACTTTTGGGCAATATGAAGTTTTTGAGCTTTCTAGTGAAGCGAATCAGACCTTGATTATTTCTTCTGGTTTTGGCCATGCTTATGAAGTAATCACAGAATCAGCTACAGTTCTTTATGCGATTCAGACTAATTTTAGATTCGATCTCGAATATTCAATTAATCCGCTTGATCCAGAATTAGCTCTACCCTGGGAAACTTCTTCACCCATACTTTCCGAGAAAGATTCTGCCGCCAAGAGCCTTTCCTTCGCTGTTAGAGAAATTCTCGGCGATACACAGCACTAAGGTAGTGTTGCATTATGCGCGTTATATTTTTAGTCATCGCCAGTCAAGACCCTGTGCATCAGCATGACTTAGAGATTCAACGCCAAACCTGGGCATCGTCCGTCTCTAGTGGCTCACAGGTTATCTGGCTCCGAGGCTTCGACGGCAGTATTGCAAAGATGGATGGCGACACACTTTTTGTTCCCTGCAAGGAACTTTATGGGAATATTCTTGAAAAAACTATCCTTGGAATTCGATATGTCTTAGAAAATTTTGATTTCGATGTACTTGTTAGAACTAATGTTTCTACCTATTTTGATTGCAACAGACTCACACGTGAGTTGGAAAAGGATATCTACTCAAAACCTTTTGTGGGCGGTTATGTCGATAAAACAAACGGTAAGTACTTTGGTAATAAGCGAGCATTTGAATACATTTCAGGTACCGGAATCTTCCTTTCTAAGAGCGCGGCATTCACTCTCAGTAAATTGAATTCAGACGACTTCAGAGCTTCGCCCGATGACGTAGCGATTTCACACTATTTATCGAATGAGGAAGTTCGTTTAATTCGAATGAACAGAAACAATTTGGCTTCAACTCACATTTTCTTCCCTAGTTTCTATACTCGAGCCAAAAGCTCTGCAGATTCTTCACTGGCAGGTAGGAGAATGATTCTTCTTCATGAGTATTTCACTTCGAAGGGATTGCTAAGGCGGCTAAGGACTACGTTAAAGATATTCAACTTGGAAATCTCAGCCTTTCTTGCTCATCCCGAGCCAAAAATACGATACTTCCAACGAAATCGTGTAGTGGTTATCAGTTATATGAAAACGAAGGGGTGGCGACTATGGCAAATAATTTCCCACTCTTAATAGTCACATATGCCCGTCCAGAAGGAGTGAAGCGATTACTCGAGGCATCCTTCTCATCTGGCTGTCGAGAGATCTACGTAGCAATTGATGGCCCCAAGAATGAGGAAGTTGCGTTAAAACAGCAAGCAACACTGAAGGTCATTAGAGATTTTGAAGCTGATAACAACTTAGAGCTTAAAGTATGGCAACGGGATGTAAATCTAGGTGCTGCAGTTAGCGTTGTGACTGCTATCGATTGGTTTTTTCGGAATGTAAGTGCGGGTCTAATTCTCGAGGATGACTTAATACCATCCAAGGATTTCTTCCGATTTGTTAATGCTGGACTTGAAAAATATAAGTCGAATGAAGAAATCTGGTTAATTGCGGGCTCAAGAATGAACCCAGAGTTTCAAAATAGGAATACTAATGATTGGTCTCACTACCCAATGATTTGGGGATGGGGCACTTGGCGGTCACGTTGGAGTGTAATGAAATCAGCGTTCGCCTCGGACGATGGCATCGCTTGTACAAACTTCTTTAGCCCTCGCGCAAATTTCTGGAGAGTTGGCGCGAATAGGGCAAAGCAGGGGATGGTGGATGCATGGGATATACCACTTGCGTATTTTCAATGGAGACAATCCAAATTTTCCGTCATACCTCCTGTTAATCTCGTTACTAATGTTGGTTTTGACTCCGCTGCAACTCACACCTCAGGGGAACATTTTCCTCTCAATCATCCGATTAAGGAATTGCCAATTTCTTTTCAATTTCAGGAATTACCCGACGAACCAAACGCTCGAAAATATGATCGTGAATTAGAGCGTAATCTTTTTGGAATCAAATGGCATCATTCTTTACTCAATATTTACAGAAGACAAATAGAGAGAATACGTAAGCAAGACAAGGAGTTGGGTTTACTTCAACCAAGGTTAAATGACGTTAACATCCCTCAATAGAGTTTATAAGCCTGAGAGAGAAGCCTGCTCTGCAAATTCTGGAATAGCTTGACGAACTTGGTCAAATGTTCCAATGCTAAGAATCTTTCCATCTTGCAGATACACCAGCTTGTCTGCTTTCAAAACTGTAGACAAACGGTGTGCAATGAGGACGATGGTTATTTTGCCTCTCAGCGCAAGAATTGCGTCAGAAACTTCTGATTCAGTCCTACCATCAAGAGAACTTGTAGCTTCATCAAGAACCAGTAATTTTGGCTGCGTATAAATTGCTCTCGCAATGCCGAGTCTCTGTAATTGACCGCCACTCATACGCACCGCAGACTCTCCAACAGATGTTTCAACTCCGTTGGGCAATGTGGCCATATAGGAGCCTAATTGTGCAGTCTCGAGACATTCTCGCACTTTTTCGAAATCGATTTCTTCGTTTGAAAACCCTAAGGCCACGTTTTCTGCGATTGTTCCATTGATCAGAGATACCGATTGTGGGACATAGGAAACTAATCCAGGCCAAGCTTTAATCGCGAGTCTGGGATCTACTCCTCCAAGCTTGATTTCACCAGAAATAGGTCTATAAAGGCCAAGTAATAGGTCTACGAGAGTGCTTTTGCCTGCCCCCGAAGGTCCAACTATTGCCAATATCTCGCCGGTCTTGATGTTGAGATCAATATTACTGAGTACATTTTTTCCTGAGTCCGAATACGCAAAAGTTAGTTTTGAAATCTCAGCGCTACCATCGAAATCACTCGAATTTCGAATTTTGTATATTTCTTCCAGATCAACATCTTCAATCTTGTCGTCAAGTTCTTTCATTAGCGCCAGTGTTTTGCTTGCGCCGCCATAACTACCTTTAATTGCAATCGCTCCACTTTGAACCCGAAGAATAGCTGGAGCAATTCGGCTGCCAGCTGCTAAGAATACTGAAAGGATTGATACTGCATGTGTAGCGTCGGAAAAATAAAATTGAAAAGCACAGATAATTATTGCCCCGATTACCATTGTGGTCTCGATTAGATACTTCCCTAAATTCGGAATAAATGAAAGCTCGGCAGAGTTCCAAGCAATGTTTTGGCGAGACTCATTAATAATCTTGGTGTAGTAATCACGCTTATCTCGAATATACAGTTCTTTATAATTTGTTAGTGCTTCTGAAATTTTATCGAAGCTAAAAACAGCTAATTGTGCATTTTCGTTCCCAAGCTTATTTACGCGTTTATTTACGGCGAAATATAGGAGCAATCCAACTGTCCCAAAAGTCGTAAAAGTTGCGATTGCTATAAATGGATTGACCACGAATAAGCCAATTGAGAGAATAATTAATAAAAATAAGTCTGATGCCACGCCAACGACCGTACCTACGATATTTAGCATCATCATATTGACACCTTCGGTAGTTGCATAAATAGTTTCTTGCTTACTCCGAGAATGAATTGTGTGTAGTTGAGCGTTTAGTAATTTTTCAATTAGTTTATTTGAGGTAACGGCCGCTCTTCGAGCTAAGAAGTGGAGAATCCGCTTGCTAAAGTACATTGAAATGAGAGTTCGAGAGACCAGAACGAATGCTGCGCCAATGCCAAGCACTGCAACTTGGTTTTGAAAAGATAAACCACCTAAACCGAGGCTATTTAGAATTGCCGTGATTCTCGTTCCTGGAGTTCGCGATTGAATTCCGTTAACTGCAAGTGATCCAATCACTCCAACCAGTGCAACGCCAAGCAGATCTAGAAAACCCAGGCCGATTTGAATGATGGCCACGAATGCGACCCGAGATCTCTCTTTTGGGGTCAGAATTCGAAATGACTCGATGACTGTCTCTTTAATGTTCATCTGAAACTTAGGTCTGCCTCTCTCGCTGGCCAAACTTTACTTGCTTATCGGGCTATTGGGTGCCAGTTCGGCGGACAAAGCGCTAGAGGTGTGGCCATTTGCTTGAACCAAGGATCAGGATATGTGACAACGGGGTCAGAATTATGAGCAGCACGCGCAGCCCACCAGCTGTAGGAAGAGTTTGCGATCACATAACCTTTGGCTAATCGCATAACCTCGAATGTATCAACTGAGTCGTCTATCTCTTTAGAAACGTTTCTTACCAAAGATCTGAATTGTTCAGGAATATATTCGAGTGCATTTTCTGGCTCGTCAGAAAATAGCCAAATTCGACCATACTGATTATCAGAAAATTGAAACAAAATTGAATTTCTGTAATAGTCGGCACTTAGAATTCCGAAATTTGGTTCATTTCTATAATCAGTTAATCGAATATGAACAAGAAGCGGATTCTCTTTCTGGGCAAGTTCTGCAAAGGATTCAATTTTTTTGGGATCGGCACTTGTTGGCGTTAGACTATATATCGGAGAACTTGATGGCGCTTCTGAATATTTGTAGCTTTGAAAATACCCCAAGTAAAGTGAATTTCTTGAATAGAATTTAACAGGCACAAAACCATTGTCGTCACAAACCACCGTTCTTGTGGGAGATTTGTAAATTGCGCTTAACGATATATTCAAACTGACTCTTAGTAAAAAACAGATTAGTTGATCAATTTTCTTGCTTTGCTCCAAGTGTTTTCTAAGCGTAAGTCCCATTAATCGACGTAATATCGAAGGGTAATTGCGATTCGGACCAATGCCCACCGGATAATCTGGATGAAATTTCTCCAAATCTGTTCCGCCTTTGCTATCGCGGCGGATTGCAAGGAAATTTGAATCAAGAATTACAGTTGTACCGGTTTCTTCGTGAAGCCTTTTCGCGAATGCATATTGAAAGAGCTGGTTTCCAAGACCCCCCATAAGTACCACTCGGTTCGCTCCCATATTATGCATGTCTCTTTTCACGCGGTGTATGAAATCTAGAAAGGGCAAGCGCAATGATAATTGCTGGCTGCTTGCCAATTTTCTTCAATACGGATTGACCGAGCAGAAATTTTTCACTCAAGGTGGTACCAGGATATTTCAAGATAGTAAGCGCTTGCCGTACCAACATTGTTTGGGCCATTATTCGCATTTCACCGTTAGGGTTGTATTCGGCTACCGCTAATTCGTGAGCCGGAGCTATATCTCTTCTCCGGTGGGGGTTAGCTGTTAATTGACTATTTACTCCTGTTCTGTAGCGGTAAACAACACGATTTCTGAAAATAATCTTTGTTTCGTAGTTAATAACACGCTGAAGAAAGACTTGGTCTTCACCCATACTTAGTTGTGGGAATTGAATCCCAATAATTGCATCTCTACTGAAAATCATTCGCCAGATTCCTGGACTCAATCCAATATCAACTTGTGGAGATTTAAGATTCATTTTCTGAATCACTATTTTGTGTGTTCGAAGATCTTCAACTTCATAATTTCCTATAGCAACTCTTGCATTGGCAGATTCCGCATCCTTAATTAACTTTATGGCTTCTTCAATCAACGGAAAATCATCACAATCCCAGAAGGCAATCCACTTACGAGTTGAAAACTGCAAGCCACAATTTCTTGAGCCACCTGGGTTATCAAATTCTTCTTGGATAACTCTTCCTTCAATTTTCAAGTGTTTGATAATTTGAAAGAGTCGATCAAAAGCTTGCTGAGGTTGATTGTCTAACACCAGTATGACTTCAATCCCGAATTTGGAGGCACTTTCTAGGATGAACTCTATGTTTTCTGCATGAATTTGATAATTTGAAATTGGGATTACGGCAGTCAAAGGTGTCTTCATTATTTCAGCTGCCATTTAGGGTTACTTTTTTCTAGCGAGAAGTTCGCTCACCCTTCCGTAATCTATCTTCAAAATCTGCAATTGTTGCTGTTAAGCCTGCTTCGAGATCAACAGTAGGATTCCAACCTAAGAACTGATTGGCTTTCGTGATGTCAGGTTTGCGTTGCTTCGGGTCATCCGATGGCAGTGGCTCGGTAATGATCTTCGACTTCGAACCTGTCAACTTGATGACCGCTTCAGCTAATTGCAAAATTGTCATCTCATTTGGGTTTCCTAGATTTATAGGACCTGTTACACCCGAATTAGTGAGGACCATTTTGATTAATCCTTCAACTAGGTCAGACACGTAACAAAAGGAACGAGTCTGTGAGCCATCTCCATAAATTGTGATATCTGTATTAGTGAGAGCTTGAAGAATAAAGTTGCTAACTACTCTTCCGTCATCAAACTGCATACTAGGACCGTAGGTATTGAAAATCCGAACAATTTTGATTTGAACGTTGTACTGACGGTTGTAATCAAAACACAGAGTTTCTGCAACACGCTTTCCTTCGTCATAGCAGGCACGGATTCCAATCGGATTTACATTGCCCCAATATTCCTCGGATTGAGGTGTGATATCAGGATCTCCGTAAACCTCACTCGTCGACGCCTGCAGAATTGGAACATTTAATCTTTTGGCAAGTCCCAACATATTTGTCGTACCAATAACGCTCGTCTTCGTCGTTTGTACTGGGTGTTTTTGATAGTGAACTGGGGAGGCAGGGCAAGCTAAGTTCATAACGGCATCTACTTCGGCATAGAAAGGCTGGGTGATGTCGTGTCGAATCAATTCAAAGGCTGGATTACTTAAAAGATCTCCCACATTTGCCCTTGAACCTGTATAAAAGTTATCGATAGCGAGAACTTCGTGGCCGAGTGAGATAAGTTTTCTGGACAAGTGCGATCCAACAAAGCCCGCCCCACCTGTAACTAGGATTCTCATTCCAACACCTCATTTGTCCACTAATTGTGTGCGACTAGGATAAGAATTCTATAGTAATAAGTGGGCAAGAAGGTCGAAACCGACTCTTGGTAATTACTTCTTTATTACTCGCACTACGGGCAACCAAGAAAGAAAGTGAATGAGTGTGCCTTTCTTCCAATTTTGTAGCAGCAAGGAACCAAATACTCGAATTGATATAGTGCTTGATACTTTTCCCTTTTGACTTAGAGTTACATCTTTGTGTAATTGCTTTAAATATGAACCCTGGAAATAGCGCCTATTCTTCGAGTGAATATGTAGGTTGTAAATCGGTATGAATGTATCAAATTCCCTAAATCCAAGGTTGCCAAACTCATCTATTTCATAGTGTGCTTTATCTGGATTTACATAAACTCCATTTGCAATGAGATGGCTATTTTCATATCTCTTGGTTACTCCAAAATAGTTTCGAGGATCTGTTCCTGTCAGCCAAATTCCAATACTTGCAGGATCAAATATTCCTTTAAAAGTATCGAAATTACGTTCGATAGAAATTGAGTCAAGAACTAATTCATCAGCTTGCTTACAAAACATTAAAGATTTGCTCGAAGAAATTGATGGAAGTATTTCGATTTTCGTCTTTGAAGCATGTGCAATTATGCTCATGATCTTCATATCGTCGATTGACTTTGCGCTCTCCACGATTTCAAGCATTGAACGCTCAAATGAGTCTGACTCGGTATTGGAGGGTATGGAGATTATAGAAGCAACATCTCTCATTGCGTCCACTCGCGTCCAGTAAATTGTCTCTAGAGTTTCAAAGACACGGAAAGGGAAATTTGGCATTACAAGAATGTCGGATTCGAAATGGAGAAGGGGTTCGTTGGGAAAATTCTTATGATGCTGCGTGATGGCAAAAAGTCTCTCAAGCGAATACCGCCAAAATCCATCTCGGAATTCATGATCTATTTCGAGTTTCGAGAGAATGTCATCCAGTTTTCTGTCTGATTTATAATTAAAGTATTTTACCCGCTCATTTTTAACCGGGCACTGAACTCTATAGCCACTAGTCACGATATGAATGTCGTATGTGGCTTGAATTTTCAACAAGTGTTTGACGTTATCCCAGAAGTAATTCGGAATACTCTTACCTAGATAAACAAGAACAATTTTCATTCTAATTCTCTACCTGTTCAAATTCTGCCTCTCGATAATAAACTTTTTCTAAGTAAAGGTTTTTCGATGCCTCTTGATTATTTGGGCGCCATGGCTTTGGGAGAATCGCTTCGCCTTCCTTTTCTTCTGTCACCAACCATGCAGCCCACCATGAGAGAGATGAATTCCCTCCTATGAAGTGGCTTGATTGGGAAAGAATCTTTAACGTTTGCCATGCTGAATCAGTTTTAGGAGTCGAGAATTTTGCCTGTGGATACTGCCCGGCTAGTTTATTGGCAAGTGCTTCGGAGTCAGTACAAAAAACTATTGGCTTAGATTCATCAATTAATCTCTCGTAATACTTCATTGAAAGTACACCCCAGGATCCCGAGATATCAACGGTGTCTCCGCGTCGAATGTGGACGCTTTGTAAATTCTCACTCTTGATGCCAATTAACCTAAAAGTGTCACCAAGTTCTTGGATTAAAATTAATCTATGACGATTGACCATTTCAGAATTCTGAAAAAATCCCCGAACCATTCTTGTTTGTATTTCCTTGAGATTTGGGATTTCAAATTCTGATTCGCATGAATATATCCTGAACAAAGAAATGAGGGTCTGTTCAATGATTTTTCCAAATTGTTTAGACTTATCTACGAGTTTGAAAATGTAACCCCATAAACGTGATTCTTTAACCGATATATGATGACTGCAATGGATTTTAATTTCGTTCAATTCATTGGGGCGATCTTTTCTTTGATACCTGTCAGCAATGTAAATAAGCTGAACTTTGTTTCCAGTTGACCTCGTAATATCATGCGCCATCGCCCAAATGAAGAGCTGATTACCCAAGCCACCTTGCACTTGAATTCGAATCTTTTTCATAGTTTCCTCTTTAATGGCAGGGTTTCCCGAGAAGAGATTCTTAAAATATCTAACTAGGCATGTGGTAATTTACCCTAGACCTATTCGTTCCGACCGCTATTCGAGGTTTAAGTATTTTGAGAAAAGATCGCTGGTTAGCCGTTACTGCGGGCGTTGGTGCTCCCGAATTCGAGGAAGCCGCTCATCGCGTTGTTAATTCATTGCGCCCTTCAGGAGTAGTTGACTGCGTTGTCGAAGTGGTGACCAAAGACCTTTCAGAAGTGTGCCCCCAAGTTTCGGATCTTTATGTTGATTTGATGAATGTCGATACGCGTGGGTATGGATACATGTGTTGGAAGGCAGAAGTTGTTCATAATGCTATGCAAGGCTACTGGGGCGATTTCGATGGGGTCATATGGATTGATGCCGGCTGTGAAGTTTCGATAAATCCTCTTTCGAAAATCAAATTTCGTAAATTCCAGAGGTTTGCACGCAGATTTGGCGTAGCTTGTTTCACTCTTGACACCTTAGAAATCGAATATACGAAGCGGGATTTGTTTGAAAGGTTTCCACAAATTGACCCGTTTGCATCGGGAAAGCAGATTCAAACAACTTGGTTCTTCTTACATGGCGAAACAGGGAAGAAAATTGCAATGGAATGGTTCGAGACAGTCATGAGCGGGACTCACTTGCTGGAATTAACTAATTCTACAAAGCCTGAATACTCGGGTTTTGTTGAGAATCGATACGATCAATCAGCTTTTTCATTGGTTTGTAAGGCGAACAAAATTCCTGTGATGAAATATAAGCCCACAAATGGTCATTCGAGTTTGATTTTGAAATTGCGCGGTCTAGTAAATCCAATCTGGACTTCACGCAACAGGTTCGGACCAACTGTTAAGGAAACTTTTCATCTCCGGTTCGAGTCGTTACTAAATTCTTCAAAATAATTTCATTTTTATTCGCTTCAAGTTAAATTACTGGAAGCCTCCCGAACTGCACGAATAACCTGATCTATTTCGTTATCCGTATGCCAAGGAGAAATTGGCAAACTTAAAGTTTTGGAGGCAATTTTGTTAGCAACTATGTAGCTGCCTTTATCAAGGTTTGCAAAAGACTCACACTCAAGAGCGGCAAGATTTGGGTAATGAATTTCCGTGTGGATTCCCAGGTTCAGGAGAGCTTCACGGAGTTGATCTCTTTTGTCGTGCAATATACAAAAATGGTGCCACACATTTTCTTCGACTGGCGGCTGCAAGAATTCAATTCCCGAATCTTGAAGACCCTCGAAATAGCGATTTGCAATCGCTTTTCTTCTTGAATTCCAATCACTCAAATATCTAAGGTTTACGTTCAATACTGCAGCTTGAATCTCATCTAAACGATTATTTAATCCAACATCCTTATGCTCGTATTTATTATTCAGGCTACTTCCATAGTTAGCCAAACTTTTCATTTTCTCGAAATATGTCTGTGAATCTGTAATTACAACGCCAGCATCACCTAGCGCACCTAGATTTTTAGTTGGATAACAAGAAAAAACACCTATATCTCCAATTGTTCCCGCAAATGCACCATTCTGACTTGCCGGCTTGAAAGTGAGTTATATCCGGGGCCGACTTCAAGAATTTGGTCGAAATTCTTCTTGTCAAAACTTTCAAGAATTTCCTTTATTTTCCTGATTCTGAAAATCTCAAGTGTTCTCTCAAAAGGCAAGTTGTCAAAATTTTCCTTGTACGCTTCATGGTCTCTCTGATTGTTGATAGGTGAAGTCATGAGATAACAGTACTATTCAAAATACGCATATTCTAATGAAATCTGCCCATTGCGACCTTCTTTGACCTCTAATGCTCGCGATTTGATTGGGCAGGAATAGTTGACGATTAGTCAACCGTGTCTACCTAGATTTCAGTGAAACATTGTGTTGGATAATCACCCTATGGTTCGTCTTCTTCGTATTTCAAAATCCTACTTGCCTTTTTTTGCAATGCTTACACAAGGATTACTTATGTATTTCTTTCTGAGCAAAGATCCAGATCCGTATCATTCGGGTTTTGTGTATGCTCAATCAATAGCTGTCTCAGATGGGCTTCTTCCAAATAAAAATTTTCTATCTCCCTACGGATTAATTGGTCCTCTCATGAATGGATTCTGGCTGCATACGGTAAATAATTCTCTCCTCAGTTTGCTGTTTCTTTATGGCGTAATCACTCTTTCGTCGAGCTACATTATGGGTAAGGAGTTGTCCCGCCACACAAGTCCAATAACGGGACATCTTCTTAGCACTGTTTGGATTTTTTCCTTTGCTACCGCTATGCCATGGCCATCAATATTGACGACATTCCTGACCATGATTAGCATTATTTTATTGCTACGAAACCGCGAAAAGGTGTTGAGTCCTTATTCAGCCCAGCACCTTTATTTGATTCCGGTTGTATTCTTCTTAGATTTAGCAATCTTGACACGAATTCATCTTGGCATAACACCGCTGTTGATATCCGTATATATTTTCTTTAAACGGAAATCACTTAACTCTTCTTTTGTGAAGACGTGGTTCTGTCTGCAAGCTGTCTTTTGTGTCTCGATACTGCTAGTGCTAAGTTTGCTTGGGGTTCTCAAGCCTTTTATTAATCAAGTTATAATTTGGCCTTTGACAGAATTTGAGAATCCATCTTTAAACTTTTCATTCTTAGTAAGTTTTATCTGGTTTCCTGTGGCACTTTTCCTAATCACCTTTCTAACTTTGATTGTCTTTCGATCTACACGAAAATCATCAAATATCTTTTCTATAGTTATAAGTGTCTTACCAAGTCTTTCTATCCTCTACCTCCTCTATTTCTTTTCAAAATTCGAGTTTCTGGGCTCTGATATCACAACACTAAAGACCTTTCCGGGATTCATAAAGACCGCATCAGTAAATTTGCAATATTTACTTGGGTACGCCTCTGGAGCCGCGGCAGTACTAGGCTTGATGGGATTGATTTTGAGTAAAAGGAATTTCCAACGGTGGTCTAGTTCATCTTCAAGTGAATTTGAATTTTGGCTCATGGCTTCATTGGCAGTAACTGGTATGGTTCAGTTATATCCACTACATGACAATGTGCATCTTTGGTTTGTAACTCCATTGTTGCTTATTCCAGGTTTATACTCATTCAAAATGTTATTTGATGATTTTGGGCTTTTCGTAAAGCCGCTAAATGCTGTCCTCGTAACTGTGGTGTTAATTCAGTTATTGTCATTCGCAAGTTTTTTGTCGGCTCCTCGTGTTCCACTCAAATCAAGTGAACTTCAAGGAATGTTTGCATCGGAGCAGTATCAAAGAACGACAGATCGAACTATGCAGCTATTGGATAGATACGTCTCCGGAAGAGATCTCAGAAATACTTGCAAAGCAAGTTTATTCTCGGTAGCCGGGAGGAAATATCGCTCCATCGATGGAAACTTCTCAGATAATTTTTTTGGGCTATTCGCCACAAGTACGCCGGTTGTCGATCCATCACCAAGGAAACCAAATTTCATTTTTGAATGTGGAATTAATGCGACAAAACGTGACTTGTACTTAAGTGAGGGATATGAAGTTCTATTTGAAGTTCCTCACGTCGTCGATTCTTCCAAGAGTCAAGAGATTTTCAATGTGCTTTTTAAGAGAGCTAATTCCAATTAAACATTCTTTATAAACTCGGATTTTTGGACATTTACCTATATATACTTTGCGAGTGAAGGTACTTGCCAATAAAAGTTGGATTGGGTGTTGGGCACTTTATTCAATCTTCCTTCTCCTACTGAATAAGTTTTCTGCTTTTAAGATTTTCGGCGTGCCAACAATGACTCCATCCTTCGCTGATCTTCGATTGATTACCTCTGCAAGTGACTGCTACTCAGCGGGAAGCTGGTCTATGACTAGCAGCAGTTGTGACCCGTGGGGCCGCCCCTTTAACTACCCTTCTCTTTGGGTGAAGATTTTTTCATTCCTAGATTTGGGTGAAGCCAGGACCTATGCCCTCGGAAATCTTGAGCTAGTAATTTTGAGTTCGTCACTTATTTATTGGGTGCGGTGGGCTTATTTGAGAATGAATTCAGACAAGCCAAAGCGACATTTCGCGATAATTAGCATCTTCATACTTGTATCGCCGCCGATTTTGTTGCTTGGTGAGCGCGGCAATATAGATATCGTCATTTTTGCGGGAATGACTCTTGCTTATTTCATGGCAAGCAGATCTGCATATCTTTCTTCAGGTCTATTAGTTTCATTTCTCGGGACTTTAAAATTATATCCGTTCTTTAGTTTGGCGAATATCCTAGGTATCAAGAATCGGGTCCTCGGAAACGTGGCAATCATTTTCTGTACAATCATGGGGATCTTTCTCATATTTGACGAATTGAGTCTGATCGCATCCCGTTCAGAGAATGGTTGGAACTCAATTTCTTATGGAATGAGTGAACTTCCTTTGCTACTTTTGAAAGATACTTTTGGCTCTCACACGAAAATAGTGGCCGCTCTTTTTGGAGTAATTATCTTGATAGTTTTCGCACTTGTCTTTTCAATTCTGAAAACGAAAAAGGGTTTTGTAGCTGTTGAACCGGAAGTTAGCAACTACATGCGGCACGATAACTTTGCGATTATGTCGCTTTTATTCCTAGCAAGTTTTCTGACAGGAACCTCATACGATTACAGACTCATAACATCAGTTCCGGTTTTATTTATGCTTTTAGCTACCGCTCGCTCGAAAAGTGCATTTGGATTAATCACTTTCGTTGCATTATTTTCCTTGTATTTCGGTCATTTAACCACTCATTTTGGAAAAATTGGGTTGGTATTAAATATCTTTGGCGATGTAACTATTACTCTTTTCGCCTCATACTTGCTTTCGTTCTACTTTGATAGACTGCGTGAGACTGCGGCTTTGAGAAAGCATTCAAATGTCTAAATTTAATCGATATCGCGTCGACCACCCTCTTGCTTACAAAAACTTAAGTAAGCAATTAGTACAGGGCAACCTACTTAAGACTATTGCCATTAGATTGCTTATAGAAATTAGTGCCCTTAAATTCTTGTTTAAAGCTCCCGTTATTGGATCGTTGCTTAAGACTTCCGAAGGTCTACTTTTAGGTCACATTGCTAATGCTCAGATGTTGGAGCGTTGCCCACAATCACCTGCACAGAACAGACATACGCAAGACATGATTCCCAACTTCATCGAAGTTGATGTTTTAGTTATAGGAAGTGGTCCCGGCGCTGCCGTGGCGACAGAAATAGAAATGTCATCTGCCGACCGGACAATTTGCGTTATCGAACGTGGAGATATTCCTCGTACTCCGAATGAACTTCACCACTCACTGACGCATGTGATTAACGACTTTTACCAAGGCGGTCAGGAACTTGTGGTTGCTTCCGGGTTACCACTTTACGCACAAGGAAGCGTTATGGGTGGCGGATCAGAAGTTAATTCTGGCTTATTTCATAATCTACCTGAACTCTATAGGGATGATTGGGCATCCGCTTTCGGCATCACCGCCGAAGAATGGCTTC
>JACCDX010276528.1_pt1 | contig 15573 bp, 20 predicted proteins | sample 7449681 | NCBI WGS metagenome assembly JACCDX01 (sample SAMN15323450, study PRJNA562643) | freshwater metagenome | isolation source: river surface water | place: USA:Blue River Watershed | collected 2017-08-18 | reverse complement strand
CCAGTACAAGGCTATCCAAACAAGCTGGTTATCTACAAAAATGCTGCATCACCCTATTGGTATGTGCGTTATTTTGTGGCGGGAAAGACGATAAAACGCAGTACTGGCACTGAAAACCAACGTGATGCCATTAAATTTGCAAAAGATTTATATGACACGCTGAACTACAGAAAGCAGCAAGGCTTAACGATTGGGCGAACTGGTAGGTTTGAAGAGTGCGTTAAAGCTATCTACGTGGATTTGGGTGGGCAAGTAAAGCGAGAACAGCTAAACCCAGTAACGCTGCAAGGTATGGTGTATAGGTACAACAAACATATACTGCCTTTCTTTAGAGAGTTGGACTTAGAGCGTATCAATTACCTCGTACTGCAGAACTTCTTAAATCATCTAAGTAGTTTGCCAGAGCAGTTGAGCGTCAGCACCATTCGCTTGTACATGCATCAAGTCAAAAAGGTGCTGATATATGCCCATCGTGCAGAATACATCACGCACATGCCGCAGTTTCCTAAAGTGGGCGTAAAAGACAATCCACGTGGCTACTTTACGACTAAGGAATATCGTGCGCTGTGTAGACGTGCACGAGCATTAGCTGGCAAAGCGTTTGAAGTTAGAAAAGTGCCCAACGATGCTGTGGATGCAGTAGAAGCAGAAGAAACCTTATATATCGCTGCAGGCAAGACTGCTGAAGGTAGAGTTGTGCGCAGAGTAGATATGACTATGGACTTGTATCAGCTAATTGTGTTTATGAGTAATAGCTTTATACGTCCCACAGACATTAAGAACTTAAAACACAAGCATGTGGATGTTGTGGATGAAGCACATACCTATCTACGTTTAAATCTGCCAGCTAGTAAAAAACATGACAAACCCATCGTTACGATGAGTAAAGCTGTAGAAGTTTATCTGCGTCATAAAAAATATTACAAGACACGAGAAGCTGAAGAAAAAGCAAAAATTACGGAGATGGCTGCCGCTGAAACGGCTCGTGCTGAGCAACGAGCATTAAAGGCAAAAGAACGATTAGCTAAGGGGCGCATTAGCAAGGCTACGCTGACACAGCGAGAAGCTAAACGACTAAAGAAGGAAGAGAACGCTAAATCAAAAGCCAGCAAACGCTTACCAACACTAGCAGCACCAGATAACTACGTATTCTTACCTGAGTATCACAGCAATAGAGACTATGCCTTAAAGCAGCTACAAAGACAGTTTGATATTTTGTTATGGAGTACGGGCTTAAGAAACAATGCACAAGGTGAAGATAGAAGTTTGTATAGCCTACGTCACACTTGCATTATGTATAGGCTAATGTATGGCGAAGGCATGGACTTGTTGACACTTGCTAGAAACGCTAGAACTTCACCAGAAATGATAGATAGGTTCTACGCTAGCAAATTAAAGGGCGAAGATAATGTGGCTATGCTGCAAAGTCGTAAACGTCGTGTTGATACTAAAAATGTAGCTAAGAGTGCGAGACTAGCTGCATTACTGGAAGAGATGAAAGACGGAAAGATTTAATAAACGAAAGGTAAGTTATGAAAGGCTGGATTTATATAGCAACAAATCAGTCACTTACTGGCTTGGTGAAAATTGGTTTTTCAACAAAAGACCCAAAAATTAGAATATCTGAATTTAATAATGCTGGATTACCATACGAACACACACTATCGTATTCTGCATTGGTTGAAAATCCATATGAGGTTGAAAAAAAAGTACATTCCAAATTAAATTTAATCAGAGAAAACAAAGAATGGTTTAGATGCTCAATACAACATGCAATAGAAACAATAAAAGAAATTTCAAATAAAATATATTTTGAAGAAGTAAAAACAAATGATGAAATTCTAAAAAATAATGTAGAAATAAAGACTTTAGATATTGAATCAAATAATGCAGTTTGCAATTATTCACATTACGAAAATTGCTCAAATCCAGTATTCATAAACTATAAAGGTCAATTCCTTTGTAAAGAGCATCACATAAAATTAAAGAATATTCGATTTAATAAAATAAGAAATACATAGAAAAGCATGGGACTAGCTAAACTTTTAGATTAGATTAAAGATGGACTGATTTGAGTGTCGTGTTACATGACAGTTAAAAGCAATACCAAATGACAAAATTAAATGAAAAACGAAACAATTGAAATATCCGTAAATTGGGTAGACGAGACGCATAGCTGTAATTTGCTGGCTACGACTTGGGAAAGTATTGTGAAAGGCGTTAAATCAATTGTTCCAGCGATTTACTGGCACGAAGGTGAAGAATACTATTGCGAATGGGTTTTTAACAAAACAGGATTAGGTTCACTGATTGTTAACTACGATGAAGGTGGGGTGCATTTCGATGGCGATTTAGCAAACGCTGACATCGCAGTAGATGGCGAATCTGTAACATGGGAAGAGATATTAGAATTGAAGAATAACAAAATTTAAAAATCAACTTAAATAATTTTTATAACGATGAATTTAATAAATTAATTTCCAAACCATTAAAAAGTTTTTTTCCATATTCATTTAGATTTGATATTTTTTCTTCATCACAATCGTAGCGAGCGACTATGCTTGCAATAAAATATTTTCCAATATCATCTAAGTAATTTTTAGTACCCTCGCTTTCATCATTTGCTAAAGCTGAAAAATATTTATTGCCTTTATTAGAAACTTCCGCTCCTGTAGTAACTAGCTCAGCTTTATTTAATATTATGCTAGATAATAAATCTAGCTTCAAATCATCTACATAATTTAAATCATTTAATTTTAAATTTAAAGAACTGTTTCCAACATATAAACCACCAAATGAATTAAACGCATAAATGCAAGCTAATCGCTCAACCATTAATTCATCTTTAAAATAAACACTATATAAATCTTTACTATAGAAATTATTTAGATTAAATAATTCCAGCGACAAGATATATGCATAGAATGAAAATAATCTGGCATATTCTGGTCGATTAGGCTTGATAGGAAAATTTTTAGCCCAGTCGATTGTCATCGTAGAAGATGAATTAATCATTTCTCTATCAACAACTACTGCAATTTTATAAAAGAAAGAATCTTTAGGAATAGCTCCATAAAAGTCAAAAACTGTAGGTTCAATTATTTTCTTACTTATTGTTTTTTTCTTAAAAAACGAACTAAGCATATAATTCCTAATTAGTATTAAATTAACAGAAAATTAAATTCAAATAAAACCTTTTTAAATTTTAAATTTAAAATTTTATTGAATTCTCAATTATCAATTCCTAAAGAACGTGCTTCTTTTTTGAGATTCGTCACTTCTGCTCTTATTGTTCCAAGTTTTGGTGGAACCAAATAGTCACGTATTTCAAAAACAGTACGTTCCATTAAATCTATCTTTTCTTCAATTTTGTCATTTTTAATCTTTGGCTTTTCATCTGATTTTAAATTGGCGAAAGCTTCTAATTGAAGTTGAAAAATTTGTAATGAGATTTTCTCAATCTGATTGCTTATCCGCATAAGGCTTAGATAAATGAAAAAACCTCCAACAGAAAGTACTGCTATAAGAATCCATAATTCTTTCATAATCTTTATCAATCGCCAGCTCAATCAATATTGCGCCTTATTGTTGCTGATTGTTTTAAAAATTATTACTTCATTTAATCATCTATTTCTAATTCTCTAATCCTATTACGGAATACTCGATTAAATTTTTCTAATTTATCTAATAACCAAGTAAATTGATTAATCCAATCTTCGCTATCTCTAATGTCTGCATTTTCTCTTGTTAAACCAATGTAAGATTCTTTATTATCTGGCAACTCATGCCAATTTAATTGCTCTCCAAATTCTTCTTCTATTTTTTGTTTTTGTGAAAAAAATATATGAAAAATTGCTTTTGAAGTTGCTGTCTTCATTCTCAAGTCAGCAGATATCTTTGAACTTTGGGAATTAACCCTAGCTGCCAACCAAAAACCAGAACGTCCAATACGTGAATTGTTCCAGTGTTGAGGTTCTGCTCTATGAGGCTTTACTATGCTTCCACTCTCAGATACAAAATCTCTAAATGCATTCCAGTAAGCTAATTGATTTTTTTTAATATCAGATAGCTCTCCGTTATGCTGAGAAACCTCTCTAATATTTTTAGTCCATGTATTAGGACGAGAAATTATATTAAATTTAGGTGCAGGCTCCGAATTACCAATTCTCCATAATTCCAACTCCAGTCCAAAAAAACTAATATCTTCTTCTGTTACTTCGTTTAACCAATCAAATGCTGCTCTATGCTCATCAGTAAATCTTGATGCTATCCAAATTATTGTTTTTACATCCAAACCAGAAGCATAAGTTAAGATTTGCCCCAAATGATTATGATTAGTTTTTTCGAGCTGATTCTCAATTAATACATTAGAACCAGTAAAAGAATCTTTACACAATATATCAGCCCTATAATTGCCAACAAATTGCTCAACCGCAGTAACTTCTAAATCCATTCCCAATATCTCACTCAGAGCCTCTAAATTCTCATTTTTAGCTAGCCAAGGTGTGAAGTCTGTTGCCTCATTATTCCAAACTTCTCTTAAATCTACTTTTTGTAATCGCCCTAATGGCATAAGAATTTTCCTTTTGATCTATTAAAATATTTTATAAATCTACAATTATAAAAAATTCCTTAAGTATTTTGAATCCAAGCAATTAAGTTACGGGCTTCAATCTATACGGCACATGAGTAGTGCTAATCACCAACAGAATTCGATTTTATAAAATAGAAAATAATTAATACCTACTTGTTATTAACTTATCCCAAAAAGCATTTGTTGCACGCCACTGAGAGTAAGGCCGAATATTGCCATCGTACATTCCGCTATCAAAAAAAACATCTCCATCTTTTACTAACTTAATCCAAAGGTCATAATTTATTGGGTCACCAAATACTATTTCAGAATAAAATCCACTCGAATCCTGAATGCACTTGAACCAACCCTTTTGATTAAATTTTCTTTCTAATTTCCCCTTAATAGAATTTTTTTCCCACATTGCGATAGTTAAATTTTCTTTTTGCAATATAGAAGGCATTAAGGTATTTTTATTACCTCTCATATCATCTGAATAAAAATACTTTGCATGTATGTTGTTTTGTGAATCTACAACCAATATTTGTCCAAAATCATTTATTTTTTTTACTTTAGGAACTGGACTACCAGACCATGAATTTCTCATGTTTTTAACTGGATTTGGCTTTCCAAATAATTTTAAAAATTCACTACGACCAAAAGCCCCATAGTTTTTATCATTGAAAATGTAATAATTAGCAGACCAGTCTCCAAACGTAGTTTTAGATGATGTATTGTTCTTCATTTCATATCCAAACAAATCTGGGAGATTACTTGCATTTGCAGTAATACCCATCTGCTGTTCTAGCCAATGTCCACTTTTACCATCATGACGTTGATTAGCTGACTTTGTATCTGGCTTTCTTCCCTTAACTTTTGAGTTAAATAAAGCAATGATTTTTTCTTTGTCATTCATGCTTACTCCTAATCGTTTAATTAGAAACAAAATATCACGCTCAAAAACGATTAGGCAACAGCTTTGTTACTAAGAGTTTCTTATTCAACCGTATTAAATTTTTATTAATAGACCATCAAAAAAAAACCTCGTAAAATAACAGGGTCAAATAGAGGATAAGTTGCTTTAAAATACACACATGGAAATTGAAGACAAAGCCCATTACATAAGATGTAAAAGAGAGAGGCTTGGATTAAACCAAGAAGAATTTGCTGAACTTTTAGGACTTAAAAGCAATGGCGAGAGAACAGTTGGTGGGTGGGAAAGAAATGAGCATTCACCTTCAAAGTCTAAATGGGATTTAATTAAACAAATCAATACCCATGTCCCCTTCAAACAATCAGAAAAATCTCAACATAAATTTACTTTTATTGACCTCTTTGCTGGAATTGGCGGCATAAGAATTCCATTTCAAGAGCTTGGTGGAAAATGCGTTTTTACTTCTGAATGGGACAAATTTTCACAAAAAACATACACAACTAATTTTGGGGAAATGCCTGCTGGCGATATAACTAAAATTGAAGCTAATTCGATACCAAATCACGATATTTTACTTGGTGGATTTCCCTGCCAAGCATTTTCCCAAGCTGGATTAAAAAGAGGATTCAGTGAAACACGGGGAACTATGTTTTTTGAAATTCAAAGAATACTTGCTGTTAAAAAACCTAAAGCATTTATGCTTGAAAATGTTAAACAACTAAAAGGACATGATAAAGGTAGAACACTACAAACAATTCTAGATATTCTCGAGGGCAATAATTCACAAGACATACCAGAAGACATACCAATGTCAGAAGAAGCTAGAAAAGCACTCTCATCAAAACTCAACTACCAAGTTTTTTACAAAGTACTACGAGCTGGTGATTTTGGTATTCCTCAAAATAGAGAACGAATTTTTATAGTTGGGTTTGATAAAGATTATTTTGGGAATAATATTGATTTTGATTTTCTATTTGATTGGCCAAAACCACCACAAACATCAACACGCCTTGGTGATATATTAGAAGACTCTGCAAAATTAGACTCTAAATATACTTTGTCAGAAAAACTTTGGAGTGGCCATCTGAGAAGAAAAGAAGAGCATAAAGAAAAAGGTAATGGCTTTGGATACTCGCTATTTGATTCTGATAGCCCATACACAAGTACATTAAGTGCTAGATACTATAAAGATGGCAGTGAAATCTTAATAAATCAAAATCATCTTGGCAAGAGACCCAGAAAATTAACTCCAAGAGAATGTGCACGATTACAAGGTTTCCCTGAAAATTTTATAGTAGATGCCGTTTCTGATGGTCAAGCATACAAACAGTTTGGTAACTCTGTATGTGTATCTGTTATTAGAGCTCTTGCCATAGAAATAATTAATGCAATGAATAAAGCCAATGCCCTAAAGATGGATTCTAAAAGTACTGTTGATATTAAAACTACCAAATCACATAAAAAACAATTAGCACTCTTTGTTAAGTAAAATTAAATGAGCAGCAATCTTTCGCCAGAAGAGTATTTGATAAGTAAAGACAAAAAACTCAAAAAATTAATTCAAACTTTTGGTAAATCTGACTACTTTAATGAAAAAAAACAGCCTTTTGATTCATTAGCAAGAACAATTATAGGTCAGCAGTTATCAACATCTGCTGCAAACAGTATTTCACAAAGAATAATTTCTATACACGGTAAAAGACCGTTTAAAGCTGCACGCTTTATTTTAATTGATGATGAAACATTAAGAAATTGCGGTATTTCAAAAGGAAAAATAAAAACTATTAAAGGAATTGCTGAGGCATTTATTAGAAAAGAGATTTCAATAAAATATTTTGAAAATCTAAGCGACATTGCTATAAAAGAGAAATTAACATCTTATTGGGGTATTGGGGATTGGACTGCTGAAATTTTTATGATGTTTTGTCTAAAGCGAAAAGACACATTAGCCTTGGGTGATGCTTCACTTATTAGAGCACATAAAATTTTATATCCAAATGCAGTCAGTCTTGAAAATACTGCAGAAAAGTGGAGACCATATAGAGCAGTTGCTGCAGAATATCTATGGAAATTTATCGATTATCCAGAACATCAAGAATATATTTTAAATAAAAAATTAAAATAATCGCATCTTCGCAGATAACTTCTTTTCTAATAAATTCCTAATATCTGTTTCACTGATTTCTAATTCTTCTAACTGATTAGCTGCATTTGATATTTTTCTATCAGCTGTCAACCTTGCTTTTCTTACTTCTTTACCTAATTCAGTTCCACCTATCTCAACACGTGGCATTGTTTTCTCTAGTGCCAATAAATCTAACAAGCTAGGCTTTTCTAAATTCTCAATAAATGTTGCACTAACCATTTCCCACTCACATGGTATTTTTGTCAAACCTATTCTTAAGTAACCACCTTCATATTCAAATACTAGTGGGTTAATATTTGGTGGCACAGTAGCTAGTGCACGTAGTATCTCTGGTGAAAATGATGCTCGCCCATTCCATTCACCAATCGCATTCATCACAACTTTAATATCACCAGATTCAATAGATAAAAACCCACTTTCAAATGCCAGCAAGACTTTACCAAGTTTTGCTCTACGTTTTGCAAATGGCGTAGTAGATAACTTGAAATCGTCTAATGCGACTGATAATGAATTAACATCCATTCTTAACTTCTATAGGGCTACACAAATTAGATATTTTATTTTTATGGTCTAGCGTCTGTTTCAAACGGCCAAGCTGCCGCTGGATTCAAAATCTTTTTTTCAGAAATTTCCTTCTCAATTTCCTTATCTGAGCGAAGTTGCATATTTGCATTGCAATTGGGACAAATCCTCCAATCACCACCTAAATTACCTACTTTCCAATCACCTCTTTTAGAAAGATTTTCACACATTACACATTTGGTTAAGAACTCATGAATTTTATTTTTAGTTAAATTATTATTTTCAAATTCATTAATTTTTTTTTCATCTTCAGGTTTAACTGTATTAACACTTTTTATATCTTTATTTGGAGGGATTTCAGATGGAGAGCTATTTATTTTTTTATATTTTTCATCAGCATCATTTTCTTTTCTAAATGCTTCTTCTAATAATTTTATTTTTTCTGCAAATTTTGAATCACTATTTTCTTGGTAATTTTTTAATTCAATATGATTATCATTTTTTAACTTAACTATACTTGGATTAAGGTTATCTTTTTCTCTTTTTTTCTCAATAATTACTTTAGATATTCCCCAGCCTAAGGCTATTGATAATAAAGACTTTACTCCTAAACCACTCCCCACATCCGTAAACAAAATAAAAAGAAACCAAATTCCTAATGAATATCCAATAAAAAATCTATTTAAATCGTAATTTGGAAGTATTGCAGTAATAGAATTCAAATAATTCTGATTAATTAATTTAACATTTTCAATGTCATTTTTAGTTTTTTCTCTTTTTAAGGATTCAAGATTATCTATATGATTCTTGTGTCTTAAATTTGATTTAATGATTATTTCTGATATTTTTTTATTCGCTTTTTTATAATTTTCAACTTCAATTGACTTTCCTGCGATTTCCTTAATTGCAGCTACAGCTTCTTCAGCAGTACATTCAAAAAATTCTTTATTGTAAAGAATTTTTTTTAGTTTTTTATGTACCTGTTGTTCAATGTCTCTTTGGTTAGTGACATAAGCTTCATAATCAACCACCCATTTTGCTGGAACACCCGTATGAGAAAGCTCTTGTGCTCTCAATTCAGTATCTTTTAGTGTATACCCAATTTTTACTCCAATTGGAAATGCAACATTTGACATCACATATACCCAGCCGCGTATGTTCATAAAATTTCCGTTTAATAATTTAATAAATTTCTATTAATATCAATTTTTAATAAATTAAATTTATACTATTCAAAATTAGTTTGGAAAATATTATTTTCTGCTTGGCATAAAATGCATACGTGATTCTTTGTAATACAGCCTATGCCCATTATGGCAATGATATTCATTCTTCCAGCTTCGCCAATTTCCATTCTTGCTACTTTCATGCTCAATGTCTTTGACTGAGCTATAAGTTGTTTTACAAGAGGGACAATAAAATCTCGTAGTACCTTCAGCTTCAAAATTTGCAATGTATTCATGCACTACTTTTTTCATGTGCTCGTCTAATATGGTGACTGTTTCGTCCTCATTTTCAGCCATAGCAAACCAAGTGGGCATGTATTCTTTAGCTTGTTGCTGTGCCAATATTGATACAGAGGTATTTTCTGCGTGTCGTGTAATCCAAGCAATTAGGTTACGAGTTTCAATCAATACAGCACACGAGTAGTGCTCGTCACCATAGATATTTCCAGCCAAAAGTATCCATTTAGTACAGCGATGAACTGGGCGCACATATTCTGGTTGCTTAACTGGCTCTCCATCACCTTTTAACCAGTCTGGTATCACTAGTTCGCCATTAACCCACTCTACTCTCTGTATAGGCTTTGGTTGATTGAGCTTGAATATGCTTAGTATCTTATCAATCACTATTGCGCCTTATATTTGCTCATTGTTTTCGATATTTTCAGTATAGTTTCTACATAAATCTAATAACGGATTATAGTAACTACTGGTATAACCATTTGTATTAATTGTGGTTATTTTTATGGCAATAATTGAGTTAGTACTTTCCCTAACTCTTTTCTTTTTATTAAATTTTTATGCCTGTACCTACTATTCATAATGCCACTATTTCATCATCAAACGAAGCGGCTCTTAGCTTATGGGACGGTTATGATATTTTTAATGGCGTAAGAATTGAACCTAATGACCGTCAATTTTTCTATCTTTTTGGCAGAAAAGCACTTTATGCTTTAGAAAGCGATGTACACATAAATTTTTTAGATAGCGATTTACGTGATTTGATTAGAGTTGGCAGACTAACTCGTTTGTATTTAAAGAAAGATATAGACTACTTAGGATTGAATAATTGGTTTAATTCATCTACCACCAGAGATTCCATCAAATCAATTACCCCTAATAGTGGCGAAGCTGGCGCTTTAGCTACTTTTGATTTATTAATAAGTTTGGCTGACTCATTATCCCTAGAAAATAAAACTCACCACACAACTCTTGCTTCACGCATTTTATTTTTTTTATTACCTAACCTTCAGTTTTTTAATTTGAGTTCAAGTATTAAGCAATCATTTAAACTCAAAAATAGTAATCAACTACGCCAGCTTTGGCTAGAGCTAAATGAATTAACCACTCAACATGAAGAGATACTAAATACTCTCATTAAACCTGCTGCTTTTACAGAGAAAAATGGCAACCAATATACTAAATTGGCAGACTCTGGCAACTGGTGGCATAGAAGAGTCATTGATTTAGCTGTAATTTCAACATCTCCCCCTTAGTCCTGTCTTATCACCGTCATTATTTTGACGGTTGATTTATATGATTTCTTTAGTTTTGGATTAGATGTACCTACTTTTGATATGGGAAATGCTTAGTCACTGAAGAAGCTATGTATTGTTCTGCTCTATCAAAATGCCTTTTGGCTAGAATTGTTAGTGTTTTTCTCACATCGCTGTTAATGTATTTTTCGCCTTCTTTTAAAGCATATGCCATTGGCAATTTGGCTTCAATAGCTATATCCGCCCAATACTTCTTCTCGCCTAATTCGTCATACCGTTTTTTTATTGTATAAATTCTGTATGCAGTAGCAAGGGCTTCTGTATGCCATTTACCGCTTAGCTTATATTCAGCTTCACTAGCTTCTACGCTAACACCTGGCTTACCCTTTTCTACTCGCTTTAGTACTAATTGGCTAAATGCCTTTTTTAGACTTCTCTGACTCCAAGTAAGTGGCACTACCAAATTCAAAACATCTTCATCATCAAATGGGGCAATTTCATTTACGTTTGTAGCTATCTTCATTTTGTAGCCTTTTTTGGGCTCTGCAAAGAGATGTACATTCGCATTCCACCATTCTTTGAAATTCACAGAATGCACATTACCCAAATCCTTATAGATATCTTTGTGTTTACCACTGCCCTTTGCGGCACAAGTTTTCTTGTAATCAGCATTGAGCTTTAGGAACATAAACCACCAATAGTAAGGGCTACTCAGTACTGTATCTGGTGGATTTTCCACATTAAAGGGCTTTCTACTTCTGCCAAAGGTTGGGTAGCTTTTGGTAGAAAAATACAATAATCCTTTTTTGGTTTGATTTGGCTCTGTAGTCATTTATGCATACACTTTAATTTTTCAAAATATTGTCAGTGTTAGTAAATTGCCTCTTAAATTATTATACTAACTCAGCAATTAAGCTGATATTTTATAAGGAAATTTATATGAAATCATCAACATTAGCAGCACCATCAAAATCCAAGCAATTGGCAAGTTATGAAGAAACCACTTTTGTACTTACTTTTAATATCGCTGGCATTGATTCTAAATATGCCAATGAGCTTGAAAGAATATTAAATTCTGAACCTAAATATAACGGCTATATAAGCCTCAATGATTTTGATTTCAGAATCTATCAAGCAGTATACGAAACCACTGACATGTATGGTTTTGATAATGAGTACAAAGACGAAATAGAAGACTTAATTAATGCAAGTATTGCTAAGCTCGCTGAACAAAATGGTGGCTTAAAGAAAATACTTTTTAATTAGCAATCAGAAACAGTCAGCCCTTTGGGTTGGCTGTTTTTTTGCCATTTATGCTAACACTTTAATATTATTAAGATTATGAAAGTGTAAGTAAAAGGCGTTTTCTTAGATACTAGCAGTACGGTAATTACACCGTTTTTTAAATTAAATTGAAAGGCTTAATATGTTTACTAAAACTACAGAAGCACTTAGTGCTGTATCGATGATTCAATATGGTGTGAATATGGCTGTTCTAACACCACAGAATAATTTGGAAAAAGCACGACTTGATTTTGAAACAAGTGATGATTCCAATTGGTGTATGGGTAAAGGTAAGTCATATTTGTATGAAGTGCTAAAAGCTCAGATTCTTATGGAAAACTCATATTTCAATAAAAATCCACGTAAAGCTAAAAGTTCTAACAAGCGCTGGACAAATTTTTGTGATGATTGCGTCAATTTTGCCGTCTTAAGTTGCGTGCTTTATCAAACACCTATTCACTTAGTGCACCCTAGTTATTATGAAGAAGCGTTGAATGATGCCTTTATCAATGCTACGGGCGATGCTAAGCCCACTCTTTTTGATGACATTCCAGTAATACAGTAATAAGAAAAATAAAAAGGCAGACATTTCTGCCTTTTTTAACGAACAATATGCTAACACTTTAATAGCATTAAGCTTATGAAAGTGTAAGTAAAAGACGTTTTCTTAGATACTAGCAGTACGGTAATTACACCGTTTAATTTTGAAAGGCAAATATGAACACAATTGACAAGCTATGTGAAGTAATGCACGCACCACAACAAACAGGCGCTGACAACTACATACGAATGACTGAAATTATTGAATATGTAGAAGGCTATTTTTTAATGAACATTGACGATATAGCTGGCGCAAGAAAAATTGGCAAATTTACGTTAGACGAACTTAAAAATGTCTTAGCTTCAAAAATAGATTTTTATAGCCAATTTGTAATTAATGAAGATGGCGTATTTGTAAAAGCTAGCTAATGCAAATATGAAGGGTAAGTGATGTACTGCTTACCCTTCTCCATCAATTGCTTAAATTTAGATTTAATAATCAATTTATTAAGGAGAAAAAATGAATACGTCTTTTTTAAATACAACTTTTGTAGTTGAGAAATCAGTAATTTATTTTGAAACTGTAATTGATGAGCTTGAAGAAGGTGAATTTATATGTCGTTTTTTACCTAACATTATTGTAGATGAAGATTCTCAATAACTTGGTTTAAATAGTAATCAACTACAAACAAATAGGAGACTTATATGCAAGATTTATTTGATGAATGCAATGAAAGTGAATCTGTTTCATTTTTAAATATAGATGTAATTTTAACCTTTGAATCCTACAATTCAAATGGTAATTCACAAGAGTATTTTGAGTTATTAATACCTATTAGTGAGACTGAAGTTAGTGCAATTGATTTTTTTAACACTAATTTTTTCCCGCAAATAGTTGATATTTGTAAAATTGCAAAAAGACGGGTTGAAGACTTATCAAAAATTAGTACAGCAAGCAATTGGAATATATTTGAAGAAACTACTAACTTAGATTCCTTAACTAAATTAGGGCATAGCTGTAAATGGTTCTTTGGAAATGGAAGAAATGACTTAGATAGCTGGGAGTTGGAATTAATTGCCAAATATAACTTTGGTATTGATGTTGATATGAGTTGGATAGGGAATCCAAATTTAACTCAAAAATATTTTGAGCATTTGAACCAAAAATACTTACTTGCTCTAAATTCATCTAAGTAATCAACAAACTCAATTAATCTATAGGAGACTTATATGGCAACAGCTAAACAAAAAGCAGTTTTGAGCGCAGTGGTATCGCAAGCTACTTTAGTAAGCCAAAGACATGATGTTTACGTAGAGCAGTTTGTTACACGTGCAAATGAAGAACTTTACGTAATGTTGGCTGACATGATGCATGTTTGTGAAGATATATGGGCTAGCAATTGCGAAGAATATCTCGTTAAAAATATACGCAAAGAATTGCGTGACAAATGGGATATTAAAACGCAGAAAAATACTAGTACTACTGCTTTAGTAGTACGTTATATAACAAGAGGTACAAGGCAGCTTGTGCATAATTATGCAAAAGTAATTGATAACGCTAAAGAAGCGGGCGTTAGCGCAACTCAGCTTGCTGAATATATTAAAAGCAGAGGCGGTATTGATGAAGCTCGTAAGAAAATGGTAAGTGCTGAGACTAAGCGTGAACTATCGCAACGAGCTAAAACAATGCAAGCTAATACCACCAAGCATTTGACTAACAACAAACGCATAGGTTCTTTAAATTTAAGCAACAAGAGCAATGGCGTCACTGCTGGATGCTACGACGTTGCGTTTACAGTAAGTCTAAGTACCTATGTTGATGGCGAAGAACGAGTAGTGGCTACCATTTACCCTAGTATTACCATCGTAGAAGATTGTTTGAGCTTGTACAAACTCAGCTGTGAAGCTGCGGCATTGGATGATGGCACGGGCAAATTTGCTAATTTTTGTAAAGAATACGGCTTAAACATGGATGTTATTCATAGATGGATGCGGGATAACAACATGGAAAAGCGTATTGACGCTGAAAACGAGCTGCGACACATATACGGCATCGCAGCTGCACAAGAAGCAGCTAATGAAGTTTACGAATTAACTGCTTGATAAAGTTGCCTTAGGAAAGTGTAACCGTCATTATTTTGACGGTTACACCAACTCAACTGCCTTACGCTTCATATCATCGTTGACATCAATATAGGCTTGTGTAGTGCCTATGTTTCTATGTCCTGCCAAACTCATCAATACACGCACCCCAACGCCTTTAGCTGCTAGGTTGGTAATAAATGTTCGTCTACCGCTGTGACTACTACCACCAGCAATTCCAGCTCGTTTGTACAAGTAGTGAAAGTACTGCGCTAGAGTGTTTGCGGTAAATCCTGTGCTTTGACGTTTTTGTGTATAGAACAAACTGTTAGTTGGATTACTAGGCTTGTGATTGCGTACATAAATTTCAAGCTCATGTTTGAGTTTGGCATTAACAAATACAGTGCGTGCGTGTCTGCCCTTAGTTTGCTCAGGTGTTAGTGCAATCTCGTCTCGTATCGCACCCATTGCATCCATCACGTCCTCATAACGTAAATTAGCTACTTCTCCAACTCGCATTCCTGCGTAGTGTGTACAAAGCAGCATTGTGCGATTACGTAGTGCGTGTTTGTGTACAGCTACGTAATCTAGTACTTGTCTCAAATTTTGCTGTGTAAGTGTTTTTGCTTGCTTGGGCATAGCTTGTTTCTCCCCTAACCAAAACTTTGCTATGCGAAAAGCGTAATTTCTTTGCTTATCGATTCCTACCTCTTTTTGCATGTTTTTTGTCAACGTAAAATCCTTCCAATAATCAACAGGTTATGTTTGTAAAT
>JACCDX011405023.1_pt1 | contig 15574 bp, 16 predicted proteins | sample 7449681 | NCBI WGS metagenome assembly JACCDX01 (sample SAMN15323450, study PRJNA562643) | freshwater metagenome | isolation source: river surface water | place: USA:Blue River Watershed | collected 2017-08-18 | reverse complement strand
GAAGAAAGTTGAGATCCTCCCGCAGCATCCGCATTTTTATGGGACCGAATTTCTCGGAAACCAATGCCAACATTCCCTCAAACGTGGGTTGATGCCCCTGCCGTAAATGATCCTGTATGAATTGAAGTCGGTCTACCCTCGCTTGATGCATAATTCAAATATAGTGCAATATTTTATTGCATTAATGCATTATTTGATTTGCTCTAATCCGCGAAGTTTTGAATCATGAGTTCAAACAAATCAAACAAGCCAGGCACCGGAATGAATTTCGTGGCCTTACGACAGACCATTCAAAATCGTCCATTAATATTTGGTGGTGGATCGGAGCAGTCCGAAAAATCATTGGACGAACCGGAGGTTTTTAGGCATATAGACGGTGTGCCTGTTTATCATATAGCGAAATCGGAATTTCATTTGCCCATGTTCGAGGATCATCGTTGGTCGATTAAACCCCATCGATGGGGCTACTTTTATCATCCGTATCTGATGATTGGAATGCCTGATTTGGGTGGCGAAGTTGTTCTCCATGTGGTAACCCGCTTTCCGGGGTGGTACTGCATGACCGCAACCGTGAAATTGGATGTTTGGGGCAACGGACCCAGCGATGCGGCCTTGGACGTAGTTTGTTGGACACCCAAAGTGAAAGGCGATACCATAGACCGGGCAGGGACACGTTTGTTCAAGGCCTTGGTGTACAAAATGGATTTTGTGGAAGACGATGCCGAACATTCAGGTTTATTCGATAACGAAGCGTGGCAAGACGATTGGAGTGCGTCCGACAACTGCATGGAGGTATTTAAAGCAATCAGGAACGTTAATGAATGAACGCAAGCTTAGGTACGAGTAACCCTAGGGCAAATACAAATAAGTAGTCAATTTCTGGGGCAAAGGTTGCGATTATGCTTGACTTTCGGGCTGAAATTTTGTATATTGAAGGATTGAAAAAAATGACTCAAAACCCGCTAAAAACGGTGGTTATCGGCGATATTCACGGTAGAACCACCTGGAAAGAAATTGTGGACGGGGAGCAGGATGCCGATGTGGTAGTATTTATGGGCGATTATTTCGATTCCCGAGACCGAGTAGCCGGTGCCAAACAGCTGCAGAATTTCCTCGATATCATCCATTGGAAGTTGGAAGTGGAATCCTTGGGTAAAAAGGAGGTGGTATTGCTCTTCGGCAACCACGATTTTCATTACATGCCATGGTACACGCGGGAGCCGTATTCGGGGTATCTGCCGTACATGGCGGCAAAGTATCGAAAAGTGCTGGTAAGCAACCTGCAACATCTCACCATGGCTTATGCGATGGGGGATGTGTTGTTTACGCACGCAGGGGTTTCGGTGGAATGGTTAAATCGGTTTGCGGTGAAGCCCGATGCGGAAACGCCGTGGTTGCGGTTATCCGCAGCCGATATTGCCAAAGCAATAAACGACACGTTTGAACAGTTCCCGAAGCGGTTCGATTTCAACGGGTTTAACCCCTTCGGTGACGATCCCCAGCAATCGCCTATTTGGATCCGACCCTGGGCCCTCGAAATCGCCAACATCGCCCGATTGAATGCTGGTTTGGTACAAGTGTTTGGCCATACCGTACCCAAAGACCCGCAGGCGGTATTCCAAAAATCCATGGAAAGCCAGGGTCACAAATATTTCCACGCCGATCTATTATCCCACCGCATGTATTTGGTCTTGGAAGGGGATACCTTTTTGTTAAAGAAATCATTTACGACTACTTCACCTTAGCTTAACCAATTCACGACCTTTAGACTGACAGGTCAGCGTAATAGTTAGAACGCAGGGCTTATTTTAATTTGCTATTTTAAATATATTCTTTTTCGCAATGAAGGTCATGGTTTTTATTTAAACCCTTTAAACCAATCCCTTGTTTCCTCGTCTTCGGAGAAAATGTAGCAGCCCTTCATCCCGCGGGTCATTAAGGTGCGGTAGGTGTTTTTGATAATCAAATCCAATTCCTCAGAAGCACGGATTGGGTCTTCCTTGCTGAACTTCTTCCATCCGAATACACTTTTGTCCGTACTTGCCCGCTTGCTTGGATCCGTTACTACTTTGCCATTACGAATTACCAAGTCTGGACCTATTATCACGCCTACGTAATCTATTTCCAAGCCTTGACAAGTGTGAATACAACCAATCTGATTGATAGATTCTTCTTTAACAATCCATAAGCTGCTATCCGAGGCCAAATTCCACTGCATTCGAAAGTCTTCTGATGGAAATTCTATATCATATGCCTCTTTATTGTTCCTACTGTTCCATTTCCAACAGTAACCCGCTACCAGTCGCGCTGTATTTTTTGGTAATCGATTTTTTTCTTCGATAAATTGCCTCAAATCTGTAGCCGTTTCACAAACCCCAAATTCATAGTTTATATCGTGCAGATCTGTGTTGGCAGTTGTTCTAATTTGCAGTGCATGATCCAACCAAGCCAAATAACCGTCACTTCCACCACAGCGAAATTGACTTTCTAATTTCATTTCCTGTACCTCTGCACCCTGTTTCATCGCCCAGTCACGAATGGCGGCTTTTGAACCAATATCTTTCAACGTAACACGTTGGTTCTCATCTACAAAGAAAACTGAGCACCAAGCGCTTTGGATGATTTCTAGTATTTGATTTTCGCCATCTGTACCATATAGACCACTTTTCTCATTCAATCGATGCGCTTCATCTACCACCAAACAAGCGAATTGATTGGTTTTAGCTTTAATGTATGAGCCAGACCCCTTGAATAAATTGTCAATACTTGATTTAGTCCGATATCCTTTTAGTTTCTCTGCGTAAACACTCCTTGGAGCGCTATTCTTACTCACGTAATGTGTTAGTTTTTGATCACCGGTGAGTTTTGCCAAAAGGTTGATCGCCACCACACTTTTTCCGGTACCTGGTCCACCTTCAACGATTAGGACTTGCTTTTGTTTATCGGTTATCGCCTTATTAACTAATTGCAATGCTGTTTCATAAACAATCTTTTGATCGTCGATTAGTGTAAATTCTTGTTTGCCATTGAGCAGTGCAACCACAGAATCTGCGAGTGCTTTACTTGGACGAATCTCACCATTTTCGATGATTTCCATGATATTCTGAGTATCGCCGTACTTGACAAATTGCTTAATGAAATCGGCCAAAGCCCTTATATCGTGTTTGAAAAATAAGGGTGCTTTGGTAATGTGATGTTGGTAAAAGGGTAGAGTAAGCGAAGTTTTATTTTCGCAATTGTGCAAAAATGCACAAGGGGACAGCTGTATGTTGTTGTCCTCCACAGAACGATTAAAATTTTTAAGCAAATCGGCATAAGACCAAGCTTGGTAGGATGGATGGCTGACTTCACGAATCCCCCCACCGACATAAGTTCGAACAACGGCGTCTTTGCTTGTTGCCTCGGCTTCACTCCATTGTTTCAGTTCGATGATAACAGCATTTTGGTTGCGGTTGGCATCGAGACCCGTGAGTATGAAGTCTATGCGTTTTGATGTTTGAGGGATTTGACATTCTATTGTAACAAGAGCATCCGTTGGGGTATTGGCAATTTCCAAAACATTTTTCATGTATTGCATGGAGTTGCGCCAACTGTTGATTTCGTTTTCCGATGTTCGGTGATTGTATCTTTGTTGAAATTGCTGATGGATTATGTAGTCGATTTTACTCTCGCGTACATCAGCCATAAAGGTTTCACAATTTTGTTGGTAAACTATCATAGTTCGTTGTATTTTTTTGCATTGCCCTTGGCTTTGTCCGTTGGATACTTTAATGCGTTTTTAGCAATTTTATCTAATACGATTTCTTCTACATTGAAATTATAATGCTTTGCAATGAGTAGTGCATATGCCATTACATCAGCAAGTTCTTCTTTCACTTTTTCTACATCGGCCTCGTCGGCTGTTTTCCAAAGGTAATTCTCTAGCAATTCTCCTGCTTCGATGTTTAAAGCAATGGCTAAGTCTTTGGGATTGTGAAACTGTTCCCAATCTCTCTCATCACGAAATTTGACAAGTGCATCGGTAAGTTTTTCAATATTCGACATGCCCGACAAATATATTGAAATAGATCTCAAATTGCATGTTGGTTCAAATCCATTGAGATAGGGACTATTCATGTGTACTAATTTCAGAATAGAATCAAAATTCCTAAAACTTATCAAAAATCAAAAGTTTTAGGAATTTGTGGGTTTTAGTTATTAAGGAATTTAGAAAATTGGCGGTTTTAGGAGAGGGGGGGCTTGAGCCATGGGATTGTGCTGAACAGGGAATTGACGCAACCCGTGGTTCGCGGGAACAATGAAGGACAAATTGAGGGTGGGGAAGGGACAGAGGGAAAAGGATGGAGGGAAAAGGACAGAAGGAAAGGGATGGAGGGAAAAGGACTTAAACGAGTTGCTAGAAGCAAGGGGAGGGAAATTGCGGGTTATTTTTTGCGACGGTATTTGCCCCTAGTTTGGTAATAATACCTTGAACGGTTCTGGTTTTTAATGGCATTCTTGTTGGTGCTTACAGATCTTCGTACGTGACCTTTTCTGTACCTGCCTCTAGAATCGATACTCGGTTTTACATAAACGGCTTTTCTTCCTGTGCCCGATTCTCCATCACTACCACATGCCGATATAAGAATTAATAGTAGGTAGATGATAATTTGACGAGGTTTCATTCGTTATTTTAGCTCCGCTGCCAATCCAACAGTAAAACTCATTGTGTGCATCGGTTGTGCAAAGGTTTCAAGGGTTCTAGTGCCATTGCTCGATAGAGTTTCTCGGCCCACAAATAGGGCATAGGCCCTTTGCATATCGACATTAGCTAACAATTTCATGTTTTTAGAGAGTTTTACATCCATTCCCAGCCCCAATAAAGTTGAAAAAGTTGACGCCGAGCAACTAGATTCTTTGTACCAATTACCGCTGTTCCAACTTGACCTCATTAACATTTCTGGCGATGTGGCAATTACCATACCCATCATAAACCTTGGTGCGATAGAAATTTTCTTATGGGGTTTTATATCGTATTTGACACCCCCAAACAGTCCACTCATCGAGTAGGTGCCCCATTGAATATCAAGACCATTGCCGGGATTCGAGTAGTTCATATCATTGATTAATGCCATTGAATTCGCGTAATTGACTAATGATCGCGATGCAATAGTCCAACTGAAAGGGCCTCCATGTACTTTACGGGTTAAGTTGAGTTCAATGGCGATACCCGGCATCGCATAGCCTGCGCCCTTTTCAAAATAATCGGTTGAGCCAAATTTGCCCAATGGCAGTGAAGTCCCAATACTATAACTGATGTGTCCTTTTTCTAAACTCGAATCGGAGGCATTTGATCTAAGATTTTCCGCATTAGCCGTTACCTGAGCCATGACTAGAACAACAAATAATAAATATCGTCTATTTTTCATTGTATTAATTAATATTCAACATTCGGCTTTATTCAATAAAAAGTCAATAAATTGAGATATGAATAATAATTTTAAATCATCGGATAAACTAACCCTGTTCGGCGGAATTACATGGGTGGTTTTATGCTTTTCAGCGGGCTTTTGCTACCTATATTACTTTAAGACAAATTCAGAAAATAAATTCTCGGAAATTATTGCGGTCAACTACTTGAGTGATTGGCTGGTATTCTGTAATTAAATTGGAAGGGAATCGGACTTTTTTATGTTGTTTCCATTTGAATTCAAATGCTGACATATTTCCATCGGCAATTTCAATGTAATCTACCTCTTGCTGAGCTTGTGTTCTCCAAAAATAGGAATTGCAATAATGACTCGCGTATGCATTCCGTTTCTTCCGTTCGGAAATAAGAAAGTTTTCCCATAATGCGCCTTTGTCGGTGCGGAGTTCGAATGGACTATAATTGTCCAGGATAGCATTGCGAATGCCGTTATCGTAGAAATATACTTTACGATTATTTTTTATTTCATTTCTGAGATTTCTTGAATAACTACTCAAGGTGAAAACAATGTACGATTGCTCAAGTAAGTCGATATATTTCAAAACGGTTCCTTTGTCAATTTGTAACAATTGAGCAAGTTCATTATACGATACTTCATTCCCCACTTGAAGAGCAAGAGCGGTTAACAGGCGATGCAGCATTTCCGGTTTTCTTATACCCGTTAAAGCCAAAATGTCTTGATATAAATAACTCTGACTTAAACTCTTTAGTGTCATTTTCTCATGGTGTGGAAATGAAATTACATCGGGGTACATACCGAAAACAAGTCTATGTTCCAATGCGGCTTCTCCCGTTAATTGCCCTTCATGTTTTTCATATTCAGGCCAACTAATTGGGAAGAGTTCAAATTCGAATTTCCTGCCTGTTAGAGATTCTTGGGTGGCTTGATTCATCGCCAGCGATGAAGATCCGCTTACAAGTAATTTTACATCTCGAAATTGGTCGGTAATAATTTTTAAGGTGTTGCCAATTCCATTTATTTTCTGAGCTTCATCAACAAATACAAAACGGTAATTGCCGATTATCCTCTTTAACGATTGTGTATCGGCTTGCTGCATAAAATTAACGGTAGATTGGTCGTCACCGTTTAAAAAGAGATATTCTTTTCCTTCCAGTAATTTTTGGATGAGCGTTGTTTTTCCAACTTGCCTTGGACCGAGTAGTACAATGGCTTTGGGAGTATTCCAAACGCGATTGATTTCGTGCGTTAACAATCTCGGAATCATACAACAAAAGTAAGAATGATACTTTAAATCACCAAAAAAGGTATGAATTTGGTGATTATAATCGCCAAATTAGGTATGAATTTGGTGGTTTATTCCCGAAGGGTAATAATTACACTCTTGCAAATCGGAAATGAAAAAATATTCCCGAGCAGTAAATATTTATTGTTTGTTCCTTAAATTTGATGTAATATTCCCGAACGGTAAAATATGAATAGCAAAGATTTGGGTCTAATCATAAAAAGTCATCGCAAGTTACTTGGATTAACGCAAACCGAAGTTGCACTGTCGTGCGGTTTGGGAATTCGATTTATTTCGGACCTGGAAAATGGTAAACCAACTTGTCAAATCGACAAAGCACTTAGGGTAATTCAAGCCCTTGGACTGAATATTACTTTCCATGGAAAATAAGACCAACGTTTACTTTGATGATCGATTAGCAGGTGAATTATCTCAGGATCGCTATGGAACACTGTGCTTTCAATATCACCATGAATATATTGCAAGGGGTTATCCTCCAATTTCTGTTTCCATGCCCCTGGGCAAAGAACCCATAAGATGTCTGAACCATTAAAAATATCCATCCGTTTTTTCAACGACCGTGAAGTGCGTGCGGTCTGGGATGAAACCAATGCCAAATGGTGGTTTAGCGTCTTGGATGTTGTTGCGGTGTTAAATGAAGAGAATGAATATCAGAGAGTTCGCAACTACTGGAAATACCTCAAAGCCAAACTAAAAAAGGAAAATAATCAACTGGTTAGTGCCACTACCCAGTTGAAAATCATTGCCCCAGATGGAAGGAAAAGAATGGCTGATTTACTTGATAGTGAAGGCGTCATCGCCCTAGCCAAGCACTTTCCCAATAATAAGTCCATGAAGTTTTTGGATTGGTTTCTTTACAGCGATACCAGCATCGACGGGCAAAGTAAAAAAAAGGCTTATACCCTGTTTGAGAGCAATCTCATCGATGAAATTGAAATTGGCACAACCAAGGGACTTCAACAGATTCATGCATATCTCTTTGGAGGATTGTATGATTTTGCAGGACAAATCAGGACGAAAAACATTTCAAAAGGCGGATATCGATTTGTATTTGCTCAACACCTGAATGCCACGTTAAAAGACATCGACCAAATGCCTCAACATTCATTTGACGAGATCATAGAAAAGTACGCCGCCATGAACAAAGCCCATCCTTTTATGGAAGGAAACGGCAGAAGCGCAAGGGTATGGTTGGATTTGATGTTAAAAAAAGAACTTGCCAAATGCGTTGATTGGAGTAAAATTAGCAAGGACAATTACATGAATGCTATGATCATTAGTACGGTCGATCACGAAGTCATCGGGCAACTGGTGGCAAGGGCCTTGACCGATAAAATAAACGATCGCGAAACTTTCATGAAAGGCATCGATTACTCCTACTATTACGAAGAATAATGCCATTGTCCAATTCGCCATAGGGCGGCAGTTCCAATTCAATCAGTGCTTTCAATTCATGGGGTTCAAGTCCAACGCAAAACCCTATAAAACAAATAAACCGTTGCAGAACAACGGTTTAAAGGTACTTGAAGTGAAATGAAAACCCTTCTGGCGGTGAGGGGGGGATTCGAACCCCCGGAACAGTTTCCCGTTCGTCAGTTTAGCAAACTGGTGGTTTAAGCCACTCACCCACCTCACCAATGGGGCTGCAAATATAGCAATATCCCTTCCTCATTTGCAAGAGAAATCAGAAAAAAAGATTATTTCTTCCCACGCATTTCTTTATTTTTGTAACCCTATCCATGGAAATTAATATCTCCTTTCCCGACGGCGCCGTGCGTAGCTACCCCCAAGGTAGTACCGCCATGGATATCGCCACCTCCATCAGCGAAGGCCTCGCGCGCAACGTGCTGGCCGCAAAAGTAAACGGTCAAGTGTGGGACGCAACCCGACCCATTACTTCCGATGCTACCTTGCAGCTGCTGACGTGGAAAGACGACGAAGGGAAATCTACCTACTGGCATTCCTCCGCCCACTTAATGGCCGAGGCCATTGAATCCCTGTTCCCCGGAGCCAAATTTGCTATCGGTCCCCCCATCGATAAAGGGTTTTATTACGATATCGATTTCGGCGATATTTCTTTTTCTTCTGAGCATTTCGATGCCTTGGAAAAGAAAATGATGGAACTGGCCAAGCAGGATAATGCCTTTGTGAGAACCGAAGTAGCCAAGGACGAAGCCATCCAGTATTTCACCGAAAAAGGCGATCCGTATAAGGTAGAATTATTGCAAGAATTGGCAGACGGTAGCATTACCTTCTACCAACAAGGCGGATTTACGGATTTGTGTAGAGGCCCGCACATTCCCCATACCGGCCACATTAAATCGGTAAAATTGCTCAACTTAGCCGGTGCGTATTGGCGCGGAAACGAGAAGAATAAGCAGCTTACCCGTATTTACGGAATCACCTTCCCCAAAAAATCGGAGTTGGAAGAATACTTGCACCTGATGGAGGAAGCAAAAAAACGCGACCACCGAAAATTGGGTAAAGAGTTGGAAATTTATACTTTCGATGACGATGTAGGACCGGGTTTGCCGCTTTGGTTACCCAACGGCGGTGCTATCATCGAGTCGCTGGAGGCTTTCGCCAAGAAAACGGAGCGCGAGGCAGGGTATGAGCGAGTGAAATCACCCCACATTGCCAAGGAGAGCATGTATTTGAAGAGCGGCCACTTGCCGTATTACGCTGATTCGATGTTTCCGCCGATGGAAATCGATGGCGATAAATACTATTTGAAGGCGATGAACTGCCCTCACCACCACAAGATGTTCCGCGCGGTACCGCGTACTTATCGGGATTTGCCCCTGCGATTGGCAGAGTACGGTACCTGTTACCGGTATGAGCAGAGCGGGGAGTTGTTTGGGTTGATGCGGGTGCGCAGTTTGCAAATGAACGATGCGCATATTTATTGTACTGAGGAGCAGTTTGAGCAAGAGTTCAAGGCAGTGAACGCATTGTATTTGAAATATTTTGCCAAGTTTGGCATCGATAAATACGTGATGCGCTTCTCCAAGCACGATCCAGCGAAATTGGGTCAGAAGTACATCGACATGCCGGAGTTGTGGTTAAAGACCGAAGATATGGTTCGTAGAGTATTGCAAAGCATGGACGTATCGTTTGTGGAAGTAGAGGACGAAGCGGCTTTTTACGGTCCAAAAATCGATATTCAGGTGTGGAGTGCCATTGGTAGAGAATTTACTTTGGCTACCAACCAAGTTGATTTTGCTCAGGCCGAACGATTTGATTTATCGTATATCAACGAGAAAAACGAACGGGATAGACCTATTATAATACACAGGGCTCCGTTGAGTACACACGAGCGATTTATCGGATTTTTATTGGAACACTATGCAGGAAACTTCCCAGCGTGGCTGGCTCCGAAGCAAGTAATTGTGTTGCCAATTAGCGATAAATACCAGGATTATGCAGATGAAGTTGTAAAATTCCTCAAAAACCTCGATATTCGCGCCTCCATAGATTCCAGATCTGAAAAAGCGGGTAAGAAAATCCGTGATGCAGAAGTGGCTAAAATCCCTTACATGTTGATTGTAGGAGAGAAGGAAGCAGCGGGCCGAGCAGTATCGGTTCGTAAACACGGAGGCGAGGATTTGGGAAGTATGGAACTGCAGCAATTTGCTGACATTATAGTAGATGAAACCAGGATTTAACAACCGCAGACCACCCAAGAAGGAAGATCTTCACAAGATCAACGAGAAGATTACCGCCAAAGAAGTGCGTGTAGTTGGAGAAAACGTTGCCGTGGATGTCTATCCAACCGCTGTAGCTATTGAGATGGCTTTCGAGCAGGGTTTGGATTTGGTAGAAATTTCTCCCAATGCCGTTCCGCCGGTATGCAAAATCGTGGATTACAAAAAGTATCTCTACGAACAGAAGAAAAAACAAAAAGAGATCAAAGCGAACGCAGTAAAGCAAGAGGTAAAAGAAATTCGTTTTGGACCCAATACCGATGAGCATGATATTGATTTTAAAATCAAGCATGCCAAGCATTTCTTGGAGCAAGGTAACAAGGTGAGAGCTTATGTGTTCTTCCGTGGTAGAACCATTGTGTACAAGCAACGCGGTGTGGATTTGTTAATGGGTTTTGCCAATGTGTTGATTGAGGAAGGGTACGCAAAGTTGGAATCTGAACCCAAAGAAGAAGGTAAGAAAGTGGCCATTATGTTGGCTCCCAAAGGAAAAAAATAATTTTAGAAAATAATAAATATTAGGATATATGCCCAAGATGAAAACCAATTCCAGCGCCAAGAAGCGTTTTCGTGTAACCGGCACTGGAAAAGTGAAAAGAGCCAAAGCGTTTAAGAACCACATTCTTACCAAAAAGGCTACCAAGCGTAAGCGTAATTTAGGCCATGATGCTATCGTTACCGATGCAGATATGAGCAATGTGAAATTTATGTTGCGTTTAGGAAAATAAGAAAAATTAACCTGGCCGGAGCACACAAGTGTTGTTAACTCAACCGCTCAAGCCACTAAACTAATCTAATATGCCAAGATCCGTCAACCACGCCGCGAGTAAGGCTCGCCGCAAAAAGACCCTTAAACTTGCCAAAGGTTACTTTGGTAGAAGAAAAAACGTTTGGACCGTTGCTAAAAACGCCGTTGAGAAAGGTTTAACCTATGCTTACCGCGATCGCCGCGCCAAAAAACGTGAATTCAGAGCCCTTTGGATTGTTCGTATTAATGCTGCTTGCCGTGAGCAAGGAGTAAGCTATAGCCAATTCATGGGTAAATTAAATACCAGTTCCTTGGAAATTAATCGTAAAGTTCTTGCTGATTTGGCGTTGAACGATCCAGCAGGATTTAAAGCGATTTTCGACCAAGTAATGAACGGTTAATAGAAAATCATTTTGCTTAGTTGTTTAGCCTCGCTTCGGCGGGGCTTTCTTTTTTATTCCGCATCCCACAGGTAATACGTGCGGATATTGCCTCTACTTTGGAAGTTAATGGCAATCACGTCACTAAAAATCGCTTTTAAGATGGCCTTACGCGTAGAATTATAGGTGTATTCTATCTCGTTGTTTAAACCTACACGCTGCACCTCCGGTAAGGGCTCGTCGTGATTGGAATTCTTTTCCATGTATTTAATACAATCGGCCAATAATTGTGGCTTTTGCATAGGCCCAGCCTGATTGTGGGTTTTGAAAATCCACGTATTGCGTGTTCCTTCCGGACGTTCAACTAATAAATTTCCTTGTATGTAAAAATCGTCTGATGTAAATGGACTACGAATCGGCTTGATACGAATGTATTCAATATTTGTTACCAAGGTATCATCGCTTAATTCAAACAAGTAATTGATGTCTTCCATGGCTAATCGACGTAAATACCGTTCGTTTTTCAAGGTTTTCATGTTCGATTCAAATTCTATAGACTGCATTACTCCCGCTCTTACTAATTGGGACATGGAGGCTGCAAAAATGTCTCGAAATTTTTTCCAATTCACCAAGGAATCGATTTCACCGCGTGGACCAAATCGAACTACATACGTTTCTTGTTGTAACATATTGGCTTTTTTCCATGGGGTTTTCCCTTCCTCATCCCCGTGATAGGAAAATTGAAACACGTTGGGCGTGCTAGTCTTTTTGAAAATTAAATAGCAAGTGTCGGATTTACTGTCCAAGATAAAATCGTTCTCATTGGTTATGTACTCTGTGCTTACTAGTTGATAGATAAATTTGTTTTTCGTTCTCAATAGATTCACCGGATGAATGGTATCGGCAATCACATTGGAATCCGATATGCGAGAAGCTTTAAATAATTCTTCGTGCAACAATTGCTCTGCTTGAGCCTTGTTTGGGAATACCAAGGTTTGGTTCTGTTGAGCCGAAACAGTATTAATAAATAAAGCGCTGCAGGTTAAAAGTAAAAGACAAGAAAATCGCCCAAATGGGAGAGAGATACAACGAGCCTTGGTACGTGGTTTATACATTTTTTGGAAAGACAAACATAATGAGCAAAAGGTTTGCCAAAGATGGATAATAATTAAAAAATCCGGAGAGAAATTCTGCTCCGGATTTTTAATGGTAGTTCAACGAGTTGAATAAAATTCGATGGATTATGCCTAGTTTCTTGTCTATCGCAGAAATTAATGAGAGTTAATTTGACGATTTAGACGTAAATACCAGTTGCGTGTCCTTCAAATCAATGGTAACATTTCCGTTTTGGGAGAGGTTGCCCATCAAAATCTGTTTACTCAATTCGTCCAAAATTCGCTTTTGCAGCACGCGTTTCAGAGGTCTAGCACCAAATTGTGGGTCGTATCCCAATTGAGCCAACCAATCCATAGCATCCTCAGTAACGCTGAGGTGGATGTCGTTTTCCGCTAGTCGATCCACAATTTGTTTAACTTGAATGTCTACGATGGAACGAATTTCATTTCTACCCAAGGGTTCAAACATGATGGTTTCATCAATTCGGTTCAAGAATTCGGGTCGAATACTGCGCTTTAACAATTCGAACACCTTATTCTTGGTTGAAGCTATCACGGATTCTCTATCTTTCGTTTCGATGTGTTCAAATTCTTCGCGAATTACATCGGATCCCATATTGGAGGTCATGATGATAATGGTATTTCGGAAATTAGCTGTTCTTCCTTTATTATCGGTTAAACGTCCGTCATCCAACACCTGCAACAATATGTTAAATACATCCGGGTGGGCCTTTTCGATTTCGTCTAATAAAACCACGGAATAGGGTCGTCTGCGGATGGCTTCGGTAAGTTGACCGCCTTCGTCATAGCCTACGTATCCTGGAGGTGCTCCCACCAATCTGCTTACGGTATGTTTTTCTTGGTATTCGCTCATGTCGATACGAACCATGGCATTATCGGTATTGAACAAGAATTCTGCTAAAGCTTTCGCAACTTCGGTTTTACCAACTCCAGTAGTTCCAAGGAAAATGAAGCTACCAATGGGCTTTTTAGGATCTTGAAGACCGGCTCTGCTGCGGCGAATGGCGTTGGCTAGGGCGCTGATGGCTTCTTCTTGTCCTACCACCCGTTTGTGTAGTTCGTCCTCTAAGGTTAATAGTTTTTCGCGTTCGCTCTGCAGCATCCGATTTACAGGAATTCCTGTCCACCGAGAAACCACTTCAGCGATGTCTTCTGCGTCCACTTCCTGTTTTACCATGCTATCACCAGAATCGCCTAGATTTTCGGTTAGTTCTTTGAGGTCTGCCTCGGCTTTTTGCAATAAACCGTATCGAATTTCGGCAACACGGGCATAATTGCCATCGCGCTCGGATTGTTCGGCCTCTACACGCAACGATTCAATTTCTGCTTTCTTTTGCTGGATGGCAGCCAAGACCGACTTTTCGTTTTCCCATTGAGCCTTTAACTCGTTTCTGCGTGTACCCAAATTGGCGATATCCTCATTGAGTTTGTTCAGTTTGGATTCGTCGTTTTCCCGTTTAATTGCCTCACGCTCAATTTCTAATTGCATGATTTTACGATTTAATTCATCCAGTTCTTCGGGAACGGAATCCATTTCCAAACGAAGTTTGGATGCCGCTTCATCCAATAGATCTATGGCTTTATCGGGCAAGAAACGATCGTTAATATATCTTTGGCTCATTTCCACGGCGGAAATAATGGCCTCGTCTTTAATCCTAACTTTATGGTGCACCTCATAGCGTTCTTTCAATCCACGAAGGATGGAAATCGCTTCTTGGGTATCGGGTTCTTCCACCATTACACGCTGAAATCGGCGTTCTAACGCTTTATCGGTTTCAATGTATTTCTGATATTCCGCTAGGGTAGTGGCACCTATTGAGCGCAACTCTCCGCGGGCCAATGCGGGTTTTAAAATATTGGCGGCATCCATGGCACCTTCGCTTCGGCCTGCACCCACTAAGGTGTGAATCTCATCGATAAACAATACCACTTCACCGTCTGATCCAATGACATCTTTTACCACTGCTTTCAATCGCTCTTCAAATTCCCCTTTGTACTTGGCACCGGCAATTAAAGCGCCCATGTCTAAGCTGTAAATAATTTTAGTTTTTAGATTTTCGGGAACATCTCCTCGGATGATTCGGTGTGCTAATCCTTCCGCAATGGCGGTTTTACCCACACCGGGTTCTCCAATAAGAACGGGGTTGTTTTTGGTTCGTCTGGATAGGATTTGTAGGACCCTCCGAATTTCTTCGTCTCTTCCGATTACCGGATCTAATTTCCCTTCGCGAGCTAATTGGTTAAGGTTTAACGCATATTTTTTAAGTGCATTAAATTGGTTTTCAGCTGTTTGCGATTCTACTTTTTTCCCTCCGCGCAATGATTCGATGGCCTTTATAACATCGGCACGCTTCAAACCTGCGTCTTTTAAAATAGAGGATGCTGTGTCTTTGCCTTCCAGTAGGCCAACCAAAATATGCTCGTTGGTGATAAACTCATCTTTTAATTCATGCATCGCCTTCTCGGCATTAACTAAAATCTGATTGCTGGCCGATGTGAAATAGGGTTCGCCGTTGCCACTAACTTTGGGTAAGGAAGCTACCGCCGCAGCAACCGTTTGTTCTATTCTAGATGCATTGCTGCCGGTTTTACCAGCGATATATTGTAGCGTTTCACCATCCTCTTTTACAATTGCTTGCAAAAGATGCAAAGGTTCTATCCCTTGCTGACCCAAACTCATCGCCATGCTTTGTGCCTTGGATAGTGTTTCTTGTGCTTTAATGGTAAATTGTTGAATGTTCATGCCAGGGATTGAACAAATAATAAGCCACTTCAGATTTTCTCCCTTGGACCCATCTTTTTGTCCTATTTAATCTGTAAATAAACCTTAGATAAAGAGAATCGCTAGGCTACAAGAGACATTTTGTCTTGTTT
>JACCDX010402213.1_pt1 | contig 15576 bp, 3 predicted proteins | sample 7449681 | NCBI WGS metagenome assembly JACCDX01 (sample SAMN15323450, study PRJNA562643) | freshwater metagenome | isolation source: river surface water | place: USA:Blue River Watershed | collected 2017-08-18 | reverse complement strand
GACCGAGTTGCCCGACTGCGTCACCGTCAGCGCACGGCCGCCGGCCAGGCTGATGCCACCGCTGCCGGCCAGGCCCGAGGTGGTGATGGCCATGTCGCCGGTGCTGGCGTCGGTGGTGCTCAGGTTGCCGTTCAGGGTGACCGCCCCACCCCAGATCGTGATCGGCCCGGCCACGCTGGCGTCGTAGCCGCTGCCGATGCTGATGCCGGCGGTGTTGCCCGACTTGCCCAGCGTGAACCCGGTCAGCAGGTTGCTGCCCAGGCTCATGCCGGAGGTGCCGGTGGCCTGGCTGAAGGAGGCCGCCACCGGCTCCACCGTCAAGGTGCCGCTGGTCTGCACCACGTTGGTGTTCGCGGTGGTGAAGGTGATGGCATCGCCGCGCAGGGTGATGTTGCCGGTCTGCTGACCGGCGGTCGCGCTGCCGATGGCGTTGTTCTGGCCGCTGGTACCCTGCACCGCGAGCTCGCCGCCCGTGCCGCCGGCGCCGCTGCCATAGGCGACCAGGGTCAGGCCGCCGGCGGCAGATCGCACCGTGGAGCCGCCCTGCACCAGGGTGCCGATGGCGGTCCGGGTGCCACTGGTGCCGGTGATCGTCATCGCGCCGCTGCCGGTGCCCACCACGCTGGAGCCGCTGATGTAGACGCCGAAGTTGTTCGTGCCGGTGCTGGTGGAGATGCCGCCGCCCTTGCCGGTGATGCTGACCGCGCCACTGGCGATGATGGACGATCCGGCGATGACGCCCACGCCCCACTTGTTGCCGTAGTTGCTGGTGTCGCCCAGGGCGCTGTCGCCGGCGATGGTGATGTTGCCGCCCACAACCGAGGTGTTGTTGTAGAGACGCACGCCCAGCACGTAATCGGCGGTCCCCGCCGTCGTGACACCGCGCAGCGACACCGCGCCGGTGCCGGCGTCCAGCCGACTCCAGGAATCGAGGTTGATGCCGTGCTGGGTCGCGGCGCCGGCCACCGTGCCCGAACCCGCCGCGCTGTCGGCCGCCGGGTCGCTGCCACCGCCCAGGGTGATCGCGCCGCCGCTGGTGAGGATGCTGGTGCGGCTGGCGGACGTGTTCCCGGTTAGGACGATGTTGCCGACGCCGTTGTCGTCGCTGTCGGCCCAGTAGGTGACGTTGGCGCCGCTGGTGGTGACCGTCACCCCCGCGGCTTGCGTGATGGCGCCGGTAGCCTTGGCCAGCACGTGGCCACCGGGACCGGTAGTCGTCAGATGGGCATTGAGCGTGACCGCTCCGCCGGTGATGCTGACCGGCCCGGCCACGCTGGGCAGGCTGCCCACGTTGATGGCAGCGGTGTTCCCGCTGCTCCCCAGGGTGAGACCCCCCACCCCGCTCGACAGCGTCCAGGTGCTGCCGCCAAAGTTCAGGGCCGAGGAGAAGCTGCCGCTGCCCACTGGCTGCACGGTGACCGTGCCGCTGGTGCTCAAGGTCAGCGGCGCACTGCTCACGACGTCGAAGGCGTTGGCCGTGATCGTGATGTTGGGGCTGGCGCCCGAGGTCACCAGGCTGCGGGCGCACTGCGCCACCGGGCAGAGGCCGAAGTAGGTGGGGGCCATCACGTCCGAGACGTTGTTGACGTCCAGGGTCCCGCTCGCGCCCGCCGAGACTGCGATGGGCCCGCTTTGCGACAGGAACCCGGTGCCATTGAGTCCCAAGGTGTTGGCCGACACGCTGATGCCACCCGCACCCGTGGCCTGGAACAGGGAGAGGTTGGTCGAGGTCTTGTTGTTCCAGCCCACCTGGAGCCCGTTCCATGCGCCCGATCCGATCAGGCTGATGGCGGGCGTGCCGGCGCTGCCACCGCTGGCAACGAAGTTGTTCCAGGTGTTGGTGTCACCGGCCGAAGCCGTTCCGGTGGCGATCTCGATGCCGTGCGCCTGGCTGCTGCTGCCGTCCAGGGTGATCGTTCCGGCGCCGGCATTGACCGTGTTCCGGAAGGCCGCAAAGATGCCGCGGCCCGCCTGGGCGACCGAGGGGTACCCGGTCGCCTTGCCGCGCACGATGATGTCCCCGCCCCCCGAATGGAGCGTCGCACCACCGCTCGCGTCAATCGCCCCGAGCTGGACGCCGGCGTTGCTGTTGGTGTTGGATGTGGCATAGCCATCCGGAATGCCATCGGGCGTGGCGCTGGTGTCCAGGCCGCCGGCCAGCACGATGCGGCCGCCCCCCGTTGCGGTGGTGGTATTGCCCGCGCTGCGGTCGGCCGCGGTGCGCGTGTCGATGCTGCTGTTGCTGCCGACGCTGATGTAGCCGGCGCCGTTGTTGTCACTGTCGGCCCAGTAGATGACGCCGCCGCCTGCGGTGATCACGCTGATGCTGTTGGCCTGCACGATGTTGCCGGTCGCCTTGAGCAGCACGGCGCCCGAGGTGCCGACGCCCGTCGTGCCCAGGTTCGCGTTGACGCTGATGTCACTGCCGTAGACCGTGACCGGGCCGGCGATGGTGGCGGCCGCGGCCAGGGTGACGCTGACGGTATTGGTGCTCTTGCCGATGGTCAGCCCGCCCAGCGTCGAGCCGAAGCTCCAGCCGCTGGTGCTGAAGGCGCTGGTGAAGGCGGCTGCGGCCGAGTCGATCACCAGCGTGCCCGCCCCGCCGAAGCTGCCGCCGCCGGTGGTGGGCGCGTTGTTCCGCAGCACCAACGAGCCGCCCGAGATGGTGGTGGTGCCGGTGTAGCTGGTGTTGGCGGTCAGGGTGAGCGTGTTGCTGCCGCTCTTGGTCAGCGCGCCGCTGCCGCTGATGGCGTTGGCCAGGCTGATGTCGTCGCTGCGGTTGAACGCGATATTGGCGTTGGTCACCACGGACCCTGCGCCCAGCTGGCCCACCGTGCCACCATCGCCGACCTGCAGCGTGCCAGCGCTGACGGTGGTGGTGCCGGCGTAGGTGTTGGCCCCGGTCAGCGTGACCGTGTTGGCCTGCAGCTTGGTCACGCCGCCGCTGCCGGCGATGACACGGCTGAACGTCAGGTCGTCGCTGCGGTTGAAGGCCAGCACGCCGTTGTTGGTCAGGGCGCCGGTGCCCAGGTTGCCGCTGGTGCCACCCGCGCCAAGCTGCAGGGTGCCCGCGCTGACGGTGGTGGTGCCGGTGTAGGTGTTGGCGCCGGCCAGCGACACCGTACCGGTCTGGCTGCCGCCGTTGAGAGTCAGTGCGAAGGCGCCGTCGATCACGCCGTTCACGGTGAGAGTGTTGCCAGCGGTCGCGGCCAGCTGGCCGTTGGCGGTGAGGGTGATGCCGCGATTGGCGCTCAGGTTCGCGGCGCCAGTGGCCAGCAGCGTCCCGCCAGCCAGCGTCACCGCATTGGCGGTGACAGCTGTGGGAACGGCACCCAGGCTGCGGTCGCCGTTGATCGACAGCGTGCCAGCGGTGACGGTGGTGAGTCCGCTGTAGATGTTGGTGCCGCCCAGGGCGACGGTACCGGTCTGGCCACCGCCATTGATCGTGAGGTCGTAGGCCCCGGCCAGGACGCCGTTGTAGGTCAAGGTGGCACCGGAGTCCGCCGCCAGGGTCGCGGCGGCGTTCATGGTGATGCCGCGGTTGGCCGCAAGGGTGAAGGAGCCGGTCGCGGTCAAGCCGCCGCCGCTCAGGCTGATCCAGCTCGCGCTGGCGCTGGCCGGCGCCGCCGCGCCGAGCTGGGTATCGGCCGAGAGCTTCACCGTGCCGGCGTTGATCCGCAGGCCTCCCAGGCTGTTGGACTGGGTCAGGGTCAGGATCGACGAGGCGCTGCTGCCCTCGTAGGTCAGAGCGGAGGAGGCGCCGGTGCTGATCGAGGCCGACTGGGTGGTGTTCCCTGCAAAGAGCGAGATCGCCCCGGTGGAAGCGGTCGCCCCGGTCGACGCGATCGCGTTGTTGATCGTGAGCGCGCCCGCGTAGATGGCCACAGGCCCGGCCACCGTGAATGAGGCCGGCACGCTGGTGATCGCGGCGGTGTTGCCCGCAGCGCCCAGGGTGACCCCGGTCAACGTGCTGTTCAGGGTCAGGCCGGTGAAGCTCTGCGAGGCGGTGAACGAGGTGGCCTGCGGCTGCAGGGTCAACGAGCCGCTGCCGGCCGTCGTCGCCGTGGTGAACGAGAACAGGCCTGCATTCAACGCCACGGCGCCATTGACTCGCAGGTTGTTGGTATAGGTCTGGGTGCCAGTGGTGGTGATCGCCGAAGGCAGCACCACCTGGCCCGTGCCGGTGGTCGAGGCGTTGAGCGAAGTCAGCGCCGTCGAATTGCCCGCCGACGCGTTGAAGGTGACGCTGCCGCCGTTGCGGACGGTGGCGGTGAGGTTGCGCGCGCCGTTGACATTGCCGTCGAAGGTGATGCCGGACGAGATGGAGGCGTAGCTGATCGTGACCCGGCCATAGCTCGTGCTGGTGCCGGTCGTGGTGCCGGACACCACAGCGCCGGTGACCGTTGTGAAATTCGTGCCGCTGCCGCCGGCGTATCCGCCATCGCCATAGAACTCGTTGGTGCGGTACGTGGAGGCGCCGCCCAGGCCGCCGTAGAAGCCGCCGCCGCCACCACCACCGCCGCCGCCGTCGCTCGCCCCGCTGCTGCCGGTGATGCCCCCGGCGGTCCCAGTAAAGCTGGTGCCGTTGGCGTTGCCTGCGCTGTAGGCCTTGCCGGTCATGAAACTGCCGCCAGCCGACCCGTTGCCGGTACCGCCGCCGCCGCCTGCGCCGCCGGCGATGATGTAGTTGGTGCTGGAGCCGATCCGGATCACCGACGCGGCGCCGCCGCCGCCACCGGCCCCGGAATAGCCGGCGCCGCCGGCGTTGCCGCCGCGCCCGCCGTTGAAGTCCGAGATGGCGTTGGTGCCGCCTGCACCACCGCCTGACCATTGGGCGCTGGACGCGCCCGCGGCGCCGCTACCGCCCGGGTTGATGCTGAGCGTGGTGTTGCTGACCCTCAGCGTGCCCGTGATCGAACCCGCGGCGCTCGCGCCGCCGCCCGTCCACCCTCCATCGGAGCCCCCCGCGCCCGCGCCGCCGCCGACTGCGGTGAAGGTGAGCAGGGCTGCCGCGCCGGTGAAGTCCAGCGCGTTGGTCCCGCTGGCGTTGCTGTAGACCGTGTCGAGGAGGGTCGTGTTGTTGGCACCGGTGGCGTTGCCGTTCTGCCCGAAGGAGGTCAACGTCGCATCGGCAGACAGGGTCAGGTGGCCCGCGTAGCGCTGGGTGCCGATGCTGCGGACGTTGCCGCCGAGGCTGATGGCGTCCGCAGCCGTCGAGGTGGAGGTCGCGCTCAGGCTGTACAGCGGGATCGTTCTGCCCAGGGCCCCGGAGAACACCGTCTTGGCCGAGCCGCTGTCCGTGGTCAGGTTGTAGAACCCGTCGACGGTGGACGAGAAGGTGAGCGCGCCGCCTGAAGTGACCGTGGTGTCCGCCGCCAGCGTCACCGGCCCGCTCACCGTGACGGCGCCACCCGTGCTGACGGTGGCGCCGCTGAGGGTGATGTTGCTGGCGGTGACGGTGACGTTGCTCGAGCTGGTGGTGATCCCGCCGCCCTGGCCCCAGGTGCCACTCATTTGCACGCCGGTGCCGCCCGTGCCCGTGACGCTGATCGCGCCGCTGGCGGCATACAGGTTGATTCCCGAAGCGATGGCGGTGTAGACGGTGGACGAGGTCGTCCCACTCAGGCTGATGCCGCCGCTGCCGCTGGCGACCAGGGTGGCCGAGCCCTGGTAGCCAGCGTGGTAGCCCGTGCTAGAGGTCATGCCGGTGATGGAGATCGCCGTGGTGGCATTGCTGCTCGAGCGCAGGGTCGGCGACACCGCGCCGCCGAAATAGCTCAGTTCGATGCCGTGGCCATTGTTCGTGTTCCTGCCATCGAGGGTGATGGTGCCGCTGCCGGCATCGATCAGCTGCGTGCCGGAGGAGCCGCCGTACCAGGAGATGCCGGGCACGCTGAAGGCCGAGCTGCCGCGGATGCTGATATCGCCCCCGCCGCTGACCATCTGGATGTCGTTCTTGTACGTGCCACCGCCGTGGTTCCAGGTGTAGCCGCCCAGCTGCACGCCGCTGATCGAGTTGCTGATCCAGTCGACCCGGTAGTTCGGGGAAGCGGCGTAACCGGTGGGCAGGCCGTTGGCGTCGGTGGTGGTGCCGCCGGCCAGGGTGATGGCGCCACCGCCCGAGGTCTGGGTGGTTGAGCCGTTGGCGCTATTGAACGTCACGCCCTCTCGCACGCCGATCCAGCCTTCGGTACCCCCCACGCTGTTGGCCCAGAAGGTGATGTTGCCGTTGTTGGTCTGGTAGGTGAGGTTGGCGCCGGTGATGATGCCGCCGCGTGACTTGAGCAGGATGCCCGCACCCGCCGTCTGTGTGGTCAGGCTGGCATAGGGGTAGACGCCGCCGCCGTAGACGTTGATCGAGCCGGTGGTCGTCACCGCGTTGTTGATCTCGATGGCGGAGGTGTTGCCCTCCTTGCCCAGGGTCAGGCCACCCAGGGTGCCGACAATGGTCAGGTTGGCCGGCGCCCAGCTGATGTTGCTGGAGAAGCTGGCATTGAAGGGTTGGATGGTGAGCGCGCCGGTGGTGTTCAGCGTGGTGCTGGCGAGCGAATACCGGTCCGCGGTGAGGACCACCGGGGCGCTGCTGGCGGCGAGCGTGCCCTTGCCCCAGGTGCCGCCCACGCTGAGGCCGGTCCCGCCGCTGCCAGTGAGGGCGATCTGGCCGCTGGCGCTGTAGAGGCTCAACCCGCCGGCGTTGACCGCGGCGACGGTGGTCGAGCCGGTGGTGCCGCGGATCGAGATGCCGCCGCTGCCACTGGCGATGGCGGTGACCGTGCCCTGGTAGCCAGAGACTCCGCCCGTGCTGGTGGTCACGCCGGTGATCGAGATCGCTGTCGTCGCGTTGCTGCCGGACCGGATCGTCGGCGACACGGCGCCGCCGTAATAAGACAGCTCCATCCCATGGCCGGTCCCGGTGTTCTGGCCGTCCAGGGTGACGGTGCCAGCACCGGCATCGATCAGCTGCGTGCCTGAGCTGCCGCCATACCAGGAGAGGCCCGGCACCCCGGCGGCGGATTTGCCCCGAAGGGTGATGTTGCCCCCACCGCTGTAGAACTGGATGTCGTTCTTGATGCTGCCGCCGCCGTGGTTCCAGGGATAGGCGCCCAGCTGCAGGCCGCTGATCGAGTTGGCGCCCCAGGTCGGGGAGTTGCTGGGGGCAGCGGCGTAGCCGGTGGGAAGACCGTTGGCATCGGTGGTGGTGCCGCCAGCCAGGGTGATGGTGCCGCCGCCCGTGGTCTGGGTGGTCGAGCCATTGGCGCTGTTGAAGGTCGTACCCTCTCGGATGCCGATCCAGCCGGTCCCGTCGCCGTCGCTGTCGGCCCAGAAGGTGATGTTGCCGTTGTGGGTCTGGAACCGGGTGTTGGGCAGGTTGATGATGCCGTTGCGGGACTGCAGCAGGATGCTCGCGCCGCTCTGGGTCGTGGTCAGGCTGGCGTTGGGATAGACACCGTCACCGTACACGCTGATCGATCCGGCCACCGTCAGGTCGGCATCGATCGATATGCCGGAGCCATTCCCTGGCGCCCCAAGCTGATAACCCGAGGTCGTGGCGCCGCTGGTGTTGAACCAGGCTGAGCTGATGCCGCGCTGGAAGGACCCTCCGTCGGCGTCGGGCATGACAACGAACCGGCCGGTGGTCGTGAAGGCCGGGGTTCCATTGGTCCAGTTGAAGTTCCTGGCGCGGAGGGTGATGTTGCCGCTGCCCGCATGGATGCCTCCGCCCGAGCCGGCATCGATGGCCATGGTGTGGTACAGGGACGTGTCAGCGCCCGAGGCGACGCCGGCGCCTGACCAGATCATCACGTCCCCGCCGGCGGTGGTGATGGCCCCTACCCAGTCGATGGGGTTCCAGTTGGCGTTGGTGCCGCCCACCGCCGGGCCGTTGGGCACGGCGATGCCATCCTTGGTGGTGCTGGCGCTGCCGCCCCCCACCCAGACGAAGCCGCCCCGGGTGGTGATGGCGCCCAAGCTGGACACGCCGCCCGCAGTGGCGCTGCCTGCCGCCGCGCCTCCGCTGTTGGACCACAGCACCACATTCAGGGGCCCGCCGACGGCAGATCCGATGCTGTAGCCCTGCATGTTCAGCCGGCGCGAGGCCTTGAGCGTGAGCGTGGTGGTTCCGGAGGTCGCCGACTTGTTGATGTTGCTCGCCAGCAGGATGTCGCCGGTGGACGTCACGATGACGTTGTTCGAGGCCAGGCTGCTGTTGATGGCGTCCGGGCTGATCGTGACCGTGCCGCCGCCGATGCTGGAGGCGCTGATGGTGACGTCGGTGGGGTCCAGCAGCCAGTCGCCGGCCTGGCCGGCCGGAGCGCTGGCGCTCACGCGCGCGTTGCCGACGGCCAGGAGGCGGCCCGAGGTCTCGATCTGGCCACCGTCGCCGCCCTGCGCGCCACCCTGCGCCAGCAGCGTGCCGTGGACGGTGGTGAGGGCGGCCTCGTTGTTCACATCGGACCACAGCACCACCGTGCCGCCCTTCCCTTCCACGGTGGCGCTGGCGTCGATACGCGCGCCCTCGGCCAGAGTGACGAAGGTCGCCTGCTGGTCGATCGCCTGGAGCGTGCCAGATGGCGCGGCTGGGTCCGCGCCGGCGGCCGGGGCCTGCCAGGGCACCGCAGCACCCTGCCAGCCACCGCCGACCAGCACCTGCCCGCCCCCGGTCGCGCCGGACGCATCGAGGAAGGTCTCGTCAAACAGCTCGATCTGGTCGCCCAGCAGGACCTGCGTACCACCCTGACCCTGGCGGCCGCGGGTGCTCAGGGTGCTCTGGCCCATGACGGCCAGGCGCCCCTGCCCTGGCAGGTCCGGCGACTCGGGCAGCGGCTGCGGGTTGTCCGGTTGCGCCGGTGCATCCGCACGCAGCTGGATGCGCCCGCCCTGGCCGCCGCTGGCATCGACCGTGGCGTTGTTGATCTCGATGTAGCCCTGCGCCTCGACGCTCACCCGCCCGCCCTGGCTGGGCGCACTCGGCGTTCCGTCCTGCGTGGCCTGGGCGAAGATGCTGCCTTGCACCTGCACGCCGCCGGTGGCCTGAATCTGCAGGCTGCCGCCTTGCTGCGGCGCGGACACGTCCACCACCCCGGTGGCTGTCTGGATGAATTGCGTGGCCTGCGCCAGCACGCTGCCCGCGGCCTGCTGCAAGGCGCCGGCTGCGCTGATCACCCCGCTGTTGACCACCTCCGGCGCGCCGATCTCGACGCGCCCCGCCGGCCCGCTCTCGGCCGCTGTCACACCCGCCGTGGCATTGGCCGTGATGGTGCCGCTGTTCTCCACCCGCTTGCTGGCCGAGAGGATGATGCGCCCACCCTGCTGCTGCAGGCCGCTCGCCTCGATGCGGCCGCTGTTCTTGACGACGCCGCCCACCAGCCGGTCCAGCGACTGCGCGGCGATGATGATGAGGCCGCCCGGCGCGCGCACCGCGTTGCGGTTGTCCACCAGGGCCTGGATCTGCCCCGGCTCCACCCGCAGGCTGGTGAGGCGGTTGTTGGCGTCGAACTTCAGGTCGATCGCCTCGCCCGCGGCCAGGGCCACCGTGCCCATCTGCGCGATCACGGCGCCCTGGTTGCGCACCTCGGGGGCGAGCAGCGCGATGTAGCCGCCCAGGGCCGCCTTCAGCTCGCCCTCGTTGACCACGCTGCCGGTGGCGCCCTTGCGTTCGTACCGGCTCTTGCCGGCCATGAAGTCGGCGTCGCTGATCGCGTGCGTGGTGGCCACCAGGCCGCCCACGTCCACCCGCGAGTCGCGGCCGAAATACACGCCCTGCGGGTTGGTGAGGATCACCTGGCCGTTGGCGCTGATGCGGCCGAAGATCTGGCTCGGGTCCGGCCCCAGCACGCGGTTCAGCGCCACGCTGCTGGTCGAGGGCTGCTGGAACTGCACCTGGGCGTCCTTGCCCACGTTGAAGCTTTGCCAGTTGATCGCCGCGCGGTCGGTGCCCTGCTGGATCACCATGTGGGCGCCGCTCTGGCCGATGCTTGCCTGGCCGGCGCTCACCTGTCCCCCGGTGGGCAGCGCGTTGGCAGGCGGCGCCTGCTGCGCGTTAGCCGTGAGCCCCATCAACGAGCCCACCATGGCCGCCACCACCGCGGCGACCTTGGTCCCCGAGATAGGCTTGCCCTTGGCCGCAACCGTTTCGGCTGCGGCCACATAGGCCTGCTTGCTCGCGTTCCAGACGCTGCGGAAGGTCTTGTTCATGGGCCTGGGGTCAGGGCGGGTCCTGTATCAGGGTCGAAGAGACTTCAGGACTCCGCCGCCTTCGGCTTGGCCGAGGACTTGCGGGCGGCCGAGGCCGGCTCCTTCTTCGACGCCGGGGCGCTGTCCTTCTTGCCCGTCGCCACCACCGGCTGGCTGCGATCGAGCAGCGGCACGAGGTTGCGCAGCGAGAGCATCTGCGCGTGGATGGCCGCCATCTCGCCGCCCTTGAACCAGGCCAGCACCTTGTCATCGGCCAGCTCGCGCAGCTTGGCCTCGTCGATGATCCACACGCCTTCCACCACCGCGCTGCGATCCTCGCCCAGGCGTACCTGCAGGTTCTGCTGGGTCAGAAGGCCCGCATCCTCGAGCTTCTTGCCCAGGTCGCTGGTGAGCTTGGCCTGGTTCTGGAAGTCCGCCAGCACATTCATCACGTTCTTCATCAGCTCGGTGGGCTCGCCCTTGTCGTCGAACAGCGGCAGGCCGTCCTTGGCGAAGTTGGGGGCGGCCAGGTCGGCCGCGACGGTGAGCTGCTCGCCCTGGGCGCCGGGGCCGGTCTCGGCCAGGATGAAGGGATAGCGGCGCACGCTGGCAGGCACATAGCGCGCCGACCACTGGCCGTCCTTGTTCACGAAAGCGTTGGCATTGGCCACCAGCCCGGTGAGCGCCAGCGCCATCCACTGGCCGTCGTTGCCCTTGGCGAAGACGATGGGGTACTCGAGGCAGGCCTCCGGAAACTCGACGGCCAGCAGGGGCACCGCCTGGTTGCCGGCGGCAAAGCGCATGTCGGCGGCCTTGAGGCGCAGGCCCTTGTGCTGCTCGCGGTCCAGGATGGTGGGCCGGTGGTAGAAGAAGGCGGTGGTAGTGGTGTCAGTGCTCATGGGTCGAATGCGCGTAGCGCTGGCAGGTGAAGTGGGAGGGACCTGGGCCCAGGCGCTCATCGCGCCGGGATGACCGGGGACATCAGGAAGGCAGGGCACGCCCAGCACGCCGGCCAGCAGGGCCAGGCCGGCGAGCGCATGGCTGGGGCGAATGCGAGGGTGAATGCGAGGGCGAATGCGAAAGCGTCTGGTCATGGCCGGTCAGAAGGCGATGTTCACGGAGACCCAGAAGCGGTTCATGCGCAGGGTGCCGTCGGCGTCCGTGCCCTGCGGCGTGGGCTTGGGGTTGCTGCCGATGCGGCGCGACCAGGTGGCCTTGGCCGTCACGCCCGAGGGGCCCTGCCAGGTCAGGTTCAGTCCGCCGCCACGCAGGTGGAGGTCGGTCCTGGTGTCGGTGGCAGTGGCCGGCAGCGACACCACGCGCCCGGTGTCGGCAAATGCGCCGACCTGCCAGGCCGGCCGCACCCGCCAGCGCCACTCGATGCTGGCCACCTGGCCGCGCTCGCCACCGAGCTCGCTGGAGGGGTAGGCACGCACGCTGCTCGCGCCGCCGATGAAGAAGCGCTCCGACGAATCCAGCGGCTGCACCGCATGCTGGCCCGAGAGCGTGAACATCACCGAGTGCCTGCTCGACACCGTCTGCTGCCGGCTCAGGCCATAGGTCAGCTTGCGGTAGTGCGGGCGCAGGGTGTCCTTCTGGCTGTGCGCCTCGACGGCAGCCAGCTGGCCCCATTGCATCTGCAGGTTGCCGTTGCTCGCGCCGCCACCCAGCCAGTCGTCGAAGCCGTTGGCATTCAGGCCCAGGCGCAGGCTGTTGGTCTCGTAGTCCGAGGCCACCTGCGTGATGTTGCGGTTGTAGAAGCGCTTGTTCTCGCCGCCACCAGCGAGGTAGACGTTGGACTGGCGGGCGCGGCGCAGCGGATAGCTGAAGTCCAGGCCGAAGCTGGTGGAGCGGCCCTTGAGCTGCGCCGCGCTGTTTCGCACCCGGTAGACCAGGGACGAGGTGTTGATGCCCAGGCGAAGGCCGTTGTACCCATGGGGAAAGGTCAGCCCGAGACGTCCATAGTCGCTGCCCTCGGTGTGCAGCGCGATGAGGTTGATCACCTCGCCCAGCCCGCCGGGGCTGTTGAAGTTCACGTTCAGCATCTGCCGGCGGCTGCCGGTGGCACGCGACCCCATGTTGTCCACCGTGAACTCGCCCTGCGTGACCGGCTCGTCGCTGGCCTGCACGACCAGCGCAGTCTCGCCATCGGCCTGACCGGCGGTGAGCGTGCCCGCCACGCTGAGGCCGGGCAGGTCCTCGGACAGCAGCAGCGCACGGTCCACCTGCCGGATGTCGAGCGGCTGGCCCACCACCTGGGGCCCCATGAGGAAGGCCTGCAGCTCGGGGGGACGGACCCGCTGGGCTGGCTTGCCCTCGATGCGCACACCGCCAAAGCGCGCCTCGACCACCTGCAGCGTGATCGTGCCCTCGGAGATGTCCTGCTCGGGCAGGTAGACCCGGGCCAGGCGCCCCGCCTTGCGGTAGGCAGCGGCGACTGCATCGGTGGTGCGCTGCAGGCCCTCGAAGTCCAGCGCCTTGCCCACGAAGGGCGCAACGGCCTTCTGCAAGACCCGGGTGCCTACCAGCTTGTTGCCGGCAAAGCGGAAGCCGCGCACGGTCACCGTTGCGCCCACCGCGGGCCTGGCCTCAGGCACAGGAGCGACGGGCGCAGGTGGGGCGGCAGGCGGCAGCGGCAGCACGCGCTGCTGCTCGATCTGCTGGCGCAGCGCGCCGGCATCGGGCGTGGCAGTCTGGGCCCGCGCCGGAGCGACGCAGGCCAGGCCGAGCGCGGCCAACAACAATGAAATACGACGGTACTGGGGCATGCAAAGCCGCTTGGCTCAACACAACCAAGGGCTCCTCAGGCTACCGCTCAGCTACGCAAGAATCCCTACCGTTTCCTACATAAAGATGCCAAATTGACACGTATATAAAGGGGTTAATCAATAGTGATTTATTGATTCCTTTGAACTCAAACCACTTGCACGGGCATGCAAAGCTGGTAGCCCTGCCCCCGTACCGATGCGATGCAATGGGACTCGGCCCCGGCCTCGACCAGCTTCTTGCGCAGGCGGACGATGCGCACCTCCAGGCTGGCCTTGGCGTAGCTCTCCAGGTCCAGGCCCAGGGTCTCGGCCAGTTGCCAGTAGGCCAGGCGCTGGCCGGGCGCACGTGAAAAGGCCGCCAGCAGCGAGGTCTCGGGCGCCGTGAGCACCGTGCCCGGCTGACCCGGCCGGCCGATGCGCATCTGCTGCTCGTCCAGGATGAATCCCTCGGCCTTGGCCTGCATGACGAGCTGGCTGACGCGGTGCCCGCGCTGACCCATGGCGGCGACGGCCGCACACAGCTCGGCCACCTCGACCGGCTTGCTCAGGTACAGGTCGGCCCCCTGGGCGTAGCCGTCCACCTTGTCCTGCACGCCGGAGCGGGCGGTGATGATGATGATGCCGGCCACCGGGTAGGCCTGGCGGATGCGCCGGGTCAGGCTGAGGCCGTCCTCGCCCGGCAGGTTGAGGTCCACCAGGAAGACATCGGCCGGACGGCCGCCGGCCTCATCCTCGAGCTCCTCCGCGCAGGACAGCGCGGCCACGTGGTGCCCGGCCTCCTCCAGCGCCTGCTGCAGCATCTGCCGCAGGACGTCGTGGTCCTCGATGAGGACGATGTTCAGCTGAGGGTGGATGGCAGCCACAGTTCGAATTGGATGTGATGGGACGTGGGCAGGTAGCGCAGGTGGCCGCGCAGGCTGCGAGCCAGCTGCCGCGAGAGGTACAGGCCCAGGCCCGAGCCCGACTCGCGCTGGGCGCCGGCGGCGCGATAGTACTTGGTGAAGAGCTGCGCCTCGTCGGGCCAGCCTGCGAGGCCTGGGGTGTTGCGCACCCGCAAGGCCACACCGGGGCGGATGTCCTCGTGGCGGGCCTGCACCTCCACCTCGATCGGGCTGTGCGGGTCGCCGTAGCGGCCGGCGTTCTCGAGCAGATTGGCGACGATGGTCTGGGCCCACTGGCGGTCGGTGCAGACCTGCGTGGCGGCATGCGTTCCAGAAACCGTGGAGACCTCGGCGGATTGCACTTCGCCGGATGCAGGCTGCGCCCGCGACGCCGGCAGGGCATGACCCGATACGTGCAGCGGCCAGCGCACGCGGCCCTGCAAGCCGGACGTCTGTGCAGCCACCTGCTGCACCAGCTCGTGCAGGTCCACAACCTCCGCGTGGAGCGACAGCGGCTGCTCGCCCACCTGGTCGGCCTGCACGCAGCGCTCGATCACCGCCTTCATCTGCTGCACCGCCTGCGAGGCCGCCTGCAGGTTCTGCGCCTTGTTCTCGCGCGTGCCCAGGGCCAGCGTGACGATGGACAGCGGCGTCTTGAGCTCGTGCATCAGCATGTGCAGGAACTGCGACTGCTCCTCGCGGCGGCGCTGCTCCTGCACCACGTCCTGCTGCGCCTGCTGCAGCTGCCAGCGCGTCTGCCGGTTGGCGGCCTGCTGCCGCAGCGCCCGCATGAACAGGATGCCGGTCATCACCAGCCCCGAGACCAGGCCATGCACGATCACCACCGGAACCGTCACGTTGCCCGGCTTGGTCCATCCCTGCACGGACAGCATGCCCATCACCAGGCTGCCCAGGATCAGGGTGTAGTAGCCGAGCAGGGCCTTCTTGGGCATGAGCAGCTCGACCGACGGCTTCGGCCGTGCCATCCAGGCCGCGGCGTAGATCAGCAGGGACGCCACGGTGATGACCTGCACGTTGGCCTCCAGGGCCAGGCGCTCGTGGCCCAGCAGGAAGAGGCTGAACACGCCCAGACACACCCCGAGCGCCACACGCAGCGCTGCAATCAGCCAGCGCGGCGGTCCATAGGCGGACAGCAGCGCGATGTCGAAAGCCAGGCCTGCCGGCACCGACAGGATGGTGACCACCGAGAACAGCCGGTCGAAGAAGACCGGCGGGAACATGTCCGCGAACATCAGCGTCGGCAGCCCCAGGTAGCTGATCGCAAACAGGCTGAACACGCCGTGGCGCAGCAGGAAGAAGCCCAGCGCCCGATCGGGCTGGATGGCCCAGGCTGCGAGCAGGACGACCAGCATCAGCAGCAGCACCGCGCCGTAGAGGGCGGCGCCGATCAGCGTGTGCGCCTGGGCGCGGGGCAGCTCGTCCAGCGGCATCGCGTCGATGCCCATGCGGTGAGCGCTGGTGGAACTGAGGCGCAGCCAGACGTCGCGGGGCTGATCGGCCGCCGGCAGCGCCAGCGAGAACCCGAGGCCGGCCAGCGCGTTGCCGGCGCCGGGGTGCCGGTCGCCCACGGTCACCGGCCGGGGCTGGAGCGGGTCATGCAGGATGATCTCGTCCAGCCAGGCCGGCGTGAGGCGCAGGGCCACCGGCCTGTCGGTCGCTGCGATACGCAGCCGCACCCAGTGCGCGCCTTCGGCGTAGCCGCGATTGAGCAGCGACTCGAAGGGCGTGCCCGG
>JACCDX011511883.1_pt1 | contig 15577 bp, 19 predicted proteins | sample 7449681 | NCBI WGS metagenome assembly JACCDX01 (sample SAMN15323450, study PRJNA562643) | freshwater metagenome | isolation source: river surface water | place: USA:Blue River Watershed | collected 2017-08-18 | reverse complement strand
TTAGCAGACACTCGTATCGGGTATTTGCGCGATGCTCGACTGGGGGAACTCAGTGATGGACAGCGGCAAAAGGCCATGATTGCACGGGCCTTGGCGCAGGATGGATCGGTGATTGTATTGGATGAACCCACGGCGCATTTGGATTTGGTCAATCGCTTGGAGATCATGAGTTTGCTACGCGAAATCAGCCGCAGCCAGGGCAAGGCCATCTTGGTCGTGACCCATGATTTGGACATTGCTTTGGAGACGGCGAATCGATTTTGGATCCTGAATTGTGGTCTTCCACTCTTGGCTGGAACCCCGGAAGACCTGGTCCTTTCTGGGCAGATTCAAGCCCTTTTTCCCTCGGATCGCTACCAGTTTAATGTAGCCCGAGGACGCGTGGAGTGGAGTCAAGCGGTACCAGATTTTCAGATTGAAGGGCCTGCCGAACAGGTGTATTGGGTCAAGAAGGCCTTGGTAAAGGCTGGGATTACCTCCTTGGATAAACCGTTGGTGATTTCGGAGCCTTTCGGATTGAGAGTTGGGGACAATACCTTCGGGACCCTTGATGAATTGATTGGAGAGTTTAAGCAGGGTTGAGAAAAAACAAAAAAATAAAACGACCTCAGCTTTTTTTCATATCTTAACTATTGATTTCAAGAAAGTTAATGGGTTTACCAAGGGGCACCATCTTAATTAATTTTTGGCGAAACAATTTTTTAAAAGGGAACTAAAAAATCAGCTTTGAATGTTCCCTATTTGGGAACTTTTTATATTTTTACAGGTGAGAATTATCGCAAAAAAGACACTCAGAGAATTTTGGCAAATACATAATGACTGTGAGCAATCATTAAAGTCTTGGTATAAGGAAGCTTTTGAAGCAAATTGGGCTTCACCTCGAGACATCAAAAACAAGTATCCTTCAGCAAGTTTTCTTGCAGAAAATAGAGTGGTATTCAACATAAAAGGAAACAAATATCGATTGGTAGTGAAAATCAACTTCGATTTTTCTTTAGTCTGGATACGATTTATCGGAACTCATGCCGAATACGACAAAATAAATGCATCAAATCACTAAGCTAATGATCCTAAAAATCTTAAAAACAAAAGAAGACTACGAAGCAGCTTTGATTCGACTTGAGGCAATTTTCGATAGTAAAAAAGGTTATGACACTGCGGACGAACTGGAGCTACTCACCCTGCTCATTGAGAATTATGAAAACCAGCAATATCCAATAGACTTACCTGACCCTATTGAAGCAATCAAATTTCGAATGGATCAATTGGGCTACAAACAAAAAGATCTGGCAAAGGCCTTAGGACAAAAAAGTAGAGTAAGTGAAGTGCTCAATAAAAAGAGAAAGTTGTCCATTGAAATGATTCGCAAACTTCATGAAACGCTTGGAATTCCTTCTGAGGTGCTGATTCGGGACTATTAGAACTGGGTAGAGTCCCAATTACCTCGTTGGGTTTATTCAAAAGCAGCCTGTTCGAACTACCACCCCTAACTTTCTTTTCAAGAGATAATCGTAAGGGAATTCTCAACTTCTTCGGTGCACAAATGCCCCCATCCCCCTATCTTGCAGCACCAAATTTAAATTCCCATGAAGCGTCTCGCAATTCTCGCCACCGGATCTGGCAGCAATGCCGAAAAAATCATGGAGCACTTTGCACATTCCTCTAAGGGGAAAGTGGTGCTGGTAGCAGCCAACAAGACTACGGCTGGTGTTTTGGCGCGAGCGCAAAAATTTGGAGTTCCGACGTTTACATTTACTCGACAGGAGTTAGAGGAAGGCGTACTCTTGGAAAAGCTGAAAGAGGCCCAGGTAGATTGGGTGATATTGGCTGGTTTCTTATTAAAGGTCCCTGACGCGTTGATCCGAGCCTTTCCCGATCGTATGGTGAATATCCATCCTGCTTTACTCCCCAAGTACGGAGGAAAGGGCATGTATGGACATCACGTGCATGAAGCCGTGAAGGCTGCTGGGGATACTGAGTCCGGGATTACCATCCATTTAGTGAACGAGCATTACGATGAGGGAAAGATTATTTTTCAAGCAGCGACATCTCTCCTCCCCGAGGACAGCGCAGAGACGATTGCCGCCAAGGTCCTTGCCTTGGAGCACCGGTATTTCGCCGAGGTGATTGAAATTTTACTTTAAGCAACACTTCCTCCTCTTCCCTCAGCCTTTGACATTCATTATTCGACATTAAAGAAACCTAAAAAATAGCGATTAAACCAAGGCATATGAAAAGGCTTCAAATAGGAAAACTAATCAGTAATCCAAGTGTCAAGTCGCTACTTTCCCTGCCTATATTTTTTCTATGCTTGATTGTATTCAATCAGGCCGCTGCGCAAACCTTAGATTCCATTAGACAAACGGACATCACTTTTACCAGTGAAGGGGTACTCCTCGCAGGAACCCTCTTTTCCCCAACCGATCCACAAGCAGCTATAGTCCTGGTCCATGGATCAGGTCTAGAAAAACGAATGAACGGGTTTGCAAAACGCTTGGCTGACAGGGGAATTGCCGTACTCACCTACGACAAGCGTGGAGTTGGGGAATCAGCCGGGATTTATGCGGGTCCAGAGGTGGGAACCAATAATGTGGATTCGGCTAACCTCAGCCTTTTGGCAAAAGACGCGAGCGCGGCTGTGAATAAACTGCAAGAGGTAGCTATGGATTTGCCCGTTGGTTTGGTTGGCTCCAGTCAAGCAGGATGGATCATTCCGATGGCTGCTACCCTAAATCCTTCAGTAGATTTTATGGTTTTATTTAGCGGACCAACGATCACCTCCCTCGAACAACTTCGGTTTCAGTTTCACACGAATGGAGAACCGAATTATTGGGAAAATCATTCCGAAGCCGAGGCACGTGAACACATCAAAAACGACCCCGACCGATTTCAATTTACCCCTGCAGACCCGAAACACTTCCTTGCAGATCTTGCTATCCCAGGACTTTGGCTTTATGGAGCAAAGGATATTCAGGTTCCAGCACAGCTGTGTATCGAACAATTAACTACCCTAAAAAATCAAGGTAAATCATTTGATTACCGCCTCTATCCAAATTTGGGACACAACACCAGCAATGCATCCGACCCAACACCGGTAGAGGATGCGATTCAGTGGATCAAAGAGCAAGCTTTACATTCCAAAAAATCTGACCCTTTAAACTGAGACTTTGTGCTTAGAAGGCGAAATAGTAAAAAACACCTTCAAAACTAAAACATACGTGCTAACTAAAGTAATTCTCACCCTTTTTTCAATCTTGCTCACAAATTTAAGTTTTGCTCAGACAGACTTCGAAAGGGTTATTGGTTACTACAATAAAGAAAAAAACTTTAATGGAACAGTAGTAGTGGCCACAAATGGTAAAGTTGACTTTTTATCCAGTATAGGCTTCTCCAATAGGCAAAATCAAACCAGGGTTGATTCAACAACGAAGTTTAAAATTGCCTCGATTACCAAAACGTTTACCGCCGTTCTTATTCTTCAACTTTTTGAACAAGGTAAACTTGACTTGACTACCAATTTTGGAAAATATTATCCTGATTATTCAGGCGAAGCAAAAGACAAAGTAACCATTCAAAATTTACTTACCTACAGTTCCGGCATTCCAAATACAGCGGATAAAATTGGAATGGGTTCTTACCTGGTGCCGCTAACATTAGATGAATATATTCAGAAATTTTGTAGCGAGAATTTGGAGTTTTCTCCTGGTGAAAAAAGTATTTACTCAAATACAGAGTATATTATATTACAAAAAATCATTGAAAATATAACCAGAAAACCATTTTCAGAGACACTAATTGAAAACATATTTAATCCCTTAGGCATGCATAGTAGTGGTTTACTCAACTCAAAAGATTCCGTTGTTGGGTTAACATCATCCTACACTGTAAATGACAGCACCCAAGAGGTCACAGTTGATGCACCCTATTTTACCGAGAATTTTTTTGGGGCAGGAGCGATGTACTCAACAGCAGAAGATTTATTAAAATTTGACAGTGCAATTTTTACTTACACTCTACTAAACAAAACAAACACTGCTCTCATGCTTAAGCCAAATCCTAACCTCAATGGGGTTGCTTTCGGTGTGTGGTATGCGGACGGGTACGGTGCATTTACTAAACCTTTTATTTATAGAACAGGGGGCATTTTAGGCTCTAATTCCAATTGGATACATACGCTCGATGATCAAAAAACAATCATTGTATTAAGCAATACCGACGGAACCAATTTATTTGAGCTTTCCGAGCAATTGTATTTGGTCAGTAAGGGACAAAAACCCCAACTTATTGACTAAACGAAGAAGATATTCAACTACTACTAATCTATACCCTCCAACTACGATTACCCCTTACCAGGAAATACTTGTAAATTGAACAACTCAATTCACTAAAAATCAGCGGACGATGTACCTGTTTACCAATCTCCTGCTCCTCTTTTCATTTTTTCTAGGATCTATTTGTTCCCAAACCGAGATCATCACCTACAATGAAGGTCCGTCAGAAATTCCGATTAAAACCGCTTCACTCATGAAAGACACGATAATCATTCAGGTGGGTACGACTAGTTTCAAAGCAATTCTTGAAACGAACGCTGCAGCCACCTCCTTGAAAGCAATGCTGCCTTTGACACTAGAAATGAAGGACCTCAACAGCAACGAGAAATTCTCAGAACTCACTCGGGGTCTTCCAACCCAGGTGACGAATCCGGGCACCATCCACTCAGGAGACCTACTACTTTGGGGTTCAACTACGCTGGTATTGTTTTATAAAACATTCAGCAGCCCTTACGGCTATACCAAACTCGGAAAAATTGAAAACCCGAACGGCCTAGCACAGGCATTAGGTTCGGGTTCCGTCAAGGTCACTATTAAATTGCTAGACCATTAAAAAAAGGATAAAACTGATTTGCAGCTTGGCTTGAATCGCACAAACACAAAAAATAAATGGAAATTATAAGATTAGGTTCTCAGCCTTCGATTAAAGGCCCAGAAGATTGGTTCTCTGGATCAGTTCGAATCAACTATTTATTTCAACCCAACGGACATAGACGAGCCAGTGCGGCAGAAGTAACTTTTGAACCAGGAGCAAGAACAGCCTGGCATACCCATCCCCTTGGCCAAACGCTACTTGTGGTGTCAGGGATAGGTTTAGTCCAACGGGAAGGGGGTACAGTTGAAGAAATCAGACCTGGTGACATTGTCTGGTTTGCGCCTAGGGAAAAGCACTGGCATGGTGCATCGGCTACTATGGCTATGACCCATATTGCCATTCAAGAGGAACTGGATGGGAAAGTTGTAGAATGGATGGAGAAAGTGAGCAATGAACACTATCAACTCGCCAATTCTCATTAAATCTTCGGGAATCTGATGTTTTTTTCCTCTGAAATCAACCAAAGACAATCGCTCTAACTTGTTATTCCTAACTTTATTCTTTCCCTTGGATTTCATAAAAACACCTCCTCTGCCGGATACACATTAAAAATAAGCCAACCAAGAAAACACCCCCTATGTCATTTCAAGCCTACCTAGACAACATCGAAGCCAAGACCGGCAAGACCCCTGCAGACTTTAAAAAATTGGCAGCCGAAAAAGGATTTATGGTCGACGGAAAATTGAACCCGAATACAAAAGCGACAGAAATTACCAACTGGCTCAAAGAGGAATTTGACTTGGGACATGGGCATGCCATGGCGATTTTTGCATCCTTCAAAGGAAAAACTGAGTAACTACCCTACCCATGAAATTCTCAAAAATTGTTCCCAGCGTATTCTACATCGATATTAAAGACGGCCTAAAATTTTTTGTGGATTGTCTCCAATTTTCGATTGAGCACCAAGATTTAAAAACTGCCAATCCCTACTGTGTCTTGGGAAAAGACGGCATACGGATCATGCTGTTTCAAGACGCACAATTGGCCCAAGAACATTATCCGGAGCTACGAATCGAAACGGAAGATATTGATGCCGTCTACGCACAGGTGGCTACTTCGCATCCGGAATTGCTGCATCCTAATCTCAATCAGGTGACCCGCAGACCTTGGGGAACTAAGGAATTTGCCCTAGCAGACAAACAGGTGGGCATACGATTTCAACAATGGTAATTAAGTCTAATGAAGATGGAAGAAGAAAGACCAAAACTCACCCTAATCCCCACCACTGCAGACAAGCTGGTGGAAGTTCTTGGCTGGCTAATCCTGCTCTTTCTTTGGGGATTGACTTTTAGCCACTTTTCCTCCTTGCCCGATACAATTCCTACGCATTTTAATACGGCAGGCGAGGTAGACGGGTTTGGGAGTAAGGCATCGATTATTGGTTTGCCTGTCATCGCCAGCCTCCTGTTCATCGGGCTGACGGTACTGAATCGATACCCACATAGTTTCAATTATCCTACAGCCATTACGCAAGACAACGCCTTACGACAATATACCCTAGCCACGAGGATGCTGCGCTACCTCAAACTTGTTTTGGTCCTGGTTTTTGGAGGGATTGAATTCATGACCATCCAGAATGCTACCGGAAAAGGGGCAGGCCTAGGTGTCTGGTTTTTGCCGCTTACCTTAGTTTTGGTTTTTTTACCGCTGATTTATTTTGTGGTCAAATCATTAAAGAAAAGTCATTAGGCAAACGTCTTTTAATTCGGATTTCGGTTGAACTTTGGAACTAAACCGACTCTAGCGCTATACCCAAATCCTTACGACAAAATCCATGACACGAGATGAAGCACAAGAAGCCTGGGTGAAGGTCTGTGAACTTGGTTTTTCTGATTATACCCTGTTGACCCGGGCTCAACGAGTATGGTTCAACTTGGAACCCTTGTGTCTGGGCGGGCTATGGGACCTTTACATGAATCATCATGCGGACAGAATCGAGGACATGATCGAAGATCTGGACTACTTGAATTTTTCATTCGTTTCAAATCTGTTGCGTACATTCAATCAAGTCTATTTTCCTATTGGTGTTCCCAAGGGACCAGATGCCCGAAGAGCACAATTGAATCAATTCCCTCAAGAACAAGTAACTCAGGCAATCGAGTCACTTGATGCGAAATTTTGGAAAAAAAGCGGGCAATTGGAGAGCGCTCTGCTTGATCATATCCATCAAACTGGAATCGGAATAGTATAAAACCTTTGGCAACTCATCAAGAAACCAACTTAACTTCGGTTCACTACTATTAAAAAAAAATAAACCCATCGAACAAAAATGAACATCAAATCCCTATTCATCAATCTTCCTGCACAAGACCTTGAAAAAACGAAGGCATTTTGGACCAAACTCGGATTTTCCTTCAATGAACAGTTTTCGGACGACAAAGCCCTATGCTTAATCCTAAATGAGGGAACCATGTATTCCATGTTAATTTCACACGAACTCTTTTCCACCTTTACCAATCGTCCTATTGCAGATTCCTCCACGACACAGGTATTAACCGCCCTACAAGTAGACCACCGTGAACAAGTAGACTCCCTAGTTGCTTTAGCCTTGGCCAATGGAGGTACCCGGTACCGGGAAGCAGTAGACCACGGTTGGATGTATTACGATTCCTTTGCAGACTTAGATGGACACCAATGGGAGATTCTGTATACAGGCACCCTACCCAACTAGAATTTCAAACTCAAGAATAGGCTTCGATCATGAAACTCAACCCGAAATACCTCATTCCACTGACCATCCTGGTCTCTGCTTTGGGCTACTTTGTGGACATCTACGACATTCTACTATTTAGCATAGTCCGCCAGAGCAGTTTGGCTACGCTTGGGGTAGCACCCGAAGAATCCTTAGCGGTCGGCCTGTCCATCCTAAACTGGCAGGTCGGAGGACTAATCCTGGGCGGTATACTTTGGGGAGCCATTGGAGACAAGAAAGGAAGACTTTCCGTGCTCTTTTTTTCCATCCTACTCTATTCGGTAGCCAATTTTCTCAACGGATACATCGTCACCGTGGAGCAATACAAATGGTGCCGATTCATCGCAGGGATTGGACTCGCAGGAGAACTGGGGGCCGGAATTACAATCGTGTCTGAAATCATGTCCATCCAAAAACGGGGCTACGGAACCATGATCATCTCTTCAGTGGGCATGCTGGGCGCAGTGTTGGCAGCCATCGTCGGGCTTAATCTCCCCTGGCAGACTGCCTATAAAATTGGGGGCATACTCGGCTTTGCCTTGCTTGCCTTACGCTTCGGCGTAGCAGAAAGCGGCATGTATGAGCAGATAAAACAGCAACCTAAAGTTTCCAAAGGGAATTTCTTTTACCTATTTACTAACCGCACCCGATTTGTAAAATACCTCAAATGCATCCTGATTGGTCTACCCACTTATTTTATTGTAGGCCTGGTCTTGACTGGGGCTCCCGAACTCGTACAAACTGTCTTTAAACTTGAGGTGGAGCCTACCTTGGTTGCCAAATTGGTGATTGTCACTTACACCGCAATTGCAATCGCAGATTTGGGCTGCAGTTGGCTGAGCCAAAAACTCCAATCTAGACGCATCCCCTTGCTCATCTTCTTGTGCATTTCTCTTATTGGCACGCTTCTAATCCTTTTCTTTCACATTACCGACCTTACCCAGGTTTACCTGATCTTTGCCATCCTAGGCACAGGTATTGGGTTCTGGGCTGTGATGATGTCTAATGCAACCGAGCAATTTGGCACAAACATCCGGGCAATGGTAACTACTACCGTGCCCAACTTTATTCGAGGGCTGCTGATTCCAATGACTGTGTTTTTTCAAGCGCTCAAACCCGAGTTTGGGATTGCATTTAGCCTTGCGCTAGTTGGGATCCCTGTCCTCCTTCTGGCGATTTATGCGGCTTACAGTTCTGAGGAAACCTTCAACAAGGATCTGGATTATGTGGAATGATTTACATCAAACACCCTAAAATGAATTGGACACCATAGTCCAAACTTTAAATTTTCCTTTCAAATCAAAATTAGTTACCGATTTCAATACCTTCCTCCAGCTTATTTCTGCTATTTTTAATTAAAAAATGATCAAGTTCGCTTACACTATCCTTTATGTCAGAGACGTTGAAAAATCAATTGGTTTTTATGAAAAGGCCTTTGGATTCGAAAGAAAGTTTGTAACACCTGAAAAAGATTATGGGGAACTTTTAGTTGGCGAAACAACACTTTCCTTTGCATCCCATCCTTTGGCGAACTCAAATTTTAAGGACGGATTTATCGAAAGTGATTTAAGGAATAAACCCTTTGGAATTGAAATCGGATTTACCACGGATCATGTTGAAGAAACAATTCATTCTGCCGTTCGGGCAGGAGGGGTAATTCTGGAACATCCAAAAACAAAACCTTGGGGACAAGTCGTTGCTTATCTAAGAGATCCTGATGGTTTTTTAATTGAAATCTGTACTCCAATGGTCTAAGTGCTTAAAAATCATAATAAAACTTCCACTTAAATAAAGACTCTTTTGATCTTCTTTTTCTCAGAACTCAAGTCCAGAAACGAAACCCTATTTTACTATGGGTTAGTCTGCTTGGGTTTGGGACTACTTTTTTTTATCCTTTCAAAAACCACGACCACTCAGGTATATGGAATCAATGCCTGGCTAAAGCCCTTCAAGTTTGCCCTCTCCACCTTCCTGTTTGCTTGGGCTATGGCTTGGTACTGCCATTATTTGGGAGGATTCAATCAGCCCTTGTTCAACTGGTCGGTCATCCTTCTTCTGGGATTTGAAATCGTCTACATCGCCATCATGGCTGAAAAAGGAGAAATCTCCCACTACAATACCAGCACCCCCCTGTATGCCAGCCTCTTTTCGATGATGGCTTTGGCCGCCACGCTGGTTACACTTTACACCGCATTTGTTGGATTCCAGTTTTTTACGCAATCTTTTCCACAACTCCCTCCCTACTACCTCTGGGCCATTCGACTGAGTATCCTGATTTTTGTGGTCTTTTCCTTTGAAGGCTTTGCGATGGGTTCCCGGCTCAGTCATACCGTCGGGGCCGTGAATGACAATTCCAATTTATGGGTTCTGGGTTGGAGCAAAACGGTAGGTGATCTACGTGTATCCCATTTCATTGGCATGCATGCCTTGCAGGTACTCCCGTTACTCTCTTTCTATTTGATAAAAAACACCAAGGGTACCGTGGTCGTTGCTCTCCTCTATGGGATTTTGGCTCTGTTCACACTAGTGCAAGCGCTGCAAGGAAAACCCCTCTTTCGAGGCAATTCAACAAAAACTGGAATCCAAAATTAAGGCACCTAACGCCGGATCAGGATCTCCAAAAAAGTCAACTGAATCTGGGGTTTAAGCAATTTAAAGTGCCGATAAAACCTCAAACTAGGATTTGGATTACTACAAAAGAAGCCTCTTTATCGATTTTAGTTTAATTTTGACTGCTACACAACCTGCCACTTATTTTTTATGAATAAGGATTTAATTCTTCGAGAAAAGTTAGCCCTACAGCGCACCATCCTCGCCAATCAGTCTACCTTTCTTTCCTTTATCCGAACCTCCATGTATTTTCTGGTCGCTGGAATTGGTGTAAATAACCTAACTACTATTCCAAATAAGGAAGCCGTTGAACTCCTTTTGATCGGAGTGGCGGTAGTGGTCTTTGGTACCGGTCTCATTAATTTTCTTTCTAATTCAAAGAAAATTAAGGAAAGCGAAAAACACATCGGCGATTACAAAGACGACTATTTGAAGTAGTGCATTTAGTTCCACGCACAAATTTCAAGTGCAGAAAGGAAAACCGATTGCTAACCTCTTATTTTTCGGCAATCTCACAAAGTAGCTCATCCTTGATAGGATCAAATGATCCTATCAAGGATGCCTCCCCATGACATTACCCCTAGTATTTTAAAACGCATCAGCTTGCTTTTTGAGAAAATCGGGGAGGTTAATACGAGGTATCTTAGCAAACAATCGCCACAACTTCGGAACCAAAACAGAAGAAATAAGCCCTTTTGCCACATCAGGAAGTCGAATTTTATTTTTTTGGTTTTCCTGATCTAATTCAAATCACTTTAAGAAGCCTAAAAGCGGAAGAAGAGGGATTGCCAAGATTTTTTTAATCTTAGTTAACAGATTACCAAAATTTGGTATCTTAAAAAGAAACCAGCAAAATCATGGGAAGAAACACATCCATATCGATAGGTGATCATTTCGAGAGTTTTATTGAATCAACAGTTTCAACTGGTCGTTTCAATAACGCCTCTGAGGTAGTTCGCGCCGGACTTCGACTTTTAGAAGAAGAAAGCCGTCTCCAAGTTTTGCGTCAAGCCATCCAAGATGGCATCGATAGCGGACGCGCGATAGATTTCGACCCCAAACACCATCTCGAAACCCTAAAGTCTACCAAAGCAACGGAATGATGGATTTGAAAAACAAGCTGTGATTCTGTTGGATACAAATTGAGACTAAGCCCCAAACTAAATTATTGAATAAACATTTTTTTTCAGCTACCGGGACGGGATCCCTTCATCTAATTGGCAACTTTCCCTCTCCAACTAGTTGATCAAAAATATCAAAGGCATGTTGATCGTTGCAATCCTCTATGGGGTTTTGGTACTTAGTACGCTTATTCAGGCGCTGCAAGGCAAGCCGTTTTTGCTGCGAGCCCAGAAAATATCGGATTGAAAAAGTAACCACAACTTCTTCATCAATTTACCCCAATCCCTGTGTGATACTTGTTCCAAACTAAGGTTAAAAAAAAGCGGAATCTTTGTGGAAATAGTGGATTTTGATGAACGGAACTCTCCGCCTTGGCCTAAAAGAAAATTGGAAACAGTTTACCCTCTTGGTAATCATAAACGGCTTTGTAGGTGGGATGATTGGGATGGAGCGTACACTATTTCCCCAATTTGCCGAACAGGAATTTGGAATCACCTCCAAAACAGCCATCCTATCCTTCATCATGGCATTTGGAATCTCAAAGGCCATCGCCAACTACTTTACCGGGATCCTCGCCAATCGGCTGGGCAGGAAAAACTTATTGCTTTTGGGCTGGCTAATTGCCCTGCCTATCCCATTTTTACTCATCTATGCCCCCAATTGGAATTGGGTAATTGCAGCAAACGTATTGTTAGGAATCAGTCAAGGGTTGACCTGGAGCAGTACGGTGGTGATGAAAATTGATTTGGTAGGAGAAAAAAATCGTGGCTTCGCCATGGGCTTAAACGAGTTTGCAGGTTATTTTTCGGTAGGACTAGTTGCCTTTCTTACCAGCTGGATTGCAGATCACTACGGGGTAACTCCCTACCCCTTCTACTTGGGGATTTTCATCTCGGTAATTGGCTTTTTGCTAACTGCCTTTTGGGTCAAAGACACGGCTGCTTTTGTACAAAAAGAAAGTACTACCGATACCACCCCAGTCTTGAATCATGTGTTTTTAGAAACAACTTTTAAAAATAAAACCCTGAGTTCAGTGACGCAAGCTGGACTGGTCAACAACCTGAACGATGGCATGATCTGGGGATTGCTGCCCATCGTTTTGCTCTCCCTACACTTTTCCCAATCCTCACTGGGACTTCTTACAGCCATTTATCCAACAGTTTGGGGTATAGGACAACTCTTTACTGGAAAAATGGCTGACCGCTATTCCAAAAAAAAGCTACTCTTTTGGGGAATGCTCAGCCAAGGGATCGCCATTCTTCTCCTCCCTTTTGCAAGCAATTGGATAGCCCTAGCTACTCTTTTTGTTGCCTTAGGCTGGGGCACAGCACTAGTTTACCCCACCTTTCTCTCCACCATCGCACAAGCGACAGCACCGAAGCAACGAGCAGAAAGCCTAGGGGTCTTCCGCTTGTGGCGAGACCTTGGCTATGCCATTGGAGCCTTACTCTCGGGCATTACTGCTGACCTTCTTGGGGTGGAGTATGCTATTTTTCTAATCGGCGGACTCACCTTACTCTCTTCCCTAGTGATCCAATTTAGGATGCCATCTACGCGTTGATCTAACTGCTTTAAACCTCCCACTTAAACCAGATTTCACTCCCATTTTTTCCAACTATACCTCCCTCTCCTTTTTATAATTTTACCGAAAGAAAACTCCTCACTTCTTCAAAATTTCTTCTCCTTTTCCCCAAGCCCTTCCGCACATTTTTTCTACCTTTGGCACTTCCTGAAATTCATCCAATTTTCACCTTTCATGTCTCTCAAAAAAATACAATCCGCACTCATTTCTGTCTATTACAAAGACAACCTCGAACCCATCATTGCCCTCCTAAAGCAACAGGGCGTGCGGATCTATTCCACTGGTGGCACCCAAGAATTTATTGAAGCACAAGGAGCGAAGGTAGTTCCAGTAGAAGAACTTACCAGCTACCCTTCCATTTTTGGTGGACGTGTAAAAACCCTCCACCCGAAGGTTTTTGGAGGTATCCTTCACCGCAGAGACCACGAAGGTGACGTGGCTCAAGCAGCGACTTACGACATTCCGGCCATTGACTTGGTGATTGTGGATTTGTATCCCTTCGAAGAAACAGTGGCCTCCGGCGCACCGGAAGCAGATATCATCGAAAAGATTGACATTGGCGGCATCTCACTCATTCGTGCTGCAGCCAAAAACTTCAAGGACGTTACCATCATCGCCTCCAAAAACCAGTACGCGGAATTGGAGGCCAGACTTTCCGCTCAAGACGGAGCCACTACCCTAGAAGACAGACGCTACTTTGCCGCTCAAGCCTTCCAGGTGTCTTCGCACTACGACACGCATATCTTCAACTACTTCAATCAGCAGGAAGGAATCCCTGCACTCAAAGTATCTGAAACTACCGCCAAGGCGCTTCGTTACGGAGAAAACCCGCACCAAGCGGCTCATTTCTATGGAAACTTAGATGAGCTTTTTGAGCAACTTCATGGGAAGGAACTTTCCTACAACAACCTAGTCGATGTAGACGCAGCGGTAAACCTGATTGCTGAGTTCCCGGATCAAACTGCTTTTGCCATCCTCAAGCATACGAATGCCTGCGGTTGCGCCACTGCCACTACGGTAAAAGAAGCCTACCAAAAGGCATTCGCGGCAGATACTACCTCCGCCTTTGGAGGTGTACTGGTTACCAACAGACCAGTAGACCAAGCCGCTGCTGAAGAGATGAATTCCCTCTTCTTTGAAGTGTTGATTGCTCCGGCATTCAGCCCTGAGGCTTTGGCAGTACTGACAACCAAAAAGAATCGAATCCTGTTGCTTCAGAAAATGGCTGTCCCAGGAACCAAAATGATCAAAACCCTCTTGAATGGGGTCATCGAACAAGACAAGGATCTGGCCACAGAAGGCAAGGCAGATTTCACCGTAGCTACTACCCTAGCCCCTAGCGAAAAGGAACTAGACGCCTTGGTCTTCGCAGCGAAAGTGTGTAAGCACACCAAGTCCAATACCATCATTCTAAGTAACGATTCGCAACTATTTGCCTCTGGCGTAGGCCAGACCTCAAGAGTGGACGCACTAAGACAAGCCATTACCAAAGCCAATGAGTTTGGTTTCAACTTGAAAGGTGCAGTCATGGCCTCCGACGCCTTTTTCCCCTTCCCAGACTGCGTTGCCATCGCCCATGAAGCAGGCATCACCGCGGTGGTCCAACCTGGGGGCTCCATCAAAGACCAAGACAGCATTGACTACTGCAATGCCCAAGGCATGAGCATGGTGCTGACGGGTGTCCGCCATTTCAAACATTAATAACCCAGTTCTTCGAGGGTTTAAAACCTCAAAGAACGATAGGCCCAAACCATTTATTTTAGCGCTTTCTAGGATTTAATACTCCTCAGAAAGCGCTAATTTCATTTCCCAATCTACTGCACTAACTTGCGGTTCGAATTCAAAGTCAAGTTGATTTCGTATTTTGTATTTCGTACTTCGTATTTCCAATGAAAGCACATCAACTCAAGCTCTACAACACCCTTACCCGGCAGAAGGAAGATTTTGCACCCATCAGTCCTCCCTTTGTGGGCATGTATGTGTGTGGGCCCACAGTTTATGGAGATGCGCACTTGGGTCATGCTCGGCCAGCAATCACCTTTGACACGGTCAACCGCTACTTGACACATTTGGGATACCGCGTTCGTTACGTCCGCAACATTACGGATGTGGGACACCTGACGGGAGATGCAGATGAGGGGGAGGATAAAATTGCCAAAAGAGCCAAACTCGAAAAGTTGGAACCCATGGAAGTGGCCCAACAATACACCGATACCTACCACCGGGACATGGCCTTGCTCAATACCTGGAAACCCAGCATTGAGCCTCGTGCCACCGGACATATTCCCGAACAAATCGCATTGGTAGAAGCCATCCTGAATGAGGGCCTTGCCTATGTGGTCAACGGATCGGTTTATTTCGATGTGCTCGCCTACAACAAGAAATACACCTACGGCAAACTTTCGGGACGTGTCATCGAGGAATTGGTAAGTGGAAGTCGCGACTTGGATGGACAAGGAGAAAAGCGGAACTCCGTAGATTTTGCCTTGTGGAAAAATGCTTCCCCTGAGCACCTCATGAAGTGGCCTTCCCCTTGGGGTGTTGGTTTTCCAGGCTGGCACCTGGAATGCACGGCCATGAGCTCCAAGTATCTGGGTACCCAATTTGACATCCACGGTGGCGGTATGGACTTGCTTTTCCCCCAT
>JACCDX010167646.1_pt1 | contig 15581 bp, 24 predicted proteins | sample 7449681 | NCBI WGS metagenome assembly JACCDX01 (sample SAMN15323450, study PRJNA562643) | freshwater metagenome | isolation source: river surface water | place: USA:Blue River Watershed | collected 2017-08-18 | reverse complement strand
TATGATATTTGATGAGTTGAATGAGGATAATTTTTTATTATTTGCTATAAAAAATTATGAAAATCCTCAAGCAGTAACTAAGGAAGATTTTGATAAAGATCTAAATCATTTTAAGTATATTAAAAGATTACTTAAAAAATATAAAAATGGTGGAGAGTTGAGAACTCATTTACTGCTTAATCATTTTATTATTTTATATAATATTTTTGGTGATGCTGCTACTCCCATGCTATTCTTTAAAATTGAAAATGATTTGTGGTCTGTTATGAAAACCTTTATAGTTTTTCTAAACAGACTACCAGATTATCCTAAATGTTATATTCATGATATTAAAGTTGATTTAAATTGTTGGAAGGAACTTCAAAAAATCTATAAGCAAGATGGAAAAGATTGATAGAGTAATCGCTGCCTTTAGAAGACTTCATGAAGAAGCACCAACTAATAATGTTGGTGGTGGTCAAATTGCAGGTACTATTCAAGCAGGAGATGATCCACCTGTAAGAAGTAGGAAGAAGTTTATCTATCAAAAAGGACTTAGAAAAACTTGGGGTGTGAATACCTCTAAAAAATAAATAATATAAGAATTGGCATTTAGGTGCCGAAATGAAAAACAGAAACAAAGAAAATTCTTCATATGTTCTTATAAAAAGAACAAATGATATTATAAAGTGGACTGGCGTTATTACATATTTTTGTAATTTAATGTTGTATCCATAAAATAAAAAGATGCCCTTCAATAATGCCGGCAAAGAACTTGCTGTTTTAGAATCCAAGTTTCAGATATATGAAGAATTATCTAAGGAAATGTTAGATAAACTTGAAAGGGCAGTTGCTACTATTTCTGAAAATAGTAATAGAATTTCTTTAATTTTGGAAAGGCATGAAGCAAGATTGGATCAAACTGAAAGAAATGATCAAGCAATATTAAAGTTAATAGAAAAAATAGACGATAGAATAACAGAGTTAGAAAAAAAAGTTGAAGGGTTTATTAAATTTCGATGGATGGCAGTCGGAATTGGTATGGCAGCAGTAATGATTATCCAATCTAGCGAAGTAATAATTGGCATGTTGACACCGAACCAATCTAGTGGTACAGTAGAAAGAACCAGTAAGTGAACTTTTTATCATGGATTTTGTTGATGTAAAGTACATCAATATTCTTTCTTCTAGACTTTCAAAATTTAAAAAAGTAAATAATAATCTTTATAATTTTAGGTGTCCTATTTGTGGAGATTCTCAGAAGAATAAAAATAGAGCAAGAGGATATTTTTATTCTGTAAAAAGTAACACTAATTATAAATGCCATAACTGTGGCGTTAATGTTGCTTTCTCAAATTTTATTAAAACTTTAGATTCTGAATTATACAAACAATACTCTCTAGATAAATTTAAAGAAGGTCATACAGGAAAAACCTTTGTTGTAGAAAAACCAAAGTTTAAGTTTGATAAACCAACCTTTGATATAAAGGAAAAAGTAAATCTTCCCAAAGCATCCGAAAACGAAGATGCAAAAAAGTATCTGGAAAATAGAAAATTAAATCCGGATAAATTTTATTATGCTGATAAATTTAAATCATGGGTCAACTCAGTAAAGACTACATTTGAAGATATTAAATATGATGAACCAAGAATAGTTATTCCTTTATTTTATAATAATTGCCTTGTTGGTATTCAAGGAAGAGTACTTGGTCAATCTAAAATTAAATACATAACTATAATGCTTAGAGATGATGCTCCAAAAATTTATGGTCTCGATGAAATCAAAAAAAGTGAAAATGTCTACGTCACAGAAGGTCCCTTCGACTCCACATTCATTCGCAACTCAATTGCTCTTTGTGGAGCTGATGGTAATGTTGATAAGTGGGGTATTAACGATCCTGTTTGGATATACGATAACGAACCACGTAATTCAGAAATCGTATCAAGAATTTCCCGTGTTATCGGAAGCGGACAAAAAGTTGTCATCTGGCCTTCAACAATAAAAGAAAAGGACATCAATGATATGGTTTTATCTGGACTTAATGTTCAAGATGTGATAGAATCAAATACTTACTCTGGATTAGAAGCAAAACTTAAATTTACTACCTGGAAGAAAATATGAGCAACGGTCTAAAAGTTCAAAAAAGAAATGGTAATATCGAGAGTATTGATCTCGATAAAATGCATGTAATGGTTGATGAGGCATGTAAAGGACTTGCAGGAGTATCTGCAAGTCAGGTTGAAATGAAATCTGGTATTCAATTTTATAATGGAATTACTACTGCCGAAATTCAAGAAATTCTTATTAGGTCTGCTAGTGATTTGATCGATTTAGATCATCCAAATTATCAGTATGTTGCCGCTCGTCTATTACTATTTTCTGTAAGGAAAAGTTTGTATGGAAAAATGAAAGAACTTCCATTACTAGAAGATCATATAATTAAGTGTGTTGATAAGGAAGTTTATGATCCAGAAATCCTTAAAAAATATTCTACAGAAGAACTATCAAAAGTTAATAGTTACATTGATCATGATCGTGACTTCTTATTCACTTATGCAGGTCTACGTCAGGTCGTTGACAAGTACCTTGTGCAAGATAGAAGTAACGGTGGAGTATATGAAACACCACAATTTATGTACATGATGATTGCTCTGACAATCTTTGCAGAGTATCCAAAAGAAACAAGACTCTCTTACGTCAAGAGGTACTATGATGCAATCTCAAAACACAAAATCAACATTCCCACACCTATCATGGCAGGGGTTAGAACTCCACTTCGACAATTTGCTAGCTGTGTTCTTGTTGATGTTGATGACACCCTCGATAGTATCTTTAGCAGTGATATGGCAATTGGCCGTTATGTTGCACAAAGGGCGGGCATCGGTATCAACGCAGGCAGAATCCGTGGCATCAACAGTAAAATTAGAGGTGGAGAAGTTCAGCACACAGGTGTTGTCCCTTTCCTCAAAAAGTTTGAGGCAACTGTCCGATGCTGCACTCAAAATGGCATCCGTGGTGGATCAGCAACTGTCCACTTCCCAATCTGGCACCAAGAAATAGAGGATATCCTAGTATTAAAAAATAACAAAGGAACCGAAGATAACCGAGTTCGTAAGTTAGACTACAGCATCCAAATTTCCAAAATCTTCTATGAACGCTTCATCCAAGATGGAGAAGTCTCACTCTTCTCTCCACACGATGTTCCTGGTTTGTATGATGCTTTTGGCACTGATCGATTTGACGAGTTATATGTATCTTATGAACGAGATACATCTATTCCAAGAAAAACTATCGGCGCTCAAAAACTCATTCTGGATCTTTTAAAAGAACGTGCAGAAACTGGTCGTATCTATATCATGAATATTGACCACTGCAATTCACATTCTTCTTTCAAAGATAAAGTAAACATGAGTAATCTCTGCCAGGAGATCACTCTACCTACCGATCCTATCCAACACATTGATGGTGAAGGTGAAATTGCACTTTGCATTCTGTCTGCTATCAATGTTGGTAAGGTAAAGTCTGATGAAGAACTTGAAGAACTTTGTGATCTTTCTGTTCGTGGTTTAGATGAGTTGATTGAATATCAAAAATACCCTGTAGAGGCGGCAGAAATCGCCACTAAGGCGCGTCGTTCTCTTGGTGTAGGATATATTGGTCTTGCTCACTATTTGGCAAAACTTGGGTTTAATTATGATTCTCAAGAAGCATGGGATGCAGTCCATGGACTTTCCGAATCCTTCCAATATTATCTTCTGAAAGCATCTAATCAACTTGCTAAAGAAAAAGGACATTGTGAATATTTTAATCGCACTAAATATTCTGATGGAATTCTTCCAATCGATACTTATAAAAAAGATGTAGATGAAATTACTACTATTAAATTAGAGCATGATTGGGAAGCACTTAGAGCATCTATCTTGGAGCACGGTCTCAGGCACTCAACATTGTCCGCACAGATGCCATCGGAGAGCAGTTCCGTTGTGTCAAACGCAACTAATGGAATCGAACCACCTCGCGGATACCTGTCCATTAAAAAATCGAAGAAAGGTCCACTCAAGCAGATTGTTCCACAGTATCAATCTCTTAAGAACAACTATACGCTTCTTTGGGATATGTCTAGCAATACTGGTTATATTAATGTTGTTGCTGTGATGCAAAAGTTTTTTGATCAAGCAATTTCAGGTAACTGGAGTTATAATCCAGAAAACTATGATGATAATGAAGTCCCAGTAAGCGTAATGGCAAATGACTTCCTTAAAACTTATAAGTATGGTTGGAAGACATCTTATTATCAGAATACATATGATATTAAGACTGATGAAGTTATTGAAGAAAAACCAACTCTAGAATCATTATTAAATGATATTATGAGTAGTGAAGAAGAAGATTGCGAATCATGTAAAATTTGACTTTCATAACAGTTTTAAATTTTAAATAATTTATGTAGAGTCGTGAGGAACTAATTTAAAGAGGTAAACATGCAGATTAATTTTTTGACAAACGAAGAGCAAAACCAACAAATTCAGGGGATGACAGTATTTAATACTGAACAAGTAAATACAAAAAAGCAACCAATGTTCTTCGGTAAACCTCTTGGAATCCAAAGGTATGATTCTTACAAATACCCAATTTTCGATAAACTAACCACTCAACAACTTGGATACTTCTGGAGACCCGAAGAGGTGTCTCTCCAGAAGGATCGTGGAGATTATCAAACACTACGCCCAGAACAGAAGCACATTTATACTTCTAATTTGAAGTATCAAATCATGCTTGATTCTGTTCAGGGTCGTGGCCCTGGTATGGCATTTATTCCTTACTGTTCTTTACCAGAACTTGAGGCATGTATGGAAGTATGGGGATTTATGGAAATGATCCATAGTCGTTCATATACTTATATTATTAAAAATGTATATCCTGATCCATCTGAAGTATTTGATACTATTATTGGTGATGAGCGTATCTTAGAAAGGGCTAAAAGTGTAACAGAGTCTTACAATGATTTTATTAACTCTGCACAAGAATATGGTTCTTCCAATGCTTGGAAGCACAATATTGAAGGAGTACACTACGCAAAGGAAACACTCAATGATGTTAAACGAAAACTCTATCGAGCAGTCGCCAACGTTAACATTCTTGAAGGTATTAGGTTCTACGTTAGTTTTGCTTGTAGTTTCGCATTCGGTGAACTTAAGCTTATGGAAGGATCAGCTAAGATCATCTCTCTTATCGCAAGAGACGAAAATCAACACCTAGCAATTACTCAGAATATTCTGAATAAGTGGAAGGAAGGTGATGATCCAGAAATGAAGCAGATTGCTAAAGAAGAGGAAGAATGGGTTTATGCAATGTTTGATCGTGCAGTAAATGAAGAAAAACGTTGGGCAGATTATTTGTTCAAAGATGGAAGCATGATTGGACTTAATGATAAACTACTTCAGCAATATGTTGAATGGATTGCTAATCGTCGTATGAAAGCAATCGGACTTAAACCAGTATATGATATTTCAGCAAATAATAATCCGCTTCCTTGGACTCAACATTGGATTTCTTCCAAAGGTCTTCAAGTTGCTCCACAGGAAACTGAAGTAGAATCTTATGTTGTGGGAGGAATCAAGCAAGATGTTACCAAAAATACTTTCGCAGGATTCCAATTATGATGAATGGTGTGAGCAGGAAATCTTAAATGCATATAAAGATGCTGCAGAATGTGATGAATATTTGTTTGGAGATTATGACTATTGTAAAGAATGGGTAGGTATAACTACTTCAGATGTATAGATAGAGGAGGTAACACTCCTCTTTTTTTTATGCCTAAAAATCAATTAGTTAAAGATGAATTGAAAGTTCGTATTTTGGGATTAAAGAATAAACTCTATAAGGAACATGTTAGGCATGATATGGATATGAAAGGACTCGCTCATAAATATCTAAATGAAGTTCTTGATATAATTGATGAGTACAGATATTAATTGCAGTTATAGTAATGGATGGAAATATAACAAGTCTGAAGGAAAATGTTTTGAATCTGAAGACATAGAAGATAATTTCGGATTTGTTTATCTAATTACTAATAAAATAAATTTAAGGCAGTATATAGGACGAAAATATTTTTGGCAGTTTAGAACTCCAAAAGGTAAAAAAAGAAAAGTAAAGTCTGAATCTAATTGGAAAGACTATTATGGATCTTGTCCTGAACTTAAAGAAGATATTGAAAAGTATGGTAAGGAAAATTTTGTTAGAGTTATTCTTTCCTTACATAAAACAAAAGGAAAAACTAACTTTGAAGAAACAAGACTGCTTTTTCAGTACAATGTACTTACAGAATCCCTCAGTACTGGAGAACCTGCTTTTTATAATTCAAATATATTAAACAGATATTTTAGAAAAGATTACTATGAATACTCTTGATGAATTATACAAAGAATGTTTTCTTGTAAGTAAAGATGTTGAAATTGAAGAATATAAAGATGTTCTTTATCTTAAAAATGTATTTCAAGATCCACAGTTAGTTTTAAAATTTCAAAATCTTCTTAGTAAATGGGAGTCTTGCAATAGTGCTAAACCAGGATTGATGAGTTTGCAGTTGCCTTATTGGACTGCTAACTATGTTCATAAACAATTGTTTGATTATGAATGTGACTGGCATTGTAGTCAGACGGAATTTATTTATTTTTATTGGAATAATGAATGCCAGGATTCAGATGAAAATAATTTATTATCAAATAATTGTCTTATTCCTCATACAGACTCTGATCCAAATAAAAATAGTTTTATTTTTTTAGTAAATTTAAATGAAAAATCTGTAAGAACTGGATTTTGGAAATTTAAAGGAAATCGTATATGTAAAAATTTTGAAGAATCTGATGAATATGATGACTATGTTGTTACTATAACTGAAGAAAATCTTAAGAAAAAAACCAATAACGGAATACTTGACAAAGAGGGGGAAATTGAGTATGCTTTTAATGAAGGAATAATTTATCCATCTAGTAGGTATCATCAACCTATTATAGATAAATTTTATACTAGAGATAATCCAAGGATTCTCTTGAGGTATTCCTACGATAAACTTTGATTTTACTTTGATGAATTTTAATTATTTTTTTGGAAAATCTAAAGAACCTTCAACAGAAGAAATTGTTATGCATGTTCGTGACTGGTCATTGGATAGAATTGAAAAAATTAATGTAGATTCTCTTAATGCAAAAGCAATCTATTGTGAATTTGAAGAATGGATTGATCCTGATACGGAAGAACTTGAGATCGTTTCTATTGACAAAGAAATTTGACAAATACTAAATATTAACTTATTATGTAAAAACTCCCTATTATGAGTAGGGTTTTTTATTATGAGAATTTGATCGTGACAATTAGAGCCGTGGGCACTGCCTCTTGAGAAAGAGGAACTTCTCCTTTGCCTATACGGATGTAGAGTTCAATTAATTTTAATGCTATTTAAAACACTTTCAATTTTTGCCATTGCTACCGCAGGACTAGCACCCCTTGAAGCAAAGGCAGCGAGCGGATGTTCACTCGCATCACATTATGGAGTTGGTGATGGATATCATGGGCAGACAACTGCCAACGGGGAAAGATACAATGCTTACGGAAATTCCGTAGCACACAAGACTCTACCATTTGGAACTAGATTAAGAGTAACAAATCAATCTAATGGTAAGTCTGTAATTGTAAGAGTTAATGATCGTGGGCCTTACATTGCGGGTAGAGACCTTGACTTGTCTTATGGTGCATTCTCTACTATCGCTTCACCCAGTCAAGGTGTTGCCAGAATTTGCTATTCGCGTGTATGAATCCTAAAAACTGAATAAAAGGGGAGGGTAGAGATACCCTCTTTTTTTATAAATATTTTTAAAGACTTAAGTAAATGAAAACCTACACTGAGTTTATTACTGAAGCAAGATCTAGAGGATCTCATATTAATCTTGCTCCACTTGGAAAGGCAGTTTTAAAAACAACAGCAAAGGTTGCTTGGAAGGTTGGAAAGGCAGCAACTAAAACTGCATTGAGAGCAGTTAGAGATCATGGACAAAAACAACCAAAAGGATCAAAAAGAAGATCAGTTGCAGATACATTAGATAAAGTTAGAATGGCGACTTTATCTGATAAAGAGAGAAGAAGAAGAACTAGAGAAAAGGAAAGAAACCAAAGACAGATTGAAAGGGAAGTTAATACTATGAGAAGGGAAAGAGAAAAAGAGCAAAGACCAACTCAAAATAGAGGAAGATATAGAAACGTTGGTGCTGGTACAAGAGAAACTGTAAGATGAAATTTAATTTTCACTTTGGTAAACCATCCAAAAAAAGTATTATAATAACCAGCGTAGTAACTTCTACTATTATCGCAGCACTTTCACAATGTACTGGTATTCATGAAAATAATCTGTGGGATTTACTTGATGAAGTTCAACGAAAATATTTTCCACAGACAACTATTAATAGGGTAATCATACAAGATCCAGACAAACTAAACCGTAGAGTTGAAAGGGATGTAGATAAAGCAATTAGATTAGCAACTCCAGAATATGACAGAATAATACAAGAGGCAGATCAAAAGTATAAAGAAAAGTACTTGGAAAAACCTATTGATGAAAATGTTTGTTATACTGATGAATGTAAATCACTTGGAGGAGAAATTAGAATCTGTGCTCCTTGGGTAGAAGACTGTAAGTAATCCACTAAATAAAACAAAAAAATCATGTTTAATTTTTTAAAAAAGTATGATCTCTTTGAAGATGATATTAGTGTTTATGAGGAAATTGAACTTCTCAATAAAAAGATAACATCTTTAGAAACTGAAAACATAGAACTTACAAATACTATATACGAACTTGAAAATAAATTAGATATGATACTTGACAAAATAGATCCAAAACCTTATGATCTTAGTAGGTTTAAATTGGGTGATTGATAATGTACGAAACTCTAACAGAATTTGAAAGGGCACTTGCAAGGTTTGGTGATAAAGTTCAATATGTTGTTGGACTTGAAATTACTAATAGGATGAGTCCTGAAACTGCATATCAAGAAATTAAAGATATGATGAAAGAACTCAAGAAACTTCGTAAGAAAGAAAAAAATACATGGAATGAAGAAGATTCCTAAATGTTTCTATAATAACAATGATATATACTACATACACAGTTTGGTTAACTGTTTTTGCAATCGTTGCATATTTAATTATAGTTGATCAAAATGTGCCAAAGTTTATTTACTTACTATTTCAAATTTGTAGAGTAAATATAATAAGATTTTTTTGGATGATTAGATTTCATCCAAGAAATCCAATAACGAATTTATATTTTCGTTGGAAGTACGCCAGATTAGCAAAGGAAATACAAAAAAGGCTTGACAAGGAGATCTAGATCTGGTATTATTATCTCATGAGTTTTGAAGTTCCAACCTTCATGTAAATCTCACCCCTTCCATGCCTCTCAACGATGCACAAACAGGAAGGTCTCTGGGCTCATAGTTAAGCGGATATAACTACCGCCTTCTAAGCGGTCGTCCCTGGTTCGATTCCAGGTGAGCCTGTTGGAGAGTTAATCTCCATATATAAAATTGATAGAGGGTAAGTCTCTGTTATATCCTTATGAGATATATCACACTTACTCCATCAAATGCGAGTGTGGTGTAGCGGTAACATGCGAGCCTTCCAAGCTCTTGTCACGGGTTCGATCCCCGTCACTCGCTCTGAACCTTCGGGTTCTTATTCCACAATAGCTCAGCGGTAGAGCATTCGACTGTTAATCGACTGGTCCCTGGTTCGATCCCAGGTTGTGGAGTTGATAGTTTAATCTATCAACTTCTACTACGGGTATCTTCCGTAGCGTCGTAAGGAGATGATTGGGCAGGGTCCTAAGAACTTTGCCTTCTAGGCGAAGTTCGATCATCTCCACATCATCTGGTAGTCTATTGGTAAGGACGGGTGGACAACACACATAGAAACTAGGTTCGATTCCTAGACAGATGACACGGGGAATTAACTCAGTTGGTAGAGTAGCGCCTTTGCAAGGCGAATGTCAGCGGTTCAAGTCCGCTATTCTCCATATATAAATACTCTAAAAAGAGTAAGATGGAAACCTTATATAAATTACTTTCTGACACTCAGGCAAGTCTTTTTGTTCTTTTCCAAAAGACTTGGGTATATCACTGGAATGTTGTAGGTGATGACTTCAAACAGTTTCATGATCTCTTTGGAGAGCAGTATGAAGCGATGTTTGAAGAGATTGATAGAATTACTGAACATATGAGGTATCTAAATATTAAACCAGTACCCACTCTTTCTAGAGTTACTGAAGTGTCTCATATCTCAGAAACAAATAGTTCCCTAGATACTATGGGTATGGTTCGTGATTTATTAGAAGGTCATCAAAAGATTGTGGAACTTCTAACTCAAGTATCAGAAGAAGCAGAAAGTAAAAAATCAAAAGGAACAATTAACCTTGTTGATGATTTAAATGAAGCACACGGCAAATTTATCTGGATGTTAAGGTCATTTACACAATGAAAAAGAAAACCTTGAATAAATTAATTCAAAAACCTTTGAGGTTTCACCACCAAGATATTCATGAAGAACTTGATATTATCAAATTAGAATTATTAGAGATTAGGAGATTATTAGCAGATGTTAGTAGTGAGATGCAAAGATTGCAACAAAGAATTAACTAGCACAAATAAAACTCAAGTTTGTGGTTGTCCTAATATGATGACCGTTAAAGTTGATAGTGTTTCTGCTGTTGACTTAAGTAGAGTAGTTATGGTAAACTCTACACAGAAAGAACAAAAAAATGTTCTGACTTCTCAAGATATTGCTTGGCAAGAAGCGAGAAGACAACGCAAAGTTCGTAAATTGGACTTTGAAATACGATAAGGAGAGTCAATCCGATTGGCGACGGAACCTGTCTTGAAAACAGTTGAGGTATTAAAGCCCTTGGGCGTTCGACTCGCCCACTCTCCGTTATTCATTTATAAATGGATAAAATGATTAACCTAGCAAAGTTTGTTTTAAATAATCAGGTAACACTTTTTATTTTGTGTTACCTATTGACAATGGTTCCTATAATGGGTATAATGATCATACATCGAAAAAGTTAAAATCGTATAAATAGATTTGAACTATTTTGATTGCTATGCCCGCTAAAAATCCTAAAGAATATCGTGCCAATCATTATCAGCAAAATAAAAATAAATATGCTGAGAGTGCTAAAGCAGGAAGAATTAGAATTAAAAAATGGTATAGTGAAATTATGGAAGATAAATATTGTCAAAGATGTGGTGAATCTGATACTATTGTGTTAGAATGGCATCATATTAATCCAACTCAAAAAGATATGAGTATTGCTGATATGCTTACGAGAAGGGGAAGACAAACTATTTTGGAAGAAATAGAAAAGTGTATGTGTCTTTGTGCTAATTGCCATAGACGATTACATCATCAATTACGCAACGGGATGTAGCTCAGCTTGGATAGAGCGCCGCTTTTGGGAAGCGGAAGTCGCAGATTCAAATTCTGTCATCCCGACCTTTAAAATTATTTTAAATTACTTAATTAAAAATGACAACAGTTGCACAATCTTTTGAATTTGTTATTGATGAACAACCTGAGCAGGTACAAGAACCTCAGGTTGCATATCAATCAGAACCTATCCTTGGAGATCATGTAATTGCTCAACCAGGAGCACATTTTGAACAAGTAATTCCAGATGAACTTATTGATTTAATTGTAAAAGAAGTTGAAAGTGTCCCAGAGATTCAATTCAATTCCGCTCAAATTGGAAATGACTATTCTAACGGTGAATACTTAACAGTTAGAAATTCAAAAATTTCTTGGTGGCAAGAAACCCATTGGGTTTCTTCTATATTTTCCCACTACATAAATATTGCCAATAGAGCACTCTGGGAATATGACCTTACATACTTAAATGGTATTCAGGTATCTACTTATGATGTAAATGGTCATTATAAATGGCATTCTGATTATGGTACATCTAATGACCAGAGGCACACTAGAAAACTAAGTGCTTCTTTGTTGATTACTGATCCATCTGAATATGAAGGTGGACATCTTGAATTGGTAGATTATCATAATAATATTTTACAACCTCCACAGACAAAAGGAACAATGATTATTTTTGACTCTAGAATTCCTCATAGAGTTACTCCTGTCACAAAAGGAAAACGTATATCTCTCGTTACTTGGATGCTCGGACCTAAATTGAGATAAAATGGAAAAAGAAATTAATCGCACTGAGAATAAAAATATTCAAGAAGAAGATTATTTGAACGATTTATCTGAAGAAGACTTGAAAATTATTCAAATTTATACCGAACATAACGAAGCATCATAATCGTTATGATTTTTTGGGAGTGTAGCTCAATTGGCAGAGCGAGAAGCTTATACCTTCTGTATGCACCAGATTAGTGCGCGGTTGGGGGTTCGACTCCCTCCACTCCTACTATATAAAGAAATAATAATATTTTTATGAAGTATATTTCGTTTAGTCCATATTTTTCTGGACTTGCAAATGTTATAATGTCTTATGAAATTGCATTTGCTATAGCATATGTAACAAAAAGAACCTTAATATTACCACCAAAGACATGGCTTCTTTTTATATCAGAGTCTCAAGAAAAAGATGGATTTTCTGATATTTGGAAAGTATTTGACAAAGACTATGTTAAGAGTCAAATTAAATGTATTGACTATTATGATGTCCCAGAATTTCAAGGTAAGTTTGATTTAATTCAAGGAGAAAAATCATTCACAAAAAATCTTAGTAAACATGTTGATAGTGTTAAAGATATTAATTTTGTTACCGAAGCGAAATCCGAAGTATATTGCGTAAATGATGTTCATACAGTATTTACAACAGAACCATATTTGAATGAAGACTTTAAAGATTTTTGTCAAGGTAGAAATGTTTTAAATTTATCTGAAATTAAAGAAAAATTTATACATTTTGAAAATAATTTATTTGGTCATTACTGGTATCATGTTTACCCTGGAGATGAAAATAAGAGAAACATGATGAAGCAAAAAATTAATAATTGTTTTAGATATGTTCCAAGACTTTATAATCTTGCATCAAAAGTAAAGGATAATATAGGATCATATAATGCTGTTCATGTTAGAAGAAATGACTTTTTAGATGCTAGAAAAGATGAATTAGATCCAGTATCAAACAAAGAAAATCTTTTAAATATGTTAAAAGTATTTTTTAATCCTTCAATACCTCTTTATATTTCTACTGATGAAAAAGACTTATCTTTTTTTGATGAAGTTGAAAAAGAATATGAAATATATTTTTATGAAAATTTTGACTTTGACCTTGAAAAAATAGATAATGATGTTATTGAGCAAGTTATTTGTTCTCAAGCGGAAAATTTTTATGGTACGTACCTTTCTACATATACATCAAGAATTAATATAATGAGAGGTATTGAAAAAAGACAAGCAGATGATGATGTTGGAATAAATTATTATCCTTACGATAATAGGCAAGACACAAGAACTGCAAATCCATGGAAATTGAATCCTGATAAAAGATGGCATTGGAATTCATCTTCACATCCACAATGGAAAATGGAAAGAAACGGGAGATATGTAGATGCTTGATAAAACTAAACCTCCAATTTTCAACTCAAGTCCATTTAAAAAAGTAAAAGTTCCTGAGAATTTATATAATCTTATTCAAGACGAATATAAAAAAATGACTTTCTCACAAGTCATTAATGATGTTGTTTATGAACAAGAATATAAAGCACATACATGCGGTGGGATATCTGTTAAAGGAACTACAAATCCATATCATTTTAAAGATAATATAAGTAAAGAATTGTATGACGAGTGTTATAAAATAATTACACCTATAGTTGAAGAATGGTGTGGAGTAAAATTAGAACATTCTTGGGCATATGGTGTTAGAAGTTACACTAAAAATTCTATATTACATTTGCATCGAGATAGAGTTGATACTCATATAATTAGTTGTATAATATATGTTGATCAAAATTCTGAAATCAATTGGCCCTTAGATTTTTATGATCATGATAACAAACATCACCAAGTAAAATTTGACTACGGAGATATGCTGTTATATGAAAGTCTATGTGTTCATGGAAGAGAAACTCCTTTCCAAGGTCAATATTACAGAAACATGTATTTTCATTGGAAACCAGTTGACTGGGATCCATCTCCATATAAAAATATGAAAACATCCTTTAGAAATGGAAATCAACTTCTAAATTATTATGTGTGACACTGTTTAAACTGTCTCACACCCATTGACAATAAAAACTAAATGCATTATATTAATACTGTTAACCACCAAAAGAGATGACACTTTTCTCAAAATTCAAAAAAGACCTAAAAACTCTTAAGTCTGCTGCAGAAGGCGAATTTTATCTTGACGTAAAGAATCCTAAACTTTATAAAAAGGTAAAAAAATATTACGAAAGCATCGGAGTAGAATTTACAACTGATCCTTTAGATGATTATGAAATTCTATTGGATAATTTAAACTATGATTTCGCAAACGAACAAATTAGTGTTTGATCTTTAGTCCCGGAAAGACTTAAAACTTGCCCTGGTCGGAACCCTTCCCATAAAATCTCCACTTAATGTGGAGATTTTTTTTGTAAAGATAAATATAAGAAATGAATTTTAGTATGTTTAACTTATCATTTCATGGTTCTCATAATGCAACCATTGCAATATCTAAAGAAGATGAAGTATTAGAATGTGTTGAATTTGAAAGGTTATTATCTAAGAAAAATGCAGCACTATTTTATTATGAAAACCCAAAAGATAGAGTAGAGTATATAAAATTTGTAGAAAAATATTTCAGAGAAAAATATGGTGTAGAAAAATATGATAATATTATCTACAATTCTGTAGACGAAAAGAAGTTTGATTTTAAATCAGTCTTTAGTTATGATAATCTACACTACATGATGCATCATGAAGCACATGCCAATAGTGTGCTTTATCAATCTCCATATGAAGAGGCGTTGATAATATCTTTTGATGGTGGATCTGATGAAGGATTTTTTAATATTTTCTATGGTAAAAAGTTTGAAGACCTGAAAAAAATATATTCAGGTAAAAAAGATTATGCAATTTCTTATATGACTCCTGCTCACTTTATAAAAGATATAAAGAAAGAAGATGATGTATATGTTGGAAATTTAGTTTACGCTGGTAAACTAATGGGATATGTTGGATTTGGTGAAATAAATTCTGATATGGCGGAAAAACTAAAACAATATTACGAATCAAATACTTATGATAATGTTGTAGACGCCATTGATAGATTTGTTGAAATATTTTCTGAATATGGAATTTCTGATTGGAATAGTTCTTTTTCTATTAAGGATGGAAAAGATATTGCAACAACAAATCAACATGTATTTGAGCAACTATTTTACGAAGAAATTAAACCATTTCTAGATGAGTATCCTTATGTTCCAGTTCTAATTAGTGGGGGATGTGGACTTAATATTATTAATAATACAAGTTTAGAAAAAACGAGAGAAGTCTTTGTATCTCCTAATCCAAGTGATGTTGGACTTGCAAT
>JACCDX011285823.1_pt1 | contig 15582 bp, 12 predicted proteins | sample 7449681 | NCBI WGS metagenome assembly JACCDX01 (sample SAMN15323450, study PRJNA562643) | freshwater metagenome | isolation source: river surface water | place: USA:Blue River Watershed | collected 2017-08-18 | reverse complement strand
GTGTTGTGAAAATTCTGATAGTTGCCGAATGTCCCTCAATTAAAAAATCAATTTCAGCACCTTCACTTCTGCCAATCCAATTTCTTTGAATTTCTTTGATAGAATCCGACCATTGAATGTTGTTTAATCCTTCAAGAAGTTTATCGGCATAGGCAGTAATTCGGAGACTCCATTGTTTCATTTTTTTACGAACAACGGGGTATCCACCTCTTTCACTCACACCATTTACAACTTCTTCATTTGCAAGCACAGTTCCCATGGCTTCGCACCAATTCACTGTTGTTTCATCGATGAACGCAAGGCGATATTGATTTAAAACTTCTTCTTTTTTTGAGGGACTGTAACTGTTCCATTCATTGGAAGTGAAAATGTGGATTTTTCCTGAGTGAGCATTTACATTGAGATTTCCATTTTGTGAAAAATGCGAAATTAAATCAGAAATTTTTTCAGCTTTTTGAGAATTTTTATTGAACCAATGCTCAAAAAATAAAGAAAATATCCACTGTGTCCATTTGTAATATCCTGGATCACAGGTTTTTACTTGTCGATCCCAATCGTAACAAAATCCCATTTTGTCTAATTGTTCTCTGAAGCGTATAATATTCTGTTCGGTGGTTACAGCGGGGTGTTGACCAGTTTGGATGGCGTACTGCTCTGCAGGTAATCCAAAAGCATCGTAACCCATTGGATGTAAGACATTAAAGCCATTTAATCTTTTGTATCTCGATACAATGTCGCTGGCAATATATCCCAGTGGATGTCCAACATGTAAACCTGCACCAGAAGGATAAGGAAACATGTCGAGGGCATAAAATTTAGGTTTAGAAGGGTTTTCAGTAACCTTGTACAATTGCGAATCTTTCCAATGATTTTGCCATTTAGATTCGATTTCGTTGAAATTATATTGATAAGAAATAGACATTCCGGATGCAAAAATACAAAGGTAGCTTCTTTTTAACGACCTTTGTACCGAAATGGCAGAAAGTAATTTTATTGATTACGTTAAAATATGTTGTCGAAGCGGCAATGGTGGTGCGGGAAGTAAGCATTATAACCGTACCAAAATAAATCCTAGAGGTGGACCTGATGGTGGCGATGGTGGAAAGGGAGGGGATATAGTATTAAAAGGAAACACACAGTTGTGGACGTTGTTGCATTTGAAATTCCGCAAGCATGTGATGGCTGAACATGGCAAGCCAGGAAGCGAAAATACAAGCACCGGAGCATCTGGCGATAGTATTGTGTTGGAAGTGCCATTGGGAACTGTAGCAAAAGACGCAGAGACGGGTGAAGTTTTATTTGAAATAACCGCCGACGGCGAAAAGAAAGTTTTAGTTCCTGGCGGTCGTGGTGGACTCGGGAATGCGCATTTTGCAACGAGTACAAATCAAGCCCCGCAATATGCTCAACCGGGAGAACCTGGGGTAGAGCGGTGGATTGTACTAGAGTTAAAAGTATTGGCCGATGTTGGATTGGTTGGATTTCCGAATGCAGGAAAAAGCACTTTGCTGAGTGTAATAACCGCGGCAAAACCAGAAATTGCTGATTATCCGTTTACCACACTAGTTCCGAATCTGGGCGTTGTAAAATATAGAGACTTCCGCAGTTTTGTCATGGCTGATATTCCCGGAATTATTGAAGGAGCTCATCTGGGTAGAGGGTTAGGACATCGATTTTTAAAGCACATTGAACGAAATGCTGTTTTGTTGCTGTTGATTCCTGCCGACAGTCAAAACCATCGAAAAGAGTACGACACATTGGTCAATGAATTGAAAGAGTTTAACGATGAGCTAGGTTTGAAAGACCGCATTGTGGCTATCAGTAAATCAGAAATGTTAGACGATGAATTGAAGGCAGAAATTACCAAGGAAATGGGTGATGTAAAGGTACTTTTCTTTAGTTCAATCACAGAACAGGGCTTAGATAAATTAAAGGATGAATTGTATCGAGCCATACAAGAGAATGCACAACATTAATCAAGAATGCTTATTTTTGCTTGTTAACTTTTAGTATTAAAATAGATTGTATAAAATCATGAGAACGATAAAAAGTGTTGGTTTATTTTTCATTTGCTTGGTGTCGTTGACATCACTTAAATCTCAAGACAAGTCAACTGAACCTGTAGTATTTACCGTAAATGGTAAACAAAAAGTGTATTTAGGGGAGTTTGAACGTCAATTTCTTAAAAATTTGAACTTAAACGAAAAAAAAGTAACAGCCCGAGATATAGACGATTATCTGAAGTTGTATGTTAAATTTAAATTGAAAATTCAAGATGCAATGGATGCAGGTAAGGATACACTTGCCGCTTACAAACAAGAACTATCTATGTATCGCGAGCAATTGGCTCGTAATTATTTGTATGACAGATCTGTTACTGAATCCTTGATTTCAGAAGCTTATGAACGCTTAAAATCACAGGTAAAAGTATCTCATATTTTGATCATGTGTTCAAGAGATGCTTCAGAGGCTGATGTAACCAAAGCTTCTAAGAGAATTAATGAAATACATCAGGCATTGAAAAGGAATCCTAGCGCCCAAAACTTCTCAGATTACGCAAAAACCGATTCTGATGATCCAGGAACTAAAAATTCTGGAGGTAGTTTGGGTTGGATGACCGCACTTCAGGTTGTTTATGAATTTGAAAATCAAGCTTACAACACCCCAGTTGGTGGAATATCTGAGCCATTCAGAACAGATTTCGGATACCATATTGTGCGTGTTGAGGATATTCGCAAAAGTCCGGGTGACGTAAAAGTAAAACATATTTTAATTCGTGTTGGTCAAAATTCAGACAATACTGACGAGGCTGCGAAGCAAAAGATTAATGAGATCCTTTCTAAAGTGAAAAGTAAATCTTCAACTTTTGAGGAAATGGCCAAAACATATAGTGAAGATTTCAATAGCCGTTACAATGGTGGCGAATTGGATTGGGTGAATATTACACAATTTGTAGGAGATATTGAACGTCAAGATTGGATTTCAAAAGCATATTCGCTGAATCCAGGTGAAATTACTGAACCTTTTAGAACAGGCTTCGGTTGGCACCTGTTACAATTGGTAGATAAGCGAGGAATTGGTTCTTATGACCAAATGAAAGTTCAATTGAAAAACCAAGTTCAACAAAATCAACGTTCTCAAATTTCAATCGATTCTTTGGTGACCAAAGTGAAAAAACAAGAAAATTATCGTTTGAATCAGGTTGCACTTTTATTTTTAAAGAATTCGCTCAAAACAAAGGATTCAATTTTAATGAACGGAAGTTTTAAAATTGAAATGCTCGACAGAAAATACACCGAGACAATAATTGATGATAAAACAAAGAAAAAAACAACCAAAGAATTTGACTTTTTGCGGATGGAACTCTTTAATTTAGCCGGCGAATCTTATTCAGTTGAGGATTTTGGTGTTCGTTTCGTGGGTATTAAGAAAAAGTCGACGGGCTCAGTTGATGATTTTGTTGAAAATAAACTAAATACATGGGTGAGTGACATTTGTGTGAATTATCAGAATTCACATTTGGAAGAAAAATCTGTAGAGTTTAGAGATATTTATCAAGAATATAGAGAAGGCATTTTGATGTTTAACAGAATGCAAGAAAAAGTTTGGGATAAGGCTAACAATGACTCTGTTGGATTGGTTGAGTATTTCAAAAAGCACAACAACGAATATACTTGGAGCGACCGCTTTCACGTTGAAGCATACTACTGTGTAGATGAGAAAATGATGAAACAAGTTTTCAAACAAGTTAAAAAGGGAATTCCTGCAGATAGTTTAAAAAGAATGCACACTACCAACGGTAGAAGTCGTCTAGATTTTGATTATCGTATTGGAAAATACCAGTCGAGCGATACGTTTTTATTCCCTCAAAAGAAAGTACTTTATAACATTTTCAACACACCAGAATATAAAACAGCTAAAAATAAAGTGTTTAAAATGGGTTTGGTTGGTAACGATTATGTTGTGATCAAAGTTAGAGAGTTTTTGCCAGCTGGTTTGAAATCACTTGATGAAACCAGAGGTCCTGTGGCTTCTAAATATCAAGAAGAACTTGAAGTGCTTTGGCTGAAGGAACTTGAGGCTAAATATCCTGTTGATATCAATCAGTCAACAATTGAGGCCTTTAAATTAAAATTGGGAGCTAAATAAGGTCAGAGCAAGTGAATTTTTCTTCTAAAAACATATTTCTCGTTCTTTCTTTTTTTGTAGGGACACTGGCCTATGCGCAACAAGGACCAACTTTACCTCCAAAATATGTTGATGGCATTTTAGCTGTTGTTGGAGAGAAGGTTATCATGATGAGTGATTTTGAAACTGAAAAAGTTCAGATGGCAAGGGGCCAAAATCTAAAAGATTCACAACAATTGTATTGCAATTTGCTCGAGCAAATGATCATTCGAAAGTTGATGTTGAGTCAAGCAGAAATTGATAGCTTGCCAATTAGTCAAGATAGAGTTGAAGCTGAAATAGACAATCGTATTCGTGCATTTCAGCGTCAAGCTGGAAGTATAGCCGACTTAGAGAAGTATCTAGGAAAAACCATACAAGAGTTTAAAGAGGAAATTCGTCCTAAAATGAAAGAGCAACTGCTTGCTCAAGAAATGAGAAGTAAAATTACTTCTCCCGTAAGAATTAGCCCTAAAGAAGTTCAGAAATTCTATGAGGATATTCCACAAGACAGTCTGCCAATTATTCCTACCGAAGTTGAGGTGGCGCAGCTGATTGTTGAACTTCCAGTTTCTCAAATTTCAAAAGACTTTGCAAAGGAACAGCTTGAAGATTTACGCAGAAGAATACTGAAAGGTGAAAACTTCGATAAATTGGCGAGGGCTTACTCAATGGATCCAGGTTCAAAAAATAACAATGGGTTGTTGCCTGAATTTGGAAGAGGTGAAATGGTTGGACAATTTGAGAGAATGGCTTTTAAATTAAAAGAAGATAGCATTAGTCCTGTTTTTCAGACTGATTATGGTTATCATATCATGAAGTTGATCAAGAGAAAAGGTGAGAGAGTTCTTGCTCAACATATTTTAATTCGCCCTGAAAACACAAGTGATGATTACGCGAGTGCAAATAAACTTACCGATAGTATACATTTGGCTTTAACAGAAGGCAAACTAGATTGGTGTGTTGCTGTAAAATCTCACGCAAGTGAGCAGCTTGGAAATAAAGGATATTGTGGATTTTTGACTGATGAAGCAACGGGATTGCAAAAGACCACATTCGAAACATTGCCCACTGATGTGAAGCAAGTTGTTGAGAAATTAAAACCTGGTCAGTTTTCACAGCCTTCAATCACTATGACTCCAGATGGAAGAGCAGTTTACAGAATAATTTATTTAAAAACTTTTATCCCTCCACATCAAGCTAACCTGATTCAGGACTATAGTCGCTTACAAATGGAAGCTGATGCCAAGAAAAAGCAAGAGGCTATCGATAAATGGGTCGGTAAGTTTAAAGGGCGCACTTACATTAAAATAAAGTCAAGAAATTTTCAATGTTCACAACTTAAAAAGTGGGAAAATGAGTAATTCAAATTCAGTTGAATTGGCCTATTCTTTTGGTAGTAAAGTCAGTGCTTTAAAATCAGAAGTAGGGAAGGTTATTGTAGGTCAGGATGAGATAGTAACTGCTTTGGTGAATGCGATATTTTGTCATGGTCACGTACTGATGGTGGGTGTTCCTGGTTTGGCAAAAACATTGTTGGTGAAAACAATGGCAGATGCCATGTCACTTAATTTTAATAGAATTCAGTTTACACCTGATTTAATGCCAAGCGACATCATTGGTTCTGAAATTTTGGATGAGCAAAGACAGTTCAAATTCATTAAAGGTCCAATTTTTTCGAATTTGATTCTTGCAGATGAAATCAATAGAACTCCCCCGAAAACGCAAAGTGCATTGTTGGAGGCAATGCAGGAGCGACAAGTAACTGCAGGTGGTAAAATATATCAATTGAATGATCCATTTTTTGTTCTTGCAACACAGAATCCAATTGAGCAAGAAGGCACATATCCATTGCCAGAAGCTCAATTAGATCGTTTTATGTATCAAGTTTTACTTGATTACCCTAGTTTCGATCAAGAGGTTCAAATTTTAAAACAAACCACTTCTGATATCAAATCTCAGGCCAACGCTGTATTAACAGCAGATGATATTTTAATGTATCAGAAAGTAGTTAGAGAAGTTCCTGTAACCAATCACGTTTTTGAATATGCAGTGTCATTGGTGCAGAAAACCCGTCCAAATACGAGTGGAGCTCATGAGATGGCCAATAAATATTTATCTTATGGTGCCGGTCCGCGGGCTGGTCAAAACTTAATTCTTGGGGCTAAATGTAATGCTCTCATGAATGGAAAGTTTTCTGTGGATATTGAAGATATTCAAGCGGTTTTGTATTGGGTGTTGGCACACAGAGTGGTGCGTAATTTCAAAGCTGAGGCGGAAGGAATTTCTACAAACGATATTCTATCTAAATTCATATGAGAAAGGCTGACAGGGTTGCTTTTATCATTGCGAAATTGGAGGAGCTTTACCCTGAAACACCTGTTCCTTTAGATCATACTGATGCCTACACACTTCTCATTGCTGTTTTATTGAGTGCACAATGCACCGATAAAAGGGTGAATGAAATTACACCATTTTTATTTGAACGTGCAAACACGCCTCAAGACATGGTTAAGCTCTCAGTAGAAGAAATTAGAGAAATTATCAAACCATGTGGATTGTCTCCATTCAAAAGCAAGGCAATTTTTGAGTTGAGCCATATTATCTTGGAAAAACATCAGGGCGAAGTTCCACAAACATTTGAGGATTTAGAAGCATTACCAGGTGTTGGTCATAAAACTGCCAGTGTGGTGATGTCGCAAGCATTTGGTGTGCCCGCTTTTCCTGTAGATACGCATATTCACAGGTTGGCTCAAAGGTGGAAATTAACCAATGGTAAAAATGTTGACCAAACCGAAAAAGATTTAAAACGATTGTTCCCACGTGAAATTTGGAACAAATTACATTTACAGATTATTTTTTACGGCCGTGAATTTTGTCCAGCTAGGGGACATAACATAGAGAATTGCATTATTTGCAAAACAATTTTATCAAAAGAATTGCAATAGTGCGTCTTGATGAATGTTGAGATGCTCTTTAAATGCGTTTTCAAGAGTTCTAAGCGAAATTGGATACCCAATGCAGGAGTTTAGTTCATTTGTGAAAATTTCTTCTCCGGAAGCAGTTTTAAGGGTGATTTCTTGAATTATGCCTTTTTCAACAAACATATCGAGCTCAACTTGTTGTGAATGAAATTCAAATTTTCTTGAATGTTGGTACTTTGGAGAGTAACCTAATATCCAGTTTTCCAGGATAAATTTTTCATTTTTGAGGGACGTTATCTCCTCAATTTCTTTGGGGCTCAGAAAGTGTGACGCTCCTAGGGTTTGATTCAGCGTTTGGATGAATTTTTTTAAAAATTCGGGGGTGTCACCGAGCGGATGATAATCGATGATGTTGGTAACTATACTTCTCACACTTTTTACCGCTTTGTCGATATACTGACCTTCTGATTTTAAAGCTTTTGACAGGTTTTGAAGTTGGCTATTGTAGAGCAATGTTCCGTGGTGTAGAACCCGTTTTTTTTGTTGAAAGACGTGTTGTGCATTTCCACTTATTTTTTTTCCGTCTAGCAGTAAATCATCTCTATGGCTGTAGGTTGTTTCAATTCCAATTTTACCCAGTGCTTCACGAATGGGTTCAAGAAACTGTTTGTAGTTTACAGCCTTGTCTAATTCTGTTTCAATATTCTTGATAAAGGTAAAATTGATATTGCCCATATCATGAAAAACGGTTCCACCACCTGAAAGTCGCCTTGCAGGTTTGATGTTGTTTTGAATGCAAAATTGATAATTAATTTCTGCGCATATGTTTTGATGTTTGCCGCAAACTACGGCACTCTCGCTTTGCCAAATGATACATACATTGTTGTCGGTATTCTGAAGAAAATAAGCCTCAGTAGCTAAATTAAAGTACGGACAAGTACTTTGGGAAACAATTAGTTTCATTCAGGTTGTTTGAATTTTGGGACTTTTCGTCGAAGTTCAAAATTTTGACCAAGATATACTTTTCTCACAAGTTCGTCATTTGCAAGTTCCTCTGCATTTCCTTGTTTGAGTAATTTTCCCTCAAATAAGAGATAAGCTCTATCTGTGATACTCAGTGTTTCTTGAACATTGTGGTCGGTGATTAAGATACCTATATTCCGATCTTTTAGTTTGGCAACTATGCCTTGGATGTCTTCAACTGCAATTGGATCTACACCGGCAAAAGGTTCATCCAATAAAATGAAATGGGGGTCTGTTGCGAGAGCTCTGGCAATTTCCGTTCTTCGTCTTTCACCACCACTGAGCACTTTTCCCAAGTTGGTTCTTACTCTGCCTAAGCTAAACTCATCGATGAGAGACTCTAATTTTTCCTCTTGTTGAATTTTTGTTAACTTGGTCATTTCAAGGATGGCCTTGATGTTATCTTCAACGCTTAAATCTCTGAAAACAGAGGCCTCTTGTGGTAGATACCCGATGCCAAACTGAGCTCTTTTGTACATGGGAAGTTTGGTGATGTCGGTTTGATCTAAGTAAATTTTACCTTTATCTGGTTGAACCAATCCTACACACATATAAAAAGTTGTGGTTTTTCCGGCACCATTAGGACCAAGAAGACCTACAATTTCACCTTGGTTTACTTCCACACTTACGTCATTTACAACTTTTTTGGAGCCATACTGTTTAATTAAGTTTTCGGACCTAAGGCGCATGCCACAAAGATAGTGAAATGCATATGATTTTTTTGAATTTCAGTTGGTGTTACAAGGAAAAGAAGTATCTTTGTGGCGGCGGTACGGTCAGCTCCTCGTGAATTCCCCCAGGTCCGGAAGGAAGCAAGGGCAGCGGGTTGTAGCGACGCGATACCGCCTTTTTTTATTTATTCTTTTCTGATTAAACTTTTCAAAAGTGCTATTTCTGCATCTTTAGCCTTAATAATTTCTTTATATAATTCTTCAATTTTTTCGATGCTGTTGTTTTTGTAAATCACATTATCTCCACCACTTCTGGTGCTGAAATCATTTAAAACTGGTTTTTCATTAGAATTGAAAAAGCTTGAAACATCTACTTCTAATATTTCAGCGATTTTTGTTAATGTATCTATAAACCTCTTTTAACAATTTGCTAGAGGAATCTGAGTAATCAAAAAAAAAGGTGCGTAAATCGCACCTTTTTTTGTTTATTCTATTGTTAGTGTTAGAACGACTGAACTTTGTATTTGTTTTTGTGTCCAGCAGGATTCTTTTTTGGTCTAGACGATGAAGATGATCTACTTCTTGAACTATTTGAACCAACAGATTTGCGGTTCGCTTGTCCTCTGTGATGACTTCTCTCTGCACCAGGTGCAGATGATTCGCTTCTGCGTCCTTCACTGTTAAAAGGTGCACGCTTTTCTGTTCTTTCAGGACGATCGCTGTTGCGACTATTGCCAAATGCAGATCCTTGTCGCGCTTGAGTTTCTTGTCTAACTTTACCTTCAAAACTACGGTCGCGTTTTTCTCCACCAAAAGATGAACCACGTCCCCCAGAATTTCTGTCAAAAGAAGATCTATTTCTATCGCCATTTGTATTGAAAGAAGGTCTATCGGAACTACCGCCACGACGATCATTTCTATTTCCGCCAAAACCACCCTCTCTGCCTGAAGAATTTCTGTCTCTATCGCCGAAATTTCTGGATCTATCAAATCCACCCCTGTCGTTATTGCGGTTGCTAAAGTAACTACCTTCTCTATTCTCTCTTGGAGCTCTTGGCTCTCTTTCTCTACTTACGAAATCTGAACTTCTTTCTCTTGCTGGAGCTGTATTTTCATTGCGGTCGAAAGAACGACTGTTATCTCTATTAAATCCGCCGTCTCTATGAGAAAAATCTTTTGATCTACCATTTCTAGAGCCGCTATCTCTTCCTCTACCTCGGTTTCTATTAGAATTACCTCTGCTACCACCTCTTCCTTTTTTTGGCAATTCAATTCTGTATTCATGTTCAACTTCAACAAGATCTGTTGTGCCGTGCTCTTTGTAAATCATTTCCAATAAATTGGCTTCAGATTGATCACAGAAAGACATAGCCAATCCTTCAGTTCCGGCTCTACCAGTTCTACCAATGCGGTGGGTATAGGTTTCAGGATCTTGTGGCATATCGAAGTTTAGAACATGGTTCAAGGCTGGAACGTCTACACCTCTGGCTGCAACATCAGTTGCAACTAGAATTCTTGCGCGACCGTCTTTGAATAGATCTAAGTTGCGGGTTCTCTCACGTTGGCTTTTATCGCCGTGAATGGCAACCGCATACTCGTTGATATTGCGCAAGTTTTCAACCAATCTGTCAGCACCGTGTTTTGTTTTAGTAAACACCAACATATTTTGAACTTGTTCATCATCAAGAATCTCTTTCAAAAGCTCAAATTTATCATTTCTCGATACGGCAAATAACCATTGTGTAATTTTTGGTTTTTCTTCATTCAAGGGTGCAATGTCAATTTGCGCTGGGTCTGTCAAAAGTTCTTGAGATAAAATTCTTATTTCTCTTGGAGCAGTGGCAGAGAACAACAAAGTTTGTTTTTTCTCATTGAGCATCAATCTACCGATTTCTCTGATATCGCCAATGAATCCCATATCGAGCATTCTATCGCACTCATCAAGTACCCAAGTATTGATGGCTGATAAATCAATATGGCCTTGTTCAATTAAATCTAATAATCTACCAGGGGTTGCAATGATAACTTGACAACCTCTTCGAATGTCTTCAACTTGACGGCGTTGAGAAACTCCGCCATAAACCAGAGCAATTCTCAATTTGATGGTAGAGCCATATTTTCTGAAGTTATCAGAAATTTGGTGCGCTAACTCACGTGTTGGAGCCAAAATGAGAGCATGAACGCCTTTTTGAGGATTTTCAATGATCTGTTGAATGATTGGAATAGCAAATGCTGCAGTTTTTCCAGTTCCTGTAGGAGCAGTGGCAAATAAGTCACCTCCGTTTAAAATTGTTGGGATCGCCGCTTTTTGGATGGGCGTAGGTTCGGTGTATCCCTGCTTTTCTACAGAAGACACAAGTTGAGGTAGTAACCCCAAGTTTTCAAAATTTTGCATTAAATGTTTTTTCTTTGGGCTAACGCTTCAGAGTCAGAAATGAAAGCGTAGGAATCACAATCGATTCAGTCTACATAAAGTCCCACTCGTAAAGAATTGCGGGTGCAAAGATAGTGTAACTAATTGATAAAACCTAACTTTTTCCACAATTGGTCGGAATTTGTGTGGAAAACATCGATTAAACTTGCAAGATCCCTGGATGAAAAGGTTTCACAGGCGCATGATTTGCCGCTTCAATGCCCATTGAAATCCATTTTCTGGTATCCAAAGGATTGATAATTGCATCGACCCATAATCTCGCTGCAGCATAGAATGGTGTAGTTTGACTCTCATAGCGTTGGGTGATTTTGTCGAGTAATGCTTTTTCGTTTTCAGGACTAATTTCCTCACCTTTCGCACTGAGCGAAGCTTTTTCAATTTGCAACAAAGTTTTTGCTGCTTGTTCTCCACCCATAACTGCAATTTTAGCGTTAGGCCAAGCCACAATTAACCTTGGGTCGTAAGCTTTTCCGCACATAGCATAATTGCCAGCGCCATAGCTATTGCCCATAACAACGGTGAATTTTGGAACAGTGCTATTGGCCATCGCCATCACCATTTTTGCACCGTCTTTGATGATTCCTCCTTGTTCTGATTTGCTTCCTACCATAAATCCTGTAACATCTTGAAGGAAAACGAGAGGAATTTTTTTCTGGTTGCAATTCATGATGAATCTCGCAGCTTTGTCGGCACTATCAGAATAGATGACACCACCAAATTGCATTTCGCCCTTTTTGCTTTTTACCATTTCACGGTTATTTGCAACAATGCCTACAGCCCAACCGTCGATTCGGGCGTACCCGCAAAGAATTGACTTTCCGTAACCTTCTTTATATTGCTCAAACTCGCTATTATCTACCAACCTTTCGATAATTTCAATGGTTTTGTAAGGCTTACTTTTGTCTGCAGGCAAAATGCCCCAAATGTCTTCTTGTTTTTTAGCAGGAAGAATCGTTTTTATTCGGTCGAATCCAGCCTTTTCCTTGTGGCCCATTTTGTCGAAAATGAATTTTATTCGATCTAAACAAGCTTGATCATTTGGGAATTTATCATCGATAACACCTGAAATTTCACTTTGCGTAACAGCACCACCAAGGGTTTCATTGTCAATATTTTCGCCAATTGCAGCTTTTACCAAATAGCTACCAGCCAGAAAGATACTGCCATTTCCCTCAACAATTAAAGCTTCGTCAGACATAATTGGAAGATAAGCTCCTCCAGCAACACAGCTACCCATGACGGCTGCAATTTGGGTGATACCCATAGAGCTCATGATTGCATTGTTTCTGAACATTCGTCCGAAATGTTCTTTATCGGCAAAAATCTCATCTTGCATTGGTAAAAAAACGCCCGCACTATCAACCAAATAAATAATAGGAAGGTGATTTTCCATTGCAATTTCTTGCGCCCTTAAATTCTTCTTTCCTGTAATTGGAAACCAAGCCCCAGCTTTTACAGTGGCATCGTTCGCCACTATCACGCATTGTCGGCCACTCACATATCCAATCCCAGCAACAACACCACCTGCTGGGCATCCTCCGTATTCTGAGTACATTTCAAATCCTGCAAAGGCTCCGATTTCAATCCATTCAGAATTTTCATCTCGCAAGTAATCAATACGTTCCCGAGCAAGTAATTTCCCTTTTTCTTTTTGTTTGGCAGCAGATTTAGCTCCTCCACCTCCGTAAATCTTTTCTAATCGGCTTTTAACAATGTCCCAATTCTGCTTGTTGGAATCCTCATTTTTATTGAATTGAATGTCGTGTGTTGACATGATTCAAATATACTTCAAAATTTGTGCGAGCCCTATCTATTTTTCAATGAATCTGTAAAATTTACTTTTTGCTAGATTGCAACATTTTTTCATAAACTTCGATCCATTGATGCACATTCATTTTCTTACAGAGTTCACCAATCAAACCATACGGAATGTCGTCCATCTTTTTAAATCGAATGCAGCTTTTCCCCATATCTAATTTGAATTTACTGTGTTTTGGATACTCCGATTGAAACCACTCTAACATGTCTGAATTTGCATATAAACCCATGTGATACAATGCAATGAAGTTCTTTTGAGAAGCCAAATTGATAAATGGTAGAGGTAATTTGGTATCGCAGTGGTATCCATTTGGGTAAATTTCATGAGGGACAACATATCCAATCATGCCGTAATTTATGCATTCAACAAATTGTTTGTCTAAATTTTGTGTAATCGTTTCTCTAAGTTTATTAAAGGCAAATTGACGGTCCGGAGGAATTGAAGACACGTATTCTTGGACGCTTGTTGTTGGTTTAAGCATGATTTGTTACAAAATTAATGAAATTGATAGATTCCTTTTTCATCACTAGATACCACAGGTTCTTTTTTGTTCTTTAAAAATAGTTCAATGCCAACACTAATCGTTTTCCAAAGTTCAAAATATTCTTGATATTCAGCGAATTCAATATTTTTTGTGAAATTAAAATTTGTGGATTTAGAGAATTTAAAGGGAGCAATGATAACGGGAATTTTATGTTGACCTGAATTTTTTGCCAAAACACAAAGGAAATAAATTTCTTTGATTATATCATTGGTCATTGCTAAGCACCCGATTGAAACACATTCTCCGTGAATAAAAATATCGCCACCCAAATTTTTCACTTTACTTCTTTTTTTATCAGCTGCATTTGGATAATTGATACCCAAACTCAAGTAAAAATTACTTGTTGGATTAAATCTATCGATTTCATAGAATCCCTCAGGAGTTTGGTTATCTCCTGATTGAAATTTAGGTCCTAAACTTCCAGATTGGGCACAAATATCATATTCTCTGAAAATCGAATAAGGGTTGTTTGAATTTCTTATATAAACAATAAGCTTTTTTTCTTTTTTGTAGGCAACAAGCAGTAATTCAATATTTTTTTCGCTTATGTTAAGTTCGGTTAATCTGACTTTGATGTTTTTGTAACTATGATTCTTTGCATCTTTGACCCTGTGGAAATTGAGTTGTTCATCTAAAAAACCTTGGTTTGTAAACGAATAAATGAAGAAAATTGCAAATAAAATGATGATACTTACAGCTGCAATTTTCCGAATTTGCATGATGATTTTGATTTTATTGTTGTGATTTCAATTCTACAGTTCTCAGAACGTTTAAAAATGTATCAGCGCCATGTGCGCCGGAAATGGCGTACGCATCATCAAATACAAAAAACGGCACACCCCGTGCTCCTACTTGCTGGGCCATATAAACATCAGAATTCACTGCATTTTCTAGTTCAATTGAATCAAGTAATTCAGAAATATCCGTAAAATTAATTCCGGTATTTTTTGCAATTTCTGCAAGTATTTCTGAATCTTCCAAATTTTTACCCTCCGTGAAATAGGCGTAAAACAACGCTTCTTCTATTTCATTTTGTAGACCTTGTTTTTTCGCGGCTTGGATAATTTTATGAGCTTTTCTTGAGTTCATCACCTTGGCAATATCGAATCTAAAGTTGATGCCTATCTCCAAGCCTTGTGTGGTTAATCGATCAAAATTTCGATTTACGTCTTCCTTGTCCATTCCTTTGATATCTGAAAGGTAATCTGTTAGAGAATAACCTTCCTGATATTGGATGTTGGGATTCAATTCGAAACTGCGCCAGATGATTTCTACGTTCTTTTGTCCCTCAAAATCAGACAATGCTTTTTCAAATTGATGCTTGCCAATATAGCAAAATGGGCACATCACATCCGACCAAATCTCTACTTTCATAATGTTAATTTTCTGCAAAGAATGAAAGAAACAAAGGAATTGACAAGATCGTTTTGATTAAGGCTTGGAAATTCTCGATGTTTGAGATAACGACCTTCCAACCTCATCAACAATTCTTCGTCTATTTGAAAATCTAAATTGACAGAAAAGCCATGAACTTCTCTCAATTCCAGAATTTTTAATGCCAGTTGGTTGTCGCTGAAATATTCGTACCTTCCTGAGATTGAAAAATTCTCATCAAATTTATATTTTGCAATCAAAATTGGGGCAAAGTAAAAGGCGGCATTTTCTCCAAACTTATTTTCTTGACTTTCCATGGCATTGTCGAAACCAATCGTAAGATTTAGATCTTCTTGAAGTCGAATTTGTGCGTAAAAGTTGTGAAAAAATCTAGTCTTAGGAAAATTTGTTGGAGATGGACCAACATAAGAGGAACTATTTAAGGTAATTTTCTTGTTGGGCTTGTAAGTGATTTGGTGTCCCCAAGCGGTGCGTTGATTGTCATATTTTTTCACCATCATTTGCCATCCATCGAGCATGTTGATATTGGCTTTTAATTTTTTGTTTTTGGAGGTATAATTCAATCGCATTCCGCTCTCATAGTAAGGAGAATTGTCGGCTAAAAT
>JACCDX010796481.1_pt1 | contig 15584 bp, 11 predicted proteins | sample 7449681 | NCBI WGS metagenome assembly JACCDX01 (sample SAMN15323450, study PRJNA562643) | freshwater metagenome | isolation source: river surface water | place: USA:Blue River Watershed | collected 2017-08-18 | reverse complement strand
TGAAACGCCATTTTTTTCTCCTTGAATTATTATGTGTTCTTCTGGTAGTTTATACCATAGAGATATTTATGAAAGGCTGGATTTACAACCTGTCTATCATTTTTCTGGTGAAAGACGCATAGGTCTCGCCACCGTTTGCAACTTCCCACAAATCACCGTCAATCACCTCAAAGTCATGTTCTAAACCATCTTCAATGATGGGTGCAGGAAGAACATCATCGTCCATCTGATTCATATTTTCCAGTTGGATTTGTTTACGAATATCGTGATTAACGATTTCTTTGAAGTATTGTTGTGTGGTTACCCAACCAAAAATAACAAGTGACATTACCAAGTCATCATTGGCACCTAACGCCGCAGCAAAAGAGTTCTTTTGTTGTTCAAACGTTGTCAATTCTGAATAGGTATCAAAGTCATTAATCAGTAACTTGTCACCTTCAATCAAGGTTTTTAGGTTAGAACAACCAATTGCCTTAACCTGAGGTGACATTTTCAGACCCATTTGAATGCCACGGGCAAAACCAGCAGACAGTTGTTGTGGTTTCTTATTGCCTGTGTAGACTTTCCATAGATTTTCATACTCAAAGTCGGCATGTAACGAGTCTGCCACTTGTGGATTGTTGTTGATTTCTACCAACACATATGCATCGTTGTAATATCTGGCTGCGTTATAGATGACGGTAGGGAAAAGAATAGGTGTGATAGACGAACTTGCGTATGTTGCCACCTGTTTGTATGGTGTCTGTGAAATATCAATAACTTGAAATGCAGAACAGTCTAGGTTCTTACCTTCAGATACGTCAACACAGATACAGTATAGGTGATCCGACTTTGCACCATCAGTCTCTTTGACTGGATGTTCATAGATTTTCATCAAGTCGTGTGTTGCAATTGGATCACGGTACGCAATCGTTTGTAACTTATAACCAGATACCAGAGTATTGGATGAACCCAAGAACTCTGTTTCAAATTCTTGTCTGAACTGTCGTTCACTTGTGTTACGGATTGTTTCTTCTTTCCATGCCTCATCACGACCTGGTACCATAGACCAGTGAATCTCAAATGTTTTGTAGTTGTTCTTCTTGTTGATGGCATCCATCCACAACTTGTAAAACAGATTCATGCCGTTTGGTGTAGACACGATAATAATCTTGGAAGTTTTACCAGATGAAATAACAGGGTAAACTGAGTTAAAGAATTCTTCAGCGATGTTGTTTGGAACGAACGCAAATTCATCCAAGAATACTAAGTTGAAAGATCCACCACGAACTGCGGATGATGAGGTGGATGCCGCAACAATCTTAGAACCATTTTCTAGTTCGACATTACCCTTGTTCCATGTCACAACACCTTGTTGCAACCACATAGGTAAGTTTTCATATGCAAGTTGGTATTTACCAAGAATGTCACGTGCAAGTGAACCCTTGTTGGCCAGAACTGCAACGTTTTGTGTGTCGCTGAATAGTGTCAACCAAAGAAGGTATGCAACTGAAGTGGTAGTCTTACCGACCTGACGAGGACATTTAGTGATTGAGAATCTGTTTTCGTGGTAGGTACGAATCATTTCCTTTTGAAATGGCCACATCTTGAACTTCATTAGACCTTCGTCAACGTTAACAATCGTAACATAGTTCTCTGCAAAATAAATTGGATCTAATGAACACTTTCTATATTCTTCGATTGTCTCTTTGGTCCATTCAACTTTGACGCCAACTTTTTTTAGTAAAGGATTATCTCTATACGAATCTTTGGCATCTAATGAATAATCGTCATCATCATCAATCATTCTTTACCTTTAAGTAACTTATTGAGTTCTGCGGTAGAACCAACAAATATTGCTTTATCAATTTTTGTTTCACCACTTTGTTGTTTGCCGTCCATAGTACGCATTTGTTTCTGAACTGCTAGAAGTTCTTTGTTGGCATCTACCACATTTTTCATCAATGTGGCATAAACTTCAAATGCTCTTGGATGTTGACCTGCACTGGCAATCTGACGCAATTCTTCCATCGCATCTTTGCCATTATCTATTAAGTCTTGTAGATTAGACTTTGTTTGTTCATAGGCATCGACCAGGTCATTCTTTAGGTCTGGACCATCTACTGATGTGTCTTTAACAACCGGCACCAATGGTTTTGGTTCCTGTTGTACAGGAGTTACATCAAAAAGTTTTTCCATGTTTTTGTCAAATGTATTCATATTATTCATCCGCTGTTCTTGTTGATGGGAATTGTCTAACGGTACCTGGCCAAATAATGCGAACCGCACCACTTGCGCCACCTGCACCTGCTCCATTACCTGCTGTATTACCAGCAGTACCACCTGCACCTACTACAACAGTATATGTTTGTCCTGGTACGACAGTAATATTGTTTTTATATCCTAGACCACCGCCACCGCCAGCACGACTACCTTCGCCGCCGGCACCGCCGCCGCCACCAAACGCTCCGCCGCCACCGCCGCCACCTGCGAATGAACCAGATCCTGCGCCACCTCCTGTACCACCACCGCTTGTGCCGCCTGCGCCACCCGTAGTGCTACTAGCAGAGCCATTTACTCCATCAGTAGATGTTGTGCCGTCTGTTGTTTTTCTACCACCTTGACCACCTGTAGTTGATGTATTGGTCGAAAACCCGCCTCTACCACCACCTGAGCCGCCGCCACCGCCAGTGTTGTTAGCGCCAGCAGTGCCTGCAGCACCATTAGATCCTTGTCCTAATATACTAGTACCACCACCGCCACCGCCAGCGTATGGAGCACTTCCAGAACCTGAGTAAATCTGACCACCTCCACCACCGCCACCGGATCCAGCAGTTGGAGTAAAAGTCAGGAAGTCGCCGCCTCTGCCACCATTGCCACTATAACCGCCGGCTCCGCCGCCACCTGCCATAAATTGGCCGCCGCCACCACCATTACCACCGCCATCACCCACATAAGTACCACCTTGAGCTTCGCCGCCGATACGAGTTGCCCCGCCGCCCTTAACAGTGGTAGCGTTTATAAAATAACTATCGCCACCACCTGTTGAATCGGATCGTCCGCCGTCACCACCACCGATGCATACTACACTAACTGATGTGACACCAGCTGGTGCGGTCCAAGTATAGGTTCCTGCGGTTGTGTATGCAAATTGCCCTGCAACAATTGCTTGTGGTGGATTGCTAGCAATTCTAATGCCGGATAAATTTAAACCTGAAATAATCATAATCTTATATAGTTATTAATCCCAATCAGTATTATCCATTGATACTTTTTGCCAAATTGGAGTTGTACCGTCTGTGTAATCGGCATAACAATAATATAGATATGCACCCGAAACTAACAACATGCCAGCTTTATCTCCAGCAGCACCTCTTGCGGTACTTGGATTGTTACTGCCGTGTGGAATAGTTACTATTCCATCTTCATCCAATAACAAAGTAAATGTTGAATTTGCTAATGAACTGGGAGTTGTGTTTGCTTTTAAAAATGCTGCATTAGCATATGTACTTGCTGCTAGTGCATTAGTCGTGGCTGTATTTGCCTGTGTGTATGCTGAGTTGGCATATGAACCTGCTGTTACGGCTTTAGAATCTGCTGTTGATGCATCTGATGTGGCTGTATTGGCTTGACTGTATGCTGTGTTTGCATATGTTGATGCAGCCAATGCATTTGTAGTTGCAGTATTTGCCTGTAAGAAACCAGAATTTGCGGTTGTTCTTGCTGTGTTATCAGTAGCGTAACCTGTAAATGCAGTGTATTGTCTGGTTGTATCTGGGAATAGAACATTGGTTTGGTAGAAACCCCAGTTCTTTGACACTGGTGTATTATCTTCCAAACGGAATACAACACCTGAACCATTATTGTCAAACAAAATAGCAGAGTTGTTGCCTGAAACGCTGTTCATAGATTCAACAGTGAATTGACCGTATGATGTTATACCAGATGAATTGAAACGTAAGAGTCTTGTACTGTTATAATCTATGTCTAAATTACCGGCATCATTTAATTCTAGAGAATAAGACGAATTTGCAATACCTGTTGGTGTTGTGTTGGCAGCATTATAAGCATTTTGTGCAAGTGTAGTTGCTGTATTTGCTTGTGTGTACGCACTATTAGCATATGAACCTGCTGTTACTGCTTTTGAATCAGCTATTTCGGCATTAGTAGTTGCAGTATTTGCCTGAATATATGCTGCGTTGGCGTATGTGGATGCCGCTAAAGCATTGGTGGTTGATGTATTTGCTTGTGTATATGCTGAGTTGGCATATGAACCTGCTGTTACTGCTTTACTATCTGCCGTTGCTGCGTTTGTTGTTGCAGTATTTGCCTGAATATATGCTGCATTTGATTGAACAAATGCAGCTGTTACATTCTCAATTGAACCGGCCGTATTAGCTAATAGTAACGCAGCATTTGCTTGAACGAAGGCACCGTTAGCATACATCGCAGCAGAGTTTGCAACATGACTTGGAGTATTGGCCTGTAAGAAGGCAGCATTAGCATAAGATCCAGTTGTGTTTTGACTTTGATACGCAGAATTTGCATGAATAAAACCTGCTGTTAAAGTATTTGTTACGTTTGTAATGTTTGTATTTTGTGTAACATTTACACCTTGCAACAATGTAATGTTCGTTGCGTTTGTATTTGCCGTTGTTCTTGCATAAGGATCAACTTGTGTATCCGAAATAATTGTATTTGCAAAATTAAATGCGGCTTGTGCTAATGTGGTACCTGTATTTGCTTGGTTGTAAGCACTATTAGCTTGTAAGAAAGCTGAGTTTGATTGTGTAAAAGCACCGTTGGCTTGCAAGAAAGATGAGTTTGCCTTGGTGTAAGCACCTTGTGGAAAATCAGTATCCGCCACAGAATTATAAAGTTCTGTAAAATTGGCATTTGTTTTAGTGAACGCTGCTCGCAACGTATCTCCGGTGCCATCGTTTGCTACTGAACCAGTATTGATTACTTGTTTTGCCATTTTAATTACTTTCTGTTATTTTTACTGATGGTGTGTTTGTTTTATCTGTTGTTAAACTAGAACTATCCACACTAAATTCTGTATCATCTATTTTTACCACAGGTGCTGTATTCGCATATGCATCTATTTGTGCATACTTGTCAGCTGTTACATTATAAGAAGTGAAACGGTAGTTTGCACTTGTCTTTAAACCATATACTGGTTGCGTAGAAACAAAATCACCATTAATATTAGTCAGAGTCAATGTATTATTTGCCCAACCAGAAACTCTGGCTGATGCTGTTGCATTGTGTACATCATAACCTTGATATACCAATTCATTTAATTGATAATCACCTGCACCTGATGCAACATCCATATTGAAACGAACAACATCATTTTCATCAATTTTATTATATATTGATGTGATAGAATGTGTGATGATATTTGTATCTGAGGTTGGACCATACACGAAACCTTTAACGGTAAAGTTTAGTGTCCAAATAATAATACGTGGATCAGATTCTCTGTTGCCTTCATATTGAGTATCGTGTACCGCACTATTAAGAATAACAGGAATCTCTTTTATGATTCCCATCTCAGGAATCAAATTCAATTTGATTGTGTAATCTGGTGTGAAGTATGGTAAGATGTGTTCAATGACTTGTGTACCATCCTCAATATTTCTGACATACAAATATAGGTTGAAATCAAAATTGTATGGTACCGGATTGTACTGACCTTTTACACCAGTGGCAGTTTGTGCATAGTTTCTGATGTTTGTGTTTTGTTTTCTGGAAGGATCATATGTTAGGCCTACCATTTCAAAAGACATTCTAGGTAAAGTCATTTGAACTTTTTTGTCCAAATTGTAATCTTCTTCCAATCTCAACACATAGTGTTCTTTAGGTGCATATGTGATAGGTACGATAAATCTTTCTGATTCTGAGTTATCTGGATTGTACCTGACCATGGTAATCTCATTGAATAGATTACCAAAACCTACAACCATTTTACGAATGATGCGATTATAGAATGTATTTGCCATTAAATGTCACCAAATGGGTTAGTTTCACTGAAATCAATAATAGAGTTTGCTTGTTGTTCTATATAAAGATTGTCGTAAGTTTCATTGTTAACATCTACATTCAACGGATCGTACCTTGAAATTATATATCTTGCATTACTTGTGGCACCAATCACCAAGGTGTTGGCAGTAAATTCACCCATAACATTTGTAATGGATAGAATTTTTGTGTTTGCAATCCACTCCGATACAGTACCAACAGCTGTTGCATTTGCAAAGGTTTGGTCCGCTGAGTAGTATACTTCTTCTTTATATTCGTAGTTACCTGTACCACTCGATAACATTCTTATGTCGATGGTGTATGCAGAATTGTCCACAACCATGTCGATATCTGGTACACCAGTGTCGATGATTTCTTGTGAGTACTTGAATTTCTCCATTTCGATTTCGTAGAAGAACGGTATCTTACGACCTAATGTAAAGAAGTCTTTTGTTTGATTCACAAACTTAATCTCAAACAATTCACCAGTACCATTTAAGAATGGCACATAAATCAAATCACCTTCACGTGGTCTTGTGAATGTATTTTGTGGTACTCTTTGTGAGAATGAACGCTTAGAAATAATAACATTAACATTGTTTTTAATTTCTAGACCAAACTTGGAGAAGAATTCTCTTTCACCACTATACTCTAAAGCACTAGACAAATAGAATTCAATTGGAAAAGCAGACTGGAATTTCTTAACCGGATCTTCACCGTACAACAAATCTCTGGCAGTATCATTATCATTCGGAAGATAAAAGGCGTCAGAACCCATTATCTTAATTGATTCTACAATTAAGTCTTCCACAACCCTCTGTTCGTTCAGAGCGTTGTAATTATTAAAGTATACACTTGTTGCCATGTTAGTTCATATACCAGTCTAGTATTCCACCGTAATTCTTTTCCATGTCAGCTTCTAAAGTTTTCTTTTCTTCTTCCGCTTCTTCATATATTTTGTCGCCATTTAGAACGACACCACCTGGCAATTGAATACCACCAAACTTTTTAAGGTTGGAACCCCATTGTTTCTTAATCAATGCGGTTGCATATTCTTTTAACCAACGGTCATTCCAAACTTGGCCATATGTGTTTGGATCCAACAGTGCATAACATTCTGCAACAACTGTGGTACCAACTGGTGCCTGAGATTGACCCCATGCCCAATCAATCATCAGTCTTTGCATGTGGCGATTGAAACGAATTGGTACTTCACCTGTGAACATTAGTTCCAAAGAACGCAAGTGTTGTTGAGTTAGTGTGTAGTTGATGTATGATGCTGATGTGAAGTCATACAATTCATTTAGACGCAACTGGTATCTCAAATCAAACATATTGATTGAGGATTGTGAATCTTGAATTGGGAAAATGCGTGTAACACCAGTAATTTCCAGTGTGTTGTTTGCACGGTCTTGTGCCTGTGTCAGGTCCAAATAACGGTTGTTAATGTCTGTCTGGTCTATTTTTTTGATGTAATAAACTTTTTGTAGACCGTCAAAATGGTAATCGTGCCAATACTGCAATGCATCGTCAATACGGTCTTCTATCTGGTCATCATCAACGTTAATATCTATGACTGGGAAACCTAGACGTTTTAGGCAATAATTTTTAAAGGCGGCTCTATCTGTGACTGTAGCCATTACTAAATCTCCTTATAATAAGGTATTTAGTTTACAACCATTTCAAGATTTTTCCATAGTAATTTAAAGTGAAATTCCTAAAGCGACATAACCTGATGGTATCGCATAAGTAAATGATGATGATGCCCACCTAAAAGTTCCAGATATTGTGGCTCCGCTTGATGATCCGGAAACAATAATTACTCTAGGACTCAATGATCCTCTAGTTACGTTGGGTATAGTAGTACCAGTACCCGAAACAGGATCAACAGCCCAGCTATTATTTCTGCCATAAAAAACTCTACCGGCTGCTGCGTCATATGCTATCCGAAATACATCTCCGTTAACATAAGGTCCAGTAACTGATCCAGTATAACCGCCATATCCATTACCATTAAACAAATATAAACAAGGAAAATTGTTATATCCACCCGAGTTTGCGTCTCCGGCTATTCCTATTAAAGCTTCTGCTCCACCAACACTTGACAATAAAATTTCAAAATAAACTTTTGTAGTTGATGAACCATAAGGAAGTGGAATTGTCCTTGCACCACCCGATGACGCTTGTAATTGACCAATACTAAAAGAAAATGCTCCAGTGGTTCCTACATAATCCGTAGATCCTGATACCCATCCTTGAGCATTATATGTTGCGCTTGCCAATACTCTATTAACTGATGCCAATGGCCATGACCCTGAATTTGTCAATTGGTCTGTTAAACTAAAAATACCATTAGCGGAAGAAACAGATGTGGTGATTCTTGTGTTGGACATTAAACCACCAAAATATCTTTTAGTCATTAACTAATGTCCTCATAACTGACTGAAACATTAAATGTGTTTGCTGCGCTTGGTGTTGCACCTAAACTGGTGTTTTCTTCCAGGTAATATTGACTCGACTTGTCGATTACATTAAGTGTTGCATTTGCGGGAACACTAATACTACCAGCAATAAAACCATTTGCCGTACCTGTTGTATTGGCACCATTGCTATAGTAAATTGTTATCGTTGCAGCTGATGATGTCCAATTAGAAACGTTTAATGTATTAACTTTTAATACTTTGTTTGAGTTTGCTGGATTATTTAAAACGGTTCTTGTCGCTGTTGTTGTTAAGTTTGATGTTAATGTTCTTCCGACTATTGTATTTGCGCTTATTAAATTTGGTGCTGCCATATTAACCTCCGAAAACTAATGAATAACCAGCAGCAATTTTTTGAGTTGATGTGGTCGATGAACTGGCCGTGTTTGCTGCGGCAAAGGCTGCATTTGCCTGTGTTCTAGCAAAAGTGTCCTCTGGTGACAAAGTGTTTGCCACATTGTAGACTGTATTGGCCTGCAAAAATGCCGATTGGGCATAGTTGAGAACATCCACCCCAGAAACAGTTATCTTGTTTACTGAGTAATCCAGTGTTTGGTCAATGTTTGCTGGTTGGAGTTTTGTTGTCATTTTTCTTTTTTATATTATTTATTTAACTTCAAAAGATGATGTTGGTGGTGTAAAGTTTGTTGTGTAACGTGCAACACCTGTAGTAATTCTTAGGTCATCTATGTAACCATAAAAAGTTCTAAAAATAGCAGTGCCGCCACCAGCATTATTTAAAGCTCCAATATAACTCAACGTACCAGTGCTGTAAATGGTAGCTGGCGCTGTATATGTTGTACCAATTTGTGTGCCGTTTAGGAACACTTTAAAATCTGATCCAGAACGAGTTACAGCAATATGATTCCATTGATTTATTAGAATGGTTCCTATATTTCCAGAGTTAATTCCCCAACTACTACCATCTGCTCCCACATAGAAATTGACACTAGTATTTGTAATGCCCAATCTTAATGATGAATATGCTGAGGTATTACCATTAAACCACATAATAGTCTGTATTTGATTTGATTGAGTGGTATAAAACCAACACTCAGCAGTATAATCACCTCTAGCAAGATTAATAGCGGGGTTATTTACTATACCTACATAATCATCAGTACCATCAAACAAATAACTTTGTCCAGTATTTCGTTTGAAAGGATTAAATGACCTAACAGCAACGGTGTTAAATGCTGTCAGTGTTGCTGCGTTTGTACTATTGTCTGCAAAGTTTCTAGATTGGCAAGTCAGCAACTGAGTTCCTGAAACAGCAGTCAATGGACTTGTCGGAGGAGTAAATGTTGTTGTGTATAAAGTTGTGTTAGTCACTCTAAGATTACTAATGAAACCATTCAACAAGTTCACATTACCTGGACTATGTATTGCCCATGCACCTTGTGTATAGCTAGCAGAGGTTGTAGTGGAACCGACTGACACACCATCTACCCACATCGTCATTAAGTTACTACTGTCTCTAGTTACTGCGATGTGATACCATTTTCCTGGAATAATAGATGATGGACTAAATGTGGAATTAAATATATTTCCTGTTCCAAATATATTTGGTGTGATTCTAGTATTATCATTATAAAGAGTCCATCCACCGTTAGTCTGAACACCCATAAATGACCCTGCGGTTGCGGGAGCCATTGTCCATAATGCCCAAAATTCAACTGTGAATGTTCCCGCTAATGTAGTCCATGTTGCTGAAGGTACAGTTAAATAATCTGCGTTTCCGTCTGAGTATACACTATAAAAACCACTCTCAAACGGATTTTCTGGTGCAATTTTAACATCACCAACTGTTTCTAAGTTGTTGGTGCCATGCACATCAATAATACCACCAGAAGTACCAGATAACAATAAAGTTGATGATGCTGTGTTTGCACCAATTCTGTATGTTGGTGTTGCAGGTGCCACCGGTGGAACAAAGTTGGCTCTGTATAAACTAAAACCGTTTATAATTTGAGCGTCTGATAGATAACCATTAAATGGCACTGATGTATCGCTTCTTCCACCAATAGTCAATGCTTGTGAAGCGTCATATAATGTAGATGTTGTCAAGTCTGTTGTGTATGTTTGAATTCCGTTAGTAAATCCTCTTATCACTCCACTAGTTCTTGTAACTGCGACATGATACCATTGTCTTGGAGTAACCGCTCCTAAACTCGCTTCGTTCACAGTCCAGGAAGCACCATTCAAACTCATGTTCAAACGAAGTGTATTTGCGTTATCAATTCTTATCACCCATGGGGCATATGCAGACCAACCGTTAGTCATAATGACTTGTTCGGTACTTGCAACATTAGTATAGAACCAACACTGAATAGTAAAGTCGTTAGCCTTGAATCCCAATGCTGGATAATTTGCAACAGTTAACTTGTCGCCGGTGCCATCAAAGTACATAGAACCACCATTCACACTGGGTGAGTATGATACACTAGTTGTGTTTGTTTGACCAAATGGATTGAATGGTAGTGGTTTAGTGTCACCGGAGGTAGTTATAGAATAATAATTAGTGCTGTTGTCAATTAATATATTTGACTGCATACCTAAAAATTGTGTGCCTGAAATGGCAGTTAGAGGTGAAGTCGGTGGTGTGAATATTGTTGTTCCTGTTGTTGTACTGCTGGTGGAATATGCAGGCACAATAGAGCCTCTCACAACTCTCATATTTGAAAGATAACCAATAAGGCCGCCACCTTCAGTTGCTGAACGCCATGTCGAAGATGATGGAAAATTTGTACCGCCACTTGCAGAATATCCTCGTAATACGCCGTTAACAAACAATCTCATTGCTGAACCGGTTCTAGTAACACACAAGTGTAACCATTGATTCGTCAATGATGAGATACCATAACTTGTTATTGTGCCTGTGCCATTACCACCTACGACCAATGATCCATTTTCCAAATAAATTTGGAATGATCCACTGACACCAGTAGCACTTTCAAAAATTCTAGGATATAGACCACCCATTGTAGAAATGTGGGCCCAACATTCCCACGTAAAATCTTCTGTGCCAATAGGACCAGCGTTTCCATTAATAGTATAAACATCACTGGTACCATCAAAGTAAACACTATAACTTGTAGGTACACTCGTTACACCACCAAATGGACTAAATGCTTGAACTGATACATCACCATTTCTGGTGATTGTAAAATTATTATACGATTCGTCAATAAATCTATTGTCTTGACATGTCAACAATAATGTATTGGCCACTGCTGTAAGTGGTGTTGTTGAAGGATTAAACGCCGATGTATATAATGCAGTACCCCTAACAATTCTAAAGTTTGATATATACCCATTCATTAAATATACACCGTCCAACCTTCTTCCTATATTCACTGTGTTGGTTGAACCGATGGAAGAATTGGTTGTACTTGTTGCCATTACAACACCGTTTTTAAACAGTCTGGTTGTACCTGAACTTCTTGAGGCTGCTACGTGTGTCCATTTGTTTAAATCTGCACTGGTGAAAAAGTTGGCTGTTCCGCCACCGAAAATATCATATGCCCAATATAAAGTTCCAGCATCACATGAGAATTGGTCGGCTGCACCAGATCCACCAGTGGAATAAATTGACCAAGTTGTACTTGAACTGTTTATCCACGCTTCGATTGTATAATCACCCGCAAATACAAAGTTACTTGAACCTGGTACAGTCAAATAGTCACCAGTACCATCAAAATAATTACTCCAACCAGTTTGGCTGTATGGACTAAATGTGCCTTGGGTTGCATTACCACTTCTAGTAATCAAGTTATTGAAACTGGATTGATCCACAAAACCATTGTTCGTTGCACCACCATTTGTTTGTACTGTCAACAATTCTGTATTGGCCACTGGTGTTACTGGCACTTGTGGTGGTAAAAAGTTTGCCGTATATACAGCATTACCTTTTATGATTCTAATGTCTGACATATAACCGGTAACGCTTGAGTACCCTGAAACTGGTAAACCAGAACCACCACCAATATTAATTGTGGATAAGTTGGTTGTACCTTGAGTTCCTCCAGTAACTGTTCCTCTACTGATACCATTAATATAACAAGTTATGGTGGATCCATTTCTAACTAATGCAAGGTGCGTCCAAGTATTAACTAGAGGTCCATTGTATGTAAAAGTTAAATAAGCTCCACCTGCATAAATGTAAAAAATGGTAGAAGATGCTCCAATATAATCGGTTCTGATATCAACATCACCACTTTGAGTACCATCACTTTTTGTGCTAAGTAAAACTATAGCAGCATTTATTACAGTGGGATAAAACCAAAATTCTAAATTAAAGTTACCTGAACCAAATGTGATGGCATTTGTATTATTAGACCTCAAATAATCTCCAGTACCATCAAAATATGCTGAACCTAAACTAGTTATCGTAGTGTTCGCAGTTGATGTAAATGGATTTATATCAGATGGATATATTACTGCACCACTAGACAGTGCTACTGTCGAATTATTGTTAGAATAATCTATAGATAAAGGACCACTATTAGTTAATAAGGTAGTTCCTGAAATGTTAGTTAGTGGAGAAGTAGATGGAGTAAAGTTACTATTGTATAGAGAAGTGCCTTTTACTATTCTCACATTTGATATGTAACCATTATAAGGATAAAGGGCGTTTGTTGCACCAAGTCTAGCAAGAACTCCCGTGTAGTCTGTCGTAGTTGTTGTTCCTGTATGTACTAATACTCCATTAATGAACCATCTTATAGTTGAACCGGAACGAGTAACTGCATGGTGCGTCCATGTATTCAATCCGTTGGTTCCTGCTGTAGCAAAGGTGACAACCCGACCTGTACCATCATAATATAGTTGCCAACCGGTGTTTGAATTATAACGTAAAATTATTTGGTTACTTGTTGTCTGTAATATTGTATCGAAAGATGTAATTGATAAGGCATAAGCCCAAGCTTCGATTGTCCAATCACCTGCACCTAAAAGAGAACTGCTTGCAGTATAAGTAATACTACTATTAGATGATGCTGGAAAATGTAGACTGTATGCGTTATTGTATGATACAGTTGTTGGTGTAGTAAATGGATGTGCCGAACTTATTGTTGTGTCACCGTTTTTTGTAATCGTAAAATTATTAAATGATTTATCAATTAATCTATTTGATTGGCAGGTTAATAAACTTGTATTTGCTACTGCTGTTAATGGTGATGTTGATGGTGTGAAATTTGTTGTATATAAGGCAGTGCCTTTAATCACACGAAGGTTTGAAATATAACCTGTTAAAGGATTCGCAACACCAAGACCAGCACCAGTAAATACAGTGCCACTAGTAGAGTAATTGTTGGTATCTGTATAAGTTGAACCCGTTTGCACGCCGTCAAAAAACATTCTTGTACTACCGGATGCTCTACATAATGCAACATGAACCCATTTATTCAAAAATGTATATGATCCACTATTGATACCGGCATTTCCTGCAACATAATATTGTATCGTTGTAGTTGAGGTAAAATACAAAACAGGATGTAATGAGGTTGTACCTGTTCGGTTATCAAAGATAGTACCAGATGATCCTGTTGCCAAATAAACCCAGGCCTCTATCGTAAAATCACCTGTACCAAATTGAAACGCAGCATTTCCATTAGGACCACTTAAGTAATCACCAGAACCGTCAAAGTAATTGCTATAGTAACCGCCCATATATGGATCAAAATTACTTGGTCTAGTGTCACCAAAAATACTCAATTGTGTATTATTGTTACTTGAATCTGTGATAAACGGAGTAGTTGGTTGTGTTGCATTTAATGCAAGTGTTGTATTTTTCCAATTCAAGTCACCAAGAGAAATTGTCCAACTAATTGTTCTAGTTGCAGTTCTGTTTGTGGTGTTTGCTGTTGCTGTCAATAAGGTATTTACAGTTTGTGCTGTGGTTGGTGTTCCTGAAATTGTGGAACCACTTAATGTTAGACCAGATGGTAAAGCATTTGCTGTGTATTGAACACCAAAACCAGCAGCACTTGTTGCACTCAATGTTACGTTAGATATTGCAGAACCACCTGTTAATGTATATTGTGTACCATCTGGTGGTGAATTCCAGGTCACAACATCTTGATTGATGTTGAATACCACATCACGTATTGCGGTTCTTGTTGTTGTATTTGCGGTCGCTGTTAGTCTTGTGAATGTATTGCCGACAGTATTAACTGTGCCTGAAATAACACCTGTGTTTGCATTTACAGTGATACCTGTTGGTACAGAGTTAGCAGAATAAACAACACCATAACCAGCCGCAGAAGTTGCAGATGCAGTTACATTTGAAATTGGTGCATATTCAAAACCAGATATAACTTGATTGTTTGTTGGAGTAGACCATGTCACTACATCTGTGTTTACTGTCAGACTGAATGAACGGTCAGAATCCTGTGATTGTCCGTCAGTTGCACGAACAGTAAATGAGTATGTTGTAGAACCAGATTCCACTGGAGCGGAACCAGACAACACGCCTGTTGAAGACAATGATGTTCCTGGTGGCAAACTACCAGATAGAATGCTATATGTTACCGGTGCATCACCTGTGGCCACAAATGTTTCACTTACTGATGTTCTTTCGTATTGTGTACCAACAGAACCTGCTGATGTTTCCCATGTTGGAACACCAGAATATACCAGTCCAGGTACCAAAATAGCAGTACCACCATTTGCGTTCATAACGATAATGGTATAACTACCAGATGTATTTGCAGGAGAAGTAAAGGTTAATCTACCCTGGTCTAAGTATGTCACAGAACCTATTGTGGTTCCACCAACCATTACGGTGGCTCCTGGTGCGAAACCAGAACCGTACACAACGATGGTTTGTCCGCCAGCAGTAGATGCTGCGGTATCATCTAGTGGAACATATGAATTATCTGTGACAGCAAAAGACTCAACAATTGGTATTGGATATTCTGTCTGATTAAACTTATCAGCTTGAGAAATTACACCATAACCATCGTTTGCTCTTCTACCTCTGCGACCAGAATTGTACATTAACTAATAGCCTCGTATGAACAGACTGCCTCCAAGAAACTATTTGCACTTGCAGTCAATCTAATTGAATCGTTTTCTTGTAAATACATAATCAAACCTTTA
>JACCDX010287935.1_pt1 | contig 15585 bp, 14 predicted proteins | sample 7449681 | NCBI WGS metagenome assembly JACCDX01 (sample SAMN15323450, study PRJNA562643) | freshwater metagenome | isolation source: river surface water | place: USA:Blue River Watershed | collected 2017-08-18 | reverse complement strand
CTGAACCTGATACCGGGCAAGAGCAGTATCTTCTTTGAAGGCACATACGTAGGTGAGGGATACATAGATGTACGCAACACCACAGACACGCTCACCTTCTCGCTGGGCAGGGACAAAAAGATAGTAGTGAAGCGCGAACAGGACAAAAAGCTGCGTAGCGTGAAGACCATTGGCAGTAATGTAAAAGAATCGTTCGCTTATACCATCAATGTGCGCAACACCAGAAAAGACAATATAGACCTTGTATTGCAGGATCAACTGCCGGTGAGCAACGATAAGGACATAGTGGTAGAAGACAAGGAGACCGGTGCAGCAGAACTGAACGAAACTACCGGCATGATGCAGTGGAAGATGCAACTGAAGCCGAACGACCAGGGAACAGTGAAATTCGGCTACACCGTTAAGTACCCCAAGGGCAAGCAGATCAATAATCTGAGATAGGGCAAACAGGAACTAATAGTATGCGGTCGGGAGGAGACTACAACCTTCCCGACCGCCTTTTTTTGTTACCAACTTATGTATACTTCATTGATACATAAAGATGTAGTAGTATATTGTGGAGGATCAATAATGCTGTAGATGAGGGTTGCACCATTGCCTGCCAAAGAACGGGAACGCCTTAAAGCCTTGTACGAATACAAGATACTGGACACAGAACATGAAACTGACTATGATTTCATAACTGATCTTGCGGCAACTGTATGCAACACTTGCGCAGCCGGCATTTTCTTTATTGACGCACACCGGCAATGGTTCAAGTCGTGCAATGGATTTGAGATGGGCGAAACAGCATGGTGTAATAAGCTGGCAGTACACGCAATTGATACTCCTGAAAAAATACTTGTCATAAAAGACCTGTCGGAAGATGACTGGTTCAATGAAAATCCCTTTTTGCACAAGGGCACTCCCCTCTCCTATTATGCAGGTGCGCCGCTGCAATCGCCGGACGGTGCGGTAATAGGGGTTCTGTGTGTGTTTGACACAAAGGCGATCAATCTGTCGCTGGAGCAGAAACAGAAACTGCTGATGCTGGCGACCCAATTGATGACCATACTGGAGCTGCGCAAAACAAGAAGCAAACTGCTGCAGAAACAGGCCGACGTGGACATGGCGTATTCTGACCTGGAGAATATTGCCCACCTTGCGTCCCACGACCTCCGCACACCGCTCAACAACATCATCTCACTCGCGCACCTCATTCAGGAAGAATTTGGAGAAACGATCGGAGATAGCGGGAAAGAGTATATCAGTTATGTAAACGAGGCCAGCTACTACATGTCTGACCTTCTGAGCAGTATTCACAGTTACTCAAAAGCTTCAAAACTCGCCGTAGATGTTCAGGAGCGTGTCAAGTGCGATGATCTTATCGACGAGATGATGATGTTACTTAAAGTGCCGGCGAATTTCACCATTGATCGGGACTTTCACGTAAATGAGATCATTGTACCGGTATTGGCTGTAAAGCAGATCTTGTTCCATCTGCTTCTGAATGCGCTGCAGTATAACGACAAAAAGGAGGGCAAAATAACGATCACGATCTCCGAGAACGACACTGAATGGATCATCAGCATTACCGATAACGGAGAAGGGATAGCGGGTGCCGACCTTGACAAGATGTATTCACTCTTCCGACGCCTGCGCAACCGCGACAAGAACGGAGAAAATATGGGCATTGGATTGGCGATAGTGAAGCGACTGGCCGAGAAGATGCACGGCACAGTGTCAGCATCCTCTACAATGGGAGCGGGTAGCACATTTACTGTATCAATCCCTAAATAGATCTCGGTTGCCTCAGAAGTACTTTCCGGGAACGAGATATTCTTTTACATACTCAGCGACACCCTCTTCCAGACTATAGAATGGTTTGTTGTATCCGGCGGCATGAAGCTTACTCATGTTTGCCTCGGTAAAGTACTGGTACTTGTCGCGAATGTCGAGCGGGGTATCGATGTAGGTGATATTTTCGGGCAGATGCAGTGCAGTGAATATTGCTTTCACGAGATCGTTGAATGTACGTGCTTTACCTGTACCTGTGTTGTACAAACCACTGGCGGGCTGGTGCTGCATCAGCCATACACAAATACTCACCACGTCTTTGACATATATGAAGTCTCTGATCTGCTCTCCGTCTTTATAAGCCGGATTATGTGACCGGAACAGTTTCGTTCCACCTGTTGTGCTGATACTGTTGTATGCGTGGAAAATCACAGAAGCCATGCGCGCCTTGTGATATTCATTGGGACCGTAAACGTTGAAAAACTTCAGACCAGCCCAAAATGGAGGTTGCTGCGACTGCTGCAATACCCATATATCGAATTCGTTCTTAGAGACACCGTATGGGTTGAGTGGTGCAAGTTTTGTAACTACATCATGGTCGTCATTGTAGCCATGCTCTCCGTTGCCATAAGTGGCAGCAGAAGAAGCATACACCAAGGCAATATTCCGTTCGGAACAAAGTTGCCAGATCTTTTTTGAATAGTCCAGATTCCACTTCTTATGGACACTGTAGTCCATTTCAGTAGTATCGGTGCGCGCGCCCAGATGGAATACATAGCTGATGTTGTACTCAGTTTCTGCAGCCCATTGAAAAAACTCTTCCCGATGAACCTTTAGAAGGAACTTCTTATCCTCAGTATTTTGTTTCTTTTTCTCTACAGCAAAATCATCAACGAGAATGAGTTTTTCGAAACCCATTCCGTTCAGATAACCGACAAGAAAGCTACCGATAAATCCGGCAGCACCGGTTATCACTATTACGTCGTCCGACCTCATTTCAAGAAAAATTAGTGACCTGCAGGAGCCGGTTCAGCATGCTTTGCAGCTTCGCCCTCTGCCTTTGCAGCCTCAGCGGCAGGTGCAGCAGCCTCGTGCGCAGCTTCTTCATGCTTCACACTACCTGCATCATGCTTGCCATGGTCGGCAGCACCGTGAGTAGCAGCACCATGTCCACCACCATGACCTTCGCTACCATGAGCACTCTCAACCTGAATAAAGTTAAGTGCAGCTATGAACAATCCTACAAGGATGATCACCAACCAGAATGAGTTTTTAAAAGAAATAATGGTCTTATTCTCTTTGCTGTGGGCGTTGTGTGTATCGTGGCTCATTTTTTGTGTTTTATACTAAGCAAAAGTAAATGATTGACGTGTATTGTGCAAGAACTGCACAGGTATGATTTTGCCCCGTGATTCAAATTTGTATTTTTGCTGCAAGATGTCGAAAAACTCCGGAAGTCTCCTTAGAAAGGTGGTACGAACAACACTACGTTTCACGTTAATACTATTCCTTTCGTCCACTGCATATCTGGTCCTTTGTCGATTCTTACTGCCTCCTGTCACACTTACTCAGCTGGGATCAGTATTCGAGGGCTATGGACTAAAACGAGACTACGTATCCTGGGACGAGATACCACGAAGTGTGAAACTCGCTGCAATAGCCAGTGAAGACCAACTCTTCCCTGACCACAATGGATTTGACTGGAAATCTATTGACCGGAGCATGAACGGAAAAGGTAAAAAGAAGAAGAAAAACAGAGTTCGCGGCGGCGGCGCCAGCACTATCAGTCAACAAACCGCGAAAAATGTCTTTTTATGGCAAGGATCAGGATTCGGCCGATATATAAGGAAAGTACCAGAGTTCTATTTCACCCAATTAATAGAAGTTATCTGGGGCAAACGCAGAATAATGGAGGTGTATCTCAACGTTATAGAAATGGGCCCCGGCATATTTGGCATTGAAGCGGCCTCCCAAGCGTATTTTCACAAACCTGCCAAAAGACTGACTGCTGCGGAATCAGCTCAGATAATAGCATGCCTACCTAACCCAAAAAAGTTCTCTGTACGACCAATGAGCAGAAGAGTACAGTGGCGCTATCCTCAGATCGTTTCACAAATGAACAATCTTAGCGGAGATGAAGACCTTGAAGCTATCATAGGCAACTAACAGAACCAATAATTAATCGGCTTCCAACCCTCCATACCATAGAGAAGAGTTGGAAGCATGGCAAAAATATTGGCTAGAATGGATGGGGCAAAGCCCCCCCCTCTTTCAAGTGTCGTACAGCATTGCAAACTCAAATACGTATAACCACAAAAAGAAAGTGCCACCGCAAGGGTGGCACTTTAAACTAAGAACATTCAAACTATTTTAGTACTCGGATGGGTGCAGGATATAGAACCTGAAACCTACTGACATTACTGTGTAAACATCGTTACGTTTGTTTGCTGCAAGTGGAAGTTTATATCCATCAATGTAATCAGACATTGTTGAAGTGTACTGGAAGTTAGCATTAAACACACATCCTTTGAAAATCCAAAACTGAGGAATATGCAAGTTGTAACCAACATTCATAGGAATGTACAGTGCGGTAGAATTAGTAAGAACAGTTGGGTTAACACTATTCACCTGCCCTGCATAATCGTTTGGAGTAGCAATACGAGGAATATTGTTGTTGATGATACCCAAACCAACACCACCGTATACACCACCTACCAATCGAAGAATCGGATTGTCGTAATATTCCCTGTCAACTGCTGCAAACAGCGTACCCAACTCAACTGAGATATGCTGGTCTACTGACGTAAATCGATTGAAGCTGCGCAATTGTGTATAAGGGTCCCTTGTGGAAAGATCTCCAAAAGACACCGTCCAACCATAACTGATAGTAGGAGTTATGTTCTTCTCAAAGTAACCAATATACGCCGGCTGTGGCTTTGAATAAGACAGATCTCCATACATCTTGGTGGAACCAAGCCCGAACCCAACACTAAAGTTGTGAGCGTTATAGCCTTGTTCTCCAACCTCGTAGGCGCTATTGTTCCTTTCACGGACACTGATATCTGTACGCACCTGAGCAAAAAGCCCCGAAGCAGACAACACACCAGCTGAAAGAAGAGTTAACAGTTTAGTTTTCATACACACAATTTGTAAAAGCCTGCGATCAGAGAATTAATTAATACTTCCAAAGGTTACGCTTGTAATTCTGAATCTCGCGCTCAATGCGTTCAGACTCTTTCTTCTGCCTTGCTTCATCAGTAGGATATTTGTCCCTGATACGGAGATCGGCAGGATTTGATTCCTTCACGATACGAGATTTGAACCTACGCTGAACGAACATGTCATCATAACTTTCGTTGTAGATGTCGCGCTGCGGATCGATCACTTCACGTGCTGCGAACAGGTTGCGGCACTGAGGGTAGTACAACCAGAACGGGTGCTGCTCACCAAGTACTTCACCTGCACTTGATTTAAGCCTCCTTACCGGAGACAGACCGATCACCTGAGTGATAACACGTCCACGAGTCTTATCGAAGTAGATATCTTCTTTAATCTCAAATTTCGTCACAGAGTCTGCATTGAAATCATTGAATACAGTCTTCGAACCAGTTTGCTCACCAGTAATTGAGTCGAAAATCGGAACGATAGAACTGTCAGTGAAGATCTTCAGTACTTTGTCATACGTAAGCTGTTTTTTGAAGCCTTCGTCTTGGTAAGCGATCAGCTTTTTGTACTTGATCGCGTCCATGATGAGCTGCATCAGCGTCTCACCCGGCATAGCAAAGATCTTGTTAGAAGAATCCGTCAGATCGATCTCCCTCCAGATACGCTTGTAGAACTTAATGTTGTTCTTATTTTCCTTAGGGAATGCGAACGGCTTAGCACCACGCAAGTTGGTTTGCTTGTAATAACCGTCCACCGGCTTCGAAGTGTCCAGAGTGAAATCGTTTGCAAAACCAGTATCATTAGATACCAGATCAGCAAAAGGATTTTCTTCCTCTGCCGGAGGAGGCGGAGGTGTAGCAGCAGCAATTGCAGCAAGGCTATCTGCAGCACGAGCAGCAGCGAGGCTATCTGCATTCACTTTATTCTCCGTCTTCTTCTTTTTCTTCTTCTTCGGAGCAGTTTGTGCGTTCATATAGGTGGTGATTCCCAACGAGCCTACGACAAACAAGATAAACAGTACGTTCTTTTTCATAGAAATTTCAATAATTTAAATTCATTCAGGTTACTCAACAGTAAAGGTTATAGGATCAAGCTGACGCTTCATTCCGTCAGGACCGGTTGCAAACACGTTGTCAATTGTTACGCGTGAACCGGAAGTGATACCTTGCATACCTGCAGTCATTGCTGGCGTAAACGCATTGCTATTTGATTCAAACACCATCGGTTCGCTGCGCGGCTTCATCACATACATTGTGAAGTGTTGGATGGCAAACGGAGCATCGAAATCGAAGTCTTCCAGAACGGCGAATATACGGTTCTGTGCTTTCATCGCACCAGTGCTCAACTTACCACCAGACTTGCCACCGAACTTAACACGCGGAGGCGGAATACGCTTGATGCGGAACTCTGTAGCTCCAAGTGTTGTTGTCTTGCCACCATCAAGCATACCGGTAACAGTCACTGTAACTTTACCAACCTGGGCAACGGAAACATTATAAGAACCGCCGCTTCCCTCGATCTTTCCTGCACTGATACTAACCTTGATCTTGTCTTTAGAAAAACCAGGAGCCGATACAGATACCGGGTTTGGCACGCCGATGTAAAATACATTCATCTTATCCGGAGACACAACCGCAGAAGGACGCGCAACTGTGTACACCTGCTCCTTGGTCTTGTATTCCTTCATAGTTCCATCAGCCTGTTTTACTCTGATAGTACCTACCCACTTGTACTCACCTTCTTTAGATGCAGTTACAGTGTACAGGCCCTTTCCATCAACTATCTTCAATGTTTGACCACCTACGGTAACTTCAGGATTAGCTTTCGAGTCAGAAGCCGTGAGGAATACATCAGCGGTGTACTGCTGACCAGTGAGGATATAAGACGTTGGCGCTACAGCGACAGCGTCGAAACGGTCGAGGTTGATAACAGCTTTGTCGACTTCACCAAGTATCTTCTTGATAGCCTCAGCCTCAGTGTTGCGCATGTCGGCCTGGATCTTGGTTAGCGCTGTAATTGCTGCAGTCAGAGGAATACCGTCACCGAAATTCGTCTCTTCCCACGATGCTCTAATAGAACCTTTGCGTTTCGGAGGATCCTGAGCATTCAAAGCAAGTTTGCTTTTCAGGTCTTCTTTTTCCTGAGGCGTTTTTGTAGGCCACTCTGCAATTATTATTGTACGAGCTGCCTCAATTTTTTCCCTCAGAATCTTAGCTTTCCCTTTACGCACCATTTCACGTGGAGAAATATCAATATCGTCGCGGCTCTTTATATCACCGGTCTCATCGATATCTCCGCCCATCTTAATAAGCTCGTTCTTTGTATCAGTGATGTACTTATCAAGATCAGCAATTGCTTTCTTCACCTTTTGTGCTTTTTCCCATACCGGGCGAGCACGTTCAGGTTCGTTTTTAAGTTTTGTTGCTTCGAAAGACGACAATGCGTTGTCTACGTTAGCTTTTACGTTTTCGGATGAGGTCTTGAGGCTTTCAGTAAGATTCCTGAAGGCGTCGAGAACGTGATCTGTAACTGTGGTTGCGGCGAGTCCCAACAACACCAGGTACAAGATCCCCATCATCTTTTGCCGGGGGGTTTCATTTGCTCCTGCCATGCGTTTGTAAGTTTTTAAATTTCGTAATGGGTGAGTTTAGTATATTATTTGTTAGACTTAGGAATGCAGTAAAAAGATTACTTTTTGAAAGCATCAACCTGAGCCTGGTAAATACGAGCGAGATCAGTGAGGTTTTTGTTGTAAACCTTGATACCGTTCGTTGTTGCTTCGAATTCTTTGATCATGTTTTGCGAAGCAGCACCCATTTGATTTAACGCACTGAGAGTTTTATTGAACTGGTCGAAATTAGCGTTCATGTCACCGATGTTCTTAGAGAACGATTTCATACCTGCACCGGCAGATTCGAACTCTTTCATCATTGTTACAGAAATACCAGACATTTGGCTCACTGCCTGCAGTGACTTGTTGAACGCATCGAAACCACCAGACACTGAAGTCATGTTGTCGCGGAACTTCTTCACATCGCCTGTTGCTGTTTCAATTTCCTTAATGAAATTGGTTGCTGTACCTGCAGAACCTGCAATAGAGTTAACTGACTGAACAGTCTTTGTGAATTGCTCGAAGCCTTTTGTAAGACCCTCAACCACCTTAGGAGTCACTGCTGAATTAAGCACCTCGCTGAGGTTATTTCCTCCATTAGCAGCAGCTTCTTCCTCAGGAGAAACCCTTGATGCCCAACCGAGGATAGCGAACAGGACAGCCTCCGTCATCAGACCAAGACCAATCATCCATTCTGCACCCTTCCAGTGAAGGATTTTGAACATCAGACCAAGAATTACGACGCTGGCGCCGAAAGAAATGATGGAATTAAGACCAATTTTCTTTGATGAATTTTGATTGCTCATAATAAGTTGGGATTTGTGAGTGTGAAAAAATTTAACGAGTTAGAGATTGTTTTTAGTGACAATTATGGTTGATTGTGAAATTCTTATTTTTTGGCTTTTGCTGAAGTTGGTTTTGCTGTAGGCACTGCCGGCTTAGCTGCCGGAGCTCCAGGCTTGGTGGAACTTGTTTCCCTCCTGCGAGTTGCAACTTTCTTAGAAAGGATCTCAGGTGCAGACATTACACACCTGAAGCCGATATAGCAGTGTACATTGTCCTGAAGCTCATAGTCACGTGTGAATGGACTAAGCGCTTTCGCGTTACTTACAAATGAACCACCACGTACAACTTTACGTTTCATCGCGTCACCATCTTTTGGATCAGCGTCATAAAGAAGAACAGGATTCACGTCAGATACGAATGCAAATGCTGATGGGCTATATGCATCAAGAACCCATTCTGCGACGTTACCTATCATATTATATACACCGAATTCATTTGGTGAGTAAGACATTACAGGCAAAGTGAAGTTAGCTCCATCTTCTGTGTAGTCACCTTCTTCCTGTTTGAAGTTCACGAGCAGACTACCGTTACGGTCTTTGTCAACCGGTGTAGCGTTTTTGTCAGGCTTTGCGGGAGCTACAACAGCAACTTCTTCAACTTGCTCTTCGTCGTCGCTATTTTTCTTCTTTTTCTTTTTCTTTTTCTTTCCGCCGCCATCTTCGTCTTCCGCAGCAGGAGCAGCAGGTGCATCGGTTGCTGCAGTTATAGCTGACAAAGCAGCGCTGTCGGTAGCAGGCATTGCTGCACCTGTAGAATCTGTAACCGGTGCTGTAGTTGCAGCAGTTGCAACCGAATCAGGAGTTGCTTCCGGTTCTGGTTCAGGAGTAGCTACGGGCTGATTTGAATTTTTAATATCCTTTCCGGCTGCGTATACCCACTGAGCTTCAGAAGGAAGGCTGTACTGTAACTTGTAGTACTTCAGGTAATCAGCGATGTTAGCGTAGTCGAAGTTTGTGTGACTCCTCCATGCTGCAAACGCACGAGCCTGTTTCCAGGTTACACCAACCACAGGATAGTCATCAAAAGGAGGTTGGGTGAAATAGTTCTCAACAAGGATGTCAACCTGTGAGTTGTTCAGATCTTTGAACCAGATCTTCTCGTCAGGATAAACGTTGATTGACTCAGTAGCGTATTCACCGATCTTAACATTTTTATTTGTACCGGTAGCTTTCAAATATGTGTAGCTGTATGTGTACAATTCTTCTTTGATCTTTCCTGTCACCGGATCGAACATCGGAGCGATCTTAGCTTTGATCTCATCGTCATTGCTTTCGAAGATATCTTTATGCTTTACGATCTCCCAGTTGATGCGCCTGCGGATCTGACGGCCGTTGCTATCAGTAACGGCATTTGCAGGTGTAGCTGCTACAGTTGGAGTAGTTGTTGCTGCAGGCGCTGCCGCTGTTGCAGACATGTCGCCGCCCAAAGCAGAGAGAAGTGTATCTTTCACTGCGGCAGTATCAACCTTCGTAACTTCGGTTTTGGCTGCATCATCTTTCCAACCACCCGGCGGCGGATCGAGGAACCACTTATCGTCTTTCAAATAATTTACTATAGCGATAGAGTCAATCACCCATTCAGTAAACATACGATACTGCTGGTTTGTCACCTCCGTCTTGTCAATGTAGAACGAACTAAGACTAACACGCTTTTTGCTGTTGGTATCGGTTGACGACTGGCTATACTTAATAGTAACAGATCCACCGGGAACGTAGACCATGCCTGGAGGCGCTGCAAGCGTCAGGTGCCTGTACGGGATAACAGGACGCGTGCGCGACTTGTGGTAATTCGGGTTATCCTGAGCGGTAGAGGTTGTTGATAAAGAGGAAGCAGCGATTAAGAACACTCCAGTGAACAACAAGGATCTCTTTATGGACATACGTGTAATTTTTATTAATTTAAAAATGCGTTAAAATAGTGCGTCAAATAAAAATTTGGTTAAAAATTGTTTATTTCTATCGGCTTACAGCGTGCAAATATACTCAAAATTTAGTCACCAAGACTACCACTATGCTAATTTATTAATAACAAAAAAATTAGCCAGTAACCCCATTTCAAAGGCCCGGTAACCACAATAGCCTGTGTGCAATGCGCACCTAGACTGCGTAAAGATAAATAAGTTCTTTAAAAAGCAAAAGGTTTTGAAAAAAAATCGATTCTAAATCGTAAAAAAACGTGAAAAAACACCTCCTTACATTAGAAATACGGGGTGGATTGACGAGATGATTTACGATAAATGATTATACTGACTATGAATAAACGAATTTTATTTAAGTAAACACTTTTTTAATACATTAAAGCAATAAACGTAAATTATAGACCAACTCGTTAATTAATTGTCAAGGATACTTTGGCCGTGCAGCATGCTTCCTACACGATGATTTTTGTCAGGTAGGGCGGCGCGAGCAAATCAACAAAAATGGTTCGCCCCGGCTAATCGCTGCCATTCAACCGAGATGTAATCCAAAACGATAAATTATTGAACATCACATACATAAGGAGCGAATTTGTTTGTAAGACCCTCGGCTCATAGTTGCCATCAAACTATATGCTGAAACAGTATTATTGCTATATTGCAGCATTCTTTGACCCATCCCGGACAATAAATATCACAGCGACACACAGATGCTTAAAGTAGGAGTTTTTGGTGCAGGCCACCTTGGGAAAATTCATATCGGACAATGGCAGCAGATTGGCAACATAGAACTGACTGGCTTTTATGACCCGGATGATAAACAAGCAAACTCAACAGCCACAGAGTTTGGGATCAGAAGGTACACTGATATTGAAGAACTGATAGCAGCCTGTGATGCTCTGGATATAGTATCTACCACCACCACCCATTACGAGATTGCAAAAAAATGCATCCTCCACGGGAAGCATGTCTTCATCGAAAAACCCCTGGCGAACACCCTGGAAGAAGGCAGAGAGCTGGTGAATCTGGTAAAGGAGGCAAATGTAAAATGCCAGGTAGGCCATGTTGAAAGGTATAACCCCGCATTTTTGGCACTTGGCGAGCAAAACATGCAGCCAATGTTCATAGAGGCGCACCGTCTGGCGCAATTTAACCCGCGAGGCACTGATGTATCGGTGATACTGGATCTGATGATACACGATATTGACATTGTGTTGTGTCTTGTAAAATCGCCCGTCAAGCGGATCTCAGCCAGTGGAGTTGCTGTTCTCAGCGAAACAGCTGACATAGCAAATGCCAGGATAGAATTTGATAATGGCTGTGTTGCCAACCTAACATCAAGTAGGATATCTCTGAAAAAAATGCGAAAAATGCGCTTGTTTCAGCGAGATGCATACATAGGCGTGGACTTCCTTGAAAAGAAAACGGAGATCATAAAGCTGAAAGACGGCGACGCACCTGAGGAGTTGCTGGATCTGCCGATTGAGCTCGCTAATGGGGAAAGAAGGATCATCTCTGTTCAGTTGCCGGAAGTAGCGTCCATAAATGCGATAAGAACAGAATTGGCTGAATTTGCAGCTGCAGTTCTGGAAGATAAGCCAACCCGTGTCTCGGTATACGATGGCTACCAGGCAATGGACGTAGCCCACCAGATACTGAAGAAGATGAGCCTGCACAACGAACAACACAATGTTTAACATTTTTTTGCGTTTACTAGATATACAGCACGGACATGCTTAAAACCTACTATCGATTTATCGTCGGCATCTTCCTTACTGCTATTGCAGTGTGGAATTCGGGCTGTAACATCATAAACCCTTCAGAACCCGTAGCGACGCATGTGCGGATAGACTCGTTTTCATTTGAGAATGGCGCCAGACATGACATCAGGTATGCGTGGGTGTATTACAACAATAATCCTGTTGGCGCGTTCGACCTTCCGGCCACTGTACCGATAATAGCCTCAGGAAAAGGAACGTTGCAGGTAGCCCCGGGCATCCCCATCAACGGAAGGGGCGAACGACCTGTCGCCTACCCTTTCTTCAGGATCTACAGCACAGAATTGAACTATGAACCCGGCAAGGTGCAAACCGTTTCTCCTACTACAGGATATTATGACTCGGTGAAATACACAGTTATCTCTGAATTCGAGGGAGGCATCACCAAGTTTGCAAAGTATTTTGGCACAACTACTATCACTACAACATCGGTGGATTCGCTGAAACTAGATGGCACTGGAACCGGATTGGTTGTTCTTCCATCATCAGCCGACAGTTCTATTGACAGCACAAGAGCACCTTTTAAAGTGCCTGAAGGCGCTGCTTTCATCGAATTTGAATATAAATCGTCGGTAAATCTTCAAGTAGGCATACGCGGCCTTCTTGGAAATTCCCTCATTACTGACATAGAAGGATGGGGAGTACTGCCGAGCCCGACATGGAAAAAATTCTACGTTAATATCACATCATTTACCAACAAGTATCCTGGTGGCGACTACTACTTCTACATTAAAACCTCAGTCCCATCAGGACAGACAAGCGGAAAGCTATTGATAGACAACATAAGACTTGTTACATTCTGATCTGATGCGCCTTGACCAACACAAAAAGAACGCCATCAGGCAACTGGCCGCGCTAGACTATATAGCCGCAGCACTGGCATGGTTTTGCTTTTGGGTTTACCGACAACATTTCCTGACGGGAGCCGATTATGTTTCCTGCTTAGCACATTTTCACACCCGCGACTACATTAACGTACTGCTCGTTGTGCCTATGGGCTGGCTGTTTGTGTATCTCCTATCCGGCACCTATTTCGATCTGTACAGGAAATCCCGCCTGAATGAAATAAACCGAACACTGATCTCCTGCATCATTGGCTGTATCACTGTTTCGGTCATAGTTTTCGGAAACGACACCGGGAACTACTCTTACTTCATGAATACGATCAGCCGCTACCTGCTGATACACACTTCATTCGCACTTACGTTCAGGCTGGCCATTCTCTATAAAGTGAAACGTAATCTTGTAACCGGCAAAGTAGGATTTAATACGCTGGTAATAGGAGGCAACCAACAAGCCATCAACATTTACAAACAGGTTCTGGAGAACCCAAAAGCACTTGGCAATATCTTCAAAGGCTTCATCTACTCCAACAAAGAAGCGAGTAACGGAATGAGCAAATACCTGCCTAAACTCGGCGATCTTTCACAACTTGAAGAAATAATTGACCAACACAAGATAGAGGAAGTGATTGTAGCTGTTGACTCTTCTGAGCACCATCTGCTGGAAAACATTCTGACCCGGCTTTCTTACAGGCCGGTAGTGGTAAAGGTGCAGCCGGACAACTACGATATCATCTCGGGATCTGTTAAGACGAGCAACGTCTATGATGCCGTTCTGATACACATTCACCCCGACCTTATGCCCGACTGGCAACGCGTATGCAAGCGCGTGCTGGACATTACAGTATCAGCAATATCGCTTATAATGCTGCTTCCGTTTCTCATCTTCACGGCAATCATGGTAAAACTGTCGTCAAAAGGCGGTGTGATCTATAAGCAGGAACGGATAGGGCTTTTCGGACGCCCGTTCTATATCTACAAGTTCCGATCGATGTATCTGGAGGCTGAAAAAGCAGGCCCCGCGCTATCCAGTAAAATGGACCCGAGGATAACCCCATGGGGACGCACTATGCGCAAATGGCGTATTGATGAACTGCCACAGTTCATCAACATCCTCAAAGGCGACATGTCACTTGTGGGTCCGCGCCCGGAAAGGAAACACTACATAGACCTGATAAGCGAAAAACACCCCCATTACAAGTATCTTCACAAAGTAAAACCCGGGCTCACATCATGGGGCATGGTGCAGTTTGGATACGCAGAAAACATCAACGAAATGATAGAGCGTATGAAATATGATCTGCTCTATATTGAGAACTGCTCACTGGCGTTGGATGTAAAGATCATCCTTTACACTTTTATCGTTATTTTCCAGGGAAGAGGCAAATAGGCAAGTACATGAAAGAAAGACCCAAAGTCGATCTGACGCTGACAACTACCGACAAGTTGGTCAACAAACTGGCGTGGATAGTATTTATAGCCACATGGGTGCTGCCACTGGTAATGTTGAGAACTTTACCGGACATCATCCCATCCCACTTTAACGGTGACGGGAAAGTAGACGGTTACAGCGGTAAGTTGTCGGTACTGATCTTGCCTGCCGTAGGCACGTTTGTATTTTTCCTGCTGCACCTGGTTGGCAAGCATCCTGACAAACTCAACTATCCTGTGGCGATAACAGAGCAAAACGCCGAGAAACAGTATACGTTTGCGACAAGGACATTGCGAACAATGAAACTGTCAGTTACGTTTCTGTTGCTATTAATTGAAGCAGAAGTGATCTTTCCCTGGGTGCGAGAACACATAGGAATGTGGGCTCCGGGGCTCGGGATCTTCCTGATAGCGGCTCCGGTCAGCTATCAGGTATTCTCATCAATGCGCAACAAATAGACCGCACTCTATTCAACCGTGAATGATGCCGCTGCCATAGGAACACCATTGACGGTGACAGTAACGCGATGCTCACCGACGTAGTGCTTACGTGTGGTTCTATCGGCGAATGACTGCTTACGGTTGTACGTAACTACCTGCCCCGCACTAAATACGCCTTCTGCTATCTGAAACACCTTGTCGCTGAATTTGTTGTTCGCTTTCGCGTAGGTTATAATGTATTCAAGACGAAGAGGACCAGAGTGATCTTCGTTTGTCCTGACCTGAAACGAGAAATGTAAAGATTCACCGATGCGAATGTTCTTACTCCTTAATTTCAATTCGTCGACACTACACCCCGGCGTAGTTGTGAGCCCGAATAGTGAAAGCGCGACAGGATCGGCCTTTTTCAACAGATTGCGACATGCATGCCGTATAAGCCGATCGGCATGGACACTACGGCCCTTCCAGCGACCGGCAATACTTAGGACAATATCCGGATTGTCTTTTGCAATATCGTTAAGGTTATTGGCCACACTCCTGCGTACAAAATCAGACGGATCGTCTTTCAGACTTTCGAGAATGGGCAGGATCATTGACGGGTCCTTCTTAAAAAGCGGCAATGCTACTCCCCATGGCAATCGGGGCCGACATCCCTCGCTTGCCAACCTTCGCACCGATGGATGGCTGTGTTTTGTCCACTTCAACATTTCGCCAATTGTTCTTTCGGTGTATTTTATCAAGAAAGAGCGAATCGCAAACTCGCAGCTACTTAACCGCGTG
>JACCDX010587348.1_pt1 | contig 15587 bp, 16 predicted proteins | sample 7449681 | NCBI WGS metagenome assembly JACCDX01 (sample SAMN15323450, study PRJNA562643) | freshwater metagenome | isolation source: river surface water | place: USA:Blue River Watershed | collected 2017-08-18 | reverse complement strand
TTCAATAGCATGCCTTCCGGCTTGACCATGTATTATTTCGTAGCCAACATGATGTCGATTGGTCAAATGTGGGCCATCAAAAAATATTTCATTGATGAAGACGCCATTCGCGCTTCAATTGAAGAAAACAAGAAAAAGCCTGTGAAGAAATCCAGCTTTCAACAGCGATTAGAGGAAATGCAAAACGCTCAAAAGAAAAAGTTGGAAGATCAAAAGAAGAAATTAAAATAATGAAACCATTCATTTTATTTCTCTCCATTGCGCTTGTGGTAACGAGCCTATCCACTGGTTGTCTGCGCAGTGGTCGTTTGCCACGAAACGAAGCGAAACATGCACCACAACCCATGGAACGTTATTTACAACCTTCTACTGATTTGCACGACACTCTTTTGTTGTACAAAAAGACACCCTGTTTTGGTGCATGCCCCACTTTTACGTTGGTGGTTAAAATGGATGGTGAAGTGTATTACAATGGTCGACAAAATGTAGCCCAATTGGGGGACTTCAAGTCTGAATGGTCCGTAGATATCTTGAAGGCGATGGAAGACAAAATGGCTGCGCTTCATTTCTATGATTTACCCACGAAGTTTGACAACCCACAAGTAACGGATTTGCCCTCCATGTATCTTGGGTACACCAAGGGAAACCATTTGCACACCATTAAGTGCCGATACCAAACTCCTCAAGAGTTGAAGAATCTTGCCCTTTGGTTGGATGGTGAAATAGAAAAAACAAAATGGAACTTAATTAACCCGAATAACAATCATGAATAAATTAAAACTATGGATGACAACGATAGCCGTGTCGTTGTCTATGCTGGCCAGTGCTACAGAAGGCATGTGGGTGGTGGCGTTGCTGAATCGCATTCAGCACGCTGAGATGACCAACATGGGTCTGAATCTTACACAAGACGAAATTTACAACATCAATCAAGCTTGCTTGAAAGATGCCATTGTAAGATTGAACTATGGTGGTTGTACTGGAGAAGTAGTGAGTGCGCAAGGATTGGTTTTTACCAACCACCACTGCGCCTATGATGGCATTCAAACCTTGTCTACTGTCGATAAAAATTACTTGCAAGATGGATTCTGTGCCAAGTCTTTTGAAGAGGAATTGCCGATCCCCAATTTCGCTATTAGCTTTCTGATCCGCGTGGAAGATGTTACTGCTGAAGTTTTGGGAGTAGTTAAACCCGAGATGACAGAGCAAGAGCGCGACAAAGCCATTGCAGCAAAATCCAAAGAGATTGTTGGTCGCAATAAGATGGATGGCAAGTATGAGCCTGAAGTCAAATCATTCTTCTATGGCAATGAGTTTTACCTCTTTGTTTACCAAACCTACAATGACATCCGATTGGTAGGTAATCCTCCTGAAAGCGTTGGAAAATTTGGCGGTGATACCGACAACTGGATGTGGCCAAGACACACCGGCGACTTCAGCATGATTCGCATTTATGCCAATGAGAAAAATGAGCCTGCGCCTTATTCAGTGAACAACAGACCTTACCAAAGCAAGTACCACTTAAAGACCAATATTGAAGGAGTGAAGGAAGGTGACTATGCCATGATCATGGGATATCCAGGAAGAACCAGTCGTTACCTTACCTCATTTGGTATTGAGCAAGCAATCAATGGTCGCAATCCTGCCATCATCAATGGCTTTGGTACCAAGCTTGAGACTTGGAAAAAATTCATGGATGAAGATCCTGCTATCCGTTTGATGTATGCGGCCAAGTATGCCAGCATCGCCAATACCTGGAAATACTACATTGGACAAACACAAGGTTTGAAAAAGTTAGATGTTAAATCAAAGAAATTAAAGATTGAAAATCAGTTTCACAATTGGGTTGAGGCGGGTGATGCGGATCGTAAAAAACAATATGGCAATGCCTTGGGTACCATCAAAGAGTACCACAGCGAATGGGATAGCCAAGTTGTATTGTCTACTTATGCCGGATTGTGTTTGGCTGGTGGCGCTGAGTTCATGGGACATGCCGTAGAATTGAAAGGAGCATTGACTGCCTATGCCAAAGAAATGGACAAGGCCAAGCGTGCTGAAATGGAAAAAGAAATTTTAGCAGGACAGGAAGCTTTCAAAAAAGAATACAATGCACAAGTAGACGAGGCTGTTTTTGTAGCGTTGGTGGATTTGTTCAGAAAGAACATTGATGCGGCGCAACATCCTGAATGGATGACAACAGTATTGGCCAAGAAATACAAAAACAACACGGCCAAATTGGCTGCGCAGATATTCAAAACCAGCATGGTGATGAATGATGTTTACTTGAAGAACTTCTTGGCAGAACCATCAGAAAAGGCTTTGAATAAAGATTTGGGAATACAAATTGCTGCGGCCTCAGCTGAGTTTGCTGACGGAATTAGAGCCAAGAATCCTATTGGAAAATTCAACAAAGGATACCGTGAATTTGTTGCGGGCTATCGCAAGATGGAAACCAGACAATTGGCGCCTGACGCCAACAGCACCATGCGTGTGACTTATGGTAAAATCAAGAACTACAAGGCAGCGGATGCTTTGATTTATGATTACTATACTACCACCAATGGCATCTTGGAAAAATGGGACAACAGCAATCCTGAATTTGTTGTTCCGGACAAATTGGTGGAGTTGATCAAGAACAAAGATTTTGGTCAATATGCCAATGACAAAGGCGAATTGGTAACTTGCTTCATTGGTGATTTGGATATCACCGGAGGAAACTCAGGAAGTCCCGTGATGGATGCCAATGGCAACTGGATTGGATTGGCATTTGACGGAAACTGGGAGGCCATGAGTGGAGACATTGCTTATGAAAAAGATTTGCAAAGAACCATTTGTGTGGACATCCGTTATGTTTTGTTTGTGGTTGAGAAGCTGATGGGTGGGAAAAACATTGTGGATGAGTTGACTTACTATCACACTCCAACAGTAGAAGAAAAAATATTGGAAATGCCAGTAAGCACTCCTGCCGAGCTCACTCCAGTGCCAGCTCCCAAAAAAGATCCTAAAAAGAAGAAATAATAAGTTTCATTTGAAAATCTAAAACCCGCTTCGGCGGGTTTTTTTTATACCAATAGCCATTTCAACCTAGCACTGCTGTTCAACCGGTCTTGGCTATCCAATAGATAATTTGATAATACCTTATTGAACACTTTGATAATTGAATTACATTTCAGTCGCACAATGAATAACGGAACGCTCAACCAACTGTTGTTACCACGAAAATGATTAAGCAAATCAAGCAGACAATAAAAAAAATATTGCATTTTGGAACAACACACCAATGTCCCATTTGTCAATACCGCTGCAGGGATTGGGCTTATTCAGGTGTTGATGCTGATGTGAATAAGGAATTGGAGATTATTGGTGCGGGAAGAAGAAAAAACATATGCATCAGCTGCGGAAGCAATGACCGAGAGCGCTTGATATTTGTCTTTCTGCAAAAGCAAATAGTGCCTTCAGAATGGTCGAAGTTCAGTGTTTTACACATTGCACCAGAGTGGAATTTATCAAAGTGGATTGCAAAGCAACAACCGAAAAATTATCATCAAGGCGATCGTCATATGGACGGGTATCAGTATTCCAAGGAGGTGCAACACATGGATGTGACGAAATTGCCATTTCCAAAAGATGAATTTGATTGGATCATTTGCAACCATGTCTTGGAGCACATTGAGGAAGACCGCGCAGCCATGAAAGAATTATACCGTGTCTTGAAGCCTGGCGGTTGTGCGCTATTGCAAGTTCCCATTTCAAGAAAATTAGAAAAAACCTACGAGGATAACCTAACACAATCGCCTAATGATCGGGAGAAGTACTTTGGACAAAGTGATCATGTACGCGTCTATGGGAAGGACTATTCAGAGCGACTTATCCAGGCTGGGTTTGAGGTACAAGAGATTCCCACAACAACGCAATCATTCCGATATGGTTTGAATCCGAAAGAGGTTATTTTTTGTTGCCACAAAAAACAACAATAGTTATTTTCAATTTCAGAATAACTGGATCAAACCCTGCTTAAATTCTTGTGGTATTGTTGTAAAATAAACCAAACTACCACACTGATAATGGATGCGAAGAAGCACCAAACCGAGACCACAAAGCCTTCATAAAACAAAGCGGTAACGCCATAGGACAGGAATATCAGTGAGCCAAGAGTCCACATGTATTTCATTTTGGAGAAGAAAGGAGGAAGGATGGTCACCACCGTATACAGAATACCAGAAAACCAAGCGATACTCTTGGGATAATGTTGAATGTACAAAATGTGGTGCTCTTCAATCTTGGCGGAAACCGGATAATGCCAAAGGCAATAACCCAAATACAAAGACAAAGAGAATCCAAGAACGAGCAATGTTCTTTCAAAAGCATTGACCTTACCCTTTTTCTCCATTTGAATAATCGATAGTGGAACCCAAAAGGGCCAAAGAACCTGGGCAATGAACAAGAACAAATAGATGAAAGACTGGGTCTCTTGGGGCCCTCCAAATTTGTTCTGTAGGCCAAGCCACAAAAAACCCTCCAGTATTTGCTGAATTCCAAAAAGCAAAGGAATGGCAGCAAAAGGACGTTCATCATTGGACTCTGATTTTTTCAGGGTATAAGTACCCACAGCAGTCAAGGCTATGCCTGCTGAAAAACTAACCGTAGCGGAAAAACACATTGGGGAAAGATAGTGGAATAACAAGACATTCCAATGCGCAAGAGAAATAAGTGGATAGCCTTGATATATTTGTTCATCAGAAAATGATGGACACCAAAGAACAAATAGCAGCCTATTTGACTATACTACCCTCCCCCAAAGGAGGTGAAATGACGGAACTATATCAAATGATATTGGTCGAAATGGGAAAACCCAAACTTCATTTTTTTGATGGCAAAAACGAAGATGGCAAAGTAGTCGCCAACCCTACGATAGGATTTGGACAATGCCGTTTGAACTATGCCAATGGAAGTTTCCAAGACACTTTTCGATTGGGTATCAGCTCCAATGCAACCGGAATATCCATTTACATCATTGGCTTAAAAGACAAAAATATTTTGCAAGAAAAATTTGGCGCTCGATTGGGAAAAGCCAAGATAACAGGCTATTGCGTTCGTTTCAAAAAATTGGGCGATTTAGATAAAATGGTATTGGCAGCATTGATTTCCTTCGCAATGAAAGAAGCGCATTAAGATGAAGAACTTCCATTCTATCGAAAAGCCGCAACAACGCGGTGTATTGCGCAAATACTTGGGGAGAGAATATTTTATTCTGAAACGGCGCTTAAATTGGATTTTAGGGGACACCCGTTTCGCCAAAGTCAAATCCAATATAGATTTCAGACACTCGGTCATCCAGCATCAATCAATGCTTTTACGACCACTGAAAGATGTGGACATGTATTTGCAGCACAACAAGGTAACCAATCTTAAAATAGCCATTCAACATTTGCATGAAGTGGTGATAGAACCCGGTCAAACCTTTTCTATCTGGCGGTTGGTAGGTCGGCCAACAAAATCGAAAGGTTACTTGGAAGGAATGACATTGCACAATGGACGAATTACCAAAGACACTGGCGGAGGCCTTTGCCAATTGGGCAACTTGATTTATTGGATGGCTTTGCATACTCCGTTGACCATTCAAGAAAGATGGAGACATGGGTACGATGTATTTCCCGATGTAAACAGAACCATCCCCTTTGCCTGCGGCGCAACACTATCCTACAATTACGTGGACTTGCAATTGAAGAACAATTCCCCCCACACCTTTCAAATGAAATTGTGGTTGGATGAAGTGTATTTGCATGGAGAAATTCTTTGTGATCGTGTTTTGGACGAAGCATATGAAGTAGTTGAAACAGATCATCATTTTGCGCAGCAATCTTGGGGAGGCTACACCCGCCACAATAAAATTTGGAAAAGGAAGACATCGGTGCTAACCCAAGAAATCACTGAAGAGTTGGTGAGTGAGAATCACGCCATCATGATGTATTCGCCATTCTTGAAGGCTTAGAAATCAGCGTTCAACCTTATTAAAGGGAGGAATATTTCTCTTGTTAACATGCGCTTCTTTCCAAATTTTCACTCCTATAATTTATGTGTGATTACCTCATAACTTCTACGCTACTTTTGATCGTCTCAATAGTTGACAGTATAAAAGACACGAACCTTCATCGATATGACAAAAGAAACGGCACTTCAAATGTTTGAAGAAAAGCAAGTTCGCATCATTTGGGATGCAGAGCAGGAAAAGTACTATTTATCAATCATTGATGTGATTGAAATATTGACAGGTACTGACCGACCGAGAAAGTATTGGAGCGATCTAAAAGCGAAGCTGAAAAAGGAAGGCAGTGAACTGTCCGAAAAAATCGGACAGTTGAAAATGCTCGCTGAAGATGGCAAGCAAAGAGAAACAGATGTTGCTGATACAGAGCAAATATTCCGATTGATACAATCCATCCCATCGCCAAAGGCGGAACCCTTTAAATTATGGCTTGCTCAGATTGCAGCAGAAAGGCTGGACGAAATGCAAGATCCTGAGCTCAGTATAGATCGAGCGTTGGAGCAGTATAAACAATTGGGTTATTCCGAAAGTTGGATCAATCAAAGACTCAAGAGTATTGAAATCCGCAATGATTTAACAAATGAATGGAAGAAAAGAGGTGTCAAAGAGGGAAATCAATTTGCCACCCTAACCAATATCATTTCAAAAACTTGGAGTGGGAAGACAACAAAGGAATACAAATTACTCAAACAACTAAAGAAGGAAAATTTAAGGGATAACATGACCAACACAGAGTTGATTTTGAACATGCTGGCAGAGGCATCAGCAAAAGAAATATCTGCCGCTATTCAACCCCGCGACTTTGAAGGAAGCAAAAAAATAGCTGAACAAGGTGGAAATGTTGCCAAAGTAGCAAGGCTTGAATTGGAGGCGAAAACAGGTCAAAAAGTTGTCAACTCGTCCAATGCAAAAAACACAACAAAAGATGTAGCAGGTGACACTAAAATCGAAAGAAAATCAGCAAAAAAATAAAATAGACAAAAACAATTCGATCATAAAATATAGTTCATAAAACAATTTATCTCATTTTAACCACACAGATTAAAATTTCTTATGACCAATTTTAAGACAACCAAATGCTCCGAGAAATATTCATCAGTATTAGTAAAACACTTCGCTCTTTGTAGTCGCCTCCTCTTAATGACCCCAAAAAGTGCTAAGTACGTTGCAATCGTGGCCAGGAACGACCAAACTTGTGCGCATTTAGGACTGTCTTACCTCGCGCCAGCGATGGGAGCGGCATCCTATTTTGGTTGGGTATAACTAGTTCTTACCAAGGTAAAGCCGATATCGATTTTTACGCAAGTCCAATTGTTTGCAATTTGTAGAAAGGTTATTATGATCTACAGTTCTTTAAAGGGCTGCGAAATGATAATTCCTAAATTTAATGAGTTAAATATAGGTGAGCGTTATTATTGGATAGAATAAAAGCAAAAGCTTCAACAAAAAGCCTTGTATTAAATTGGATTTAACAAGTAATAATTAACAATCGTAAATTTTGCTCAAGGTTTAAGATAAAAATCGCACAACCTTTCAGAGTATCTCACAAAGAAACTGTTCATTATATTACAATTTTGTTAATATCTCTTATGTATCATACAAATAGAATATAATCTAATGAATTAGATTTGATTCAAAGTAATAATACTATAATCAATGAATCAAACGGAAGAAATCCTCTATTCAGAGTTTGAAAAACAGGTTCAATCTTATATCTCAGAAAATATTGAAGATATTAAGAAACCACTTTTAGGAGGTATTGTGCTAATGTCTTTCATAGCTAACCTCAAAGATCGTTGGTTAGCAGCGCCAGATTCTGTGCTTTCTGAACTAAAAACAAATAGAGTTGAGTACGAAGTAATCATTGATAGCATTGTTCAACGTATTATGGACAATTACATGAAGTTTGGTTAATGCTGTCATGATTTCAATAATAAATTACAAATAATAGGGAATTAAATTTGTAAAAAAACTTTCACCGGCAACGATAATCTAATGAATAAAAAAAAATGCTAGCAATACTAGGAGTGATTTTTTTAATTTTTATAATAAAGTTTATTTACGACAAATTTCTTAGCGATAACGCATCGAAAACTTCAGAGTGGTACAAACAAAATTATCCAGAAGAATCATATCGTTTGGATAATAATCAAGGCTTAAACATGAATGTGAAACCTAAGAATAGTTATGCGGATAAGCAGCTGAGTTTAATTACTATTGCAAAAAACATGGGCACGACAACAGATCGAGCTAAAGAAGTTTTTATTGAGAATCTTAGTCATGAGGTTTCAACTCATGAAGAAAAAAGAGTGTTCTTAAGTGAAATAAAGAACAAGAAAATAGAAGAAGCATATTTAAAGAATATAGATCCCGATGATGGTGTGGCTGCAATTATGGAGATTTGGGCAATAGAGTACTTTTCATCGAACGGATTTAAATCGAAGATTGATGAATCTGAGGCTTTGAAAAGAAATCAAAAAGCAAAAATAATCATTGATAATGCATCAAGAAACACACTTGCTGAGTATCCTGAACTTCAGCGATTGGTGAACGCAGGAGATAAAGCAAAACTCACTGAATATTTGAAACAAAATCCAGATGCGTTCCATGCATGGATGAAACATTTTAAACCATGAGCGTCTATATTGAAGTATCCTAATAGTATTCAGAATAATATTACATTATTTAATATTTTATAAAGTACTGAATTTGATATTTACAGAGCTCCATTTTATGCGAATTGATAAAAATATTATTTCAAAAACACCCAAAATAAATCTAAAAAAATTTTATTTTATTACCTAAATTAATATAACCATGTTTGAAAATTTATGGAACAACATTTTAGAATGGTTTAACGACCGCACTGAGCGAGCTAAATTAATAAGAGGATTCAATGAAGCGGCCAAATTATCATTTGTGACTGGACAAGCACCTACTCTTCTTAAAGCTAGTATTTCCAGAGGTGAAAATGCATACAAACATCAATTTTCGAATTGGCTGAATTCAGGATTTCGAATTCAAGCATTTACTGGAAGAGTATTGAAAAAAGAGGAGCTAGTCAAAATTGGCAATGTAATACTTGACGACAATGCATTAGTGAGACGATTGGTAGTACTTGGATGGGACACGCTAGAAATTCATGGTGATTCTGGCCAATATGGATGCAGATGGCAACTAAAAGATTATTTACTCATAGGAAATTCAAAATAAAATGATTGATTCACTTTTAAAAGACACATTACAAGTTTTGAATGATGGTAAAATTTTAATCTCTGCATCAAGACTTGAATCTACGCATGATTTTTGGATGTGGATTTCACTTGCTGAATTCTTAGTGATTATTACTTTGATATATTTCAGGAAAAATAAAATCAATCAGAGTTTAAAACAAAACTATAAAGAAGACTCTCTTAAAGAGGTAATTGATTTTGGTAATGTGATTAACAGTTCTTTTAATTCACAGCAGTTATATGATGAATTGAAAAAAAAATGTCATCCTGATAGATTTCCAAATGACAATGACAAAAATAGTATCGCAATAAAACTATTTCAAGAAATCTCAGAGAATAAGAACAACTCAAAAAGATTGTCTGAAATAAAAGAGGTGGCAGAGAAAAAGTTACAAATTAAATTTTAATATCAAAAAAAATATGGTAATTATTATTCTTGCAGTTTTTTCCGCTTTAGTAGGTCTAATAGGAAAAAATAGAAAAATCGGATTTGGTTGGAGCTTCATTTTGAGCCTTACATTATCGCCAATAATTGGACTCATAATAACGCTTTGCTCAAAAAAAAATGAAGTCGAATTTGTCGATGCAGATACTGAATAGTGCACAATAAATAAAAAAGAAAAAATATTATGAAAACAGGAGGCATAGTTGCAATTATTTTTGGAGTTCTCAATATCATTGCAGGAATAGCAATTTCTGCAGATCCAAATTACTCTCACAAAGCAGGAGGAAAATTTGGTTTTGCCATCGGATGCTTTGTTCTTGGAATGTATCTGATAAACCGAGCCAATCAAAAGAAAGAAGAAGAGAAACAAAAAAATGATTGGAAAAATAACAATCATTAAACAAACATCACGTAAAGTTCCCTTTACAACTCGAGTCTAATATCAGCATAAATGACGCACCAGCGATAGCAGCGGCATCCTTGGGAGAGGGAGGGGAACGGAGTGACCCGAGTGAGCCCAAGATAGAGCGGATAGCGCGGTGACCCGCGGGAAGCGAAGCGAGACGCGGGGCAGGTGCCCATATGGTACAGAATAAAAAAGCCCCGCATTGCAGGGCTTTTTCTTTTGTTGTCTTTTAAGTCTACGCGTCAATCTTGGCATACTTGGCGTTGGCCTCGATGAAGGCGCGACGTGGTGGCACATCGTCTCCCATTAACATGGAGAAGACGTGGTCACATGCTGCAGCATTCTCAATGGTTACTTTGCGCAAGGTGCGTTTCTCTGGGTTCATGGTTGTTTCCCACAACTGCTCCGCATTCATCTCTCCCAAACCTTTGTATCGCTGAACGTTGACACTGCTCTCCTGCCCTGCCCCTTTCATTTCCGCAATCAAATTATCACGCATCTCTTCATTCCATGCATACTCCGCCTTGTTGCCCTTTTTCACCAAATACAACGGTGGCGTGGCAATGTAAATGTGTCCACCTTCTATCAACTCCTTCATGTGGCGGAAGAAGAAGGTTAAAATCAATGTTTCAATGTGCGATCCATCCACATCCGCATCACACATGATGACAATCTTGTGGTAACGAAGCTTGGTCAAGTTCAACGCTTTGCTGTCGTCCTCTGTTCCAATGTAAACACCCAAAGCAGTGTAGATATTCTTGATCTCTTCATTCTCCAAAATCTTGTGTTGCATGGCTTTCTCAACATTCAAGATTTTACCACGCAATGGCAAAATGGCTTGGAACACACGGTCGCGACCTTGTTTGGCTGTTCCACCAGCTGAGTCACCCTCTACCAAGAACAATTCTGATTTCACTGGATCTTTCTCTGAACAGTCGGCCAACTTACCTGGCAAGCCACCTCCTGTTCCCACTCCTTTTCTTTGCACCATCTCACGCGCCTTGCGTGCTGCTACGCGTGCCTGGGCCGCTAAAACAACTTTACCTACAATGGCCTTGGCATCATTGGGATGCTCTTCCAAATAGGCTTCCAACATTTCCGAAACCACTTGGCTCACGGGAGCAACCGCTTCCTTGTTGCCCAACTTGGTTTTGGTTTGTCCCTCAAATTGTGGTTCTTGAACCTTAACAGAAACAATGGCGGTTAATCCTTCACGAAAATCGTCACCAGAAATTTCAATTTTCAATTTGTCCAACAATCCACTTTTCTCTGCAAAGTTTTTCAAGGTGGTGGTTAAACCACGGCGAAAACCCTGCAAGTGCGTTCCCCCTTCATGGGTATTGATGTTGTTGACGTAGCTATAGATATTTTCATTGAAAGAATCGTTGTACACCATGGCCACTTCTACAGGGATAGGCCCGTCTGTGCGCTCCATGTGGATGACCTTTTGAATGATGTTGGGACGACTTTGATCAATGAAGCGAACAAACTCTGACAATCCTTCTGTGCTCTGGAACAACTCGCCTTTGAAAGATCCGTCTTCATTGGTCTCACGGCGATCGGTTAATTGTATTTTGATTCCCTTGTTCAAGAAAGCCAATTCCCGCATGCGGTTGGCCAAAGTATCGTAGTTGTATTCTAATACATCAAAGATGGTAGCATCCGGCTGGAAAGTTTGGCGCGTTCCCTTTTTATCCGTTGTTCCTTCTTCGCGCACTGCGAACAGTGGTTTACCAATGGAATACTCTTGCGCATAAATTTTTCCCTCGCGGAACACTTCAGTGCGCATATGTGTTGAAAGTGCATTTACGCAGCTCACCCCAACACCGTGCAGACCACCTGATACTTTGTAGGAGCCTTTGTCAAACTTACCACCTGCCCCAATTTTGGTCATGACCACTTGCAAGGCAGACACCCCTTCCTTGGCGTGCATGTCTACTGGGATACCACGACCATTGTCTTCTACGGTAATGCTGTTGTTTTCATTGATGGTAACATACACAGTATCACAATAGCCGGCCAAAGCCTCGTCAATGGAGTTGTCCACTACTTCATACACCAAATGGTGTAATCCTCTGGCGCCGATATCTCCGATGTACATGGCAGGGCGCATGCGCACGTGCTCCATCCCTTCCAAGCTTTGGATATTGGCGGCGGTATAATTGGCCGAATTGGGGTTGCTTTCACTCATGGTAATAACTATAAATATTTGTTTGGTTTTTGTCGTCTCGCAATGCCTTACAATGCTTCATTAACAAGGCTTTCAAAGATACAATGGACCTGAAAAAAAGGCATAAAAAACGGGGGGCTAAACCCCCGAATCTTGTTCACATTTCATCAACAAAAATTAACCCTAAAAAGAAAGGGCGGCACCCAACTGAAAGAGCACCCGTTGTTGGTCATAGCCATTCCAAATTTGATAGCGTTGAGCTACGGTGTTGTATACCCTTGCCCACGCCGCAATTTGTTTGTTGTATTGGTATTTGATCTCCAAATTGGCATCGATAAAGCCACGCATTTTTTGCTCGCTAATCCGTCGGTCATTCCATTTCAACTCCTCAACCGTTGCAGGTTCAGTGGCCAGAGAATCTTGAATGCCGAGAGCGAAGCGATCACCAATGTAATGCACTTGCGCTGCGATATTCCATTGATCATTGAATTTGAAACGACCCGTCGCTGTTCCTTTCCAAGTCGGCAAGTTCCAAGCCTTATTGGATCCTTCTACTTTGTAGTAATAATAATGTCCTATCAAATCCCAATCCCAATGCTCACCACTGCGCATCATCCAACGGGCATGGCCGTCGATGCGGTCCATATTGCCATATAACACATTGAATCTGTTGCCGTAGGACGAGTTGTAATCATTGGCAAAAAACATTTGGTTCTCATAACGGTTCCAATTGGCACCCAACTCATATCCCATTTTAGAGGAAATTACACCATTGATTCCCGCGTATGCTTCTAGTTTGTTGTTTCTGTTCTTCAATAAAGGATTGGAGATTACAAAAGGATTTTGCTCCATCAAGCCATGAAAGGTATTGAGTTCAACCCCTCCCTTCACTCCGGCGTAAGGCAGGAAAAGGCCATCCAAAATATTCCACTTCAACTCCAATTCCGGATAGAAATTGGCGGGTTTTTCTGCATTGGGCTCAATGAACACTCCCATTCCCACCTTTACACGCAAGTCATTCCATACAGTGTAGGCACTGGGCTGAAAACGAATGATCATGTTGTCTTGTTTGCGAGACTGAATAAGTGAATCATCCGCGGTAGCTGCAACGGCAAGGGCATTGTAGTTCATTCCATTGCCTGTAAAAGCATTCCATTGAAAGCCCAGGTCTACAGCAAAAATTTCGGTCTTCACCATCTTACTCAAACCCAATTTGGCATCCAACCACTCCTCCTTTTCTCCATATCTGCCTGTCCCGTGATTGAAGCGCAATCCACCATTGTAATTGAGCTCTGTGGAGTCTCTCGAAAATTTATCCAAATCAAAAGAACCGCCCATGGATTGCCACAATTGACGATTACCTGAAACTTGAACCATGGAATCTGTCACAACATCCAATGCGTTACCATAAAACTGATTGACATGACGAGAATAATGCGCTGCAGCTTTGATGCTAAAGTGATCAAAGAAATAACGTCCATACAATTGCCCTCTTGTTTCACTGTAATTGCTTTGAATGAGGTTGCTATCTGGGACAACACCGCCTTGGCTGCTTAAATGATAGACCCGCGTTCCCCAATCTCCCTTTTTATTTCTACCAGAGGAATAATGGGCATCAACTACAGGAGTAACATAATTGCCCATACCCGCAATAATGTATCCGTTTTGCAAATTGGGCAACTTGTCGATCACATTGATTTTGGCCGCTGCTAATTTTTCTGGATCTTGTGTGGAAACTGACGGCGTTGGAAGAAATTGAAATTTAATTTTTTCCATTTTCGACTTCTGCTCAATAATCACGGGGTTGGAACTTATCTTCCCTGCATCGCGCAAGCGAATCTTTAACTCACCATCAAATTCCGCACTTTGCACCATGGACGTGTCTACCTGCGCCGTCAATGCTGTTGTACATAAAAACAACAACATGCCAACAAAATGACTCATCTTATTCATTGTTACCTCCTTCCTTATTTTCGATTACAGGGCTACTTTCTTCAATATTTATTTCCTCTATGACCTCGGGTTGCTTTAACTTCTCAGCCGCCTCTGCTTCTTTCAAGGCAATGATTTCAAGCTTTGCTTTGGCTTCGTCCTTGACTTTTGCATCCTCCACATTGGCTTCTATGGCCTCAATGGTAGCGCGGGCTTGGAAAAAATCCGCCATGCCAATGTAGACATCCACCAAGAGTAGGAAGGCCTTGTTGCGGGGTTCGGCAAACCCACCAAACTGATCTACCATGTCATAGATTTCCGCTTCAGCCATTTCAAAATTGGCTTGATCAAAGAACGATTTACACCGCAAGTATTTTACTTCTGCGGCCTGACGTCCTCCCTTTTCAATAATGACAGCCCAATCCGCTCTGGCCAGATCATACTCCTTGTTCTCAGCACGCATCAAACCTCTCCATTGGTATGCGGTATTCTTTACGTCCTCTGGAATGCCTTGGTTGTCGATGACCTTGTTGGCGTATTCCAGGGCATGAGCAAAATCTTTCTTGTAATAAAAACAACGCATCAAGCCTACTTGGGATTCCAACACATTGTTTTTGGAAACGGCCACTTGCTCCAACTCTGTATAATGCTGTGCGGCTATGTCCCAATTTTTCCGATTGAACTGAATGGTTGAAGCCGTTAACAATGCATCCTCAGTGTATTCATTAAATGGTTGAGCAATAACAGCATTGTAGGCATCAAGCGCTCCGTCCTGGTCATTGGATTTGTACAAACATTCCGCCAACAAATAATTGGCTTCCGCAGCATGCAAGGCAGGCTGGAATTGCTGAATGTATTGGCGCAATTTGGGAACAGCGGCTTCACAATTCTCTGAGAATCCCAATTCTGCAGCTCTGGCGTACACTTCCTCTTCAATGTCAGAATCACTCACATTGAGTACTTTCAAACTCTTTATTTGTTGTTGAAAGGCAACATCTTCAATTAACAACGGTTTGACAATGGCAATGGCATCCGACAGTATGGGATCATTGGGGAATTTGGCCACCAATTGATTCCAAGCTTGTTTGAGTTTGTCCAATTTATTTTGCTTAGCAAATAGAAGGCATTGGTCGGCCAAAGCCTTTTTGGTGTATGCACTGCCCTCATGATCCTTGAATAAGATATTGTAGTATTCTTCAGACTCAATCAAACGGTCATCCATGAGATAGGACTTGGCCAATTCGTATATAGCGTCTACCTCAAACTTTGACCCTGGCAATTCCTTGAGCATGGATTTGAGTACCCATGTCTTTTTATCGGGTTGTCCCAAATAACCATAGGCCAATCCTTTTTGG
>JACCDX010411110.1_pt1 | contig 15589 bp, 18 predicted proteins | sample 7449681 | NCBI WGS metagenome assembly JACCDX01 (sample SAMN15323450, study PRJNA562643) | freshwater metagenome | isolation source: river surface water | place: USA:Blue River Watershed | collected 2017-08-18 | reverse complement strand
GGTTCAGGTATGCACGTTCACCAATCACTTTGGAAAGATGGCAAGCCACTCTTCTTCGAAGCAGGAACATATGGCGATCTTTCAGATATGGCTCGCTGGTACATCGGTGGACTCTTGTAGCACGCACCATCACTTCTTGCATTCACAAACCCAACAGTTAACTCGTACCGTCGCTTGGTTCCAGGCTACGAAGCTCCAGTAAACCTTGTTTACTCAGCGCGTAACCGTTCTGCATGTATCCGTATTCCAATTACAGGTTCATCACCAAAGGCAAAGCGCGTCGAGTTCCGTTGCCCAGATCCATCATCAAATCCATACCTAGCATTTGCTGCAATGCTCATGGCTGGTATCGATGGAATCATCAACAAGATCGAGCCACCTGCCCCAGTTGATAAGGATCTCTATGAACTAGAAGGCGATGAAGCAGCCGCCATTCCTCAGGTACCAGGATCACTTGATGCTGTTCTAAACAGCCTTGAGAAGGATCACGAGTTCCTTACAAAGGGTGGAGTCTTCACTGAAGATCTCATCTCTACTTGGATCGAATGGAAGCGAAAGAACGAAGTTGATTACGTTCGCTTGCGTCCACATCCAGCGGAGTTTGAACTCTACTTCGATATCTAAAGAGAACTATAAAAAGACCCCGTCGATAAATCGGCGGGGTCTTTTTCTTTGAATAATTCACTTCGATGAAATTCTTTGCAAAAGTTTGAATAGCGCCACAGAAAGTGCGGCGCTTGCAACTGAAGCAAAGATCACGGCTATAACAGCAATATCCTGAATACCCGGGTCAGAAAAGGCCAAATTCGCAATAAAGATCGCGACGGTAAAACCAATACCTGCGGCACTTCCTGTGGCAAGAAGTGAAGTCTTTCTTACGTCATCAGGTAGTTCAACAAGATTCATTGATCTGGCGGCGAGGGCCGAAACCAATATCCCAAGTGGCTTTCCGAGTACCAGGCCAAAAAAGATTCCCCAGGCAATTAGGGATTGGGATGCTGCTCTGATTGATTCACTGGTGATGACAACTCCGGTATTTGCAAACGCAAATATTGGAACTATCAAGAAAGTACTGAATGGATGGAACTTATGCTCTAACCACTCAATGATCGAGACAGAACCGTCCTCAACATCGACCATCTTGGTTCGAGACAAAATTACATTGGGAGTCATCAATCCAAGGATTACACCAGCCAGAGTTGGATGAACACCCGTTTTATAGAGCGAAAACCAGAGCGTAAAAGCGGCTATGGCATAGATAAAGATCGACGCCACCTTTGCCCGTTTAAGAATCTCGATAATTCCGATACTTAAAACACTTGCCGCCAACCAAGAGAATTTTATTCCGGTCGAATAGATAAAAGCGATAATCAGAATTGCACCGATATCGTCAATGACTGCCAGCGCAAGAAGAAATGAGCGCAGAGAAGCAGCCACGCTTGGTCCCAGCATTGTGAGCAAACCAACCGCCAGCGCGATATCGGTAGCGACTGGGACCCCCCAACCACCTGGCGCCTCTCCACCTGCAATAAAAAGATAGATGAGCGCAGGAAAGAGCATCCCGCCAAGGGCTGCGACAAAAGGAAGTAGCGCTTTCTTAAACGAAGCTAGGTGACCTGAGGTTAACTCTCGTTTGATTTCCAAACCGACAGTAAAAAAGAAGATCGACATTAATAAATAATTGATGGCCTTTAGAACCGATAGATCTAATAAGTACCAACCACTCCCCAGTGAAAGGTGCAGCTCAAGCGTAGAAAAGTAACTATCAGAGACCGGAGAATTTGCTGCGATAAGTCCCAGCGCTGCAGCGAATAGGATCAGTAATCCACCGCTTGACTCACGATTCAAGAAATCGCGTAACGGTGAGATCCGATCGTTCATGAAGATACTTTATCTAAATCGAACGTTCTTCGGAGCGAATTCTCTTAGCTCCAAATAAGAGATGCCCTGCTGCGCCAATAGCCAAGGCCAGAAGAACTCCCACATTGGCGTAAGCCCAGCTGCCATTTTTCCCGCCGATTATGAAGAGTAAGTAACCTTGCCAAGAGAGCCAAGTTGCAAATGTGTTGGTGACAAAACCCCAGCCGACTATGGTACCGACTGCCATAATCGACAGTGATCGTTTATTCCAAGATCCGTACTTACCGCTCTCTTTATATAGATCCTCTTCTGAATATGCGCGCTTGCGAAGAAGAACATCGGTCACAAATATCGCTGACCAAGTAGCGATTGGAACGCCTAACGTTATTAAGAATCCTTGAAATGGGTAGAAGAAGCTATCTGCAATCCAGACGATATAGATGGTTCCTATCAACATCACTGCACCATCTATAAGGGCAGCCATATGTCGCTTAACTGGTAATCCAATAGCTATAAGGGTTAAACCGGATGAGTAAAGATCCAGGATTGCACCGCCAACCAATCCAAGAATCGCGATCAAGGCAAATATGGCGAGATACCAAGTTGGCAAAATAGTTGTGAGCGCGCCAATCGGATCCATTGCAATAGCTTCATTTAACTTCTGATCGCTGCCAGATAGTGCTGCTCCATAAATAACCAAGACGATGGGAACAATCGAAGCTCCGAGCACCGTCCAACCAACCACCGACTTACTTGATGTAGTTCTCGGCAGATACCTCGAATAATCGGCCGCAGCATTTACCCAACCCAGCCCAATTCCCGTAATTCCAAAAATTAGTGCGCCAATGAAGGCCTGTGGATTGCCAGATGGAATCGCCGAAACGCTAGCCCAATTTACTTCATCAATAGTTAGAGCTATGTAAATCAAAGTTGCAATAACAGTTATGAGAGTCAAGAACTTTTGCAATCTCATAATAACTTTATGGCCCAAAACTCCACCGTAAATCGTCAGCGATACCGCCAGGACAAAACCGATCACCATCGCTAAATCATGATTGATGTGGCCGATACGAATAAAGATGGTTCCGGTCGCTAAGGTCGCCAGCGATACCAGCACGGTTTCCCAGCCAACGAAAACTAGGTAAGAAAGTAGCCCCGGAACAATATTCCCCTTAACCCCGAATACTGCTCGGGATAGGACCATGGTTGGCGCGCTAGATTTCTTTCCGGCGATCGAACTAAGCCCAACCAATAGAAATGAAAGAACTGTTCCGAGCACTGCGGCGAGAGTTGCTTGCCAAAATGAAATTCCGAAGCCCAAGAAGAAAGATCCGTAGGAAAGGGCTAATAGAGAGACATTTGCTCCGCACCAGGGCCAGAAAAGTGAAGAGGCTTTGCCACTTCGCTCACTTTCGGCGATAACGTTTGTTCCGTTAAGTTCTAGTTGCATGATCTTCCTTCGATTATTTGGCGCAAGTCTATGCGTTACTTGTCTTTACGTTGGTAAGAAGTAAATTCACCAATTAGTGAAAATCCCACCTTTTCATAGGCTCGCTTAGCCGCAATATTCTCCGCAAAGACTCCGAGCCCCACGTGTCCTATTTTTCGCTCTGCCGCATTTGCCAACATTTGCCTTACTAATTTTTGCGCCAAACCTCTTCCGCGATAATCCGAGTGTGTTGCGATAGATGCGAACATCACCTCTCCGGTCCGCCATTTAACGAGCGCCCCAGTTGCAACCAGAACTCCATCTGCCCGAATCTCTCCCCAGAAAAGTACTTCCTCATTTCCAGGCCAAACCGATGAGTTAGGTGCATGTTTTTCCAGTAACTCTTTAATCTCCTGAGTATCTTCACTCTCTTGACCAATAGCTCCCCCGAGAAAAGTCAGGGTGTCGATTGAGTAGAAATCCCACTTTGCTCGATAAGAAAACAATTCGGGATCAACAGCAATATCTCTAGAAGTAGCTAAGCGATCACAGGCGAGGATGACCGGATCCTCACCAAGTGCCATGGCGAAGACTGATCCATCCTCATCCTTAACGGAGAAGCTAAGGCTTTGTTCTCCCACATAAGCTTCGATGAAGCGATGGGCAGGCGCGTAAGTCGTAAAAATCTCTAAATACTTGGCTCGATTTACAAGTAGTTCAAGAACTATGCGGTGATCTTTAATCGAGGAAGAAGTCAAGAAGAAAATCCGTTGTTCCGGGAACGACTGAATATTTTTCGAGATCTGTAACACCAACTGATGCCAGAACTTCATCATCGACAAAGAAATTTCCGGTGCAATCCTTTGGTTCACGATTTAGAATGACATATGCAGCATCTGCCAAAATTTCAGGTGTGCGGCAGGCCGCAATATCGACACCTGGAATCATTTGCAGCGCTGCAGTATCAATTGCAGTGCGGGGCCAGAGCGCGTTGACCGCGATTCCAGTCTTGCGGTATTCCTCTGACATACCCAAAACGCACATCGACATTCCGTACTTCGCCATTGTGTAAGCAACGTGGTGCTGAAACCACTTGGCTTTCATTGATAAAGGCGGAGAAAGGGTCAAAATATGGGGGTTACGACCCGCTTTAGCCGATTCACGAAGATGCGGAATCGCTGCTTGAGAGGTCAAGAATGTGCCACGTACGTTTACATCAAACATTAAGTCAAAGCGCTTTGCGGGAGTTGCCTCGGTAGGCGTCAAGTTGATCGCGCTGGCATTGTTGATCAAAATATCAATTCCGCCGAACTCCTGCGCAGCCTGATTAACCGCTGCTGCAATCTGATCTTCATCTCGCAGGTCACATTGAATTGGCAAAGCGATTCCACCAGCGCCACGGATCTCTTCTGCGGCTGAGTGGATAGTTCCTGGCAACTTAGGGTTAGGTTCAGAGGTTTTTGCCGCAATCGCAACTGATGCACCATCGCGAGCTGCGCGCAATGCGATGGCTAATCCGATTCCGCGGGAACCGCCGGTAATGAAGATGCGCTTGCCTGAGAGATCTCCAGAAATAGTCATTACTTACCTTTCTTTGCCATAAAGTTCATAAACGCTTCCATTGCTTCTTCAGATTGCAAGGCAAGTGAGAAGAGTTCGAATTCCGCTTTCATAACCGCAGCTACTGCATCGTGCTTGCTCGCCTTTAAGAGCGCCTTGGTGTTGATCATAGCTTGTGGTGGTTGTTCTGAAATATGAGTTGCAATCTCCAACGCTTCCCGTAGAGGATCAGATGCAATTGACGCAACTAATCCCATCTCTTTCGCGCTATCTGCATCAAAGCTTTCACCGGTCATAAATATCTTGGCAGCTCTTTGATAGCCGACTAGAAGTGGGAATAGATAACTTGAACCCGCTTCCGGAACTAATCCCAAAGATGCAAATGGCATCGAAAACTTTGCGCTCGGTCCCGCAATTACGACATCGCAATGCAGCAACATTGTTGTGCCGACGCCGACTGCATTTCCCTTTACTGCGGCAATTAGAGGTTTTGGAAACTCAAGAAGTGAACCGAGAAAACGCGCAACATCGCTATCCTCGCTAGTTGGTGGATTCGCTAAGAAATCGGAGATGTCATTGCCCGCGGTGAAGTGTTCTCCTTCGCAGGTGATCACCACTGCTCTGACTGCAAAGTCGCCGGCTGCCTCGTTTAGCCCATTTGCTAAACCCGCATACATCTCTCGGGTGAGCGCATTCATCTTTTCCGGGCGATTGAAGGAGAGAATCTGGATTGCGCCCTCACGGCTGCTCGTGATCTGTGACATCTGCGCATACTACTCGTTGGTAACCTATGGGGAAAGGAGCAGAATGGGTCCAACAGGATCATTTAGTTCACCGAATCTACCGGATTTGTACGCCTAAAGGGAGAGACCAAATGGCAACCGATATCACCATCGCCTTACGCGAACTCAACCCATTTGAAAAGCTGGTTCTTGGATTGCTCTGCGAGGGGAAAACGAACGCCGCTATAGCGCGTGAGACTTCGCATACTGAAAAGGTAATCGAGAACACCATTAGCCGTGCCGCCAAAGCGTTTAATATTAAATCGGATGCGGATACCAATATACGTGTACTTCTGGCGCTCGCCTTTCGCGCCCATTATGGAGATGCAGCATTCGATCAACTTGGAATTGCCTGCTCACATTTAGAAATTGGAATTGACGGTAAATTACTTTGCAACAGAGATCTGCATTAAGAAAGTAATTTAAAAAAAATTTTAAGCGCTAGCACTCATAGTAGGAAGCAAAGTGCTAGCACTAACTTTTTGCGCTCTTTTTACTCCGACTAGGAGATCTAATTGACATGTGCTCAAGTTCTGAGTGCACGTCAATTAAGTTTTGGAGAGAAAAATGAAACGCAAAAATTTAGATAAGATGATTACAGCAGTAGGATTTGGTCTGACCGCACTACTCATCGCGGCTGCAGCCTTACTTAACTGGGGCGCAACATTTGCAGCAGATGCAGTTGGCTCTCAACTTGAAGCACAAGCAATTACGCTACCTGCCGAAACTGGCAATAAAAAAGAGTCAGCTGAAGTAACCGCCTTCTTTAAGGAGAACGGCGAAAAGATTATGACCACCGGTAAGCAAGCCCAAATGTATGCCGATCATTACCTTGGATTTCACTTATCGGGAATGCCAGCATATGCAGCAGCAAGCGGAGCAAATAGAGCGGCCGCTGCAGCACTTGCTGCTAATCCGAACGATCCAAATTTAAAGGCGGACGCTGCAGCAAAAGCTGGAATAGTCGAAACCGTATTTAAGGGAACCATGTTGCGCGGAACGCTGCTCACTGCATATGCATTTGGCACTCTTGGTTCAATCGCCGGCATCGCTGCTCTCGTTTCCCTTGCAGGCGCTGGAGTAATGCTGCTTCTCTCGATTCTGGGGCTGCTTCATATTCGTCGCACTCCTTTGGATGTGACGATTTAACCCTCAACTCTCCGTGAGGGCCCCCTCGTTAGATCACCTTAGGGTCGTTCTAACGAGGGGATTTTTCTGCGACTCGCCCCTACTTAACTCGTTGGTAAGAACTAACTCAGTCGTACTCTTATTTCATTCCCCTTTAGAGCACCGATAGATCAAATCTATCGGCCGAGTGAAAAGGATGAAAATGTCGTTACTCTCATGGAAGCTTCATGGAAATGGAAAGAGCGTCTCTGCTGGAGCCGTTGTTTCAACAGATGAAAGACTCACCTGGCCACGCACAATCGGTGTAGGCCTGCAACATATCGCCGCGATGTTTGGTGCAACATTCTTAGTACCAATCATTACTGGCTTCTCCCCTACTACAACGCTCTTCTTCTCGGGTATTGGAACGATTCTCTTCCTAATCATCACCAAGAATCGCGTACCTAGTTATCTCGGATCTTCCTTCGCATTCTTGGGACCCATCGCAGCGGCGATGACCGCTGCTGGAACAGATGGCGGAATGGCTGCCGCACTCGGTGGAATCGTATTTACCGGTGTCGTTTTGGCGCTAGTTGGTCTTGCAGTGCGCGCTGCGGGTATTGGTTGGATTAATTGGCTACTTCCACCGGTTGTAACTGGAACGATCGTTATGTTGATCGGTTTCAATCTGGCAGGTGCCGCAAAAGGAAACTTTACGAAAGAACCGCTAATTGCGATCATCACTTTGGCCAGCATCGGACTCTTTGGCGCAATTTCAAAGGGCTTCATGAGCAGAATCAGTATCTTCTTAGGCCTAGTTGTTGGTTATGTTTTCGCTCTCGCAATGGGAGATGTCGATACCAAGGGAATAGAAGCAGCGGCATGGTTTGATACGCCAACATTTACAACGCCAACCTTTAGTACCAACATCATGATCTTGTTCCTTCCTGTAGTTCTAGTCTTGATCGCAGAGAACGTCGGACACGTCAAAGCCGTTGCTGCCATGACTGGCAAGGATTTAGATGATCAAATGGGAAATGCGTTGATAGCGGACGGACTTGCCACAACTGTTGCAGGTTTTGGTGGCGGTTCAGGTACAACTACCTACGCAGAAAACATTGGCGTAATGGCAGCTACTCGCGTCTACTCAACAGCGGCATATTGGATCGCTGGCGCTGGCGCAATCTTGCTATCGCTATCGCCTAAGTTTGGAGCGGTGCTTAGCGCTACACCTGCTGGTGCGCTTGGCGGAGTTGCTACTGCCCTATTCGGAATGATCGGCATCTTGGGTGCGAGAATTTGGATCGAGAGCAAAGTTGATTTTGCTGATTCAACCAATCTTCTCATCGCTGCTTCCGCACTGATTATGGGTATAGCTGATTACACCTGGACTCGCGGCGACTACACCTTCACGGGTATCGTCAACGGAACTCTCGTTGCGGTGATCGGATATCGCGTACTTCACTCGATAGCAAAGGCGCGCGGTAAGTAAATAAGAGCAGAAATTAAAGAGGGAGGGCTGCTTCGGCAGTTCTCCCTCTTTTTCGATATTGCGACTCGAAAGTTGAGTTAAGATTTCGAAATGGTTATTCCTTCACGATTAATTGAATACATAATCGCTGCGATGATAATCATTTTGGCACCTGGTCCAAGCGTTTTATTTACAATTGCTCGTGCTATTGCATGGGGAAGAAAGGTTGCAGTTTTCACTGTCGCCGGAAATGTCACAGGTGCATTTGTTCTCTCTTCCCTTGTCGCTTTCGGGCTAGGACCAATCCTCTCCAGGTCTGATCTGGCTTATTCAGCAGTGCAATGGGGAGGCGGAAGTTACCTAGTTTATTTAGGAATATTTGCGATCAGAGCGCGCAAGATCGCCGCTGCCGATATGAAGAATCAGGGCAGCGCCATTCCAACTTTCTGGAGTTCAGCTCGTGATGGCTTTTGGGTTGGAGCGCTAAATCCAAAAGGATTGGTCTTCTACGCCGCAGTGCTTCCGCAATTTGTTGATATCGATCGCGGTAATGTAACGGGGCAACTTCTCTTTCTCGGTGCACTTTTCTCAATTTTGGCATTTATATCGGATGGATCCTGGGGCCTATTGGCTGGAACCGCACGCGCTTGGTTGGCTAGCGATGAAAAGCGTTTAGAACTCTTGAGAGTCATCGGAGGTTGCGTGATGATTATCTTGGGTCTATTAGTCATTGCGTCAGCGGTCCGTGATTTAATCGCTACATGAGCGCATCGAGATCCTCCAAGATTGTTAAGCCAGAAAAACCCGCCCGCGACACCATCGCTCCATCTGATTTAACTTTTGGGCTCTCAACCTGCAAGCGCTGCCTTTGGATTAAATACTGGTTCAAAGTCACAATGCCCGGTCAATTTCCGCTCGTTAAACCGCTTTCGACTGCGCAGGAAGAACATTTCCGCCGCGCTGCAATGCCTGATTTAGATCCATCACTAGCTCCAGGCGTCGTAAAGCAATGGGGGCAATGGGTTAAGAGCGCACCGATTGAAATCAACGGCGAAGCAACGAGATGGCGAATTCTCGGAATCTACGATCTCCTGGCTCACTACGACGATGGCTCTGTCGGAATCATTGATTGCAAAGTTTCAGATTCCGATCGAGATAACGCACAGTTTTACGCTCCACAACTTGAGGCCTATGCCTACGCTCTAGAAAATCCCGAGAAGGGAAAGCCCTTCCCTGTCTCATCGATGGGGTTATTGGTTTGGAAGTTGGCTGGGGTAACTGAAACTGCCGATGGCGCTCATGGCTTTGGAGTTACCCAGCACTATCTCCATGTCACACGTGATCAGGCGCAATTTAAATCTCTAATCGCTGATTTAATCGATGTCATCGAAGGTGACCTACCTGAAGCAGGCGTTGATTGCGATACCTGTAACTATCTAGATAAGCGCTTAGCGCTAGAGAGTTAATTAACCCTCTTCTTCCGCGCTCTTCTTCGCCTTAGTGGCATAGGTATCGACGTACTCTTGTCCGGACATTTCTTGGATCGTCGTCATGATCTTATCGGTCACATCGCGTAGATGTTGAAGATCGGTTGAGTCACCTTCAAAGTACATCGGCTCGCCAAAGATCATTTCAACGCGCATCACCTTTGGCACAACGGTGCCGGTTGGTTGAATCTTTTCTGTATTAAACATCGCTACCGGAATCACAGGCGCTCCAGATTCAATAGCTAATCGTGCGATCCCGGTACGCCCTTTATATAAACGTCCATCTGGGGAACGAGTACCTTCCGGATAAATTCCAAGACATTTACCTTCGGCTAAAACTTTGAGGCCCGTGATCAGCGCAGCTTCACTTCGACGACCACCTGATCGATCGACGGGAACTTGACCTAGAGCAATAAATGTTAACTTCTTAAGCAAACCCTTTGGGCCAGGAGATGTGAAGTACTCACTCTTGGCAAGAAAGGTAACTTTTCTTGGAACTACCAGTGGCATAAATATTGAATCGCTAAAAGATAAATGATTGGAAGCGATAATTACCGGACCAGAACCTGGAACGTGACGCAGCCCCTTGACCTTTGGACGAAAGAGCAACATCAGAAATGGCGTCAAAAATGCACGAAGCACGCCATACGGCAGGTTGTTCATGGCGTTAATTTAGCGCCAAATCAACCGAATGTGCGAATATGAACCATGGAGCAAGACCTATGAGCCGAAAGCGCCCCGATGAGGATCCGGAGAGCGCTCATCAGCGCGAGTTGATAGATCTCGAATTTCAATCAATGGTTGAAGGGCTCTCTCTCGATGAATCAGCGCCAACGACTTATCTAGATGAATTAGAAAAATTTGAAGATCAAAATCGATTTCTACCGCCAACTCCCCCAAAAGTTGGAATTGGAAAATCGCTTAAGCGCATACTGAAATCAATAAAGAATTGGAAGAACGGACCTACTTTTCGCGACGGCGATGGAGCAGCGCTTTAAATTCTAGATAGATCTGCCACACCAACAAGGCCGGCGTTATTTCCTAACTCTGCAGGAACAATATCTGGATAAGGATGCTTGCCGGTAAATGGAATTAAACGAAGCGCCGCTTCACGAGTAGGAGTAAGAAATATTTCACCGGCATCAATAACACCGCCGCCCAAGACGATGCAAGATGGATCGATAACCGCACAAAGTGAGGCAATGCCTGCGCCTAGGTAATTAGCTAATGTATTAAATGCGGCAAGAGCAACTGGATCTGCATCTCGCGCTGCTTCAGTAATGTGTTGGCCCTTTAGCCCTTCCAAAGTTCCATCTCCACGCGCCAACAAGTTCCGTGCTAAATCAGGGCTGGCGTTGATCGCCTCGCGGGCATGGCGCATCAACGCAGAACCTGAGGCATATTGTTCTAAGCAGCCGCGGGTTCCACATCCACAGAGATGGCCATCTGGAACAAGTCGAAGGTGGCCGAGTTCTGCCCCGATTCCGAATGCTCCTCGAAATAGTGCGCCATCGAGAATCAAGCCACCACCGACGCCCGTTCCGAGAGTAAGCATCATTAAATCTTTTCGTCCACGCCCTGCGCCAAATTTAAATTCGCCCCAAGCGGCTGCATTAGCGTCATTTTCTAAAACAATTCGCTTGCCAATTATCTGTGTTAACTCTTGATCGAGATTAACACCGTTCCAATCAGCGATATTTGGTGTGGCTAATATTGTTTGGCGATCAGATGAGATAAATCCTGCGGCAGAAACTCCAATTGAATCAACTGGGAAATCTTTCGATAACTCAAGTGCGACATCAGCAATTGTCTGCGTAAGCGCTTTTCCACCTTCTCGAGGTGTTTCGCGACGTGCTGTGGCGAGGATTTCACCACTTTCGGTAACGACTCCGCCGAGGACTTTTGTTCCACCGACGTCAATACCAATTGTGTTTGAAATACTCATTTAATCTCTCAAGAAAGCTAGCGGCTTTTTGAATTTAGCCTTCGAGGTGTTCTTTGAGTTGCTTTAGAGCAGCATCAATCGTTGACTTCTCTTGCTTTGCAATCATCATCGCCGGAATCGGCATAGATAGACCAACTGAAAGTTGATATGTGACTGACGTTGAATCAGAGTCCAAACTCTTTAAGAGATATGCGCCATCCATCTTGGTGAGAATATTGGCATCCTCAAGCGAAAAGGTAACTTTGCCTGGAGCCTCTGCCCATTCGAAGATGAGAGTTACAACATCTTTGACTGCGCCCGCTTCAACTGAGAGCGTGGCCTTTGTAACGCGATTCTGGCCATCGCTTTCTAATACATCGACTTTCTTAAAAGCTCCTGACCATTGTGGGTAATCAGCGATCGCAAATAGGGTCGCCGCGACCTGCTCCAATGGGGCATCGATAGTTACTGTTGAACTGCTCATTTCGCTCATGGGGTTAGGTTACCTGCAAAGCGCACCTAAAAAAGTGCTTTGTAGCCTCTCCCCTTTTTTCGGACTGGGCGATAGCGTTAGCGCCATGAATGAGATCACAATCCCGCCACTAGTACCTGCTGCGACTACTGGAAACCTGACCAATTTAATTGCTGAGCGCGCATGGTTTGAGCCAAACCGCACAATGCTCTCTCGTCCGCTAGGAGATGGTTGGCAGAAAGTCTCTGCGAAGGAGCTTGAGGAAGAAGTTCGTGCAACTGCTAAAGGACTAGTCGCTGCAGGAATTCAAATTGGTGATCGCGTCGCAATCATGGCTCGCACTCGCTACGAGTGGACGATCCTAGATTTTGCAATTTGGTTCGCCGGAGCTTGTGTCGTTCCAATTTACGAAACCTCATCTGCCGAACAAGTTGATTGGATCCTAAGCGACTCAGGAGCCGTCGGGTTAATTGTTGAAACTCCAAGCCATCGTGAACTTGTTAACCCAGTTCTTCCCACACACACAAAGCACATCTGGACTATGACTGAAGATGTTCTCTCAGTATTAGCCGCGGCAGGAGCGCATATCGGTGATGATGAAATCGATCGTCGTCGCAACGCACTGCTTCCCGATACTTTGGCAACTTTGATTTACACATCTGGTACGACCGGAAAGCCAAAAGGTGTTCAGTTAACGCATGGCAACTTCTTATCAGAGTGCGGAAATGTGGTTGAAGGCGCAAGCGATCTATTTTTGAAGCCGAACGGATCAACTCTGCTATTCCTTCCAGTTGCCCACGTATTCGGGCGCATGGTGCAGATTGGTGCTATTCGCGCCGGACTACATTTGGCGCATTGCAGCGATCCTGTCGGAAGATTGCAACCCGACCTTGCATCCTTTAAACCTACTTTCGTACTCGCCGTTCCACGTATCTTTGAAAAGGTTTACAACGGCGCAGAAGCTAAAGCAGATGCTGCGGGCAAGGGAAAGATTTTCCGCAAGGCAGCGGAAGTTGCAGTTGCATATAGCGAAGCGATGGATAAGCGTGGCTTTAACCCTATGTTGACCCTTAAGCATGCGGTCTTTGACAAATTGGTCTTCTCAAAGATTCGTGCAGCACTTGGTGGAAATGTAGAAGCTGCGATTTCTGGTGGTGCACCGCTAGGCAAACGCCTTGGCCATTTCTACCGGGGCGCAGGTGTAACAATCTATGAAGGTTATGGATTAACTGAGACAACCGCAGGAGCAACTTTAAATATCACTGGCTCGCTCAAAGTTGGAACAGTTGGAAAGCCAATTCCGGGAACATCTATAAAGATCGCCGACAACGGTGAAGTTCTTATCCGCGGACCAATTGTGATGCGCGGTTACTGGCAGAACGAGGATGCCAATGCAGAAGTGTTTACTGAAGATCGCTGGTTTAAATCAGGAGACCTCGGAAAGATTGATGAAGATGGCTTCTTATCTATCGTTGGTCGCAAGAAGGAGTTAATTGTTACTGCAGGTGGAAAGAACGTTGCCCCTGCCGTTTTGGAAGATCGCCTACGGGCTCATCCCCTAGTTAGCCAATGCATGGTCGTTGGAGATAACCAACCATTTATTGCAGCCCTTGTAACTATTGATCAAGATGCGCTTAAGGGTTGGATCTCTGCAAATAAGAAGGATGGCGCAACGATCGCAACCCTTACTCAGGATCCTGATCTGATTGCGGTAATTCAAACCGCTGTCGATGAAGCCAATAAGGCGGTAAGTAAGGCGGAGTCGATCCGTAAGTTCACTATCTTGCCGACGGATTTCACTATCGCTGGTGGCCACCTAACTGCGAAGTTATCTATCAAGCGCCACGTTGTTGCTCAAGAATTCGCTAAGGAGATTAACGAGCTCTTCACGAAGTGACTAATTCAGCCCGGGTTGAATTAGCACGCGAAATTCACGATGGAATCGCTCAAGATTTAGTTGCCTTAGGTTACGAACTGGATTTGCTTTTGGCTAAACCAGGCGCGACCGCTGAATCACGCCTTGAGATAAGAACCTTGCGCTTTAAAGTTGATGCGTTAATCTCAAAAGTTCGCCGTGAAATGTATGCGCTGCGCGATCGGCAAGTCATGAGCTTGCAGGAGGAGATCTCTTCGATCGCGCGTGAGATTTGTGGCGAACGATTGACTTTGCAAGAGATAGATTCGGTGAGCATCCCGGTTGAAATTCATGCCGAGTTGAAGTCCATTGCTATCGAACTACTGCGCAATGCCCAGACTCACTCTAGGGCTAGCCAGATTGAACTCCTCTTGCAGGGCGCGCAAGATCGCACCTACTTAGAGGTAAGCGATAACGGAGAAGGGGGCGCGGTGATTGATACCTCTCGTTTAGGCCTAATTGGAGTAAGAGAACGTGTTCAACTTCTTAATGGGCAATTTGAATTAATTTCAAACGAGAAAGGCACCCGCGTAAAGATAACGCTGTGAAAGTTTCTGCAAACGATCTGGATAAGAAACCGAGAATTTTGATAGTTGATGACCACCCTGCAGTTCGAATTGGTCTGGCTTCGGCTTTAGAAGGAGCAGAAATGCTCAGCTGTGGGTTTGCGGCAAGTAAATCTGAAGCGCTTGCGCAGTTAGCCCATTTAAATCCTGATGGAGTAATTGTTGATCTAAACCTCCCTGATGGGAGCGGATTAGATCTAATCCGATGGATTAGAAAGAATTCAAAAGAGATAGCGGTCGTGATGCTCACGATGAGTGATAGCGACAGCGATTTAATCGCAGCGATGAACGCCGGCGCTAGCGGCTATGTTAATAAAGGAGCGCCTTTAAATGAAGTTATCTCTGTCTTAAAGCGATCGCTCGCTGCTCCAAATTCATTTACCGCCAGTGGAATAGCAAGTGCGTTAAAGACAGTATCGGCGCCGAACCTACTAACGGAGCGTGAGCTGGAAGTGTTAAAAGCGTTAGCTAGATCAGGCAGTGCGTCAGATTTGGCTAAGGAGCTGCATATATCTGAATCAACCTTTAAAACCCATGTTGGATCTATCTACAGAAAACTTGGCGTCGCTAACCGAATAAGTGCTCTCAAAATCGCGAAAGATTCAGGAATTATTTAAGGAGAGTTTTAAATTGCTCTGCCCAGATATCCCAGCGCCAATTTTCATGGATCCAATTTCTTCCGGCTACTCCCATAGTTCGGGCGGAGTCCGGATCGGATAACATCTGAATTACTGCATCTGCAACTTCTTTAATCGATGTTCCATCAACGCTAACGCCGGTTACGCCCTCGAGAACTGCATCAGGTGCTCCCCCAGATTTACCTGCAATCACTGGCAAACCACACGCGCTAGCTTCAAGATAAACAATTCCGAGACCCTCAACTTCAAGACCGGCCAGTCGCGAACGTGATGGCATTGCAAAGATATCTCCAACGCAGATATATCTGGGAAGGTCTTTATATTGGATTCGACCAATAAAAGTGACCGCGCTCTTTAGATTTAATTTATCGACCAATT
>JACCDX010121417.1_pt1 | contig 15589 bp, 32 predicted proteins | sample 7449681 | NCBI WGS metagenome assembly JACCDX01 (sample SAMN15323450, study PRJNA562643) | freshwater metagenome | isolation source: river surface water | place: USA:Blue River Watershed | collected 2017-08-18 | reverse complement strand
GTGTTTGGTCACAAGCACGACGATGTTCGTAAGCGTAAAGAACAAAACGAACGTAATAAACAACTGTTGCGAAAGATTAAAGAAGCAGGTGTAAAAAATGAGCAAGAAGCTTGAACGTAAAACTGTTGAAATTGATCGTAAGCGTATTCCGCTTCGTACCCTGATCCACGGCAAAGAAATCCGTGATGCAGCTCAGTCTCTTGAAAAGTTTCGTATGAAGCTCAACGAGAAGGAGTTCCTCTACGGTGCCAAGCTCTATGTCGATTGGCATGACTACGGTACTGTTGACATTGTTGCAAGGCGCATGGAAACTGATCAAGAGTATGCTGATCGTTTAGAACGTGCCCGACTTGCTGCGGAAGCTAAGAAGGAACGTGAGCGCAAGCGACAACTGGCTGCTGAAGCTAAAGCTCGAGCAGAGGAAGCTAACAAGAAGGCCAAGGCCGCCGAATACATTCAGCGTCTGGTTAAAGAAGCTGGCCTCAGTGCCGAAGATCTTAACAATCTATTAAACAAGGTTTAATATGCGTTATTACATTGTTAGTTGGGACAATCTGGGTGTAGAGTTCTTTGAGGAAATCACAGAGTACCATCCAGAGAACTGGGCCAAGAATCATTTGTTCGATAGCATTAAACAGAGCAAGAAGGTAGAAAAGCCTATGGGGTTTAGTCTACAGTCTTTGATCCTTCGTGCTCAGTTTAACACACATCGTCATTATGAGATCTATGTGTTTACCAGCGAAGACGAAGTTGGTCCTGAAGACATTCAAGACATGTTTACTCGCGATCCACAAGCGTTTGCTGATTGGGTACGTGAGAACCATAGCTACAAAGTTTATAGTAATCGTAAGACTACTAAGGACGTTATCGTATGAACGAGCGACTGCGTGAACTAATGATTGAAGCAGGCTATGCGGCTCCGGAGCTCGCTGGCCGTGCAAATAAACTTGCTGAGTTAATCGTACAGGAATGCGTAAGGTATTTTAACGAAGATTATGTTAGAGACTTTGATGTCCTGTGGCGTGAAGATTTGTCTAAGGGCATGAAAGAACATTTCGGAGTTGAATGATGGCTAGAGAACGTGCAAAACTTACAGATAAGCAAGAGCGCATTTTGGTACAGTGCCAGCTCATGGGTCTTACTCCTAGAGACATGCAACAAATTTCTAACCGACTGATTGCTCTGCAAAAAGAATCAGAATGGCGTAAAGAAATTGCAGAGACTTCTGCAGGTTCTACTTGGACCAGATCCGACAAAGGATGGCAAGTCACTGACAGCCAAGGTAAGATTTTTGATTGTACCAAAGTAATTAGATCTAGATCTAATAGAAGTTGGTACAGTGATTCTCACTATGGTTGGAACATTGAAATCTCTAAGCCAGGCACTAGATTTAAAAACAAAAGCATCAAAGATGTTACTGTTTATGTTGATCCTTACATTCCTGCTCGCCTTTGTCCAGAGAACAGTAAAGATCTATACAGCCTATTGACTGCTATCCACAGAGGAAGGATCTCTTAATGAACAAACTCGAAGAGTTATTTTCATTTGACGAAGTTGTTAGTATTGTACAACAAAACGTTGACATTGTAGAATATAAAACCATACACCGCGACGATATCGAAGCTGTGTCTGTGATTCTTCCCAATGTTGAAACTGGTCCTTGGATTGCCGGGGGTGCTGCTCTACGGTGGTACCAAGGACAGCCTGTGGGCGAAAACGATATCGATGTTTTTTGTAAGGATGCTATCCAGGCAGCTAAAGTCATTGAACGTGTCAGGAGCACAGGAAGATACAGCACAAAGTTTCAAAGCGACAATGCTACTACCTTAAGCTATTACGATAAGGATATTAAGAAGTATTGGACTATTCAAGTTATTACTCGTAGATACTTTAACAGCTTGCAGGATGTCATTAACAGCTTTGACATTACTGTATGCGAGATCGGTACCTGCGGATTTGAATGGGAGCTTGGGCCTTTTACTGCTCGAGACATTCGTGAACGTAATCTCAATTTCAAATTGCCTTTGCAAAGCGATTCAGTAAAACGATTAGTCAAATACTGGACATATGGTTATCGTCCTGTAGACGGAACACTGGATCATATTATTAACAATCCAGATAGTAAATGGGAATACAATATTGAGGAGGATTATAACAATGCGTTCTGAGCAAAGCTGGAGCCTATTGGATCCTAAACCTGTATTGTTCTATGTCAGTAAGAGTGATGAATACATTGTCTACTGGAATGGTATTGTTATGCCGCACAAAATGGCCCTGTGTATGGCTATGGAACATCTGTGTGGCATTTATCCTACACCAGAGATGAAGACTGCTCTTGAAAAAGATTACGAAAGACTGTATTATGCTAATGCGTTTGAAACTAGAGCATGGGATAACAAAGTCAGCGAAAGTCCTTTGTATCCCTATCTAAAACGGATTATGAACGAGCATCTTAACAAGTTGAAAGAGAACAACGATGCTAAAACGGTATTGGGTTGGTTTGATTATAAACGGGCTAGAAAGGAACAATAATGCCTACAGTGTACACAGAAGTAGAAGTTGATGTTGATCTGTCAGACTTTGACACAGATGATCTTATTGAAGAACTTGAGAATCGTGGCAAAGGAATGGACATCTATGAAGGTGCAGGTACCGAACTTATTACTAAGATCTGGGAACTGCGCCGGATGGGCAAGGATTACCAACAAGAGCTGGATCGTTTGATTTATGTTGCTCTAGGAAAAGTCGTATGAAAACTCGCGAAGAAATCATTAACTCAATGTGTTTCACGTGGCGTCATGATTACGGACTTACTAAGAATCCCGACCCGGGTGGCTATACCTTTCCTTTAGAGTCAGGCATGACACCTTCCGAACAAAAGTGTCTTTGGAACCAAATGGCACAGATTTTTGATAATGACATTGCACCTTACATGGAGTTTAAACGATGATTCGAGTACTGTTTCTTTTTGTAATACTTGCTGCTCTTGTTTGGGGAGGCATTTTGGCTGTCCAAAAGATGACTGGTAAACAGGCATTGAACTTGACAAAGGCTGCTGTTTATGCTATAATTAGTTCATCAGTTGCGATGATACTGATGTTTGGTCTAGTAATCCTCTTTTAACTTTAAGGAAATTTGAAATGAAGCGTTTTGGTTTTGTGGCTGCTGTTCTGGGTATGGCTGTTCTAGCTACTGGCTGTACTCGTATTGAAACTGGCGAGGTTGGTGTTCGAGTTGGTTTTGACAAACAGGTCAAGCCCGGTGAACTGCTTCCCGGTTCGTTCAACCAAGTGTTGATTGGTGATGTGCTGACTTTCCCTGTCAAGGACGTTAATGTTGTCATTGAGAACATGACTCCTGTTGCCAAAGACAACTCAACTATGAAAGATTTGGATATGGTTGTTGTGTATAACATCAATCCTACTCAGGTCAGTGAACTGTATAGTTCTAAGAACCGTAGCTTTCACGCAGAGCACAAGGGCGATGTCTACTTGATGTATAACTACATTGTGCAGAATGCTCGTAATGCTATCTACAAGTCAGCTCGTAAGTACGAAGCATTGGATATGGCGGACAATCGCGAACAAATGGAAACGCAAGTTCGTGAAGAAATTATCCGTAACCTTGCTGAAGAAAAGCTCGATGGCTCAATTACTATTAGCCAGGTGTTGATTCGTAACGTGGTCCCTGCTGATAGTGTCGTAGCTTCTGCCAATGAACTTGTTCGTGCTAAGAACGAACTCAAACAGAAAGAAGTTGAAGTGAAGACCGCTGAAGCAGAAGCACGTCGAATGGCTGCACTGGCTAACAACAGCTCTAGCTCTATTGCGTTCATGAATGCTCAGGCTGCTCTTAACATCTCTGAAGGTATTAAGAACGGCAAGGTGCAGACTATTGTTGTTCCCAGCAACATGACCAGCTTGATGCTGCCTAAGTAATGTTATCTAAACTAATAGGCTCAATTGCAGTTGCTCTAGTAGCATTTGGGTTGAGCCTATTATTGATTCCAGCAGTTGGTATTTTGTTTGGTTTGTTTAAGAAAGCATTGTCATGAAACAGCGTGGATTTACCCTTATTGAAATGATGGTTGCGGTCGTGATTGGTCTTACTGTTCTGCTTATGATTGTAGGAGCAGTAGGCGGAGTCAGTAGCGGCAATAACATTAGTTGGGGTGTTAACGGAATGATGGAAACTCGTTGTGTTGAGGGTTACAAATTTATTGTTGACCAAAATGGTAACACAAGACAAATTCTAGACGAGTTTGGTAAGGGTGCCCGTTGTGAACAAGTTTCTAAGCCTGGAGGTTTTTAATGTTTGATTTTTTCCGTCGTCGTACAGCTAAAGAGTTTGTCGAAGAAGCTAAAGAAAAATACGGAGTTCCTCCTATGCCCGAAGTGACTCCTCCCAAAGAAGAACCTGCTAAGATCTATTACAGACTTGGACTAACTGACAATAATCGTGTTGCCTTTAGTATGGGTTACACTGAAATTACAATGAACCGTGCAGGCTGTCAGCAAATGATTGATCAGCTTACTTTCTTTCAAAATCAACTTAAAGAAGAACAAGATGAAACTAATTGAACAATTTTTTAAGATCTGCGAGTTTCGTATTACCGAAGGCAGTGACTATGGCTGGAGTTGTTATCCTGATGCGCACTGCTTGGATTCGTGGAACGGCGAGCAGGACGGACATAGTTTTACTGTAATCTTTAATACCAAAGATCAAACAGTCTACGAACTACAGGCACACGACTATGCTCACAATCGTGCATATCGTTGGATCAACCCTGACTGGAAGGATCGTACCAAAGAAGAAGCTGCCAGTCGTGGTGTTGACCTTGATCAAGCCTGGGATGATCTCAAGTACGTGGATCTAGAAGTCGAAGACGATTTCTTTGAAAAGATGACTGCAATCTACGAAGGCTGTGACTACGATACTCGTGTAAAAGTTCCTGTGGATTTCTCCGATGAAGATCTGTTTGAATACATGAAGCTGGCACACGAACGAGACATCACTTTCAATCAGCTGATTGAAGAAGCACTCAAAGCTGCTATTGATCAGTTTGAACAGGACCCAGAAGCATTCAAGCTGCGTTTCAATAAAGAATCAATCTAATATTTTCGTAGCTTGATTGTCAAAATGGTTTCTGCAAAAGTCTAATTTGCAGACTACGGGTTGTGTGGGCCATTGTATGTTATTCTGGCCTATACTGCCCATATATCCTCCGTGTCTACAGTGACCTCTGTACACACGCCCCCAAGCATCTACTATGCACTGTTCGATGCCTGCATAGCACTGCCAACCCTTGAAGCTGTTGGCCTTGTCCAATAAGCTGTGCTGATAATCTGTAAGGGTTTCTTGCCCTTGATCTTCTTGTACCAGCTCTCCGTCCTGCTGTTTAAAGAATAGTATCTGTTGTTCTGTGTACTGCTGTGGCTGTGTATTGAATATAGGATCATCAAACAGCATCTTTCTGTATAAACGTAGATTGGGCCACTTCTGTTCAATGTACTCGCAGAGTTCGTTGATTTCGTCCCATCTAGCCTTGTCCATGTTTATGTTGGCCTGCACATGTACCCCCTGACGCTGGGCCTGTTCTACACTGATTAGGAATGTACTGCTGTGACTGTGTTCTGGGTGAAACTCTAGGATCACAGAGCTAGACGATTTCATCAGCCCTGCCCAGCGAGTTTTGTCTACGTGGGCATGACTGCGAAAGCTGGTTTTGTATCCTTGGTTGTGAGCATGGGCCAACAGTTGATCAAAGTCTGCCCATTCTGTAACTTCACCCCCATTAAAGTGTACGCTGGCGCCCAGCCCCTGACGTTCGCTGTGTAGTCTAGCTTGATCTAGGAATTCTTCACAGTCTCGTATGTAGGGTAGGGCTGCTGAACCGTTACGTATTATATCGTGGCAATAACTGCAATGCCACTGACAGTGATTCATCAGCCACCAATCTATGTAAAATAGATCCTGCGGTCGAGTTGACCTTTGCAGCATTTAAGCCATCCATGACTCTACAGTCTGTTGGCTACACAAAGAACAACTGCTGGTCCATAGTTCGTCTGGGTCATAGTCTATGAGCCATTGGGGGTCGGGCTTGTGTGCTACTAGCCAGCTGCTGTTATGATTCCAGGGCTCACGTCCTTCTAGCTCTGCTTCTAGCTGCCCTGCGTCCCAACTGGCATGCCCAAACATGATACGGAATCGGCTAGGGTAGTCACCCTGGGCCATTTTATTGAACATGTGCAAATGGCTAGTTATAGCCCAGTGCTGATCAATACGCATGGTGTTTTCCACAGACCACTGGGGGTCATGTAACATCCATATTGTGCTGGCACCCACGGGCCCGCCCCAATACAAAGGAGGGTTACGATCTAGGGTTATATCTAAGGGAGCCAGTATGTCTTTGAGGCTGTGTTCTGTGGGCCTATTCATGCACAGTGCAAAGGCCCCGCGAGTGTTGTGATGTGTTACAAATAGCACCCTATGTTCAAATCTAGGGTCAGGCATTGTGGGTGGTGCTATTAATAGGTCGCCTGCGCTAACCTTTACAGTCATTGATCAGCTCCAGTCTGGAAGAGGGCCACCGTACTTCTTGCCCTTGATTTTCTTTCCTCTAACTTTAACTCTGTCTGATCCTACTTTGTGACTCTTGTCGCCTTCACGACTGCGATAGCCCTGACTCTTGCACGAAGCTAATTGGCTAGCACCCAGAGCCGAATCTGGCTTGCCCGATGTGCATAATGCTCTGCTGGCAGGCTCTTCGTCTAGGCCCTGATCTTCTGCGCCGCTTAGGCCCCCAAACATTAGATCATCATTGATTGGAAAATCTAGATCCATAAACTCTTCTGGCAGTTCGCCGGTCTTGATAATAAAGTCTAGCTGCTCGTCTGTGGGATGTACCTTTAACAGTACTTTGGCAGCTTCGTCGTGTGCTTCGCCGTTTTCCCAGATGTTCACATCATAGTGACGTCCGTATAGTTCTGCCACGGCCTGCATGACCTTGTGGTAATCTGTGGTAAAGATATTTTCTACAATGATTTCGTTAATTTTCATATTACACTACCTGTGCTACTGCCCATACTGCTGCGACCAAAGCAGCTTTTAGAGCCATGTCATCGGCTTCGGCATCTAGTTGATCCATACGTACTAGATCCTGCATAAGTTCGCGAGCTTCATCTCTACTTAGCTGTCCTGCCTGTACCTGTTCAGTGATTGCGATTACCATAGCTGCTCTCTGTGCAGCCCAACCACGATCACAGCCTGCTATTTCATACAAAGCCTGCATACTCATTAAAATCTCCCTAGCACAGCAGCAGCCGCACGTTTAGTCTGTTCTACTATAATCTTCTTCTTTAGCTCGCAGTATGTAGGATTGTCCTTGCTAGTCTCTGTACGTTTAACCCAATCATTGACTGTATGTTCAATGGGCTCTGTTAAGCGCAGTACGTCCTGTTGACGCCAACCCTTGGCTACACCGTAGGTATGGAACCATAGCAGTTCACGCTGTAGGGCCAAGGCCTGTGGTCTATGTGGCTGATCGCAGTTGATCTGTTGAGCACTCACAGAAATATCCACAATCTTAGCTGATTGGTTATCGTCCCAAAAACTAGGTATCTGGCTCTTGATCTGAGCACAGCCCGATAATACTACAATGCTTAGAGCTATAAAGAAGTTTTTCATATGAGTATTTAACCTTTTGATATTGATTTTCTCAGTGAATGATCGTATACTATGCTTATGAAACTGAACAAACATCAACTGATACTTCGCGACATTGCCTGCGAGTACATTCCCAGATACTCCAACAGCTGGCCCATAATCCAAGATCATTGGCGTGATTTCAACGTAGAACATCTAGTAGAGCAGGCCATGTGCCTAGTAGGGGGCTATGAGTTTGTAGACGCACATCACTATGATTGTTCAGACTATTCAGATTCAAAAACAGCGTCAATAAACACACACGATCGCTTTGCCACTGTGGGCTCAATACTGAGTCGCGATGGGCAAGAACCCAAGTGGGGTGACCTTAGAGTTGTACTGTACAATCCCTACTATGATCGCTTAGACTACTACTTTATGCCCAAAGCAGGCTGGGAATCAATTAGAGAATACGGTGCTGCTAATCGCAACAAATTGCGAGCCAAATACAACCCAGAGTTGGACATAGTCTACAAGTGGAACCAGTGGCGAGTACCAGACTTTAAAACCCTGGCACGTATGCCCTCTACAGTCACAGACCCCCAAGAGTATAAAACAGCACAGACGCATTTTACACAGTTATTTGAACTAGCATAAAATTACTAGGCCTGCCCATAAATACTCTATGCAGGTACTAAGCGTAGAGCACATATGGGATCAACTGTGGGGTCAACAGCGCCATAGAGTTCAGCGCACAGTCACGGACGATCAGGGCAACGTCTCAAAGACCACAGAATACTACTATTACACAGTGTACAATCGACAGGGCCAAATAGAACAGAGTCAACCCCCGACCTTTGATCAACGTGCATAGTTTGGGTGATGCTTGTCTAGAATCACGTCGCCCGCACAGCTACATTCACGTTTAGGACAGGTCATATATGTAGAGTTCAACTCAAAGTCTCTGATGCTGCCTAGACGTTGACTTTGACATATGCCCGCAAATATACCCCCAGTATAGTCCACTGTTATAGAACTCAGACCCGCTGAGCACTGCCAACCCTGAAAATGGTGCTGACCCTGGGCTATGAGCTGATGAGGGTCAAACTTTGATCTAGTACCATCTTCCAGAACCAATTGGGTATGCTCGGGATATATGCTGGCCACACGAGTAGGGTACTGCTGTATCCATGCTAACTGTGCTGGTGTATAGTTAGCTCTGGGCCTTTGTCTGGGATCGGATAAATCCTGCAGAACTTTGGGTATGACCCAGGGTCTATATTTAGGGTCTAGATCCTGATGCATACGTTCAACTGTGGACCATTGATCAGGGTCGCATAATAGGTTATAGACCACACCAACACCCTGACTGATAAACCACGCAGTTAAATCGTTTATACGCTCTACTCTACGATCATAGTACTGGGGATGTAAACTGATGATTACCCGACGAGGCAAACGGGGTAATTCCGCCCACCAAGAGCTACTTCTAGTGCCATTAGTGATCACTTCCACTCTAGCCACAGAACCCAGTCTACTTAATATCTGACCAAAGCTAGGGTGTATAGTGGGTTCTCCTCCAGTTAATGTAACTCGCAACTGTTTACCCGCACTGAGCTCTAAGATACGATCGCAGAACAGTAACAGCGATTCCTCCGGGGGAAAACCCTTTTTAAGTCCCAAATGATAATCCCCCTCATGTATATTCTTAGGACAATAAGCGCACTGCTGATTACACCAATCAGTGAGCATCCAATATACAAACAGTTCTTTATTTGGGTTTGATATTTGGATAATGGGCAGCATAATTAACAGCCGCGAAGCGGCGCACAGCGAAAAAAATTTGCAGGTTTACACATAGTCTAAATCGGGCATGTACTCCAAATCTGGATATAACAAGACAAAGAACACAGCATATTCCACAGGTACAAAAAAGTCTATGCAGTCCTGACGTATGCTTATATAACCCTGATGGCTTTGTACCCATGACCAGATCAGTTCTTCATCATAGTCCAGTGCCCATGCATGATAACGATAGCATAAGAGCTTACGCGGTGTAAGGGGCAAAGGCTTGTATGTGTCAGTCATAGCATATACAGTATTGTGGCCTGCTCAGGTGTACAGTCTATGAGCGTAACATAACGATCTTCATAGTGATTCTGATCATCTAGAAGTATATGTATAATACGCAATAAGCTACGATCCTGCATGTCTTGGCAGCGATCCAATTGCTCTAGTGTGAATAAGAATGTGTACACAGTAAGGGTATTTATATATTGGCAGTGCAGCATAGTAACCAATATATAGGCCCCGCTGTAAAGAACTGCGCATATACGTGTACGCATACAGTTAAGAGGATCTAAAGATCCGTGGGAACTGTATATACAACATATATGTAGTATATGCTCTGCATAATCGTAGATTATGCCCAGTAAGTGCAGAAAAGTGTGATTTACTGATCAGTATAGTATGGGCTGAGTGCGTATAGGCCCCGCTGCGTGGGGGTGCGTTTTGAAATTGTGTGAAAAAGTGCAGAAAAGTGTGATATTGTGTGACCATTTGAGCATAGTCTCTCCAACCAAGGCTCTTCAAAATTTTTTTTACTATGAAATCTTAGATCTACTCTGCTCAAACGGTGCGGATTCAGGGTTTTTCAGAGTAGAATCACCATAGATCCACCGTGTTTAACTGCCTCTTAACCGTGTTTTACGGCGCACACATAGGCCCCGCTGCTGTAAATAACAGTATGGAGCGAACATGGATCACTACTGTACACTGAGAACTGAGTATAGGGGACAGAGTCCCTACTATACAGTATATGACTATCGTGACTGTATAGTAGTATTCACTAGTAACTATAAGCTAGCTGATCACTACTTTCGTCTCTGCTCTAGGGGTCACACAGCGAGAACTCTGTATATACTAGCGCAAAAGGGTATATGGCCCCGCTGCGCATAATTGAGTCGTTGTCCAAAATCACTTGACAGATCCTTCAAGATCGCATATAATATACACATGCTTAAGAAAAAGCAGTTAAGCAGGAGCAGAGAATCAATGACACTTCCAGATGAGCGGTATCGTGCAGTAAAATATGCAGCAGAGTTTCTACAGCGTCTAGCGGGTGGGGATTATCCTCGTGTGCCCAAGGCAGTTCGCGGTGAAGCAGCAGCTATTTTGCGACACTATCCCAGCACATGGGACATGCATCGTGCTGCTGAGGGCTCGCCCGAAGTGTTTGCTGTGCGCATGGAACCCCTGCATCGTATGGTTCTGCAGCATGAACTAGATAAACAGCAGCAGGAGAATCAGTAAAGAATATCGCCCGGATGGTGAAATAGGTAGACACAAGAGACTTAAAATCTCTCGCTTTAACGGGCGTGCCGGTTCGATTCCGGCTCCGGGCACCATTTAATCACGCCTTAGCTCAGTTGGATAGAGCAACAGCCTTCTAAGCTGTGGGTCAGGGGTTCGAATCCCTTAGGCGTGGCCAGTTAGCTGCTGTTGTATGCATAGACTCTATGCAGCACAGACCCTGCAACAGCAGCGCCCGGGCCTTTAGCTCAATGGTTAGAGCAGCGGACTCATAATCCGTTGGTTACGTGTTCGAGTCACGTAGGGCCCACCAGTTAACCCCTGCCGTGTGGCGGTTGAGAACCCTATAACCTTTGTGGTCGTAGGGTTTTCCCGCAATTGCGCTGCTGTCCACAGCTTGTCCACAGAGTTATCCACAGCAGCTACAGCAGCAGCAAAGACCCTACAGCTAGCAGGGGTATTGAACCGTTTGGTTGACAAAGGCATCGTTTGGACATATAATAACACTATGATGAACACAACGACACCCCGAAAGAAGCGAGCAGATCGCAATCACATCATCTATGAACTTAGAGTTCAGGGTGGGAACTACATTGGGGTCACTGCCAAAACTGAGAGCACTATTAATAAGTCAGTTCTGGCCCGTGCTGCCAAACACTTTTATCGTGCCAAAACTGAAACAAAGAACTGGCTGCTCTGCGCCGCACTGCGTGAGCTGAATTCAAAAGATGAGATTGAAGTACTAGTACACGAAGTGATTCGCGGCAAGGCAGCGGCTCATAAGCGTGAAGTAGAGCTGCGTCGACAGTTGAAACCCACACTGAACACTGATGTTCGAGGAGATTAACATGAAGCAAGATTGGATCGTTACTGTATACAAGCGTGATCGTCGTACAAAGTCGGGCGAGCGGTTCGTGAATCGCTATCCGTTTTCAGGCATGGATCGTGACACTGTGGAGCGCGAGCTGCTTGATCTTGCTCAGCAATTGTACCCAAAACGGGACGGTTGGCGCTTTGAAGTACAGCCTGCGACCAAGACTGTACGCAACCTGATGTCGGGCAAAGATGTGGAGATCCCCTCGGATACCCCACGCTGCTGTGATCCCAGCTCAGAACTCTACTGGAGCATGTAGGGGTTGACAGCTAGCCCAAAAGGCAGTATAATAGAGACTTAGTTAATACAAAGGAGCGAACTTTGAAGAACTTACAAGCCTACGTGGAAGCACGTAACAAATGGGCCCAAATATTTGGCAACCCCCAGCTGAACCTCAAGAGTGCTGCTGATCGTCAGAAGATTGCTGCTATGATCGACGGGGAACTTAGCCCAGAGAACTTGACCTGCGATGGAGAGCTGAGTCGTGCGCAAGTTCAAGCACGTTACCGGAGCTTGATGGCAGTGGCCCGTGAGCTTAAGGCTTACGATCCTAACGTTACTTTCCAGGAGGTTTGATATGCGCTATTGGGACGAATTGCTGCGTGAACAGCGCGGGGACTTAGAGATCGTAGTGGACAAGAGCTGGGAAGACTGCTCAATCCGTGATCTCTTTGACGATACAGTGTTTGACATCAAGGAGATGGAGGACAAGGTCAACAGCGGAGAATTGGATTGGTTCATGCTCAGGGCTCGTGTATTTGTAGAAGGGCTTGAAGTGGGCTCGCATGTTGTGGGCGGGTTCATGTACGAAGATGCACGTGAAACGCTGCGTGACGGCACTGCTGAGGACTTGATCTATTGTGCTGTGGAAGAAGCCAAAGCTCAGTTCTACAGATTGTCCCGAGTGTTTGGCGGGTTAAGTGAGCAGGTTGACAGGGCTGAAATTTGAGCATATAATACAGTCATTGCAACACAACATTGGAGCGAAACAATGAAACAGACTATCTTTAGCACTTCGGGCAACGGTTACTGGAGCAACGTGGCCAAGCCCGTGCTGATCACTAACATGCGAGTCGCGTATGTTAACGACGAGAACGACTTCGGCGAGCTGCGTGTATACTTTGACACCAAGTACTGGGACGTCAACGAGGACGGACTAATCTACACTGACTCGGGCTTTATGACAGATCTGCGCAACTTCCTAGCCGTGCAGGGCTTGAACAACTTGGACGTCGAGTACAGCGAACAAGGTATGCAGGGCGACAACTATGTCAGCTTGGACGTGGGCAAGGACTTTTTGGACGCTTGGGACGCTAAGTTTAACCTGGTTGCCTAAAGGGTTATTTGCTGCTGGGGTTGACAGCAGCACATTTTGAGCATATAATAGAGTCATAGTAACACAAAGGAGCGATGAAATGGGTACACGAAGCAAAGTTGGCGTTATGCTGCCTTCGGGCAAAGTCCGTGCAGTCTATGTTCACTGGGACGGTTACTTGGACGGTGTGGGTGCCTACCTGCAGGACTTTAAGACGCAGGCTGAAGTTGAGGAACTGATCAGCCACGGTGATCGTAGCTCTATCGAAGGCCCTTACTACAAGGACCGCGGCGAGACTGGTGTTGAGCCTCAAGAGTACGCTACCTTTGACAAGTTCTACGAAAGCTGTGACGCTTGCTGGGCCGAGTACTACTATGTCTTCAAAGACGGTGTTTGGTACTGCGGCGACACCTACGGCAAGTATGGCGACGGCTCTACTATTAGCCGTAAGCTGGTGCCCTATGCAGAAGCACTGGAAATCCAGGCTGCTCAGCGCGAAGCAGAGGACGCATAATAACCCTACCCTGCGAAGGGTTATTACTGAATGGGGTTGACAACAGCCTCATTTGGTAATATAATAGAGACTTGTTAACACACAGGAGCGAATGAAATGGCTACACTAGTTGAGATTGTTGAGGGTTCCTACGGTGCTCGTAAGAACATGATTTACCCTGGTATCCGACTGCAAATGGTCAAGGACTTTGACGGTGAGGCTATTACTTGCCTTGCTGGTGAAGAAATTGAAAACGGTCGTAACCCTTACAAGAAGATCCGCGTCAAAGTGCCTAACATTTCGGCATACCGTGTGATCGCCAACGTTGACAACGAACCCGTGGGAGACAAGAGCTTGGTGCAACTCAAAACGCAGGACTCGGCTGTAGCGCATATGAGCGACGAAGAGCTGATTGAAAAGACTCGCGCTCGCTTCCAAATCCTTACTGACATGACCAAAGCTGTCAAAGCTGGTGACGTTCGTGCTATGATTGTTTCTGGCCCTCCTGGTGTGGGCAAGAGCTTTGGTGTTGAAGAAGTACTTACCAAAGACGACCTGTTTGACGTTATGGGTCAGCGCAAGCCCAAGTACGAGATTGTCAAAGGTGCTATGAGTGCCATTGGTCTGTACGCCAAGCTCTACGAGCTCAGTGGTGAGAAGAACGTGGTTGTGTTTGATGACTGCGACTCTGTGCTCTTGGACGACCTTGCACTGAACATCCTTAAGGCTGCTTTGGACACTTCTAAGAAGCGTAAGATCTCTTGGAACACTGACAGCCGACTGCTCCGTTCAGAAGGTATCCCTGATACTTTTGAGTTCAAGGGTGGTGCTATCTTCATTACCAACATCAAGTTTGAGAACGTTCGCTCTAAGAAACTGCAGGATCACCTTGCCGCTCTTGAGTCGCGTTGCCACTACATTGATCTGCAAATGGACACTGACCGCGAGAAGGTTCTGCGTATCCGTCAGATCGTGCAAGACGGCATGCTTGACAGCTACGAGTTTGAGCAGATTGCCAAAGACGAGGTTGTGAACTTTGTTGAGGAGAACCGCTCTAAACTGCGTGAGCTGAGCCTGCGTACTGTGCTCAAGGTTGCTGATCTGCGTAAGAGCTTCCCTAGCAACTGGAAGAGCATGGCTGAAGTCACTGTTATGAAGCGAGCTTAATATGACAGGGTGCCAATACATTGGTCCGGAACAGGATCCCCGCAAGGGGCCTGTTACCTACTGCGGTAAGCCTACACTCACAGGCAAGAGCTACTGCGAAGATCACTACTGGGTGGTCTACAAAAAGGGTAGCTCTAACCTGAAAGGCAACACCAAAGCCATTGAGGCTGAGATCGCAGAGCTGAAGAAGCAACAAGAGATTGACGAAGTGGAGAATATGGAATGAAGAACTTTGCAATGATTCTGGGAATGGTAGCACTGGTGCTGTTCCTGGTTGTAGTAGGGCCCGTGCTGGTAATTTGGGCCGTGAACACACTGTTCCCTGTAGCGGCTATCCCGTATAACATCTACACCTGGGCGGCAGTGGTTATTTTGAATGCCTTTTTCCAAGTAACGGTAAAGATCAAGAAGTAAATGGTAATCTTAGTCGTTGCAAACGGTCGGACGAGGCGCTATACTGTAAGGACGCTGTTAGAGAACAGCCAGACTAACCAAAAGGAAAACACAGACATGAAACGTTTTAACCCTGAAACAAAGACTTTTAAAGTCTTCAACGCACTCTACAATGGTAAGACTCTTACCCCAGCTCAAGCCAAGCACGACCTTGGTGTAGGCAATTTGGCCGCTGAAGTTAGCCGCATCCGTCAAAACGGTTATGCTATCTATGCTAACTCACGCAAGGCAGGCAACGGTGTTCAGGTCACTGAGTACGTGATGGGCAAGCCTTCACGTGAGATCGTTGCTCTTGGCTACAAGGCCAAGGCTATGGGCATCACGCTCTAAG
>JACCDX011480301.1_pt1 | contig 15593 bp, 15 predicted proteins | sample 7449681 | NCBI WGS metagenome assembly JACCDX01 (sample SAMN15323450, study PRJNA562643) | freshwater metagenome | isolation source: river surface water | place: USA:Blue River Watershed | collected 2017-08-18 | reverse complement strand
TGAAGAGCTCTTAACTGTTGAGGGGATTGATATAACGCTCCTAACTGAAAGCGAAGATGACGGTTGGTCGATACCCGTGCCACTGGTTACTAATGATGACGGGGAAGTTGAGTCCAAATTGTTTCTGCTGGACTCAGCTCAAAACCGCCTAAGAAGAATTTGCGTTTTATCGCTAAAGGACGACAGAGATCATCACTTGATGGGGATCATTGAAGGTAATCCGAATTTCAGCAAACTCTATCCAACAATCAAAAGCGACGACACGAATCTTTTGTTGGTCTTGAAGTTAACGACCGAAGACTATGTTGCGATGTAAAGACTAAAGGATTGAGAAATAAAGTGCAGTGCCCCAACTCGGAGTAGTAATTACGTCAAGCGGCAAGATATACGGTTATAGGCTATCTGACTTGTTAAGTACAAAGTTAAATTCCAACAAATACTCGCCATTGGGTTGTTTGTTCCAGTCGGTAATTAACGACTGACGAACACCGAACACAGCATCGGAATCTAAATATTGATCATCACTTCGAAACACATGCGTAATTAATGATTCATAGCCAGTAGCCTTGATCATGAAATGCAAATGAGCAGGTCGCCAAGGATGATTTTTAGTGGCTGTCAACATATCACCGACCGGACCATCATGAGGGATCGGATAAGCAACAGCCAAAATTGATTTGAAGTAGTAACGACCATGCTCGTCTGCTTTCAAAATGCCACGACCTTGAGCGTGATCTAGTTCCTTTTTCTGAACGTCATACATGCCCTCTTCGTCAGACTGCCAAACTTCAATGTGCGCACCTGAAACAGGCTCACCGTTTAAACCCTTGATCGTTCCTTTAACGAAGCACGGCGTGCCAATTGCCCCATTGCCTACATCATCACCCAACTTGTAATACGGTGCGTTTTCAACATGAAACGGCCCCACCACGGTTGCCTCTGTACAGCCTTTGGGTTTTGCGTTGTTCATGGCGACTGTCAACATCGACAAACCCAAAGTATCTGAGAGCAAGATGAATTCTTGCCTTTTATCGTCGGTCATATGACCCGCACGCGTTAAAAATTTAATCCCTTCAAACCATTCGTCTTCGGTTAAACGTACTTCACGTGCAAAGTCATGCAAGTGTTGAACCAAGCTAGAAATAATTTGTTTTAAACGAGGATCTGGTGTGCTAGAAAATCTATCCAGCACTGCTTCTGTAATCGTGTTCTCATCTAGATTACGCATGACGAATTTCCTTGATAAATTGATTTATACATTGTGTTCATCATTCGTATCTAATGTTCATGATTTGTTAAACAACTTGCAAATCAGCAGCTGATTTTTGATCAGCTTTTAACAACTCAAGAACTTTTCGAACAGTCTTCAAATACCGCTCCCCCTGTTGACTAAGCAAAAAATCATCGTCAAATAAATTGATTTGTAAAATGCTTTCCATTAGTTTCATACGATGACTGATTGCACTTGGTGAAACACAAAGTTCATTCGCAGCGATCTTCATGCTACGAACTCTTGAGAGAACTTCAAATGTCTCCAAACAACTAATTGGTGGAATTCGCTTCATGAATATCGTTCACCTATTTGCCGATGTTTATTCCATTTCTACACCAATTTCTTTGGCTAGACTTTGATAAAGTTTTGTTTCTACTTGATAGAACTTATTCAAATCTGGGATGCTGTTTGCACCAGCCCAGACCATGCCACTTTCGGTGATGTAGTTTTTGAAACTAGCATCATTCATCGCTGCCGCAAAAGCTTTGTTCAATCTGGCAATTTGGTCTTCTGGAGTTTTAGCGGACACAAACAAAGTAATCCAAGTTCCGTAGACAAAATCTGACATTCCTTTGTTTGAGGCTGCGATAGATGGAATCTTTGGCAGATATGTACTGGGTGTGAGACCAGTGGTGCCTAATGCCTTGATCTTTCCTGACTCAATCATTTGCAGAGTACTTCCACCTAACGGCAAAAAACTAAGGTCAATTTGGCCGCCCATTAAGTCCTGTACCACGGGTGGAACACCCTTGTACCCAACATGATTCACTGAAACGCCGATTTTTCGGGCCCATTGTTCACCTAGCAAATGAATCATTGATCCTGGCCCAATGTGACCGTAGCTTAAACCGGAGTTACCAGTCTTCTTTGCATATGCTGAAAGCTCAGCCAAGTTTTGAACTGGCAGACTTGTTTTTGCAGTCAAGATATATGGCAAACGTGAGACGAGCCCAATAGGACGAAGGTCTTCAGGTTTGTACTTCACAGACTTGAGCGTGAAAGGCGTAAGGATTGGCTCTGTTTGTGAAGCTATCAAAATCGTGTTCAATTCAATTGGTGCATTCAAAACTTTGTTGACACCAATAGATCCTCCAGCTCCAGGCACGTTCTCTACAACAACAGTTTGCCCAAGTTCTTTTTGCAACAAAGGCTGCAACTTACGAGCCGCGCCATCAGTAGGATTGCCTGCTGGTTGTGGAACAACAATTGTTAATACTGCGTTCTGTGCAGACGCTATGCCGAAGCATGCGAAGGACGTGAATACACTAACTATTAATGTTTTGAGTTTCATTTTTTTGCCTGAGAAATTTAATAAAACTGAGTGAATGATTGAAAGCAAACTCAACTTTTCAAGATAGAAAAGAAATCATTGCTTAGTGGTCGAATTCGTTTTGATTTTTTTAGTGAACTTACAGTTCCGATGTTTACAAAACAAACCGCTGTTTCATTAGCATGTAAATTGAATAAGTCACGAAGCGGTTTGGATGACATTGCTTGACCACTAGTCAGCCCTGAGCCAAAACCCATTCCGTAAGAGCCGAGCAGAATGTTTTGAATGGCCGCACCAAGAGACACGAGCTGTTCACACTCAGGAATCAAAGCTTCTGATTCAACATGACATGAAACTGCCAGTAACAAAAGTGGAGCTCGTAATGCTTTTTCGCGAGCAGACTCAATTTGTTCGGATGTCGCAAATGGATCACGTTCAATCAATGCTTGAAAGAATGCATCGCCTAATCGCTCACGCTGATCTAACGGAACCAAAATAAAGCGCCAAGGTAACAGCTGACCATGATCAGGAGCCGCCGCTGCTAAATTGAGTAGATCCTGTAGCTGCTGCGCCGTAGGACCAGGTTCCACCAAACGCTTCGGAGAAACGTTGATTCGCCCTGTAATTGACGCTTGCAGATCGACAAATGGATGCTCATCCTCACTCAAAGGCAAGGACGAGTAACTATTCGTTTGCATTGATAGAGCAAGAGGCTGCATACTCATCAAAGCTCAGTATTGATTGCAAATTCTTCAGGAAGATCAGGCCCCCAAAGATAGAGAGAATCTTCATCTGCAAAATTCGCAACAGTCCATTCTGCGTCTTTTTCAATGTAATCAATATGGGCACTTGCTTCCCACCATTGACCAAACTTGTCCTTCGCATAATTGAAGTAATTTGCTCCCAACACATGCCGTCCTGGTCCCCAATGGCGGTCATAGCCAGCTGCACGCAACTGAGTATTAGAACGTCCGCAATCTTCAACACTAGGGACATCCCAGCTTGAATGATGCAACCCTGGACCGTCACCGATTAAAAAAGCCAATAAGTGATGATCAGATCCGTGTCGACCGTAAGTAAATGCAATGATGTCACCAGAGCGATCAGCCAAGCGAACACCTAAAGCACGAATATGAAACTCTAACGAACGTGTGACGTTTGAAGTAAACAACGCCATGTGTGACATGCGCGTAGGTCTTGCTCGTGGAGCCTTAGAACGAGCCGGAGCACCACGAACATTGCTTGGGATGCTCAGATCTGGCATTGGTGTTTTAGCATCTGGCTGTGTTTTTGAACCAATCTTGACTTGAAACAAGATTCCGTCTGGGTCACGAAACCAGAAACCTTCAGTAGTGCCAGCAGAATGATTGGATTCAAAATTACCACCTGCAGCTTGGACTTGTTGGCGGATACCTTCCAAATCTTCTGCATAGCAACCCATACTCACGTAGGCAAGTTTTTTTCTCTCACCTTTTAAAACGATCCCCCAAATATGTGGATCATCACCAGTTCTTAACAACAGTCGATCATCAGTTGCTTCGACTGTTAAACCAAATGCTGTGAGAAATTTTTCTTCTTCATGCAAATCTGGAACTATCAATGCAAAGTGATCAATTGAATGAACTCCCACTGGACTAGTTTCGAAATCAATCTTGCTCATTTGTATCTCCAAAAAAATTTATGACATCAAATCGGTTAGCGAGATAACAACCGACGGCGCATGGGTAACAGCTCAAGCCCAGTTTTCTGTTGTATGAATCCCCAAACTCCGTTTGGTGCAAACACCATTACTAAAACAGCTAGAACGCCCATTGCCATCCAATACCAACTACCGAAATCAGCAAGCAACCACCGCAATCCGAAAAATAAAGCGACACCAACAATCGGGCCTTCTACAGTCCCGATGCCACCAATAACAACAATGAAAATCGCAGCAACAACCCAGTTCAAATCAAATGCAGAGGCTGGAGCAATTCTTAGCGTATTAAGGTAGTACAGCGCACCAACTAAGCCCGTGCCGAATGCAGACATTACATAGACACGGAACTTGAGCCCCGCGACATCAACGCCCTGACTTTCAGCAGCAGTTTCGCTATCTCTTACTGCTGTCAAAGCCAAACCGAATCTCGATCGCAATAACAAGTTGATTGCAATTGAAGCGAAAATTAAAAGAGCACAAGCAATCCAAAATGTGCCGCTTTCACGCAGATCTTTTGACATGCGTGTCATAACAGTCAAACTTTGACCTGAACCGCCACCTGTCATTGATAGATTTGAAACCGCAATGCGAATTACTTCAGCCAAGACCCAAGTTCCAACGGCAAAATAACCAGCACGCAAGCGAAACATCAACTTAGCAGTAAGGGCAGCTATGAGTGCAGCCAGTACTCCACCTAGGGGAACAGACAAAAATGGATGTACGCCCATATGTTGAGCAAAAATAAACAAGCCATAGCCACCAACACCAACGAATGCTTGCTGCCCCACAGATATCAATCCGCCATAACCCGCAAGCAAATTCCACATTTGGGCTAAGACTAGAAAGCACATAACTTCTACAGACCATCGCATAAGACTTGAATCTGCCCAAAAAGGAACTGATATCAAAGCTATGGCACAAAGCACACCAAACCAAACAGCTGCACGGCTAATTGGCGTGCTTCGTTGCACAAAAAATTGTGAAGCTGATGCACTCATTTTGTCCTCGCAAACAAACCAGTAGGTTTAAAAATTAACACTGCCAAGAAAACCAAATGGCCGAATAACACACCAAAACCAGCATTGATTTCTGCACCAATCGCTTGAGCAACACCAAGAATGACAGCTCCCGCAAACGTCCCCCACAACGAGCCCATGCCACCAATGACAACTGCTTCGAATGCATAAAGCAAAGAGGCGGGGCCAGATGCAGGTGTAAATGTTGTTCGTGCGCCGGAAAGGACACCGCCTATGGCTACCAACGCAAACGCAAGTCCCATGGCCATCGCATACATGTGATTAGCGCGGATTCCCATCAACCCCGCCGTCACAGGATCATCTGAGGTTGCACGTAAGGACATACCGATTGAAGTTCTGTTGAACAGTTGACTAACCGCGAATGTCAACAAGAGAGAAATGATGAATACCAATAACGGAAATTCACCAATCGTGATATCACCAAAAAGTAAAAGGCTTGCTGTAGAAAGTTCACCGATCTGTAGAGCTTGAGAGTCGGCAGTAAAGACCTCCAGCAAACCGTTTTGAATCAAGATTGATAGACCAAATGTGACCAATAGTGGAGGCAGAATATCTGGCCCAATTGTTCGATTGAGCAACCACCGTTGGAGCAAATATCCGACTACAAACATGACAATTGCCACGGGAGCAACTACTGCAAACGGATGCAATCCAAGCATTGAGATAGGGACTAAAGCCAAATAGGCAGACAACACAATAAAGTCACCGTGCGCAATATTCACAACGCGCATGACACCATATGTAATGGACAAGCCAATAGCAAACAACGCATACAACCCACCTAACAAACAACCTTGAATGATGGTTCCAATCCAGTCGCTCATAGCGTCACCTCTTTCTTTTCCTCTAAACCAAAGTAGGCTGAGGAAATTTGTTGCTTAGTTACTGAGTCTGAAGTGCCATGCAAAGACACACGTCCATGCATCAGGCAGTACACATGTTTTGCAGATCGAACAGCCATATCAATATCCTGCTCAACAACTACAACTGATAATCCTTCTGCTTGAATACTTGGCAAGGCCGCATAAATATCTTGAATTACGGCAGGCGACAACCCAAGCGAAATTTCGTCGCAAAGAAGCAACTTTGGGTTAGACATCAATGCCCTACCAATTGCAACCATTTGCTGCTGCCCACCAGAAAGCGACGTGCCTGGTAAAGCTCGCTTTTCTTTTAATATTGGGAAGAGCGCATAAATGCGATCAAGTGTCCAAGGTCCATTGCGCTTTGCAATTGCACCCACTCGAAGATTTTCTTCAACACTTAGACTTCTAAATAGCTTTCGACCTTCCGGCACCATAGCAATACCGCGCTTAACAATCTCATGCGATGGCAAGCCCCCAATTGCCTCACCATTAAAAACAATTGATTCAGGTGATGTCGAAATTAATCCAGTTAGAGATTTCATAAGGGTAGATTTACCCGCTCCATTTGAACCAATTAACGCAACGGCATCGCCAATTCCAACATCCATATCAACGCCGAACAACGCTTGGAAATCACCGTATCGTGCTTCGAGATTTCTGACTGTGAGCAAGTTACTCATACCTCAATCCCCATATAAACGCGCTTAACTTCTGGGCTATCCATGACATCACGAGGTAATCCATCCGCTAACTTTTCACCAAAGTTAATGACAAATAAGCGCGTTGCTACTGCTAACAAAGCGTGTACTACGTGTTCAATCCAAATGATGGATATGCCTTGTTTTAAAATTGATTGGACAAGCTCAACTAATTGATGCGCCTCGTGCTCAGTTAAGCCACCTGCGATCTCATCTAACAAAAGTAGCTCTGGTTCGGTTGCTAATGCACGAGCCAATTCAAGTCTTTTACGATCTAAAAGTGTGAGCCCACCAGCTAACTGATTTGCTCGAGCGATAAGGCCAGTTTTTTCTAAGATTGCAGCACATCTATCATTCGCCTCTGATGTATTTGTACGGTTTCCACCAAACATTGCACCAACCATCAAATTTTCAAAAACTGTCATCCCCTCGAATGGCAATGCAATTTGGTAGCTACGACCTATTCCTGAACGACAACGTATATGCGGCAATGCATGCGTAATGTTTTTACCTTTGAAGTGAACTTGTCCACTATCTGGCAGAACATCACCAGAAATTAAATTAAATAACGTGGTCTTTCCTGCACCATTAGGGCCGAGAACACCCAATGCCTCTCCTTTATTGAGCGACAAATTTATGTTTTGCGTCACTTTTAATGACCCAAAATTTTTGGAAATATTTTCTAAATGCAGCAATGGCGTAGGCATGGCTTCTCCATCACCGCACACGGTGAATCACCGTGGCGGCTTGAAAGGGAATCGTTATTTAAGAAAGCTTCAGTAAGGGATAGCTTTAACAGGCGCTTGCTTGCTAACCTGTGTGGCGGTTTCGTTGTTCACGATAACCATCTCGTACTTGGTCTTCTTGCCTTTAATCCATTGGCCACCAACAAGCGGTGTTTTGCCAACGTTTTTCACAGGACCGCCCTTCCAACTTACATGACCAATGATGGTGTCCAACTCAGTTGACAAAATCGCATCACGAATTGATGATTTTTTATCTAGATCTTTGGTACGTTTGAGTACATCAGCCGCGACTTCAAAGAGCGCATGTGCGTATCCCAACGTCATGTTCCATTGCTTCTTGCTCGCGCCTTCATATGCATCGACAAACTGCTTTGCACTTTGACCTGTGAGTGACGACTTAGTTGGTCGATTTGGAGACCACCAAGCTTCTTGCGTCAAGCCATCAGCAATATCACCCAAAGCCTCCACAGCAGAAGGGAATGTGTATGCTTTACCCATAGTCACAGCTTTAGGTTTGAATCCTTGCTGACGTGCTTGCGTCCAGAAATTCTTGAAATCTGGTGGGGTTGGAACACCACAAACGATTTCAACGTTTGCTTTCTTGAATGCTGCAATTTGCGCACTGAAATCAGATTGGAACGGTTGATAGCGACCAGGATCTACAACAGTAAATCCTTTGGCTTTCAATGCTGGTGGCAAACCAAGTTTTTCATCACCCCAGGCGTTGCCGTCACCATCATTTGCCAAAAGCAAACCCACTACTTTATTAGTTGGCAAGTCTTTCCACATATTTGTGAATACTGCAATGATGTCCTCTAAACCCCAGAAGAAATGGAATGCCCAATCAAAGCCCTTTTTGGGATCCCCACCACGACCAAAGAACCACGGTTGCCATGGGCAAGTTGTTGAAATGCAAGGAACACCGTTTAACTCGCATTGATCCGAAACGGGATTTGTATTCTCAGGCGTCGAACCCACCAACATCAAATCAATACCATTTTTCAAAATCAGCTCTGCTGCAACATCAGCGGCACGATTAGGATTTGATTGGCTGTCTTTTACGATAATTTCTACGGGGTGGTTAACACCAGCGATATTGATACCGGTTTTGAATGCTGCATTAATTCCCTGCAGCACAAAGCTATCAACTTCACCAAAACCAGCTAGTGGTCCTGTTTGAGGCGTCACATATCCGATTTTGATCTTTCGACCAATTGTTTGGCCAAAAGCCAAAGGCACACTACTGCTCAGCGCAAGGGCTCCAGCAGCTTGAAGCACTTTACGACGTTGTGCCGTCGCAATTTCATTCAATTGATTTGTCATGTCTGTCTCCTGTTTTTCGGTTGTGAAAGTTTTTTTATAAAGCAACGTTTGTGTTGCTCAGCTCTACATCACCAAGAAACTGCGAAATTCCTAAGGTGACATCTCGTTGTGCAAATCCACTCTTGTGATGTACAAGAACTTTGTATTTGCCAGAATCGTGTTTCAACGCATCAAATTTGAAATCTCCAAATGCATCTGTATACATTTGGTGTTGTGTTGATCCGTCTTTGACCAGTTCAACCTTTGCGCCTTCAATGCACTCCAATTGACCGGCGACATTTGCGACCACACTTCCGCCTATAAAGCTGTGCGTAACTCGATGCAAATTTTTGTAATAAACACGCGGCTGTGTATTTAATTCAGGCTTCAAAACCTGCAAGCTCTCTTGTTTTGCTTTATTTGCCATTTCCGCTTTGCTTGCCTTGATAGCCTTAATGGAGCCTGTTGGGCAGGACTGGCTACAGCGAGGCTCTTTCCACCCTTTGTCTAACAAATGAGCATCAAAGATCCAATTTTGTGGAATTTCAAGTTCCTCATTCCAAACAATGGAACCGTATGGACAAGCTGCAACTAGGTCTTTTCGACCGCGAGATTTTTCAGGATCAATGATCACAATTCCGTCACCACGCTTTGTGATGCAACCATTTGCATTTTTCATGCATGGCGCGTCATCACAATGATTGCACATCGTTGGTAGATAAGCAGCATCAACCATGTGCCCTTCGCCACGAACAGTTCGATGGATTTTGATCGTGCTCTCACCGTGCAATTGTTGTGATGCGCTATAGCCTGGAAAACTATTACCAACAAACTCATCTTTATTGGCTAGTACACAGTTGTTGCAGTTCTCACAACGCGCCACATCAATAATTAAATTCCATTGAGACATATCAATTTCCTTCTTTCTTATGCGCGCTTAAGTGCATCGACCGGCAGCACATAAGGCTCAATCTCTACTAAGCACGAGTTACTACCCATACCATCTGTTCCCTTAACTTGCGGACGCTTTGGTGTGAGCATGTTTACGCATCCACCTCGATCAACGCGCCCAAAGCGAGGGTCAATAAAAATGTCGATTTCCGCACTTGACTCATACGCTTTACAAACCCCTTCCGCCATCATTGGACTTATGTCTGCCGCGCAAATCACGCTACTTCGATCATTGAAAACACGGATTAATCCATGCTGAGTAATTCCTCGAGCTTTTGCATCCACTGGATTAACCTTCATTACCCAGTAGTAGTAGCCATCAACATTGATTCGATGATCATCAATGTCGTTAACTGTTGAGTCTTTGCCATCACCATATGTATGAAAGCTGTAACGTGAATGCGTAGAGATCATTTGCACTGGATACTTTGCAACAAGCTCTGATGTTTTGTTACCTTCCCAAGATGGGATGTAGCGATTTAACGGAGGACGTTCTTCGTTGTTTGGATCTCCACGTAATAGCGAGGAAGGTACGAATTCAATTTTTCCGGACTGAGTTTGCAATCCCTTTGCAAAGTCCCCTGACCACTGCGATGGCAATGGAATTGGCTCGGGTACGTCTTTGTGGCGATCCTCTGCAAACCAACGGAAATATGCTGGGCTACGTAACTTCTCTGCTTCTGGCGGCACTATGTAATAGCCTTTTTTAACGAAATCTTTGAACTTGACTTTCTTCGATAAGTCACTTGCTTCAAACATTCGTTTAGCCCAATCGAAATCTGAGCACCCCTCTGTGAACATCGAACCAGTACCCATTCGATTCAAAATACCAGTGAAGATGTCGTAATCGCTCTTCGACTCACCTAGAGGCTCAATGCATTTATGCTGGAATAAAACCATTCGGTGATTCAGCTGATCTGTGTTGTGGTGGATGTATCCCCCTGAATTCCCCCACTCACTAATATCGGAACGTTCAAATGATGTACACGCTGGCAGGATCACATCCGCGAACAATGCATCACCCTCCATCCAGATTGATTGATTAACAACCATCTCAACAGAGTCATGACGGAACATATCTACGTATCGACCTGTATCGTTGATAGTTCCAAATGTTGACGTTCCATAGCGATACAACATATGAATTTTTGAATACCCAGGCATCGGGTACTCAAATGGCGTTAACTGAGCTTCCTGTGAAAAACCATCCCACGGGTAGCCCACTGCCTTTCCATCAATAATTGCATCTGGCAATCTCTGTCGCGGCACCATTTGCTTGACTGGATTCATCGTCAATACATGCGGCATGCGGCAGTACGTATGCGCGGCTCCAGCTGTATGAGCCAGCTCTCCAGATATGCCGCCTTCGGCATATCCTGGGAACCAAAAGTTATGGTCAAGCGGAGTACCAGCTTGCAAATTACCAAAGTTGATTCCAGGCTTGCCTAAGCCTTGCATCGCAAGCAACAACACCATGTTTCGGGCCCACTGAGAACCCGTTGCATTTCGACATGCACCACCAAATCCAGCGCCCAATCCACCAGCAGCCAAATACGTTTTCTTCTTTGCCCACTGACGTGCTAGTGCGCGCACCACGCGTGCTGGCACACCCGTTTCTGACTCTTGCCATTCCGGTGTTTTTGGAATTCCATCATCTTTACCTAATAAATAATCACTCCATTGATCAAACCCGGTTGTGCGATTTGCGACATATTCTTTGTCGTATATACCTTCTGTAACCCACACATTCATGATGGCAATTGCCATTGCGGGATCAGTGCCAGGTTTGATTGGAATCCAACGACCACCATACAGTTGTGCAGTAGCGTTCAAATTTGGATCAATGTGAACAAATTCAATGCCCAACTCTTTCGCCCAGAATCTGCGCTGCGTTCCTTCTAGCCCACTTGCATATCCATTCGTGGCTTCTGGATCGCTCGACCAAAAGACAATCATTTCTGCTTCTTTTAAGCAGTCTTCAACTAATCCATAGAAACCTGGAATGCCGACACGCAAACTATTTCCATAGTGATGCTGAGCGCCCCAATACCACCCCTCCCAACTATCTGGGTTGTGATGCACTCTGGTAAAGCCAATCAAATTTCCAAAACGTAACAATGATGACAAGTAGTAACCTACGTTGCCCCATTGATGATGAGAACCATGCCAGATTGCCATTGAACCTGGACCATGTACTTTTTTCTGTCGCTGAATTTCACCAGCGACCATATCGAAGGCCTCATCCCAACTAATTTTTACGTAACCGCTTTTTCCGCGATTTTGTGGATTTCTTTCGCCGTTTGGATCAAAGTCCACACGCTTCATTGGGTGAAGAATTCGCTTGTCCGAGTAGACAAGTGACTTCAAGCATTGCGCATGAGGATTAATCATTCCTCGACGCTCAGGTGTAAATTTCTTGCCTCTAGCAGTGATAGTCCAACTTTCCGCATCAGACTCATCTAAATCTATCGGCGTCATTCGAACAATCTTGTCGTCTTTAACGTACACAAAAAGTGGGCCACCATTTGTATTTGTCGTAAATCGACGTGTGCCATCTGGCATCGGCACACCCTGTTCGATCGAAGCTGTTTGCGTTAGGTTCATCAACTGCATGAACCAGACTACCGAAGCATCAGCACCCATCACCATCACTCTGAAATTTTTCGCCGCATGAATAATTTCAGCTTGAGTTACGCTTGGTGACAAAAAGGTTAATGCTGTATCAATATCCTTGAATACCATCACAACTTCGGGTGATGGGTGGATCCCAGCTTTGGAGCTAATACTGCATCCGTTGAATTCGTAGTAACGCCCAATCGAGTCATCTTTTAACTTGATTTGAACTACACATCGTTTAGTACCAACGTGCTTGCGCACGACCTCGTGTTTCTTAAGCGCCAAACGAAGTACTTGCGTTATAACGAATAAAACTACGCGCAATTTAGTTTGCTTCATAGCTAGGATCCTTTTCAGTTACTCAGAGACTCAAAGTGGGAACACTGTTTTCAGCCACAACTGATTACCTTGAGCCGCATTGCGTACTGAACTTTCTTGTTGATATTTCAAAGTAGCAAACCAGCCTTTACCGCTGTCATATTTGACGCTTGGACCAATCGCAAATGCATGCGCTTTACCGGTTGATGGTGGACCTGCGTAATTGGAGCCAGCTTTATCGTCTGATACTTGGTTCAAGTAGTAACCACCGACACCCACCGTCCAGCCATTACCAACACCCCAGCCTGCTGCGTAGTCAAAGTGGAATTCATCACCCGACTTAAAGTCTGTCGCTGTATTGCGTTTATTCATGATGTAGCCCATCTTGACGTCGCCATTAAATCCAGTTGGATCGATATAGCTAATCGCATACACAGGCTCATATGCAAGGTGATTACGGCCTACATTGGCAACTGAGTTCTTGTCGTATTCACCAGTTGGCAAAAAGAAATCAAATGCAACCACACTATGCAAATTCGGGCTGTGGTGGTAACCAACACCAACGCCTGTTGTTATGTCGCCAATACCTGATTTCGAACCACTAACTCCGTTAGGTGCTGTTACCTTCAAATCCACGACTGGAACAATCGCATGCGCAACCAGATCCCCACCTAATGCTTTGATGCCTGGAACCCAAGCAATTCGACCTGCTACCACATTTGCTTTTAAACTAAAAACGCCAGGAGCGACATCGTTGCCACTGTTATCCTTAAGCTTCGTAGCGTTGTATTGAGTTGCAAAAACCATTCCGTACAAACCGGGTGGTGGCAGAGCACCAGCCATATAGTTTTCTGTTCCATTCGGATATACAGATCCCACACCTGGCTCAGTGGCATTTGACGATGCACACCATGCTGCACCGACCATTGCTACCAAAGCTACTTTCTTGCTGATTGATTTTTTATTGATCATTAATGTCTCCAAGTTGAAGGGCAAAAGTTCGGCCAAATGACCGCCTTGCTACGCCCGATTTCGCAAGGCGTCGAACACGATTAGCGGACTCGTTGTGTCTGGGTTCCCAGCACACCAGCAGACAACTCCATAAGGTCACCGCTCTTGACAAATTGAGGGGGCTTCATTCCCAAACCAACCCCTGCAGGCGTACCCGTAATCACCAAATCTCCAGGCAGCAAAGTCATAAATTGGCTCAAGTAAGACAACACTTCAGCTACTGAGAAAATCATGTCCGAGGTATTGCTTGATTGCTTAACTTCGCCGTTAACCTTGAGTTCAAGAGGAATGGTTTGTGGGTCAGGCAATTCGTCTGATGTCACCAACCAAGGACCAATCGGGCCGAACGTTGGAAAGCTTTTTCCTTTGCCCCATTGACCATTGCGCTTAATCTGCCAATCACGCTCCGAAACGTCATTTGCAAGGCAATACCCTGCGACATAACCCAACGCATCAGCAACCGATACCTTGCTTGCTGTTTTGGCAATTACAAAACCAAGTTCAATTTCCCAATCCGTTGAAACCGATGACTCTGGCAACTGGACTTCGTCATTGGGACCAGAAATACAAGTTGTTGCCTTGGTAAAAACAACTGGCTCTTTTGGAATCTCATGTCCAGACTCCTCGGCATGCTTGCGATAGTTAAGACCAATCGCCACAAATTGCCTTGTTCCAGTCACTGGAGCACCAATTCGCACACCGGCAGGCACCAAAGGCAATTTTTTCAAATCAACAGCGGCTAAAGCTTTTAGCTTTTCTGGTGCCATCCATTCAGGTGAGAAATCACCAACCAACAGCGACAAATCTCGGATATTTCCATCTGCATCAATCGCCCCTGGAAGTTCTTTGCCCTGAGGACCGTAACGAAGTAGTTTCATAAATCACCTTTTTTGACGTTTTGTTCAAATCGAAATCTGAAGGTAATTTATCCCATTTGTCATACTGACACAATGTCTAGTTTGTAAGGAGTTTCCCTAGTAATAATTACGTTTTCACAAATAAAAAACACGACGAGTGGTACCCTTGCGGGCTATGGTTACAAGCAAAATCACAAAAAAAATAGAGGAAGATCACCGCGTCCGAGTCGGAGCAGAAAGACGTAATAAAACTCGTCTCAAGCTACTTGAAAGCGCTTTAGAGGTACTAAATCAGAAGGGGCCTGACAATGCCGTAATTGAAGACTTCATTGCAGCCGCTGGAGTCTCGCGCGGTACTTTTTACAACAACTTCGATACAACAGGTGAGTTATACCTAGCCCTTGCAACTGAGATGAGTGATGAAATTCTCGGTGCAGTAGATCCGATAGTGCTTAGCTGCACGAACCCAATCGAAAGGTTCAGCACAGGTACAAGGCTGTACATGCAAATGGCAACTCGGTATCCGCTTTGGGGCGCTTTTCTCAATCGTGTAGGAACTCGAATTGCAACGCGCGGGCAATTGATTGAGAAGTACCTTACTCGTGACTTGTCAGATGCATTGCAGGAAAACCTAATCAAAGTTGACAACGTACTTGTTGCGCGAGATTTGGTTTTAGGTTCAATTTTCTACGGTATCGAGACGATGGTGACAGAGCCTACAAAAGCCAACCATCCTGAGCATTTGATGGTTTCAATATTACGAGGCCTTTGCGTTCCAGAAAGCAAAGCTAAAGAAATAGCATTCCAACCGTTAAAGGTCATTGAATCAATAGATGGCCCTATCTTCTCTAGATTGAAACAGAACACGACTGGTGGGTCAAAGAAAATTGCGCCAACAAAGTCTGGTCGCTCTACCTAGGTGAGTGTCAGAGGAAAGAGGCTAGGGGCT
>JACCDX010122099.1_pt1 | contig 15594 bp, 18 predicted proteins | sample 7449681 | NCBI WGS metagenome assembly JACCDX01 (sample SAMN15323450, study PRJNA562643) | freshwater metagenome | isolation source: river surface water | place: USA:Blue River Watershed | collected 2017-08-18 | reverse complement strand
GGCAGCGCAGTTTCTTTCGTGGTGGATAACCTTCATCCGCACGATGTTGGCCAAGTATTAGATGGCGAAGGCATTGCAGTGCGGGTAGGTCACCATTGTGCGTGGCCAGTTTGTCGTCGATATGAAGTTCCAGCCACCACTAGAGCAACGTTTTACATTTATAACGATGAAAGCGATGTGCATGCATTAGCGGCAGGCATAGTTAAGGCGCAACAGTTTTTTGGAGTAACCAAATGAAACTCGAAAGTATGTATCAGGACATAATTCTTGATCATTACAAACACCCGCATGGAAAAGGATTAATCGATAATCCCGACTCTCAAGTCCACCATGTAAACCCGACTTGCGGCGATGAAATCACTTTGCAAGTTAAAGTCATGCCAGGCTCAGCAAATTTTGAAATACATTATGACAATCAAGGCTGTTCAATCAGTCAAGCTTCCGCGTCAATATTGTTTGACCAATTAAATGGCAAGTCTTATGAACAGGGCGAAAAAGCAGTTGAACATATGGTGGCCATGATGCAGCGCGCGGTCGAACCAGACGAAGATTTATTAGGTGATGGAATTGCCCTGGAAGGGGTAGCTGCTTATCCCGCTCGAGTTAAGTGCGCTTTATTGTCGTGGATGGCATGGAAAGACGCAGTAATCCAGGCACAAAGTAAGGAAGGTAAATAGATGGAAACCCTAAGTGAAGATGACGTACTTGAATTACTTCGCGACGTTGTAGATCCTGAATTGGGCATTAACGTAGTCGACCTTGGCTTGGTTTACGGTGTGAAACTTGATGAGCAAAATAATGCAACTATCGACATGACACTTACTTCGGCAGCTTGCCCATTAACTGACGTAATTGAAGATCAAACTCGAGCCGCCTTAGACGGACATGTTTCTGATTTCAAACTTAATTGGGTTTGGATGCCTCCGTGGGGCCCAGATAAAATAACGGACGAGGGTCGCGAAATGCTTCGTGCTCTCGGTTTTAACGTTTAATTATCAAGTCAACTAGGACCGGCGCAGATTGATTCAGGCAACTGGAATTGAGTTGCGCGCTGGGGCAGATTTATTACTCGCAAATGCTACGTTTCGCATAGATCCAGGCGATCGAGTTGGCTTAGTTGGTAGAAATGGCGCCGGTAAGACAACTTTGACTAAAGTGCTAGCCGGACAAGCACAACCGGCAGCTGGAACTGTTGTTTCGAATAGCGTTGGCTATCTGCCACAGGATCCGCGAACCGGTGACTTAGAAGTTATTGCACTTGATCGAATTTTAAGTGCCCGAGGATTAGATGAATTAGTCAATCGGATGCGTGCCCTTGAAGTCGAAATGGCAAGTAAAGATGACGCAACACGCGATCGAGCGATGCATAAATACACAAACGCTGAATCAGCATTCCAGGCCGCTGGCGGCTATGCCGCCGAAAGCGAGGCTGCTTCTTTAGCGGCAAGTGTTGGTTTAACCCCCAATGTCTTAAAACAAACACTTGGCACACTTTCAGGTGGTCAACGCCGGCGAATTGAATTAGCCAGAATTCTTTTCAGTGATGCGCAGACTTTGCTACTCGACGAACCTACTAACCACTTGGATGCCGATTCGATCGCCTGGCTGCGGACATTTTTAGCTAATCATCAAGGCGGCTTAGTTGTTATTAGTCACGACGTCGAACTACTTGAAGCTACGGTAAATCGAGTCTTTCATCTTGACGCAAACCGGCAGGCACTAGACATTTATAACGTCGGTTGGAAAGCATATTTAACAGCTCGCGAGGATGATGAGCGGCGTCGAAAGCGTGAACGTGCTAATGCAGTGAAGCAAGCTAGCGTACTTTCAGCACAAGCAGATCGAATGCGAGCTAAAGCAAGTAAAGCTAAAGCAGCACAAAGTATGTTAAAGCGTGCTGAACGTTTGCTAGATGGCTTAGAAAGTGAGCGAGTTGCAGATCGGGTAGCTAAATTACGTTTTCCAACTCCAGCACCGTGCGGTAAAACGCCTTTAATGGCAACGGGCTTGAGCCGCAGTTATGGCTCACAAGAGATTTTCACTGATGTTGATTTAGCAATTGACCGTGGCAGTCGAGTAGTTGTACTTGGTCTAAATGGCGCCGGTAAAACAACTTTGCTTCGAATTTTAGCTAGCGTCGATAAACCTGATACTGGTGAAATTCAACCAGGTCATGGATTAAAAATTGGTTATTACGCTCAAGAGCATGAAACATTAGATGCGAATCGAACAGTTTTAGAAAACATGAAGTCTGCTTCACCAGACTTAACTGAAACGCAAATGCGATCGGTACTTGGTTCATTTCTATTCAGTGGGGAAGCAGTCAATAAGCTCGCCGGCGTCCTTTCCGGTGGTGAAAAAACTCGATTGAGCCTGGCAATGTTAGTAGTGTCGGCGGCAAACGTTCTGCTGTTAGATGAACCTACTAATAACTTAGATCCAGCAAGTCGGGCGGAAATCCTTGATGCGCTTGCTCACTTTGAAGGTGCCGTAGTTCTAGTTACTCACGATGAAGGGGCAGTCACTGCGTTAAACCCAGAACGTGTCTTACTTCTGCCAGATGGAGTGGAAGACTTATGGAGTGCTGATTATTTAGATTTAATCGCATTGGCTTAGGAGTGTTTATTAGATGAGTATGCACGGTGGAATGAGCGCTTTTCAGGCATACCGTGGCTTCACTTCAGACAAATCGGTTGTTAGCCAGCAAGTTGGTCGCCAAACGCTAAAACGTATTGGTGGATACGCTGCTGAATTCAAACTTGAAATCTTTTTCTTTCTATTAGTTTTGGTTATCCAGTCTGTAACAGTTGTAATCCAGCCACTCTTATTTAAGCGGATAGTCGACGAGTCAATTCCATCAGGTGATACGGCAGCAGTTATCAATACCGCTTTACTTATTGCAGCAATTTCAATCTTTGAGGCGGCAATCGGGGTTTTGAACCGTTGGCAACAGAGTTCTATCGGTGAAACGCTAATTTATAAACTTCGCGTGCAGGTTTTCGATCACGTTCAGCAACAATCCATTGCATTTTTTACCCGAGCCCAAACCGGAGCATTAGTGAGCCGATTAAATGGTGATGTATTAGGGGCACAGCGAGCGTTCACCTCAACTTTGGGTGGAATAGTTGGCAATGTAATCAGTCTGTCAATCGTTCTAGTCACGATGTTCGCATTAAGTTGGCAAATAACTATTGCCTCGCTTGTGTTATTGCCGATTTTCTTAACCGCTGCTCGCGGTGTTGGTGCTCGTTTACAAAAATTAACGATTGAGCAAGTTAATTTAAACGCTGACATGAGTAGCCAGATAGCTGAACGTTTTAATGTTTCTGGTGCCCTATTAATGAAACTATTTGGTAATCCAAAGCGAGAAGTGCTGGATTACGCTAAGCACGCCGGCTCAGTTCAAAAAGTTGGCGTCAAGATAGCCATGGCAAACACGGTCTTTTTTACTGCCATGATGTTAGTTGGCTCAATTGCCACTGCATTGGTCTACGGCATGGGTGGCGTTTCAGTTATCACGGGTGATTTAACACTTGGCACGCTACTAGCAATGGTGGCATTACTTGGTCGTCTTTATATGCCAATGGCGGCGTTGGCGAATGTGCGCGTTGATGTGATGACTGCATTGGTTTCTTTTGATCGAGTCTTTGAAGTACTAGATCTTGAACCAATGGTTAGTGATGCGCCAAATGCTAAATCGCTACAACGTGGACCAGCGCGTGTTCAATTAGAAAATGTTTCATTCCGTTACCCACTTCCTGAAGAAGTTTCGTTAGCAAGCTTGGAAAGTATTGCCCGCACAGATTTACCTGCTAGCGAAGACTTAATCCTGGAAAATGTCTCACTCGATGTGAAACCTGGGCAGTTAGTAGCACTAGTCGGTCCATCTGGCGCAGGCAAAAGCACGCTTACCTCGCTTGTGCCAAGACTTTTTGATCCAATAAAAGGTCGAGTCTTGATTAATGGAATTGATTTGCGAGAAGCCACCCTGGACTCGATTCATGAAGTCGTTGGCGTAGTAACACAGGATGCACACATGTTTCATGACACAATTCGAGCCAATCTGGCTTATGCCAAACCGGATGCGCACGAAACACAACTATGGCAAGCCTGTGAAGACGCTCAAATAGCTGGCATGATTCGAGAACTACCTGAAGGTTTAGACACGGTAGTAGGCGACCGCGGACATCGACTTAGTGGTGGCGAAAAACAAAGAATTGCGCTGGCCAGGTTGCTGTTGAAAGCTCCAGATGTAGTTATTTTAGATGAAGCGACTGCACATCTTGATAGTGAAAATGAAGCACTTGTTCAAGAAGCCTTAGCTAAAGCTTTGGCCGGTCGCACTTCGCTAGTTATTGCGCATCGGTTAGCAACTATTCGCCAAGCTGACTCAATTGTTGTTTTAAGTGATGGAAAAATTGTGCAGCAGGGCTCACATGAAGAATTGCTTGCCAGCGGTGGCCTTTATGCTGATTTATACAATAGGCAGTTTGCGCCGCTCGATTAAATCGTTTCGAAATAGTATCGCGTAACCAATAATTAGCATGACTGCAAAAATACGCCACTGAATTGCATACGAACGATGTGTTCCTTCAGTCAATGTGGGTGCAGGTAGTGGAATAACCTCGGGAGTGTTTAGTTTTGGTGATGCTGTAATTAACTCTAGATAGGCATCTCCATATTCGGGGTTAATTCCAACTCGTTGTCCGACCGGAAGGTCACTTGGCTCGATAACATTTGCTGGACTGATTACTCTAAGTCGACCCGTTAAGTCGTATCTCTCATTAGACACTTGAGTTAGTTCAGGACTAACTTGCGCGCTACTGCCAGCAGCCGTCCAACCGCGCACTACAGTAATTTTCGTCCCATCCGAAAGCCTAAATGGAGTTACCACCCAGAGTCCAGCTTCCGAATCTAGACTTTTCTTGCGAACTAAATACTGTTCTTCCAGTAAGAAATTTCCCGAGGCAGTTACTGTGCGCCAGATGTCTGATTCGTTTTGCAGTTGACCTTGTGGCGCTAATTGCACAAATGGAACCGCAGCAGCAGTCTCGGAATTAACGATCGTTGCGTTATAACTTAATCGCGCGTCTAGACGTCGATATTGCCAGTCGGAAAGACTTTTAAATGAAGGGATCAAGATAATTGTGATTAGCGTTAGAGTTAACCACTTCTTGGTGAAGAAAAGTTTAAGCATTATTAAGAATTAATTTAATTCATTCTTTTCATTTTTAATGAATGCACCCGTACCGCGCCAACCACCGCGTTCCCGTCCCGCATTAGCAATGATTACTGCGAAGTACGGTAAGAATGCTGCTCCCGCAAGAAATATCCAGCGCCAAACTCCAGTTGCAACTACAGCAGCAACAAAGCAGGCAGTACGCAAGGACATCGACCACAAATATCGAACTTCACGACTTTTCTGATCGTCTGATAGCGCCGCCGGGGCTGAGGTAATGGAGTAGACCTCTGGTTGCTCTGGCATACAACTAGGCTACGGTGATAACAGCCTTTAAGCATCCGGAGGAATTATGTCCAATCGCACATACCGAATTACTGAAATTGTTGGCACCTCTCCTGAGGGGATCGACCAAGCTGTTCGAAATGGCATTAAACGCGCCTCAGAAACTTTGCGACATCTTGATTGGTTTGAAGTAACTGAGATTCGGGGCAATATTCGCGATGGTGAAATAGCTCACGTTCAAGTCGGGATGAAAATTGGTTTTCGACTAGAAGATGCTTAAATCGCGTCAGATTTTGTAGAAAGATTAAAGTCGGCGATAGTTAATGGAGCGACTTGAGCTCTAGAGAACCAGTCGGCCCATTCACGCGGTAAACAAAATGTTGAGTCGCCTGCGTCAACTATTCGACTCAACATGCCGACTGGTGATTCATTGAAGCGGAAATTACTTGCGGCCCCAACTATTTCGCCACCTTTAACTACGTAGACACCGTCACGGGTTAATCCAGTCAGTAATAAAGATTCTGGATCAACTTCTCTGATGTACCAAAGACAAGTGATCAGTAATCCATCTTTCATTCTGGCTGCAGTTTGGGCTAAGTCTCCGGAACCATCAGCGTCACTAACCACAATGTTGTCAGCCAGGGGAGTAAAAGGAAGCTTTGCTAAATTTGCGGTAAATCGACTACTTCCTAAGGCATTAAGTTTGCCTTGATCAATTAAGTTAACCGCCTGAATTTTTGATCCGGTATCAAAAGTGCTGGCAAATGATGAACTACCTAAGCTGATAACTTGATCGATCGTTTGCAAACCTTGATGATGCGGATCAGTGCGCAAGGTAAATTTACGACTGGTTAATTGTTCGCCAATTCGAGTTCCACCAGCAGGTGCTGAGAATACTGATCTACCTTCAGCAGCCTCACGCGCTGAAGCGGTCCACATTAAATAAATCATTAAATCCGCAACTGCACTGGGCGACAATGTTACTTTGTGTTTACCCGGATCAATTTCGATTCGGTTGGCTTGGTACGTAATCCCTTGGTTTACTGTGGCCGCATGGTCAAACACATTCACCGAATTTAGATTCACTCCGCTTTGGCCAGACCAAGAAGATTTCGTTCGATCAATAGATTTTGCACAAAGTTCAAAGCGACTAGTTTTTTGTTCAAAGCGTTTGCGCAGGCCACTTGAGGTGGCTAAATAAATAGTGTCCGAAGAAACTTCACTGTATCCAAAATATTCCTGGTCCCGATTTTGCATCACCTGGCCAAGGTCGGAACTCAATCTAGCTAATTCTGAGAGGTCATTTTGGGCCGGGGCTAATTCGAAATCATCGGCTGCCGATCCAGTAACTAGCTCGTTGGCATCTTCGGCTACACCTGCAGCAGTAGCACTCTTTTTACTTTTCGCAATTAGTTCATCAATGTCTGCGGTATTTCGAAATTGCCCACTTGCCACACCGCATGCGGTTCCTTCTGTAAGTTCAACAAATGATGCAATTGAAATAGTTTGTTCAAGCGAGTTTCCATTTGTAGTTAATGATGAATTCGCCCAGCGCAGATTCGCACTATCGCTAACTTCACCTACAACTACGCCACCAGATTTTCCCAGTTTGTTAAGTGCATACTCAGTTGCTTGGGCAATGTTTAGTTCGTTCATGCGCTAGCCTGCTCTTTGCCATTTAGCACGTTAATTTGGCTGAATAGGGCAGATGGACAGCCATGACTAACCGGAGCAGTTTGACCAGGCTGACCTTTGCCACAATTTAAGGCACCGCCGAGTAAGTAGGTTTGGGCGCCGCCTATTGCGCGCATACTTGCCCAAAAATCTGGTGTTCGGGATTGGTACACCACATCTTTAAGTTGGCCAATGATTTTGCCAGCTTTAATTTCGTAGAAGCGCTGACCAGTGAACTGAAAATTGTAACGTTGCATGTCAATTGACCAAGATTTATCGCCCACGATGTAAATCCCTCGATCGACGTTTGAAATCAGGTCCTGGGTTGATAGATCTTGTGAGCCAGGTTGCAAAGACACATTTGGCATTCGCTGTATTGGGTTGTGCAATGCACTATCTGCGAATGCACATCCATTTGACCGAGACAAACCAATCTTTTTGGCGATATTTCGATCAGTTTGATACCCAACTAAAATTCCATCTTTGATCAGATCCCACCGTTGCGCTGCAACGCCCTCATCATCGAATCCGACTGTAGATAATCCGTGTTCGGCAATTCGATCGCCGGTTACGTTCATAATTTCGCTGCCGTACTTGAACTTATTTAGTTTGTCGATCGTGGCGAATGATGAGCCAGCATAATTTGCTTCGTAACCAAGCGCGCGGTCGAGTTCCGTAGCATGTCCAATAGATTCATGAATCGTGAGCCATAAATTCGTGGGATCAATAACCAGATCCCATTTACCAGCTTGAACTGATGGTGCTTTAGATTTTTCCGCCAAATCATCTGGTAGTTGACGCAATTCAGTATGCCAGTCCCAACCTTTACCGAGCAGGTATTCAAATCCTCTGCCAGCTGGTGGGGCACAGGTGCGCATGTCATCAAAGCCATTTTCGCCAATGTGTACACCAGTAAGTTGAGCACTAGTTCGATCTCGCTCTTGCAAAATTCGATTTCCAGTTAAGTCAGCAAAGAAAGTAATGTCTTTACCCATTGCAGCAGTTACATCAATGTGGTGCACAATCGGATGTGCCGAAACAATTTCGTGCCAACTACGAAGTAGTTCAATTACTTCCTCATCAGAAACTTTCATCGGATCAATTTCAACTGGCAGGCGCCAACTAACTTTTCCGTATGAAGGCTCGTCGACTAACTCGACACGATCGGTTGATACTGCAGCCGAAACTTTTGCCATTTCAAGTGCTTTTTGCGCTACTAGTTTGGCACCAAGTTGAGTTAGGTCAGTAGTGGCAGCAAATCCCCAGGCGCCATTGTGCACAACGCGAACACTAAACCCGATTGAACTGTCAGATGCAACATTTTCAACTTTGCCATCACGCAGACCAACACCACGAGTGTCATGTTGGGCGATGCGAACTTGCCCGGTAGTGGCTCCAGCAGTTTCTACAAGATTTAGGGCAACATCCGCAAGGCGGTCTACATCAATTTCTCCACCAGCTATTGGTGTTACCGAATTAATACTCATTACCGATAACCTAGACCAATGAGCCGAGTGGTGCTGATAACAGGTGGCAATAGGGGAATTGGCTTTGCGATAGCCAAAAAATTCCAAGCAAATGGCGATGTTGTTGTAGTAACCAGCAGGTCAGGCGAGCCGATTTCTGGACTCAATGTCATCAAATGTGATGTGTCGGATACCCAAAGTATTGAAGCGGCTTTTGATGAATTAGAGCAAAAATTTGGACCGGCCGAAGTTTTGGTTGCCAATGCAGGTATTACCCGAGATGGCTTAGTTATGCGCATGTCCGACTCCGATATTGAAGACGTGATTAACACCAATTTATTTGGCGCGATCAGAGTTGCCCGACGGGCAAGTAAAGCAATGATGAAAGCGCGCACTGGCAGGTTGATCTTCATTTCCAGCGTAGTTGGCATGATGGGTTCGGCCGGACAAGTAAATTACGCAGCTTCAAAGGCAGGCCTAATTGGGGCAGCTCGCTCGTTAGCTCGCGAACTTGGCTCTCGCGGGATTACGGCAAATGTAATTGCGCCCGGATTCGTTGATACTGACATGACGGCAGATTTATCACCGGACCGTAAAAATGAAATTGTGGCGAATGTTCCGCTTGGCCGTTATGCCAGCGCCGAAGAGATTGCCGATGTGGTGGAATTTATTGCTTCAGCTCGCGCCGGTTACATAACTGGGGCAGTAATTCCAGTAGATGGTGGATTAGGAATGGGACACTAATAATCATGGGCTTACTAGACGGCAAAAATATTTTGGTCACTGGAGTTCTAACTGACTCCTCAATTGCTTTTCACGTTGCACGATTGGCGCAAGAGCAGGGTGCGAATGTTGTGCTTAGTTCTTTTGGCCGGACCACAAGTATTACTAAGCGAATCGCTGGGCGGTTACCCGTTGAGCCACCAATAGTTCAACTTGATGTCACCAATAAAGATGATTTAGCAAACCTTGCAGATGAGATTAAACAGCACGTTCCACATCTTGATGGCGTACTTCATTCGATTGCATTTGCACCTGAAGCTGCTTTAGGTGGCAATTTTCTAAATACCGAATGGGATGATGTAAAAGTAGCTTTAGAAATTTCGGCTTACTCACTTAAATCACTAAGTATGGCTTGCTTGCCCTTAATGGAAAAAAATGGTGGCCAAGTTCTTGGTCTTGATTTTGATGCAACTGTTACCTGGCCGTTTTACGACTGGATGGGTGTCTCTAAGGCAGCTTTGGAGTCGACCTGCCGTTATTTAGCGCGCGACTTAGGTCCAAAGAAAATTCGAGTAAATCTTGTTGCTGCTGGCCCGTTGTACACCACGGCAGCCAAAGGTATTCCAGGTTTTGATCAATTTGGTCCGATGTGGGAACGTCGAGCCCCAATTGGTTGGGATACGAGTGATCCAGTACCAACTGCTAAAGCTTGTGTTGCATTATTTAGTGATTGGTTCCCAGCGACAACCGGCGAAATAATTCACGTTGATGGTGGCGTCCATTCCCAGGGTGGACCTTAAATATCTTTACTGCCATCAATTTGATCGCGCGTAATGCCAAGTAAGAAAAGCACCGAATCTAAATAAGGTGTATTTACTGAAGTATCGGCTTGATCGCGAACATGAGGCTTCGCATTAAATGCAATACCTAATGCGGCTTCATGCAACATGTCTAGATCGTTAGCCCCATCTCCAATTGCTACCGTACGCGACATCGGGATGTCATGCATTGCCGCAAATTCGCGTAAAGCTTTTGCTTTTGCTGCTCGATCTACAACTGACCCAACAAGCTCTCCAGTGACAAAGCCATCCACAATTTCCAATTCATTAGCTCTAAAGTGTTCTACCCCCATTCGAGCCGCTAACGGCGCAACAACTTGGGAAAATCCGCCACTAACTAGCGCAATGTGAAAACCAAGTCGATTTAAGGTGCGACAAAGTGTTTCCGCCCCAGGGGTAAGTTTTATTTCATCTAAAGTTTTATGTACTTGGGCCTCAGTTAGGCCAACAAGTTTGCTAACTCTTAATCGCAGTGATTGCTCGAAATCTAGTTCACCATTCATAGCTCGATGGGTTATCTCGCGAACCTCTTCAGCAACACCTGCTTTTTGCGCAAGTAAATCAATAACTTCATCTTGAATTAAAGTCGAATCAACATCCATCACGATTAGATGTATGCCACGACGATCTAAGTCAGCAACTTGCACCGCAATGTCAATTGAATTTTGCCGCGCAATTGCGGCCAAACTAGTTCGCAGTGTTGCTTTATCAACTCCCGTTCCTTCAAACTCAACGGCGGTTACCGGGTAATTAGCAACCTGTCTGATTCGATCAATGTTCCCACCCATACGCGCAATTTCTTTTGCAATAGCGCTAATTGAACTAGGACTAAGTGGATTGCCTAAGACAGTAATTACTAGACGATCAGATTTATTAAGTAGGTTATCTTCAGTGATTATTCGGTAATCAAGATCCATACTTTTTTCTTCAGCAAACTGTTTGGCTCTGATGGTTGCTGCCGATAAAAGTTCATCATTCGGTGCGGACAAAACTAAGCCAAGTACTAAATGCCCGTGTAGCACAATCTGTTCAAGTTGACGGACTGTTACCGGTAAATCGCCAACAGAATGCGTCAATCCAGCGGTAATTCCAGGCTGATCTGTGCCGCTAATCGTAATTACCAAAACATTAGGCACAAGTTAAGAATACTGTGACTGAATCTGCTTTTTAGTAATCAATTAGCAAAACTAGAAATAGCCAGCAAATCAAGTGCAGCATTTTTTAGCCTGTTTAATTCTTCGGATTTGCGCAAATCCGAACTTCTGCTGTGGACTGCCTGAGCTTGATCGGAACTTAACTGACAGATCACCAAGATTCGAGTGGCTAGATCCAAATCGTTGCGCACCCGCGACGAGTGCGCGGGCGGCAAATGCAATGAAGGTAGTTTTGCTAACGCCTGGTCGATCGGATCGCGGTTTCCAGTTAACGCAAGGGCACTTAATGTTGCAGAACTTTGTTCAATAATTTGCGCAATACTGATTCGGGCTAATTTGGCATCTAAATCGGGTATTTCATGCTCAATTCGATAGAGCGTCCACTTTTGCGAAGGGACGTTTGAATAGCCAAGTATCAACTGCCTATTTATTACACATGCACCAAAATCCACATCCAGCTTTGCGAACAATTGAGCTGGTAAGCCGTACGTATTTCCTGGGCTGGGGGCAATTCCAAGTATCGGCGACTGGCTTTTCTTGGCTAGCGACACTAGGTCAAACCAATTGGATATTTCTGACTCGCTACTTTCATTAACTAGCCCCGAATCTTGCGTTAAGGTTTCGGCTGCGTTCACTGCATCAGTAATAGATATTGAGCCATTTCTTACTTGGTTAAGCCAGATAGCCAATTCAATAGCGACTGGAATTCCCATGAAGGGTAGATTACTCCTGTGACTAGTGATGTTTTTACTTCAGGTGAGCAGGAAAGTCACGTAATCGATTTGAATATGGTCACGGTAATTCGCGGTGGCAAAAACATTTTAGAGAACATCGATTGGAAAGTAGCCGCCCAAGATCGCTGGGTAATTATGGGTCCAAATGGTGCTGGCAAAACAACACTTATGCAAATCTGCACCGGCTTTCTACATCCAACGTCGGGAACTGCTCGAATACTTGGTGAACGATTAGGACGCACCGATGTAAGAGAACTACGTACTCGGATTGGACTTTCCAGTGCGGCACTTAATAATTACTTGCCACTTGATGAAACAGTATTCAACACAGTGCTAACCGCAGCGTATGCAGTTACTGGGCGTTGGCGGGAAAAATATGACGATATAGATTTTCAGCGCACCGAAGAATTGCTAGCTAATTGGGGATTAAGTAATTTTTCCGATCGACTCATTGGCACCTTGTCAGAAGGCGAGCGTAAGCGGACTCACATAGCTCGAGCGCTAATGAGTGATCCGGAAATTTTAATTTTGGATGAACCTGCTGCCGGCCTAGATGTGGCAGGACGAGAGGATTTAGTAAGTCGATTGGCTAATTTAGCTGGAGATCAACGCAGCCCATGTCTTATCTTGGTTACTCATCACGTTGAAGAGATTCCGCCAAATTTCACCCATGCGCTCTTGCTCTCCGATGCCAAAATCACTGCAACTGGGCCAGTTCAAGAAGTAATTAAAAGTGAGCCGATGAGTATTGCATTTAAAACTCCGCTGGATGTTGAGTTTGGGGACGACCGGTGGTACGCCCGAGGTCGACAACCATCGAAAGGGCGTCGCGCTCGCCAAGTCATGTAACAATAGTTTCGTGACCGATATCACAGATGCAATTTCATCTTGGCTACCCAGTGATGAACTGGAAAATGCGCGCGCCAAATTACCAATTGTGTATGTGGATGCAATTCCAGTTCGAGTTGATGAATCAGGTCGCGTATTAAAAATAGGTTTATTACTTCGCGGACGACCAGATGGATCAATCAGTCGAGCGGTAATTTCCGGTCGCGTTCTCTTTGGTGAACGAATTCGAGATGCTCTTTTGCGACATATTGAAAAAGATTTGGGCGCAATGGCATTGCCACAAATTCCGACTAATCCAGCACCTTTTACCGTTGCCGAGTATTTTCCTGATCCAAATGTGAGTGGCTTTCACGATCCGCGACAACATGCAGTTTCACTTGTTTATGTTGTTCCAGTTAAGGGTGATTGTCAGCCAAGTCAAACTGCTTTGGATTTAGTCTGGGTTACTCCGCATGAGGCCGTCTCACGCCAAGTCACGGCAGAAATGACCGGCGGACAAGATTTGCTAATTCGACTTGCTTTAGCGCATACCGGCTCTCTACCGTAGTTAGTTTTTTGTCAACTCAAATTTGTGTATTTGATGACCAAGTTTTAGCGCTCGGTTATGAAAAGAAGTCATAGTTACTTGTTGCGCAAATGGAACTAGTTGAAAAATTTCTTGATTCTTAATTACTTCAGTTGCTTCAAAAGCGTAATTATCATCGTCGGTAATCAAAACTACTCGACCATTAGGTTTTAGCACTTTTGCACAAAGTTCTAGAAATCCACGATTGAAAAGTCTGCGCTTGGCATGTCTGGCTTTTGGCCAAGGGTCAGGAAAGTAAACGTCTATTTGCGCAATCGATTTTGGGGTTAATTTCTGAAGTAGTTCAATACCATCACCATGAAATAGTCGTAAATTTTGATTATTTTTCAACTGCGCAAAAGTAGCTAAGTCACATATGCCAGCTGTGTGCACATCTATCGCAACTACACTTACTCCGCGATTTAGTAAATCTATGGTGTGGCCACCCATTCCACAGCCAAAGTCAAGAAAGACCTCATCGCTGGCAAAAACTTTTCGTAAATCTAACGGAACCTGATCAATCGACAGTAAATACTTTGGCACTAAATCAGTGAAAGCTTTTGCCCGGGTTTGCGATATCCGACCTCGTCGTCCATGGAAAGTTCTAATCCGAGGCCTTCCGTTTTCATCTGGAGCAGTCGGGTAGATTTGAGGGAGCATATGGCAAGGCTACAAGAGCCGATGTCAGGGGGAAAAAGTGCAATTTGATGGATTAGTAGTTCCGGCGATAACTCAGTTTGACGAGAACGGTCAAGTAGACGCTAAAGGTGTAGCTGAAGTTACTGAGGTACTTATTAGCCAGGGTGTGCATGGAATAGTCGCTTGCGGTACTACTGGTGAGGCTTATTCACTTACTCCAGATGAGCGCCATTTAGTAATCAGCACGGTAATTAAGCAGGCAAATGGCCGGGTGCCAGTTCTGTCAGGTGTTGGTGGAATGTCGACCAATACTGCACTTGATCAAGCATCCCTTGCTAAGCGAATGAACTGTGACGGTTTGATGTTGGCTGGACCGGCTTATAGCGTGCCAACTGAAGATGAACTAGCTGCGCATTTATTGACCGTTGTTAATGCAGTGAAAATGCCAACCGTACTTTACGACTATCCGGCTCGTGTCGGGGTAAGTATCTCGCACAATGTTTTGAATCAAGTGGCCGATAACGAATACATAATTGGGATTAAAGAGGCTAGTGGAGATTTAACTCGTATTCCAATGTTGCAAAATAATTTTGCCGGTCGGATTGATCCAGTTTGTGGTGCCGATGTTGACTCAGTTGTCTTTATGGAAGCCGGAGTTAAATCGTGGATTGCGGGAATCGCAAATGCGTTGCCAAAAGCGCATTTAGGAATTATGAATCCGCAAACTAGATCCGAGGCACATAGCGCAATTAAACCGCTTTTTGAATACATTGAATCTGGTCAGTACATAAATAAAACAAAAGCATTAATGGGAATTCTTGGTCTGCCAAGTAATTATCTTCGCGGACCTTTGAAGCCACTTGGCAGTGCACAAACTGACAAATTGCGCGAATTAGCTGCACAAGCGGGCCAGTGGGCACCTAATTTGGTTTAGTCTGTAAATAAAAATAGGCGGCCGTAGCCGCCTATTTTTATTTTGGTTAGAACAGGGTGTACATCACTAAGGCAGCGCCAGCAAGTGAAATATCCTTCAAGAAATTAATTTGCTCGCTCATTTTGGCCATCGCATCTGTTTCTTTCCAGAATGGGTGCATCAAGATCGCAGTAGGAACTAGGAAAATAACTAGTAGTAAAGCGCCAAGTGCGGCTTGATAGCCAGTTGCCACTAGTACTGCGCCAACTAAAATCAATAAACCTGAACCCTGTACTGCAAGTTTTGGTGCTGGAACACCTTTTGATTGGGCATAGCCAGCCATTGCTGCACTGTTTTTAAAGTGACCGAATGCTGAGGCGATGAATAGCAGCGCAAACATTACGCGACCAATGATTTCTAAAATTTCCACTTTTCTCCTTAAATTTGCAAAACGCTTATTCCTGAAGATACCAGATAGTTGAAATTTCATCTAATTTCTAGAAGCGTGTCGCGGGCAATTGTTAGCCTGTACCTGTGGATTTGTGGAGTCAGCTGCCCGTTGCCTGGCAGAAAG